>ERZ1673753.52-NODE-52-length-174533-cov-21.132395_pt1 | contig 174533 bp, 262 predicted proteins | sample MGYA00580201_ERZ1673753 | MGnify/ENA primary metagenome ERZ1673753 (study PRJEB41218, sample SAMN15661747) | gut metagenome | host: Homo sapiens | place: Canada: London | collected 2015-08-20/2019-03-30 | study: EMG produced TPA metagenomics assembly of... | reverse complement strand
AAAAGATTATATTTAAGTTGGGATTTAACAACTAATATAATTATTCCAGAAGGAATCACTGCTGTTAGTAAAATAGAATTAGAAAATTCTAAAGGAGTAGTCTGGATTCCAAATGATATTCCTCTAAATAGTGTAGTAGGTATTACTTTTACCCCAGAAAAAGGTTTATTGGACTATCTTAAAAATGAATTAAAAGTAAGAGGATTCTTCTTTGTAAGACAACGTAGAATACCTACAACTATTTGTCAAGCCTATACAATTGGAGTTGATAATTGTAGTAGAACTCCAGTATTACCTACGAGTTCTTCTAATTATGTAGCTGAAGGATTTATAACAACAGAGACTTATAATTATAGAACATTAACTGATAAGAATTAGTTTAAAGATCGAGAGGGAAGAAAACTTACTAATGAGTTTGGAGATCATATAAAAAACATAGAGAAAGTATATGTAAGACAACAGGCGGCTATATGTCCAGAATATGATGTTAATTCTCCATACTTAAATTCATTATTTACAGGCTCTGATTTTAGAATTTGTGAAAATTATACTGGAAATTATCTGATACATTCTGGTAGACACTTTTATAACGGGGATCGTAATTTTATTAATAATGTCCCTAATACAGATTATCATAAGGCTCAAATTTTAGGCATTGAAGATAATGTAAAATTAATGTCTATCAAAGATAATAAGTTTGCTGCTAGAGCAAGTTCAGCTGAAGAGGTATGGAGAATTACTTGGCTTCGCTAGGAAGTTAAAGAATGGGATGCTGGAGCTTGGATTGTTAGAGGCTCATTTGGGCCATACATAGCTATAACTGGTTATGAACAAGCAGGCAGTCATATTACTATTAAAATTCCAGAATATAGTGTAGCAGCATTAAAAGATTATTTTTCTGTTAGATATAGCACTAATGTTGCTTATCACGCTATTTCTGATAGAATTGACATTAATACCCTTGAAGGCGAGCCCTCTTTTACGTGTTATAGAGGAGACTGTTACATTTGTCAATTTACTCATCGTTTGAATAGAAACTTTGTAGACCCATCTACGCCTACTAATGATGATATTATCGATCCTTTCTGTTGGACAGATAATATTCGATATACTGATGGAGTTCTAGAGAAGGGGGATGTTGAAGACATTAACTCCGGTGATGTTAATGCTGTACATCTTGGAATGTGGGTAACTATTCCTATTAGGTGTAATATGAATCTTAGTGTACGTTCTATCGATGAAAGCTAGATTGATGAAAAATAGCTAATGGGTAATTGTAGAGGATTTTTCCCCTATCATCCAATGTTAGCTGAAGCAGCTTATAAAATACCTGAAGCTCAATGTTATAATAAAGGGTTTGAAAAATCTGTATCGGAAAAGTATAATATGGGACTGGCTGATGCCCCTGCGTATAGAAACAATTTTTCAACCAGAATTGCATACAGTAATATAAAAATAAGTTCTCAATTTGAGAATGCTTTTAGAACATTTATGGGGTAGAATTATAGAGACTATCCTATGACATACGGTTCTATAACAAAACTTGTAGAGTTTAACGGAACTTTAATATGTGTTCTAGAACATGGTATTTATATAATCAGACCAAACGAACGTACGTTGGCGGCAGATGAAAATAATCCAGTATATATTAATACTAATAATGTATTACCAGAAAACCCAGAAGTTATCTCAAATACATTTGGAAGTCAGTGGGCTGATTCTGTTATAAAGACAGATGGATATGTTTACGGAGTTGATACGGTTGGTAAGAAAATATGGAGGACTAATGGACAGGATTTTGAAATCATTTCTGACTTAAAAGTTTAGAAGTTCTTAAATGATAATATTTCTTTAACAGAAAGAGAACTAACTCCAATTATTGGAATACGTAATGTTAAAACACATTATAATAAATATAAGCATGATGTAATGTTTACCTTCTATGATAACTTAGAAGGTTTTGAAGAGAAAGTCTGGAACTTATGCTGGAATGAATATTTAAAAATGTTTACTACTTTTTATAGTTGGGTTCCATCTTTCTCTGAAAATATTTATAATATGCACTTTACCTTTAATAGAGATACTTCTAAATAGATTTCTAAACTTGGCAATAAGAATGAAGAAGGAATTACTTTAGATACTGCTATATTTAGTCCTGATTCAAAATTAGAAGGTAATTATATAAAAATAGGTAAGTTAAGTATGGTTGATGGTTCTAACGCTGTATTTAGTATTTAGAGAGATAATTATCGAAACGATAAGAAATTCGATATTATAAAGATTGATGGAGAATAGTGGTTGTGTGCTAAACTTCCTTATATTGATTATTGTACTGAGAAATTTAGAAGATATTTAACTGAAATTTAGGAACTTCCTTATGAAAAATGGGTGTGGCCAAAGTCTAAAAACAATAAGGAACAAATTAAATATGTAATTAACTACCATAATACTATTCTTTATTCTGATTTCGATCCAAACACACTAATAAAGAATATTAAAGCTGTTATAAAAAAGGATAAACGATATAGATAGGAATCAGAGGAAGAGCAAATTTTCGAATGGATTTTAAACAATCTTGAATAGTTTAAAGAACCTGACAATTGGAGTGACTTTAAGCCAGCTTTAATAGATGAGGATAAAGTAAGTTGGGAAGCTTTTGTAAATACTGGAAGTACCAAATGTTATACTAATAAGAGAGGTTTACGAGAATCTTGGACTCCAGAGTGGGTTAAGGATAGAAAAGTTACTTATCTGCTAAATATCAGAGCCGATATTTCTACTGAAAAGAATCTGGCTCCTTCTTTAGCGGAATATAATGCTACAAGAAGTAATACTACTAATCTTAACAATGGCTTCTATGAAACAGTTGTAGCTGTTATTCCAGAATACAATATGCAATTCTTATCAAATGACTTTTGGAAACATGGTAGAGCTGGATTGATTGATATTTAGGAGACATTATAGCCAACTCATTGGTATGGAGAACAACATCCATTTGAGTTTGAGTTTGTGGTTAACTAGAATCCTGATTAGCATAAAATATTTAATAATCTTCAGATTATAAGTAATAATGCTGAGCCAGAATCATTCCATTATGAAATTGTAGGAGATTCTTTTGAATTTGCTGATGATAAAAAAAATATGTATATTCGTCAAGAAGCAACCAAAGAACTTTATTAGTACAATGGGGCTGACATAACATATGACCATGATTATAAGCTAATTGATGAAGTACAGCGTCCGATATTAGATAAAAATGGAAATGAAACAGGAAAATATGATAAATCTACTATCTTACCTTTAAATTATTTTAGAGAAGATACATTAGGAGAAGTGTATGATTCATATACTCATAAAAATGATTCAGCAAATAAGATATATGATTACAGAAACTTAGCAGGAGGTGAGTTAGTATATGATCCGTCTCTAGACTAGGTAAGTATTGTTAATCATAGTCTCGGAGTAGATATGAATAAGGATGGACGCTTAAGAGGTAATATGCAATATAAAGAAGATTAGTGGTATGTTCAGATAAACCCTCTAGAAATTGTTTAGAGAAATGAGAAAGAATGGGAAAATGGAAAAGTTCCATATGAAATCAATTATTTCCCGCCAACTTCTAAATCTCTGTATAACAAAGACGGATTTGAAGTACCTCCAACAGAACAAGATAGAGGTGTAGAAATTTGGAATGAGTCTAATTCCAGAATGAGTGCTACTAAAATAAAAGATAAATACATTAAAATAAAAATTAGATATAGTGGTACTAAACTAGCTGTAATTAGAGCAGTTTATACACTATTTACGACAAGTTATTCTTAATAATATGGGAATGAATATGAATGGGACTCCTTGGTATACCTAGTTATAGAACGAATGGTTTATGAACTAGGGAAACCAATTAGAGGACCACAATTCAAGCGATTTTGAGAAACAATTACCCAGCTCAATATATTGGGCTGGGTAGATTGGATCTTAGTTTATTTCAGCATATAAATAGGGACATCCCTCAACTTCTTCTACAACTACACCTACTACAATTGACAATTCTCCTAGTAAGGTTCTTGTTGATAATTTTAGTACTCCAACACCTTAGTCTATTAGTACCTCTGCTGGTTCTTTTGGAACAAGTTTTAACGTACCACGTATTTCCACAAGTACTCTGGCTTCTCTATCTAATCCAGTACAAGTTAATTCTAACCCCTTAACAAGTAATATTGAAACTCCAACAGCTGCTAGTATAGATACTTCAGCTTGGTCTACTAGAGGAAATCAATCATCTGGATCTAGTCTTGGAAGCTAGATGGGTACTGCTGCTGTAGGTGCTGGAACTAAGATGGCTCTTAACTATGGTCTTGGTTAGACCTTTGGAGCAATGGGAATGAATAAGACTAAAGGAGGACAATTTGCTAGTGGAGTACTGTAGGAAGGACTTGCTACTGTGGGTTCTACCGTCGCTAGTAATCTAATGACTGGTTCAAGTGCTTTATCTGGACTTGGTTCAGCTGCTAATATAGGTGGAGGTGCTATGGCTGCTGCTAATATTGCTTTAGATGCCTTCGATCCTGTTAGAAAGTCTAAGGCAGAAACTTACACTACAGCTGGCATAGATACTGGAGCTGCTTTAGCAGGAGTATTAGCAGGTTCTGCAGCGGCAGGTCCTATTGGTTGGGCAGCAGGAGCATCTATACTTGCAGCTAATGCAATAGGACATGCTACAGGTAAAAAGACTCAATCATATAAAATGGATGAGGATATGTATAGCGAATTAGGTAATAGCTATGCAGGTTCTATGAGAGATGATATGATGTCCGCCGCTAACGCAGGATAGAAATATTCTGGATATAATGCCGGAGCCAGACATAAAATGGATGAGTGGATAACCTAGAGCAAAACAAGAGATACACTTTTAAATATTATGGCAAAAGAAAACTAGGATAACAGAACTTTATCTGGAACTATGCATACTGCAAATACCCTGGCTTACGAAAATAAGAGGAGAGGAGTAACAGGTTCAGTATTTGCTGCAAAACATGGATCAAAATTAATCTTTGAAAATCTGTAGAAAGCCAAAAAGATAGCTAATTTTATAAAATCTCATTAGTTTGGAGGAAATTTAATTGATCATTATGCAACCTTTATTAATTCCTTTCCAAAAGGTAGTGAAGGCTTATACGATACAAAAAACTATCGAATGGAAGATTACTGGAAGTTTAATAATCGGCCCTTAAATTTTGCCGAAGCTGTCTCTAAAGGAATGTTTAATAAAGAAAAGGATGGCAAATGGCATGCTAAATCCGTCGCTTATAATCCAGATACCGATGAATATGAATATATGAAAGCAAGTAATCATCCAACTAGATACATGGAATCTGATTGGTTTGAAAAAGGACTTGTTTATGACGAGGATGAAAATGGTAATCCTATAACTAGAAAATTAACTCCTGGAAGTGAGGAATATAATGAATGGTTAGACTTCACTAATAATTGGGAATTACAGAAGAGTGAACCATATTGGAAATATATAAGGAGAAAAAATCCTAATAAATCGTTAAAAGAAGGGGGAATACTTGGCCACACTATCATAAAAGAAGTAGAGATTGAGGAAATGGTAGAAGAGTTTAAAGAAGGTGGATCTTTTAATGTGATTCCAGAAGGAGCATTACATGCAAGACTTCACCATATGGAGAACGCTGAGAACCTAACCAAAAAAGGTATTCCTGTAGTATCTGAAAAAGAAGGAGGAGATCTAGAACAACACGCTGAAATAGAGAAAGAAGAAATCATTTTAAGACTTTCTTTAACTAAGAGATTAGAGGAACTTGCTAAAGAGGATACTGATGAAGCAGCCCTCGAAGCTGGAAAAATCTTAGTAGAAGAGATTCTTAACAATACCGTTGATAACACTAATACATTATTATAATGGCTTGGCCTATAGCAATACCGTATGTTGCTCCTGCTGTTGGAGAAGGTCTCTTATGGGGAGCAGGAGTTCTAGGGTCTGGTTTAGCAGCCCTAGGAATTATAGAAAATAAAGATGCAATTAGAGAAGGAATTAGTAATTTAGGCACTTCTATTAAAAGAGGTGCTGAAAATGGAATTAGATCTTGGAGTGAGGCAATGTCTCCCAAAGGGCCTCTTCCTAACCCTTCTATTGATTAGAGAACTGGAAGATATGTAGCTGTTCCAGATGCAGTAAGAGTTGCAAATCCTGTAGTAGAACAAGTTTTACTTCCAGATGTTCTAAGACCCGATAGAGTAACTCAAGCTACTGCAACTAGTGGTACATCCTCTAGAACTAGTAGAAGAAAACCAGCAGGAAGTACAACATCATCTGGAGCATCCACTAGTGGTACTACACCAGATCCTAGAAATAATAACAACAATAATTCAACTAGGGTGTCTAGATTGGGAAAAGCTTGGCAATGGGTTAAAAAACACCCAAAAACTTCTATTGCTGTTGGTGCAGCAGGCTTTTATCCAACTAGAGAATGGATAGTTAAACCAACTTTAAATTATGCCGGACCTGCTATTGGAAATGTAGTATCTTATATAACTGCAGGAGAGACTCCTTTTAATATTCCTGCTGTAGCTAACGATTCTACTGATCTATGGTATAATGGAGGAGTTGGAAAAGTACTAAACCCTTTACCCACTAGGGAACAGTTTGCTCCTACCTATTAGGAAACAGATGCAGCAGTTGAAAAAAATATAGCTCCAACAGATACTTTTACTAGAGCACCTATAGCAGAGCCAGATACTTCAGCAGTAAGAAATGGAGTTGTTTTTTTAGTTAAGTAATGATAACTATTAAAATAAAGGATAAGGAATATAAGGTAGACGAAGCTAGAACTGAAGAACAAAGAAAGAAGGGATTACAAGGAGTAGAGAAACTTCCTGAAAATGAAGGAATGTTATTCTATTTTGATCCTCCTGAAGAAGTATCAATGTGGATGAAAGGAGTTGATGTTCCTCTTGACATTATATTCTTTAATGAAGACTAGGAGGCAATTCTAGTTCACAAAGGAAAACCAAATGACGAAACTCTTATAACGGCACAAGATACTGCTTTTGTTCTAGAGCTAAATAAGGATTCTGGAATAGAAGTTGGAGACGACTTTGAGTTTGACAACAATGAACCTACTATGAAGGTTCTTTTCCCAGATGGTTCTGAGTAGTACGAATTATGGGGAGGAGAGAGAATTTTTAGTAGAAAAAACACCAGAATACTTATCAAGAAAGCTAAGAAAGCTTAGGAAACCTAGGATGATAAAGATTTTAAGGCTCTTGGAAGATACATGTTTAAATGTATTAAGAAATAGGATGAAAGACCTGCTGAATACGTTCAAGGACCTTCAGAGGTAAAAGAGTCTGAGTAATATCTGAAAGTATGTTAAATAAAATGACTTTATAGTTATTTGGTTTTGACAAATTAGATAATTTTATTAAATTTACTATTATCAGTAATAAGAATTAAAACTAATTGATTATGCAATTTACACCTAAGAAATCAGTCAAGAAATTCTAGCAGGGAGGCCCTGTTGCACCTGAGGAGGAAATGCCAGCAGAGGAAATGCCAGCAGAAGGCGCTCCTGAAGCAGCTCCTCAAGATAATCCACTCATTGCTCTAGCTGAAGCCGCGATGCAGGGATTACAGTCACAAGATTGTCAGATAATGGCACAGGTCTGTCAAGGACTTTTAGAGATTGTTCAGCAAATGCAAGAACCAGCTCCACAGGAAGCAACTGGAGAGCCAGTGTTCAAAAAGGGAGGAGTATTACTCCGTAGAGTTAAGAAATAAAAATCTTTAAATTTAGATGGGAGTATATACTAGATTATATGCTCCCATTTTTAATTATATACATATGTCTTAGGTAGAAAAAACAAACACAAGCGATACTTCAAAGAAGCCAAGACTATATAGTAGAGGAAATGATCAGATTAATTTAGATGACTATGTAAGAAATCTAGAATCTGGTTTTGATGCTTGGCTTAATAGTAGAAAAATTAAAGACAAACATAAAGACGCAGTAAGAGAAGCCTACAGAGAAATGGTAACCAGGCTAAATTCTGGAGACGGATCATTTACTTCTAGGTTAGGTGGAGGATTCCAAGACTCTACTGGAAAAATTAAAAATGCTGACAAAGGATTTGATGCTGCTGGAGTGGCTGCATCATATTTAGGACATACCTTAAGAGGCATGGATATATACAAAGAACCTGAACCAACTCCTGATCCTTCTAAAATAAAGTATGGAGATGGAGCATTAGGAACTGCCTTAACAAGAAGGCTATTAGGTTCTGCCGGAACTATTCAGGATTTTATTGATAGAGATCCTTATAATAAGGATACTAGGACTAGAGGCAACTCTGTAAGATCTAAAGACTTTAGAGAGTTACTTAGTACAACAGCAGCTGATTTAAGAGCCGGTACTGGAGAATTTTCTGATTGGACTGAAGACTAGAGGACAAAAGGAGCATCCGATTTAGAAGGATTATTCACTATATTTGATAATGATGGACAAATAACTGACGATGAATATCTACAACTAGCTAGGGTGACTGGAATGTCTGATTTGAGGAAAATGTTCTCAACTGGAGAGCAGACTGCTCCAACTATTGTAGCTCCAGATGGAACAGAATAGAAGTCTGGTAGAACATATGCTGATAAGATTAGGGCTATATAGAATAAGTGGAAACCTTATACTGGTTAGTTATCAAATCCAATAGTTATAGGGCAAGCTGATATGAGACAACTCGGTCCAGATGCTGCTCAAAAGATAACTAATGCATTTAATTCAGCCACAACGTAGGATTTAACTGGAATTATTTAGGATATTTTACAAGGGAAAGTATTAAATACTAGATTTGTTTCTAAAATATTCAATGGTCAAAACCCCTTTGTCGGATCTACCGAGGAAAATGTTAGAAACTTTCTACTTACCAACGCACTAAATCTATTAAACGGAAAAACAGCTGACCATAACGGAGGTCTTCATAATTTTGGAGAATCTAATTTAGGTGTTTATTATATAGGAGGAACACAAACAGATAGAAATACAGGCTTTGTTTATGATAAGAACAACCATACTATCTCAGAAATGAGTATCCACAACATACCTTATTGGCAAAATTATATAAATAATTGGTGGAATTCTTTAGACGAATCTGAGGTTAACGATCTTAATCCTACTTTAACTTCTATCGTTGCGTATAGAAAAGAAGGAGGTGTTTTATATGCAAAGTCTGGGGATGTAATGAATAGAAATGTAACTTCGGATGTTAATCCTTGGTTGGCGATCGAAAACAATCTAAATAACGCTAGAAATACTCAAAAGTGGGGTAGCTACTACAACAATGAAGCAATAGACGCAGATATATTAAATGCGTTAACTCAAGGTAATCAATCAGCTGCACAATTAGGTTTGTTATTAAACAAATTAAATAGTACGAATCTTTCTTGGAGTCCTATTTTAAATGGCACAGGATATAAAGAGTGGAATGAAACTTTTGATAAGACTGGACTAAATAAATATTTTGGAAAAGATTCAGATAGATTTGATTATATGGGACCTTCTACTTGGAATAGACATGCTCTTCTCCAAAGGATGCAGAATACTTATAATAAGAATAATCCTCTAAAAATTGGTAACGATAAAATATATTGGGATGGAAACAAATGGACGATGCCACTGCCGGAAATTAAACCTCCAACTCTTGGAATAAAGGCAACTCCGCCAGGCCCATCTACTATTAAAATTGCTCCAATAGGACAGACTCCAGCACAACCAGATAATTCTGTAGTTGATGAAGAAGATCCAGGGGCACAGACACAGTCTTCTGGTAGAGGAAGTAACTTCTTAAACATAGCTGCTGACTGGGCGCCTGACCTACTAGGAGCTGGAAGATTGTTTGCATCACTTAGAGCAAATAACAGAATAACTGATATTCTAAGACCTTCTCTTAATCCAGTATTAAAGGATACATATGAAAGATATTCTCCTGTTACTGGTGCATTTAGTCAAATGCAGCTTAGAAACAGACAAGGAGCTGAGACATTATCACAATCATATAGACCTTTTACATCTGACTCGAGTCTTGCGGCAGCAAGAATGTTAGAAGGACAAAGACAAGCTAACGACTTATAGGCTCAAGGATTCCTAGCTGACGATCAGGAAATTAAAAGGACTCAAGAACAAGCTCTATCTAGGCAAGAGGATAATATGGCTAGAAGGTCTGACGTTGCTAACTTTAATAGAGCTTCTATTAATCAAACTAATAGGGAAAGAGCTCAATTAGAAGCAACTAGAGTTAATAAAAATTGGAGGTCCTGGGATAACTTCTTAGGAGGAATTGAACAAAGAGTTAGACAAAGGGCTGACGAGAATAGAGAGAGACGCTTATCATTTGCAGAAACAGTTGCTGACGACAATGCTAGAGGAGAATATGAAGAACTTATCAAACCAGCTAGCGAAGCCCTTACAGCTTGGACTAACAGTAAGGATGGAGAAGGAAAAGCAGTGACTGCTTGGAGTGATTACGATAAATATACCAGATTTATGAAGGAAGCTGCAAATAGGTATCAAGCTTCTAGACTTAGTGGAAGAGCCGGAGTATATGGTTATAGGTATGATAACCCATATGCTGAGTCAAGTGAGATTCCGTTCTCATGGGCATCTTTCAGAAAGAATGGAGGTACAATAAAACCTAAGCAGTAGGATTTCATTGCACAAATAATCAAGTTAAATAATGAACGTAATTCCTAAATTTCAGCAAGGAGGAAGCTTTGATGCCTTCTTTACAGAATATAGACCTATACAGACTCAAGCTCCTAGGAGATCTCAATAGAGAGAACCTAGGGGCTAGGGTTCTTCAAAAGGTAGTGATGATAATGAGAAAGGAAAGCTTACCGAGAAGGACCTATTCAATATGATAAAAGAAATAGATGGACTTCCAAATGAAATGAGAGCATTGGTAACTAACCTAATGAACACATTTCAGATGAGTAACCTTACAGGAACTGATATTAATAGTCTTGCGACTACATATCTTTCTAATCTTTATCAATTAAAGATAGCTCAATAGAATAAAACAAAATATGATGAAGCATTGAAAAATGCTCAATAGAACGGAGCGATGCAGGAACCTGCTATTTCTCCTGACGGTAAATTAATAGTACAGACTGAGGATGGAGAAGTTCGTACTATTGGATTGGATACCTATTTTAATAATAAAGATAGATACTCTCCACTAACAGTATCGAACATTGCTCACTTGAGAGCATATGATTCTGATTTCAACAATAATCAAACTTCCTTTGACATTATAAATAATAGTATGGGGTTTGAATCATTTCAGAAACTAGTAGAAACTGCTAAAGCTAATCTAGGCTCTACAGATTATACAAGAAATGGATATTTCTCTGCTGAAGGACAGGCTTCTAAAGGTTTATAGCTAATACAAAGACTTAAACAAGAAGGAATACTAAATGACTTAGACGTAGCACAGCTAGGTGGTTCAGTTACTGCAGAGGGATTATATGACTATAAAATAATTGACAAAGATCAGTTACAGCAAATAAAAGCTTTAACTTCATATATATCAGTACTATTTCCAGATAGAGCTAAAACATGGGCAGCTTGGAAAATGCAAACTCCAGATAAGGATAAAGCTACACAGAATTTAGTTTTTCAATACTTAATAAGTGGACAGACAACTTCTCATTCTATAGACCTTACTTATCATGGTACTATGGATCATGCTATGGGTAAGACAAAAGACAAGTCTGGAACTGGTAATAGTAAAGAGGAAGATCCTAAAGAAGGATTCTGGAGACAAGTACAATCTGGTAAGGGAGGTGATGAATCTACTCTTAACCTATTAGTTAACAGAGGAACTATGTCAGTAGATGGTAAGTTCTATGGAGCAACTCCCGGTCCTGAAACCAACTGCTCTCTTGGAGATTATCTTACAAAGTCTGGAGTAGGATATATGGTTAAAAATCCTAAGGCTATTACATTCGGAGATGTTAAAATATCTACTGATAGCTTCAATGATGTCATGGTAAATGTAAATTCTGGAGCTTATGTAGTAACTCTTCCTGTTAAGGATGGAAAAGTTTGGATAGAAGCTGTAGAAGTATACTCTGACTTCAATGATGAATTAAAAAGATCTGGACTTCAACCTGGAAGTGAGGAGTATAAGAGAAAAGCTCAAGAACTTCTAAGACAACAGAAGTATATTTCACTTGCTCCTATAATTCAATCTAATGGACAATTAAAGCCAGACAATTCTGGACAGTTCCTAGTATTAGAAGGACTTACTTCAAGTAAAGCAGCTGGTGTATCAGATAGGTCTGGAAAGAAGTGGAGTTTTGATGACATTAGGTCTAACTTCATTATTAATGCAGGAGACGATGATGAACTATATAGAACTCTAGAAACTGGATTAAGTAGTGAAGATAGAGGAGAATACAAGTTAGATAATAACTTTGTATCATGGAATAATGACAAGATTTATAAAGGAAATATTTATATCCCATTAACTACTAATCCTATCAACGCTATGAATGCCGATTAGAATGAGATAAAAGAATCCACAGCTCATAAATATGAAGAAGCTCAACAGGTGTGGAATAAGAGAAATACCTAGGGCTCAGTTGATAGTAATATATTAATACAATGAAACAGAACGATTGGATTGTAGCAACTATAAATAACCCTACATTTGATGCTGGAGACTTTCAGCACATATCTGATATGACCTTGGACAATACTCAACTGTTGTCCAAGGATCAATATCTGAAGAGTAGATATATTAGAGAGAATGACTTATTTAAGAACGATCAAGGAGAGTTCTCAGAAGAGTTGTTCGATAGATTCTACCAAGGAGCAGCTCAGAAATTTGCAGAATTCAGTACTGAAAACATAGTAGATAACTATGAATATGATATGTGGGATGTTATGCGTCCAGAAAAGGGTAAAGTTAAAGATGTTAACTTTAATCTTGGAGTGCAGCAGAATCCTGAACATATTAGTACTGGTGTTGCAGGATTTAATGAGGTGTCTAAGTCGGATAAATCTCAAAGAGAGTGGGCTCAAAACAGTAAAATATACGATCCAGCATCAGGTAAATTTCTAGATGTATCAGTAAATGATATATCGTTTTGGAATAATCCAGCTGAGTATATCAAATCTCTATTTGATGATCCTCTAGTATATGCTACATACGATTAGGATGAAACTGAGGTTGATCCATACACTGGCAATACTATAACTCACAAGAAAGGTGAGTGGAAAGTAAACGATGATGGAGAATATTATACAGAAAGACTAAATGGAAGGTCTCTTATAGGAAAGCAGGTTGTATCAGCAACTGATTACTTAACTTCTGAGAATGCTTCTATAAATAAATATGACTTCTTCGACTCTGATGATATAGAGAAATCGGTTAGAGGAACTATTGCTAAGAACGTAGCAGCAGTCCTACCTATGTTCATTCCCTATGTGAATACTGCATACTCTGGACTATTAGTTGCAAGGGAAATGGGTAAGTCACTGCCTATGCTATATGGTATGGCAATGGGATTTGCTGGTTCAGATAATGTCGATTCTAAATTACTAAACACTATAGCAGCATACGGGCAGAGAATGTCAGGAAGTACATCTGACTATGCTCAGCAGAACACATTTAGTTTTGAGAACTTTGGCAACTTAATGTCAGATGTTGCTTTACAATGGGGTCAGCAGAAGTTTATTGCTAATACTTTCTCTAAGTTATCAGGAGGTGGAAAGAAGGCAATAGATACAGCTTACGCTAAAGCACAGGGAGAATACATACAGAGAGCATAGAAAGGGTTAGAAGATGTATTTGCTGGAAGACTTCCTGAGCAGAAACTTATTCAGTATATTGGAACTTCAAATCCTATGAATATAGGAAAGGAAATGATAGAAACTGGTAAGTGGATGGAAACTGCTTTCGGTAAAGCTGCCCTAAACAAATATCTTCCTGCCGCCTAGAAGCTTGCAGAAAGCAGAATGAGAACTGGACAAGATATGTCTCTAGTATATATGGCTATTGTATCTAATACAGATGTATATCAATCAGTATTAGAGAAGGGAGGTACTCCATTCGAAGCAGCAGCTATTGCTCTAGGAAGTACTATTGGTATGTTTGCAGTTGATAAGTACCTAGGACTTGGAGAAATGTTCTTTAATGATGAACCATCTAGAAGAGCTATTAGAGAAGCTGCAAGACATAATGCTGAACTATTAATGGGTTCTGCAGAAATCAGAGAAGCCGCTGAGACCGGGACTAAGAAAGGAATAATGGGATTAATTCAAAGAGGTATTGGTGTAGGAAAAAAAGCAGTATCTGACTACCACTCAGCTATAAAGGACAGATCTCTAGGATTTATAGGTAAATCACTTGGAGAAGGTCTAGAAGAGGTTTCAGAAGAATTAGTGGCTGACGTATCTAAATACATGGGTGAGCTTGCTGGAAAACTTGGATACTTTTCACAGACAGATTATGGTGCTGGAGAGAATGCCTTCGAAAGATATGCTATGTCATTCCTAGGAGGTGCCGCTGGTGGCGGATTATTCTACGGGGTAGAGGTATTCCAGAATAGGAATAATGATGCTAAGGATTTCCAAAATGAATTAACCTACTTGCTTAGACAAGGTAAGAAAGACGAAATATTTGCTGAGTTAGACAGGTTAAGAAATCAAGGAAAACTTGGCAGTAAGAACCTATCTTATAATACTACTAAGGATGAAAATGGAAACGATGTTTATCTATCAGCAAGCAATGAAAACGAATCTCAAAGCGATTATATATATAACACTTTAAGAAAGACTATTAACCAGTTAGATATGATTCTCAACGAGAATCAGCTTAACTTGTCAGAGGATGAACTATTTGATAGAATGGTTCAGGGAGAGTATAGAGCTGCTGCTCTTACTGATTTCTTAAAAGGAGACAGTCGAGAAAATGCTAAGGAAGTATCTTATATTACTAGATACCAAGAAGATTTCCAAAAACTAGTAAACAAGATAGTTGATAAAGAGGCAGAAATACAAGATCTCCTCAACTCTACTCCAGATGCTCAGAGAAGAGATGCTACTTTCCAACAGAAGCTTGATAAACTAAACGCAGACAAGCAAGAACTAATTCAGCAAAGAGATTACCTTTTTGGAGAAGGTTCTCTTGGATATGTTGAAAAGATGCTGTTCGCTATGGATACCCCACTTAGCAGTAGATTCATTTCCCTAACATATGATCAGTTTATAAGACACAACACTGGTAAGTCTGTGCAAGACCTTACAGAGCAAGAAAAAGAGTACTACTCTAAATAGTATGAAAACTATTCTAAGAACAAAAAAATGGGATTAGATGAGGCTTTCAAGTTATTTAAAGACATGCAAGCTAAGATCAACCCAGAGATTTAGAATATACAAGGAAGAGACTTATCTAGGGAAATCGAACAATTCAAAAAGATAGCAGAACTTGATCCTTTTGCCCAATATCTGAACTATGATTCAAGATTAGAAGGAGAGTCTGACGAAGATTATGCTGACAGATACACTAAGAGAGGAAGTGAGTCAGACCAAGATTTTGATGCTAGATTTCAAGCTCGTTAGGCAGCAATAGCTCAGTATAACGAAAATCATCTTGCTGAGTGGATTAGTCAGCTATCCCAATATCCAATTGACAGAAGTACTTTTAGAACTCTTCAGGCTAATATAGGATTACTTAGGAAAAATGTTTATAACAGGATAATTGAAAGGCTTCAAGTTCCCGGAAACACTGAACTGCAGCAAAAGATCTGGAATATAGTTAAAACTATTGGTACAGATAAAAAGGACAGACGTAAACTATACAAACAAATACGTCAGGCTGTTTCTGAATCAGTTAGAGAAACATTAAATAGTCAATATAAGAATAGGTTGAACCTCGACTAGTGGGATGCTATTAAGATGGACCTGGAGGCTCTATCTTATCTAGATCCAGATGATAAGAGAAACCTTGGTCTTCCTGATGATTTTGATTTCGATGGCAGGACTCCTCTAACAAAGGGTGATATATATTCAGTAATTCATGCTTATGTAGCTTCACAAGCTATGAAAGGAAATATAATGAGTGCTGATGATATTGCTGCCTGGTTGGAGAACTCTAAGCTATGGGAATTTGGCGATAGTGAACAAGGATTGATTAATAGTAACATTCTTGACTTCTATACAAGAGTAGAGTCTGGAATTACTTCTATAACAGATGAAGAAGCTGACGAGGTAGTTGAAATTACTGAGAATTATCTTAACAAACAGATTAAGGATATCTCAAAACAGTCTTTTGATGGAATAAAGAAACTACTAACTTCTAATATCTTTAAGGATTTAGAAACTGACCCCGATCTAAAAGCTTTAACTGATCTAGAAAACGTTTCTTTTATAAATAATCCAGTACTTCCTATCCTAAAACAGATTTCTTAGAAGCTTAGGAATAGCGATGTTAATATAGAACAGTTCCTAGAGGAGCTATATCAGCAGTACCAGAATGGAGAAACTGCTAAAGAGTTCCAACTTACTGATGCTTAGATGAAAACCTTAGAGGACTTCAAACAGGACTTAGAAATGGCTAAAGCATTTGTTTATGCAGCATCTGTTAAGTCTAGTTATAGTAATCCAGTAGGACACAATAAATCGGTTAATGAATTTGCTAACAATCATACTGATATATTCGGAACAATAAATCCTCTTCCTGAGATTGATGAACAAACAGCTAATTTCTTAATAAATGAGGCTGATAACTATTCTAAGGAAATAAATAGTTGGATTGAAAGATCAAAAAAGAATACAGCCGATAAAGTTTAGAAGTTCTTAGACTCAGAAATAGCCTTCAACAAAGCTAGACTAGAGTTCTATAAAGTAAATAGGGACGCTTTTAAAATTAATCCAACTCTAGACCTTCTAGATGGATATGAAAGCATTGCTTTAGATGATTCATTAGCAAGTCTAGTCCAGATAGAGGAACTCCTACATAGAAATTACAAAAAAGCTATTGCGTCAGGAGTAACTATTAAAGAGATCTTGGATGCTATTCTTCCAAAAATCGTTAAAATAGAATCATTAAAGTCTCAGCTTACAGCTAAACTAGATGATACAATTGAATATAATAAGCTTACAGATTATGATAAGCTGGCATTGTTAGTTAGTAATTTTGCTTTAAGCAGTGCTGACTTCTATACTAAACTAAGAGACTTTATAACTAGCAATGCAAATCTTGCACCTCTATCTATCTAGGAATATGCAGCCAGATTAGCTCAAGCCCAGCAATCTAATCCAGAAGTAATCAATTCAGTTCTAGAATATCTAAATAAGAAGTTAAATCTTCCTATTCCAAAGAACACTACTATAATAACTGGTGTTGGAGGAAGTGGTAAAACTCAGGCAGTTGCAAGACTATCCACTTCTAATGGAGAAGATACCTGGTTATCAGGTCCAACTTCTTCTCAGATTAACAATCTGTTAGAAGCACTTCCAAAAGGGACTGGAAAGTCCAAAGAAGAACTATTTGAAATCATATTAGGTAGGGCAGAAGCCACAGAATTCCTAAATAGTGTAACTTGGGATGATGCTAATAAAAGGTGGGTAGACAAAACAGGAGGAAAATTCTATACTAAAGTTCCAGGACTTGATAAGAATACTACTGTTGAGCTTAAAAAGGACATTAAAGTAAATAAGATTACCAATGCTCCTAAACTGATAGTAATTGATGAGGCGACTCACTTTAGTACTGCTGAGCTACAACTTATTGGAAAGTTTGCTGAAGAGAACGGAATAAATGTAATTCTTCTAGGAGATGATAATCAGAATGGAAGAACCGCTCCTGGACTAATGCAGAACATGGGAAGGGAGTACATTTTAGCATGGAGAACTCCGAAACTATTTATCTCTTTAAGAGATAACAATGTCCAAAAAGTTGGAAACCTCGCTTCTACCATAAGTATAATGGATCAACTCTAGGCAACGTCTGGAGTAGATGAATTAGCAGACGTTACAAGAAAGCTTTTAGATGGAGAGTTTAGTAAATTAACCTTTAAATATTATAATGGAGATCAGTTCTTTGGAGAATTTATAACAGATTCTATCCCATCTGATCTTATGGGAAAACTTACTGGAGAGATTGGATTCATAGGAACTGAGCAATCTCCTCACTATCAGTAGTTAAAGGATGCTGGTAAGAACATAGTTCTAGTTGACCCAGTTGCTGTCCAGGGTAGAGAATTTGACTATGTAGTAGTTGATAAAGATTGGAGTCTGAACATTGATAGAGCAAATCTAGCACAGACTGGAATTGATATTAATGATTTCATAAAAGATCTTTACACTATGATTAGCAGAAGCAGAAAAGGAACTGTTCTTATAGACAACAAACTTTCTGATGTTGTTGCTAACATAGAAGATGAGTTTACAGGAGAATCTTCTAATATTAAATCTGCTATAGAAAGATTCAGGAATACTAGACTACAACAGATAGAACAAGCATTAGCAAGTATACAGCCAGAGGAAGAATAGACATAGGAACCTCCTACAGCTCCTGACAACACCATAGAAGGAACTAATACAACTACTGATGAACTTGTGGATGAAGAAACTCCGGTTCAGGAAGAACAGGAGGCTAGAGAAGAAGAGAAAACTGAGTCTGAGAAGCAAGAAGAGTCAGCATATCTCAATATGACTACTCCAGTAAGAGTATACAGCAATGTAAGCTATTCTGGAATTGATACAACTCAAGATGTTTGGTCTAATGAAGAAGATTCAACTAGAGATTTGGGTATATTCCTAAGACCTGGAGAGACTGTTGAGGAAGGAAAAGATAAATTTGAGCTAGTTAAAAGACTAATGGAGCTAAAGAGTATCTTTAACTACGGCACTGCGTATTATGATAGGCTTCCTCCTTAGACTAAGAGAATGTTCTCTAAGGAAGAGTTTGAAAATGCTCAGTACTTCATTTCGGTAGAAGATGAATCTCCGAACAATCGTCTAGTTGGACTTACTAACCTAGATTCTGATAAAAGAACTATAAATGGAAAGGTAATATCTCTAGTAGCTAAGATTAAAGATAAGGATGGAAAAATCTATACTGTATCTTTAGGAGGACTTGCAAATCCTGAGACTTGGGAGAAGAACGAGGCTTAGATTAGAGCATCTATTCAGAGAAGGATAGATAATGGAGACGAGCAATCAGCAGAGCTTCAAGCTTATCTAGACGGTCTAAGCAATAATATTCTAGCCTATAAGAATAAAATTGCAGAGTTGTCTAGAACTAATCAAGAGTATAGAATTAGTAAACCAAATTTCTCTGGACTTACTACTTTAGTAGATGCTGGAGGAGATCTAAGACTCGAGAATATCAACAGCAAGTTTAGTCCTTTCGACGATGCTACTGCTTATGCAGTTAAATCTAAGATTTATGCTATTGTAGATGATATTCCTGGAATAGATCCTAGTCTAAAGGGAAAGGCTGTAATGTATGTTTCAAGCAACGTGATGCTGAGGCCAGATGAACTAGAGAAATTATACATGGCTCAGAAACAAGATCCTACTCTTGTTCCCCAAGTCAGAATGATAGTTCTTGACAACCAAGGTGTATCGTTTGCTTCTTTATACAGAAAGAATTATAAAGATGTCTATACTATATCAAAAGGGGACGTGCTTTATACCACTCCTTTCAAATTAGAGCCTATGGCAATTCGTATGTATATGGCTGCATGGAACTTCAGGTCCAATCTGAAGAAATTCCTGCAAGTATACAACGAGTGGATGTCTGATAATAATTTAGATTAGAAGACTATTGAAGACTTATGTAAGTTAGATAATGCAGAGTATTCTAGACTTAGAGGAGACCAAGAATATTTAAGTGAAGAGGACTACAGAAGCCAAGTATCAGATACTGTAAGAGATAAGGTTAAACTTATTTAGGACTTCAATGATAGTCTGGCCGATAGTGTACGTCAGTTTAGGCTTGGATATAGTTCATAGAACGGAGCCTATATAAGAAAACTAACTAATCTTAAGGATGGAGGATTTTATGAGGATGTGAACAATACTTTAGGTATTTACATCAATCCAGGAATAGCTAATCAGTTTGATAGAGTTTTAGACTCTCTATTTGATAACATCATCAACAAGATAATTCCTACTGATTAGAATCCTCTATAGTATATTGATACTAAACTAGCTAAGGGATGGTTCCAAAGAGTTGATAAGAGTAGAGAAATCTCTATTAAAATGTATGATGATGAAGGACATGAGCTAAGTGTTGATTTGAATATTCAGAAAGAGAATGCTTTAACAGCTCTCCCCTCTATTTTAATAGAAACTGCTAAGTTTTTAAGCATTAGAGGAATAGATCCTGAGTCATTTGACCAATACCTGAATGAACATCAAGACTAGAGGTACTTCATAAAGTTTGGTGACGAGGTTATTGATTGGAGATCTTTAGCTATGTAGCTAGATGGTGGTTAGGTTTAGGTGGATGAGAATGTTGCCTTCTCGGAAGGAGCTTTCCAGCCAGGAATTAGACCATATTCTACTCAAGATGGAGTGCCTAGTGGAGTAGTTGATAAACGTATTGACAATATGTTTAGTCTAATGTTCCATGGTATGACTTCTACTTCAGTTGAAAATGATTTTAATAGAGGAGATATTAGGGCAACTGATGCTAGATTCAAGTTCGGATTCTTTGCAGACCCAATACTTGAAACAAACAATGGAACAGAGAAGAGCAACGCTCCTGTTGCTACTAATAGAAAACTATTCTCTGCAAATGTTGTTCCTGGATTACCAATTATAGGTATCTCTCTTGAACAATTCCAAGAAGAGAATCCAGTCATTGAAACAGAGGAAGAAACAGAGACTCCATCAACTAACACTGAACTAGAATAGAGTAAAGCTGCTTCAGTTGCTACTCTGGCCAATAGTGGCATAACTCTTTCTCAAAAAGCTCTATCTAGAGTTACTTCTATAGTAGATTTATATAATTTGGTTAATTCGGAAATAAAGAGTAACTTTGTTAAGTACTTTGATAATCAAGATTCACTCCCATTAGAAAATCTTATAAAAAGTGTTAAAATCAACGGAAATAGTTTAGAGTTTACCTATTTTACTTCTTCTCCAGAACTTAATGGAGAATCCATTCAGTCTTATGAGTGGAAAGGCAAAGCTCTGATGATTACTACGGAGAGCGGAAAGAAATATTCGGTTCAGGATGTTGCAGGAAATCTGACATGGACTGAAGTATCTGATCCAAACCCAGTAGGAAGAACTGTTGGTGATGTAATCTCTCAAATTAACGACGCAATCTCTGGACTTTCTGAGTTCATAGAAGCAGATGAAGCTGCACAAATACAAGTAGTAATTCAAGATGCCTTCAGAGGTAATCAAGAATCAACTGTAGCTTCAGAGAAGTTAATTCAGAGAGCAATTAATAAGCTTCAAGAGAAGTTAGATGACTTTAAGGATGAGAGTGATGCTGAATGGACCTCTGTACTAAACAAAGCATTATCTAATCTTAAAAATATTCGCTGTGTAATATGAGAATATGTCAATTACCAAACTTTGAAAAAGATTTACATTCTGGAGATATAAACTTCTCTACTCTACAAGGAGAGAACCTAGAGGAAGTTTTACAAAACATCGAGACTGCACTGGAGGGAGTACCCTTCAGTGTTAGTCTTGATTCGTCTACAGATGTAGATAACTATTAGAGTAGTATTAAATCTCTAATAGATACTATTATAGAAAAGTTAGGAAAAAAGGAATTGCCTTTTACTCTTAACAGAAGTGCTAAAACTTAGATAAGAAAATATTTTGAAGGAAAATTCCTCCCAAAACCTCTTACTCCAGTAGAGTAGAATATTGTAGCAGTAATAGCCGGGACCGATCTAATCACTGAGGACGAAAGACGCTCAATGAGATTAAGTCAGGCTCTTAGGGAGGTATATGGAGACAATGAAGCTATCAATACATTTAGATAGTCCTTGTTTGATGAGGAAATGAGAATTAGGACTATTATAGATGTTGGAAATAGACAAATAATTGATAATCCTAACGACTTAAACAGAGGTATAATAAAATATCAGTCTGAACAATTCAAAATAATTAGAGATTTCCTGGTTCAGAACGGATTTGATACTAAACTACTACCACAATCTCTATATAGAGAGGACTCTGCTACACAAGTCCCTAATCTAGTTAGAACATATACCAATGCTCTCCAAATGATGTATAATCTTATAGAGAGCAAGAAAGCAAAAGGAACACTTTCTGCTGAGTTAGAAGAGGGATGGGTTAGTGCTATAACTGGAAAAGGAGACGCTTCTTTATATAACGCTGTTAATGCCTACGTTAATTTAGCCTATTTCGATGACATCTTAAAGGAATGTTTTGGAGACTATATTAAAATCAACCAGGATTTTGACTAGCCTATCACTATCGAAACTAACAATGGTATCTCGAATATTGTATACAAATACTTGTTTGAAAAGGGAAACGCTAACGCTACTAAAACTTGGGGTGTTGAAGAGCATGACTCTTTAAAAGAAATGAGTAAGTTCCAGCAAGTTCTTATTAAGAGTATCCCAATCTATGACTACGAAACAAGATCTATAGAATATGGAAGACTTCAGCCTAAGGACTTTGTAGGATCTTTTAGTAGATTGATGGATGTTGGTGCTCAGGTAGTAGGAGATCTTGAGTTTACTCAGGCTGTGAATACTTTACAAGACCATCCAACTACTAGTCTAGAAACAATCTTTAAAAAACTGTTTGAAAACAGAAATAACAAAACATTGTTAAACAGTCTTGAGAACTTAGGACTAGACCAAAATAACATAAATTATCTATACTCCGTATACAGAACAGTATTCAAGGGAAAAGATTCATGGAAGAGTATAGAAGAAGACTATATTAGAGATAGAGGTCTAACCTCTAGATATTTCCTGGTTGATACACTTCTTGGTGTAATTGACTCTAATGTGGCTATGAACTATGCTAATACGACGTTTAACCATGACACTGGTGAAGCAGAAACAAGCGTAAAAGCTAGATATTCTGCTAATAGAACCAAGTTTGACATTGTTAACAACGTAAACTCTACAACAATAGACAGAGAAAATAAAGGAGAATTACTTAGTAGATATGAAATATCTACTCAGAATAAAAAGGACTATATAATAACCTTAAACAATTCTGGTACTCCTAGAACCTTTACAATCACAGTTGCTCAAAATGGAGGATTGCTTGATAAAGGTGATTACTCTAAAGCACTAACAATAAACGGAATACTAAATCTGACTAATGTTGATATTGCTTCTCGAAACAATAGAGACAAGCTAATATCAAGACAAGGACTTACTCAAGATGAGGAAACTCTAATGTCTGTCCTCGATTTTATAGATACTATGCTTGGAACATATTTTAGTAGAGATGTAGACGGACTAAGGGAGTTAAATCTACTTTTAAGAGTTAAAAAGGATAACCTCAAGGAAATGTTTGCATCTGCTTCTAGAGCATTACTAGTAACTGATTTATACAATAAATTCGATACAGCTCTTAACTCTAAAGGAGAAAGATATGCTAGAACAGAGCTTCTAACATACCTATCCGAGTCAGGAGAATATGCTGACAAAATCCAAGATTATAATGATAAAAGAAAAAGAGAATACTTTATTAAAAGGTTTGATGGATATCAACTTAGTTCTTTAAGAGGTAATCAGAGGTGGATTGATGACCTAGCTAAGGTTAGAGCTATTCTATCTGGTGACACCTCTAAATCTGTTATTGCTAACCTTGATGGAGACAAAATTCCTAACTTTGGTCCTGGATTCCTAGGAGCTAGAATAGAGCAGCAATTAACTAGGTCTAACAATTTGGGACTTGCTACTTCTAACCTACTATTCGTCCAGAATCCCACTGCTATTAAAGCTAAAGTGGTAAACACCGATGTTATTACAAAGGATGGACTAAAGAAATAGGTTAAAGGAATGACTCAGGGAGAGCTACTATATGATGCTATAGTGAACAAGTTTATTGTTCCCTATACAAAGAACAGAAGTGTTTTCACCCAACCTACAACTTTTTCTGATAAAACTAAATTTATATTATACCAAGTATCTTTAGAATCACTTGGGCTTGATGATATATCTGGAGCAAACTTTAACGAAAACGTTGAAAGACAGATAATCAACACTATAGGATAGGCTTATAAGGAAGTATATGACCATGTAATAGAAGATTATATGAAAATATTCCCTGAGTTTATTAATAGCAAAGACGGACAATTAAACTTAGATGCTGTTCAGAATTGGCTAAAAGCTCATAAGGAAAACGATTTTACAGCTAAAGCATTAGTAGCCGGAGTATCTGTTTACAAGGATGTTCATTATAGATAGATTATTGGAAAGAATTTATCCATAAATGAGCTTCTATACGAGTATGCTACTAATCTATATACTCCAGAGAACCTACATAATAGACTAGAATATGAGAAGGTTAACTTTATAAATGATTTGTTATCTAATAGGTTAAGCTTTGAGATAAGTCTAAATGATAGTGGAGAACTTGATTATGTAAACGGAAATGACGTCACTAAGTTCCTTAAAAACATGCTAGGAAGTAGCGTTGGAAAGTCTTGGGTAAGAGGTAACAAAATGATTCTTGCTAAGATCAAAAGTAAGAATGGAAGAGTAAGGAACGTTACTTATGGAAAAATATCTCTAAGTCCTGACGAAACTTTCATTATCAACCCCGTACTTAATGCCTTCTTCATGTTGGACAACCTAATTGGAAATAACCTAAGGTATAGTCTTACAGGCTCAGAAATTAATCATAAGGTCAAAGCTCTTGCCAAGCTTGATCTTGGAAAGAAGGGAATGAATCTTCATAAAGATTTCATTAGTAAGTATTATCCTGGATATAATGGAGGAGCTATCACTTTCTATGATGCTATGATAGCCCTTAGAAACTTTGAACAAGTAGGAGAGGAGTCGGACAGGTCAACAGCACAAGCTGTTAGAAAAATCTACAACGAACAAATATATAAGATAGAGAACGGTGCATAGAACGCTCAGTTTAAACGTAATGTAATTATTCCTGGTACTATGAGATACTACTTACAAGGTAGACTTAACGGTATTAGAGATAGGATGAAAGTTGCAGTCATTAATGATATAGGTGCAAACGTATTCAACTTTGACGGAAAAGCTGACGGAATTGATGCACATGATGGTTCCGCGTTTGTAAATCCATTTAGTTCAATTCTTGAGAACTGGTCTCTACAAGACTGCGAGGTAGGTACTGTAAAGAAACCTATTCAGCATTGGTACGATGATAGATACATGTCAGCTACTCTACTTAAATATGCTGTTGACACTATTACAAACAGGTGGATGTTATAGGCTGAAGGAAATGATCCAAGAGGAAAACATCACGGTGTAGTTCTTAGAAATGTATTTAAGAAAATGACTAATGTTAGATGGCATAATCCTGATGGCTCATGGAAGTTCGGACCTATTGACCTTATAGAGGGATGTGATTATAGAAGTAATCCAAGAATTGATTTCTTCAAGAATATATTAGAGGGAAAATCTCTATATTATAGAGATGGACTTCGACATAAGAAAGTAGCAGACTTTGGTGTAGAGAATGGAGTCTATTTTACAATAGAACAGGATGTAGATAGTATGGGTCTTGAGCCTACTAATCAGCAAAAGATTTATCACTACTTTACCAACAGTGGTGAGCATGTAAGATCCCTAGAGATGCTTAATCCATCTCCCGATTTGCATACCATAGATTCTCTATTCGAGCTTCATACAGCACTTGGGGGAATTTATTCAGAGAGCGTAGACGACGAAGGAAATCTCCAATTCTCCGAAGCTTCTAACTATGCAGTAGCTCAGTTCATAAATAATGTTGCTACATTGAAAGAAGGGGCTGATCCAAACAATCTAACTCAGGATAGCTACTATCAACCTTTAAAACAAGCAATGATTGACGTTCTTGCCAACAACTCAGCTGTTAAGAACGGTGCTGGTAACATGAATCCGACATCATCTTTCTACGATGATACAGCATTATCATATATAGAGATTGGAACGAATGGTTATGGTATTCAGATGGATGCTGACCATACTGCTGACGAGGGACATATGACTGAGTTCTCTCAGGTTATTAGCTCACTTGATGCTGGAGGACGTCTACACGGGTATGTATCTCAAATCTATGAAACTCTTGGTAAACTTGCTGTTGATCTGTCCCAAATTGAGATTGACTCTATTGAAAACTTTAGAGAAACAGGTAATTTATCTTAGGTATACGATATTGTAGGACGTACTATAATGAACAACCTAAGTAAGAATAGAGGACAAGCTGGACTCGCTAATGCTATTATTGATAACATTAAAGAAAGGTTTAATCTAAATACTGACCATGCTCTTGATGAATTCAAAATTCCATTTAGTGATCCAAACATTTACTCTACTATCTTATCTACCTTCGTATCTGTAATCAACAAGAAGTCTATTAAGAGACAGTATCCAGGTCTAGGAACTGTAATGGTTCCAGGATACAATATCTCGATGATATATGACGTTGATGGAAAAACATATCAGTATGAAGACCTTATTAGAATGGCTATAAATGCTGGATTTACTTCAGACTTTACAGACCTTTCTATGAAGAACAAGGATATAGTGTAGAAGTTCTTACAAGCTAAGTAGAGTGAACTTCCTATGTATATTAATCAAGAAATATTCCAACCAACGGACAATGTTAGAATTAGTTATAATTCTGATGTATCTGGAACAGGAATAATTGAAGTTAGTCTTGATAATATAGAGGACTATTATTTATTCAAGGATGATATAGTAGCTTTCTTAAATGGAAAGGGTATAGTAAATCCTACTAATATTACTTATCAAAAGAATATAACAGTTCCTCGTAATCTTGCTCCAGTCAAAATCTCTTGGGAGTATGATGATGAAACCGGACATCACGTAATGAATATCTTTGATCATTGGAGAGTAAAAGGTCTTTATTAGGAACTTGCTAGAATAGATGGGCTAAAAGTTAGTAGTGAAGAAAAAGAAAGACTATAGAAAAAAGCAAGAAACTTCTATGATCCTTAGAAAGCCTTTGATGATCTTTAGAATGGAATATATATCGATGGGAATAGAGTAGAAAGGCAGGTTCAGAATCTGCAGAACACAGCTGCAGAGCTCATAATGTCTAACCTTTATAAGAGTAAATTCGGACTAAGAAACGGAGATACTCTTTCAGATGTAATAGACCAAGGAGTTGATTATTTCAAGAGACCTGTTACTCCTATTATGTCAGATAGTTATGACCTAGTTTATACTAAACAAGACAATAGGAACTTATATATTACATTCAAACCATTGCACGATAATGACGAGAATTTCGATTCAACTAAGCGTGCTTGGAAGAACAAGATTAAAAGAGAGTTTACGTATCCTCCTGAATATCAGGGAGAGAGAACTATTATAAACAGAGTATATACTGCAACAAATGATAATATTCCGCTATTTGAAGTGGGCAGAGAAATATTAAGAAAAGATGTTCAGTATGATACTGTTAAGAGAAAGTTCGTAGATTAGGCAGGAAAAGTCCTTCCAAACCAATCAAGATTTACAAGATTGGGTGAAGACCAAGTTATTGAATATATAGAGTTTATTTCTAATAATCAGGTAACTGAGATTAGAGAAAAAACTTCAAAATACGACCTCTATAACATAAATAGAGATTAGATTAAAAAGGTTCTTCTGCAGATGGAATATACTGAAGACTAGTTAACTAGAACCGATAGGGAAACTGGAGAAACGTACACAATTACTCCAGAATAGAAGTTCGATGAAGAAATTAATTCATTCATAAGTCATCTACTAGCCGATGTATATCATACTAGGGACTTCAACGGAATGCAGATAAATCAGGAAGTATCTGTTTCCTCTGCATATATTCTGAGAAGTTCGTTGTATCAACTAGGAGAACAACTAAAGTATGATGCTGATTTGTCCTCTTACATTAAAGAAGGTTTATACGGAATGGTTAAGTCTGGTAAAGCAGAAGATGGAGTAGTTAAATACAGTAACCGTGTTAGAAATAGGATTCTAAACCAATATCACGAGAAATTAGCTCAGAAACAATACACTTCATTTATGAAGTCTCAAGAGTTTACTGTATCTCGTATTCCTGCTCAGACATTGCAGTCATTCATGCAAATGCGTAATGTAGGATTCACTGGAACTCCTACTAATCAATGTTTCGTTAGTCATTGGCAGACTTGGTAAAAATAAATAATTGCCATTGATAAATTTGGAAGTAATTTATAAAAACATTATATTTGTATATCAATAATACACATAATATAATTTTTTATATGGAAACTAAAAGAAAATCTCCAACAAAAATTACTCCTGAATTAATAACAAAACTAAAAGGGTTAGTAGAATCTGGAATGAAAAATGCAGATATATGTAAAGAACTTGGAATAGGCAGTACCACTCTTACTACTTGTAAGAAAAAATACAACATTAAATATACAAAATCTATTGCCGAGGACTATAAAGATGAAATAATAGCTCTATATAAGGCTGGAAATACTGTAAAAAATATTTGTGATAAATTAGGGTATAAATCTCAAACTACTATCAAAAAGGTACTAAATAAATATAATATTGATAGTATTAGAGAAAAAGAATATCTAGAGTTACAAAATAAAATCATAGAAATAGCTCCTTCTTGTTTATCTGCTTATGAACTTGCCAAAAAAGTAGGATGTGCTCCTACAACAGCTAGAAAGTATATAAAAGAATTTAATCTTACTCTTAAAGTAAAGACCAGTTTAACAGACAAGGATATATCAAATATTATTTTGGAGCCGTTAAAATATGATTTTAATGAAAATATAATTAACATTCCAGCTGAAGATAAGAAAGAATTTATAGAGAATAAAATAAGACATATAATTGTTCAAACTAGGTCATACGTTTCTATACTTGTATTAAAAAATTACAATATTAATCAAAGCTTATTAAGTTACCACAAAATAAAGCTTCCTGAAATAAATGCGGAATTTGGATTAATATCTAAATATAGTTCAGCTTTAGAAGCATATTTCGCTGGATTTTGTGATAAAAATAACATTATATATGAATCTCAAAAAACATTTGATGATTGTATATATAAGGATAAACTAAGATTTGATTACTATTTACCAGAATATGACATACTGATTGAAATACAGGGACAGCAACACTATGAATTTAATCAAATGTTTGGAGGAGAAGCTTTTCTTAAAGAACAACAAGAAAAGGATAAAATAAAGGTTGAATGGTGTAAAAAGAACAACAAACAACTATATGTTATATGTTATAAAGATTTATATAAAAAAGACTATCTAGAGACATTACTGTCTCCAATTCTTGTTGCCAAGTCTAAATCGGGTGAATTGCTGGAAACTCCAGAAGTGGACAATCAGCAGCCGAGCTAAACTTAGGATAAAGGAGTTTAGAAGGTTCAACGACTAGGAGGGTGAGCCTAACAATAATCCCTCCCAAGAGTTCCCGACATAATGAAAATTATGAAGATATAGTCTGAACTACAGTATAACCTAAAAGAAGCTGTAGAAATATAGGATAAAGAGCCTATATGATAACAAAATGTACAAGGATCGGATTAACATCGTAGTCCGAGTAAAATTGTGTGAATCTGGGAAAACCCGATGGGGCAACCCTAATCCAAGCTTTGTAGAAATACATTGAAGGATCAACGACTAGATAAAGTAACCTTACCAAGTGGAGTTGAAGGTGAAATATCCACGAGCGCACAACATGTTATGATGCCAACATCTTAATAACATGATGATATAGTCTAACCTGTAAATATAAATGAAATTACAGAGGTAAAGATAAAGAACTTTACGACAATACAATGTACGATATTGATAAGGCTTATGTTATGGGTCTATCATTCGATGGAAACGGACGATATGTAGGGTGGAGTAATCTATTTGACTATTCGTCTCTAGAAACTATCAAGGCTTCTGAATATCTTCCTATGCCAAAGAAAAAGGTATATGAAGTAACACCTAGCGGATTCAATATAGATTCATTCATTGTTAATATTCTTGGAGCTACTGACGCAGTTGCTAGAATAAATGGATATGTTGAACTTCTTAACTATCTAAATGATAACAACATTACTCAGATTAACTACACTGTACCTGAGGGAGCTGAAGTGGTTCAGGCTATAAGGACGCATGAATTTACTAAAGTTCCATACAGTTTACAAGAAGAGGCAAGTAAGAACTTCATTTCTTCACATATTCAGAATACAGTACAGAATCTTAGAAATATGATAGGAGCTTACTCTCCTATTGAAATGGAGGCCTTTAGAGCAGCTTCTGAGAAAAGTCCTAAAGGTGAATAGGCTTCCAGGATGACACTACTTAACCCTAGCACTAAGATGTTAATGCAGTACTAGAATATCACTGGTAAAAACGTCATCGGTATTGCTGCAAATGGTGAAAAAGCTTCATTTATGTGGCACTACTATATAAATGATGTTCTAAGAAATCCAACTCCAGAAAAGGTTAGATACTCTCAATTTAGTTTTGTTACTACTAGACTACAGGGAAGAAATTCTGGAAACATTCAACCTCAAGAAGTAAACACGCTTCCTGATGTTAATTTCGAAGGAGTTAATCCAGAACTAATGGCTCAGTATGGAGTTAAGATGTCTGGAGATATTACTGTTGACCTTATGATTTCTCAGATTCTATCTGCTGCAACCGACAACGCCAAAGAGCTTATTCTAGCTAAGGTGAACGCTGGTATGAAGTTGGCTAAAATGTATCTATTCCTAGTAACACTAGGGTTTGATATTAATGACATAGTTAAATTTATGACTAGTCCGGCTATTACATTTATTGATGCAATTACTGAAGCTAATATCTTTACAGGACAAGACCTTAGTATATAGGATGCTATTAAAGTTGCAAGAGGTGACTTTGATAATTATTACAAATCATTCTTAAGTACTAGGACGCTAGGGTAGTTAAGTAAAGAAGATAAGAACAAACTTAAAAGAGGAGAACTGATAGAAAATAACTTCTCTGAAGGAAGTAAAGAATATATAGAACTTACAAATGCTCTTGATGCTATTGCAGAAGTAAAAGATTTACTAGAGCAGATTATAGACCAGGCTTCTGAGGGAAAAGAAAGCGTTAGAGAGGAAATTGTAAACAATATTCCGCTCGACATTGACGAGTTTGAAAATATTCTAGAAGGAGCTAATGAGTTTAGTAATTTAGGTAAAATTTTGGGTCTAAATCAAGGTCTTCCAACATCTAAAGCTCTTCTCCAGAAGAGAATACAGGATATGTAGAAGATTCTATCTGATAGGATTAAAGTAGTCAATGCTGAAAACCAGAAAAGGGCTAAGACAGAGAAAGGATTCAAATATGAAGAGATTGAGGACATACCTCTTGATGTTAAGAGGTACTTAACTGACGCTGAATATGCTCAAAGCATTAAAGATTTATACGAATCGGTTAAGAAATGTATCAATATATTTGATATTATTGATCATATCCCTCAATTCAATTCTATTTTCAAGATTTTCTCAGCTGTGCTTGATATAGACCATAACATATCTATAAAAACTAGAGCATATGACTCTGTATATGACTAGTTGAAATTAGAAAAGAGATATATGTCTGAACAATATCAGACAAGACTACTAAAGGGAATTGATGATGCTATTATAGCTAAATTTGTAAACAATTCTGGTATATCTATTCCGTACTCTAGGGGAACTAATATGCTTAACGAACTTAGACAGGTAGTTGAAGCCAAGGAAGATGGATTGTTAACGTTTGACTCTCTGAGTGATGTGGCATCTTTCAAATACTTGTTCGAAAACAGTATAATACCTAACCTAAAACGAGGAATTGTACTAGACTATCAAAATGGACAAGTAGTTTAGATAATTGATGAAAGTCTAAAGTCCAATAAGTTTATTCAGTCCCTTATAAAAGGAGACCATAGAGGTATGCCACTATATAAATGTGATCTTGATATGCTCACTACTGAGAATTCTCAGAATAGTAAAATTAAATTCCAGGATTATATTAAAGGTTTACAAGCTCTTTAGAAGACTAAGATTAACGGAGTTGCATTGTCTGATTTATTTGTTTTATACAATCTAGTGGTTAATAAGAATCAATATGGTTCTGATAGAATGACTACTCTGTTTGATCAATTTATCCAAAATAACGGACAGCTATCCCTAATAAGGAAGTATTTGAACTATGTTGGAGAGCTTGATTACTCAGGTAAGGTAGAAGAACTCAATATTAACATCCTCGATTTAATGAAGGCAGCTGCTGCTATAGTTAACTCGGAGATAGGACAAAAAGATCCTACTATTATAATAAATACAGATTCTGGTCCAGAGCTTAGAATTAAATCTGGACGCGAATATGTGAAATGGCAAGAAATAGTTCCCCAGGTTCCTGGTGAATCGTAGGATGAATACTTAAACCGTATTTATAATCATAATAGCTATTTCGTTTTAGGAGGATCTTATTCTGATGCTGTTGATAGGCAGGTTCAAAATCTAAGAGTAATAACTAATCAAACATTAGATACGTTAAACAATTTAATAAGGCAAGGTACATTAACTATTTATAAAGTTTGTCAATGAATTGTAAAGTAACATTCACTGTAAATGGAGAAGAAATAAGTCTAGATCTGGAAACGGATCTAGACTCTCCTCTTACAGATTAGGATATAATAAAAGTTCTAACAGATAATCCGGAATAGAGACAAGCGTTATGTGATATGATTCACAACAAGCTTTATACATAGTCTACTATCTCTCCGGTTACTATAACTGAACTTACCAGTAAAGAAGGTCTTCTTGGTAATTGTGGAATAGGGTATTTAACTGAACAATTTCCTAATATATCATTTCCTGATGGAGTTGACGCTAATATACTATTAGTAAACAATCTCTAGATAGGTAAACAGAATATACATGGAAGAGTGATAAACTCTAATGGAAGGGAAGTGTTCATAGTTAAAGGAACCTCTGAGGATGTATCCAAATTAGCAGATTTCCTAAGAGTTAGACAACAACTGCAGGAACAATCTTTTAATTTCTCAGAAGACTCTTTCTATTACAAGAACTTACAGAAGATATTAACGGAAAGAAATAAGAAAAAAGATAAGGTTGCTGACATATTTGAGTTAATGTTAGATTTTATATACAATAAGGCTGATTATCAGTCAATGTATGTGACTAACGGGTAGGGAGAGAAAGAGAGTGCTTATAATATTTTGTCCAAGATAAACAATACTATAATGCAATATAGCGGAAGAGTAGAGTATTCTGACAATTTTGTAAACACTGTTAACCAACAGGTTAGACATCTTGATAATAACAAGAAATTTCTTAGTCTGGACTCACTATATGGAGCTGTAAAGGCTTACTATTCTGATATTTTAGATACCTTAGAGATAACATCCAAGTCAAAGTTCCATGAGTTCTTTTCCAAACCTTCATCAGAAACGGAAGAGAAGTTAAAGGAAGTATTTTAGAATGTTGTAGAGGGACAAGGATACGCAACTCTATTATCTACACTATTTAGTGCAGAACCTGAGTTCTCAATGTACTTTAGTTCTAGCTCAAACAAAGGAATTACTTTGAAATCAGAACCAAGATCTATTCAGGCTAAATATGGTATAGAATATGAAACTATACAATCATTTGATATTATAAATCCTGATTATAAAGGATATAAAATATATGCTTTCTTTGATAATGGAGAAAGAAAATTCATTCCATCTAGAGGATATTTAACTGAAGACACAGTAGCTAAAATATATAGCTCTGAGGAAGAAGTTAGAAGCTACATTGATAGTGCCGTTGAGAAACATGATATTAAGAAACATTCTTTCATAGACTTTAAATTCAGAGGAAGCACAGTAGTTGATGGAAGAACAATATATGAGGATGAGCTTAGCTCATTTACGCTATATAGCTAGTAGGCTTTAACCCAAGGATCTATTATAGAGTCTCTTGACATTCCCTTAGTTAAAAGTACTAGGATATTTAATGGAGAAGATATATTGTTTATAGAGGATAGACAAAACTATTCTTCATTCAAGAGGATTGTTGAGGGATGGAACATATCTGATGGACTAAAGGCAAATATCCTTTCTAGTGTTAATAATGCTGAGAAGATTGCTGCTTTTATATATAAGGTTAATGAACTTCTAAATGAGAAAAGAGACAACGAGCAGGTTATAGGAGAGGTAGTTTCAATGATAGAACAAGCTCCAAAAAGAGCTTACTATATAGAGTCAAAAACTTGGGTTCCTGGAAGAAAACAGTTTATATATAGGGTTATTCCTACAAATCCCATCCAAATAGAGGAATATAAAAAGTCTAAAAGGGTTCCTATTATCTCTCTGATGTCAGCTATTAATAATGTAATATCTGATAAATTTGGAGTATCTGTTAATATGTAGACCTCTGAGGAAATTAAAACAAACTTCCCAGACGTTGATGCTAATACTTCTAGAGCATTTATTAGAGATGGACAAATATATGTGAATACTACTATAGCTCAGTCTTCTGACTTACTTCATGAGTATACTCACTTAATCTTAGGAATATTAAAATCAGACCCTAATCTTAGAAGAAACTATGAACAATTACTTGATATAGTATCAAAAACTAATGAGGGTAAGGAAATGATTAAGAAGCTTAGGAGTAGATATGATACAGCTTCTGAAATGGATCTGATGGAAGAAGCTTTCGCTAAATTATTTAGTAATCATATCATGGGAAAGATGAACCCATAGTTAGACCAAATATTCCAAGGACAAGAAAGGTTCTTGAGAGACGCTACTAAGATAGTATTTAATAATGAAATTGCAGATCTTAAATCCTTCTATGGTAAAACATTAGAGACAGTATTTACAAGATTTAGTTCTGATGTATCGGCTCTATTAAGCCAGCAAGGACTAGACTTTGGAAGTACAAAAACTTCTCGTCTGTACTCTAATTGGATTTCCAAGTAGATAAGAGACGGTGAAATAAATGAACAATGTTATGGCTAATTGTACTTATACGATAAAAGGAAGAAAGTTCTCTTCTTATACAGACCTATTAGGATATATAGATGAACTTGCCTAGACAGGAGCATTAGAGCTAAATGGAGTGGATGATATAGTATATAGTAAGGCATCTAAGCAATCAGTTCAGGTATAGAAGCTAAAAGAGCTGAAAGCAAACTATATTCCTAAACTCAGTACAGAGGTTACTACTTCATCTTTAACAGATGGAGAACCCGGAGTAAAAGAAGCCATGTCTATTATAGACTTCTTAGATAGTCCAGCCTGCTCTTTAGGAGAAAGGCCTCTTCTTACTCCCCTTAGTAGAGAAGACTATATCAAAAGTCAGGTAGAGAAGCTGGTTAAAGAGGAGGGAATGAAGGAAGAAGATGCCATCAAGTCTGTGGAGGATACCATATCTCACTGGGACAAGGTGCAAGAGGACTCTTTTGCATTACACAAACTCTTCACAAACAATCATATTCAGAACCCAGACTCTACAGATATAGATTTTATGACTGAGGTTTAGGACAGTCTTCCAGATTCTCTTAAGGGAGTTAGATTAACAACTGAACTATTCAATAAACTTAAACAATTTTATATAAGAGAAAAGGGAAAATACTCTGGAAGCTAGGCTATAAAGAATGTCAATCTTGTATCTAAAATTAAAGGATTAGACTAGGAAATAGTAGGGCATATTGATTACTTATTCGTTGGAGAAGACGGAACTCTTCACTTGTATCTATTCAAGACTACATCAACAGACCAAAAATCCTGGCCTAATATCAAGGAAGAAAAATATAAGTACCAGCTTGCCTTTCTGAAACAAATGCTAGCAAACAATGGAGTTAATGTCAAGAATATTGATCTTAATATTGTTCCAGTTTAGCTGACATATAATGATGATTTTACTAAAGTTCAGTCAATCAATATTCATTATCCAAAGTCTTATAGTACTAGACGCTCTGGAAGTGAGTATGCTATGGCTAAATATGACAGACAAATAAAAGCATTTATCGAAGATAACTCTATTCCGTTTCATATTTCAGATAAGCCAATTGAAAGAGCTGATGAAGTAACTAGAGCAATTTTTCCTGAAATTAACATCAGGACTGAAGGAATTGCACAGTCAGCTAGAGTGTGGATTAGGCAAGCCCCAAATACTGACCCTACTGGAACAGAGTAGTTGGTAATTAAAGAAGTAGGAGAACCAGACCATGCCTATGACGTTGTTATAAATGGAGTTGTACATCCTGTTAAATCCGCTAAGTCCAAAAATAATAACCCAGAAATCCTAGAGTTAGTGACTAAATATTTAAACGATTTAGAGGATAACAAAGGATATTCTACTCAAAGACTAAAAGATGCTATAGAAAATAGCTACGTTAAAGGATTTCCAACATTTGAAACTGTTCCTGGACTTATGGGTTCTGCAACTACTTTGAATGCTGTACTTACTAAGTATTTCGAATATACTGAAGATGAGACTACTAAACGGAAAGATTACAAATGGGAGTTAATGAAGGACCTAATTGATAGTAATATTCTAATCTTTAGAAATAAGTAGGATAATACTATTGATATAATTACTCTAACATCTTTTGATTTAAATGTTCAAGCTGGTTTTGCTAAAGGAACCAACATACTGGGACATTATAGGTTTGATGGACAATATGTAGACCTACAAGGAAATTACGGAAACATAGAGGCTGTAAGAGCAATGGAACTTCTAAACGAAGTTCTTCCTTAGCTAGGAGAGGTTAGACTAGGAACTCTTGGAGTATTAAGCTCGATAAACGGGTCTTCTTTTAGAAAGTTTGATATTGGACAGTTTAATAAGAACTATTTCCAAGAGATTATTAAAGTAGTAAACAAAGAAAACTCATGGCTTAATATCGAGAATAACTTTAGAGCTGCTAAATTCGTAGATCCTGTAGAGTCTATTCTTAATGAATATCTTAGAATAGTAGACAGCAAATCTACTTCGGAGCAAGCCAGATACGCTGAATATGGTTTTGGGTAGTTGAGTGTACAAAGCTCTAGAGATTAGCAATTAAAAGCTTTACAGTATATTATGACTCAGATCCTTGATACTCACAAAAGGTTCGCAGACCCAGAATACTTTGAGAAGACCATTGCTACTCCAGGAACCAGCACTACTAAGAATATGGCAATCCTTTATGACTTAGTAACAAAAGCCTATTTGAACTTGTCTGGAGAGTCTCCAACTTATCAAACCAGTCTAGACCCAATCAGCAAGATGATGTTTACTGCTGCTACTGTTCCTGATCCTAACATTAGAATAGTCGTAAATAACTTACAAATAACCCACGATACTATCGCCTCTGAGTTCTTGGGAAAATTCGACAAAGATATAAAGAAACATTTTGACAAGTTTTATAAGGATGCTGGATATTCTGAGGCACAGAATATGGTCATTGGTAATCAGGCATAGCAATATAGCAATTTCTTTGAGAGAGATGTTATGACTGGGAAGAATCTAATGGTGTTCAAAAACCCTTATGATACTTCTAACGACCTTAAACCACATGAAAGAGAACTGCTTAAGCAAGTATTATTCCAAATTGCATACATTAACCACAATGGAAATTTCAGTTATTCCTCTCCTTTTGATTCTAAACTTCCTCAGTATATAAAGGAACATCCAGAGTATCTATGGGTTCCACTTGAGAGAGCCTCAAAAGCTACTTCTAGACAAAGTGCTAGAGCAATTACTACTAGGATGAAGAATCAGTGGAAAAGAATGTTAAAGGCTGGAGAAACGTTCGATGAATTTGTTAATAACTTAACAGAAGAGGAGCGTGATTTATTAGGAAATGACAATGACGATTTCTACAAAATGACTTTAAGAAATCCTTTTGAGCTTAGTATTCCATCTAGCAATAGTGGTTTTGCTGAGACATATAAATCAAGGCAAAGACTCTTAGAAAAATATGGTCCGGAATACTTTGAAACCAATGTTGAGAATATCCTAATTGACTTCTTAGCTAAACATATTTCTACTACTCAATTAAATAAGCTTCTTGTAGGTTCTAAAGCCCTACTCCTGTAGTTACATCTTACTGGTAACTTTGCTGGCAATGAGGCTATTGTTAAAAAAGAAATTAAATACATTCAAGACTATTTGAAGGTTAATGTATTTAATACTTCTATTATGAGTAGTGCGGAAAAGGCAATAATTGGAAATATTGCTCCTGTAAAATCTTTAGTAACTAACATGCTACTTGGAGGTAACGTAGTATCAATGTTTAGAGATAGCATAGAAGGTGTTCAGCAGAACTTTATGAGGTCTTTGATTAAACTAAACACTGATATTGATCCAAACTCTGTAAGGAGAGCTTATCAGTATGTCACAACTCATGCCACATCTAACGCTATGGCAGTTAACTTACTAAGTAAGCTATGTCTAAAGTACAGATTATCTAATACTGATGTGGGACGTATTGCTGAAAGGGCTAAATCCAGCAGAAACGGAATATTTAATTTCGATAACTGGATGTATGGAACTCTTAGAAGTCCTGATTTCCTGAACAGAATGACTCTATTTGTCGCTAAGTGTATGCATGATGGAGTATGGGACGCTTATAGTATAGACAAAGATAATAATCTAGTTTATGATTGGAAGAAGGATAAGAGGTTTGACGTTTATGCTACTAAACAGGTAAATCATCCCGAATACAAGAAATAGAAGGCTCTATACCTGTCTAAGATTAGAGAATATAACATGGAGCATCCTGAATCCCCAATTGAACCAGATGGTGATCTTCCTACTCCTTATACTGATAGAGAAATTATGAGTATTCGCGCTGTTGGAGATAACATTTATGGTTCTTATGACCGAGGTAAAAAGGCTATGGCTGAGAATACTAGTCTTGGTATTATGTTTGGAATGTTTACTACTTGGATGAACGGTATTGTAAACAACTACTTCATGGCGCCTCAGAAGAATAATGTTTCTAGGTTAATGCAAGAGCAGGAAATCAATGATTAGGGTGAAAAACTGTACTTTAATGAGCAAGGAGAAGTACTTACCTTAGAAGAAGGAGGAGATGAAAATCTTCCAGTGTATAAGAATGTTCCTATGATTACTCAAGGGATCATGTATACTGTTCTAGATATGGCAAGACTCTGTAAATCCGGAGGAGTTAAGGCTGCTTTAGACTATATGCAAGGAAACGAGGTAGCTAAAGCCAATATGAGAAAACTAATATCTGACCTTCTTATGTGGGCATTGTTTGCTGCATTATTTGGGCTTGCCCTAGATCCCGCTTACAAGGAACATAAGAAAAATGCTGCAGACAATCCTGTTATAATGAACTTAGTAACTGAGATTTTATATAAGTCTTCTTCTAGAGCATATGATCAGTATAAAGGTCCGATGAATGTTATTCAATTCTTTGGAGAAAACATGAACCCTCCTTTCTATTCTACTCCAGTTTAGGTTTTAAACGAAGCTGGACAAGCAATAATGGGACAGAAGTCATGGAAGTATTTAATCTTTGATAATACTGGTCTAACTAGATCCTTTAAAGATACTGGATTTGCGTATATTAAATCACAACAAGAATGACATACAGTGAAATATTGCCGAAAGCAAGACAAGGCAAGTTAATTAAGCTTCCAAACTTTGAAGGAATCTTCAAATGGGACTATGGTAAGGAGAATTTAGTATTCAATAATGGCACCTTCTGGTGTGATGCAGATGAACTAGACATCTTAAATAGAGATGATTTCTATTACATAATCTGAGAAAAAAAAAGCCCCGTAACCTAGGCACTCAAACGAGTATCCTAAGCTACGGGGCTTTTATTATTTCTTTATTGCGTCATTACCATAATGCACATGGTTTATTGTAGTTTTGTCCACATAACTACACTCTGGACAAACATATCCTATTATCTCATTTCCAAGCTCCATTAGTGTTACCTTTTTAACTTCAACACATTTATTACATTTTTTTTGCAAATCTTTAACGTTGCCATTTTTATTTAACCACATTACAGTCATAATCGCATAATTTGCCAGATCTAGTAGTGTATCCTTGATTGATTCATCGTTTACCAATGCAATTTTAGAAGTTAATGACTCAATACGATTCATTTTATCTCCAAGTCGTACTGTAGAAGCTACTAATCCAAACTTATCAAGAGATTTATCAAAACTATTACCATAATCATGGTTCTTTTTTAGGTAAGTCTCGTGCATTTTTTGTGTAATATTCTTAAAGTCGTCAGCATATACTGGGATTTCTTGAGTAGCATCATTACCTTCGTCAACTATAGCTTCTAATTTATCTTTTAAGTATTTCACAGGGATATCTCTTTTATTAAATGTAACTCCAGTAGTGATATTTGTTATTTCATTTTCTGAAATACTAATAATATCGTCAGTATTAGCTACTGTAACATCATAATAATGAAAAGGTTTGAAACATTTATATTTCATATAACATATTTTTTGACAATATCAGAAATCATCTTACCATCAGCTGTTGGAAACTTGGATTTTAGATATTTAATAGCGTTTCCCATCTCCTTTTTGGGAAGATTATTATAGCTTTCCAACTTGCCGTTCTCGGCATTTTGAATCATCCACATTTCAAACTCAGATTTAATGTCTGACTCATTTACAGGCGCAGGGAGCAACTTTTTCACTACCTCCCATTCACTTGTATATTCAGCTACCAAGTCATCTCTATGAGCCTCTGAGAACTGTTTAATTGAGTCTTCTAATTTCTTAGCATAATTGCTGATTATTCGAAGTGCCGTTTCCTCATCAATTTTTCTTGGAAGTTTTTGGGCATACTTAAATCGTTCAAACTCTGCCTTGATATTCTTATAAGCGTTTAATGCTACTTTATCTTTTGATAGAGTAGCATTTTTTATTAAGTTGTCTATATCAACCATATTATTTTTTCTTAAATTCAGCTTCAATTGGATTATCTGTCCATTTCAACTTGGGAAATGGATCTGTTTCAAATTGGTTCTTAACAATGGTAACCGATCTTGGACTTCCAAAGTAAGGTTCAGTGTGCCAAACATACCCCATTCTTACTGGTTTATCCAGATGGAGTCTTAATGTACCGTTATAATCTCTTGCTACCCACATTATATATAAAAGAATTGATCAGGTGTATCAGTTAACTGTGCCCACCTTGTTAGTAAGAATTTAGCATATAAATGAGACTCTAACCCATAACACCCTAAAGCCCAAGCGTCATTAACTTCTATAAGAAGAGTCCTTCCGTCCTTGGTAACTCCAAAGTCAATACCATAAGCATCTGGAGCAGATGTATAGTCTTCAATAGCTCTTTGGATTACTTTAGAATCCGGAAATACTAAAGGATCTCCCCAATAATGTTTCATGTCTAATATCTGTCCGTATCGAACAAATACACGATATTCAGACTTAAAATCAACTACAGGAGAACGATATATGTCAATATCATTATCCTGAAAGCTAATTCCTATCAAGTCTTTTGTGGAGGAAATTACTTTACCAGTTAGGACTTTTTGATCAACAGACTTAATAAATACAGGCCATAAAGACGGATTATTTACTATGTGAGATAGTTTATCCTTTATTATAACCCTGTCTAAGTATCCATTAAGCTCAGTCGGATAGTCAACCATAGGAGGCTCAATATCAAACACCTTGAGTCTCTTTCTAATCATTCCAACTCCTCCAACTATTATCTCATCTTTATGATGATAGTAGTCTTCTAGGTCTTACAGAGAAGAAAATCTTACACATTCAAATCCCATATCTCTAAGCCCACAATACGCATTGAAGATATTATGGTTGCAAGGCTCTAAACCTTGTGTAGAGTCCCTGCATTGTAAAAATGCTCTCATATTATTCAGATCTTATAAGAGTATAACTGCTAGCTCTTGGGTACTCTTCTTTAACTCTAGAAAGAGCTTCTAGTTTATTGCTAGCACTAACCCACACATTTTCATCGTCAATGAATTCTCCGTTTTTGTCTCTATAAATAAGATTAAATACAAATTTAGCCATAATTAAAAAGGTATTTCTGGATCATAAGATCCTATTAATTCACAATTAATTCCAATTAAAAGTTCAGGGTTTTCTAATATAATTGGGAAACCATCAGAACAAGCTACAATCTCGCTAGTATACCATTCTTTATCATCATGATTATAGACTAGAGCAATATTTCCTTTTTTAATATCATCATACCAATAATTGGTATCTCCATTGACGATTGCTCTAGTTTTGTAACAAACTATAGTTCCTAACTTTGTGTTCTCATATTTTTTAGGATATTCTAAACTGTTCATTACTTCATTATATAAGTATTCAGGAATAAAATATGAATTATCCTCGGAGTAATAAAAACAGTCCTCTCTGAATTTAGGATGTTCCATAAAAATCTGATAGTCAGGCCATTCTTTTTTAATATATTTAGTCATTTACCTATAACAGTTGATTTAAAATTAGAGTTAGGAAATGCCATCATAATAGCACTTTCTAACTCCTCAATATTTTTACTATCTTTTATTCCTTTGATATTTTTAAATGTTTGGAAATCAATGTCTTCCCATTCTATCTGATACCAAAGTTTCCCATCAAAACTGACTTTCTCTCGGTATGTCATATATCTAGTACTAAAGGATCATATACAGGATCGTATCTCTCGTCCTTTATGCTAACATTGTATCGCTTCGTTTCTCCTATTTCTACACAATTGTGTGTAGTAGAGTGTAAATGGCCGCAGAACAGATATTTTGGTTGTTTTTCTAGAATAGCCTTCGCGAGAGGTTGATTTCCAATGTGAGAACTGTCAGCCCAAGGAGTTATTAATTGCTCCAGAACATCTCCCCAACCATAGGGCTGGTCGTGAGTCAATAGTATATCCAGGTTTTCTGGAATACTTTTATATAACTCAGTTAATCTCTCATCATTGTCCATAAACGCCCAATTGCCAAATATCTTGCAATAGGGCGTTCCAAATATTGAATATTCTTTACCTTCCCTAGAGGTATACACATATCCTTCATGGAATAGGTACGTTACTTTTCCATCTTTTGGAAAAACAGAATACATAAAATCCAAGTCCTGAAGGTAAAAGTCATGATTTCCAGCTACAAAAACGACTTTATCACATGGCAGTGATTCACACCATGTTTTAAATTCATTTCTCAACCAGCTTTTTGTTTTGCGGCTATTAGCCTGTATTTTTAGAGGAACAATATCTCCACAAATACAAACTAACTCGCATGGTTCGATATCTTCAACTGGAAGAAGAGTTCCATGAAGATCGCTCATTGCTACTACTTTCATAATTTATCCATTATAGCTTTAACATGAGAATACTGAGGGGTTTCATGAATCCCTAGTGAGTTATTTTCCCATCTTTCAAACTGATCATGAAATCCATTAATAGTATTCTCGTGCATATTGTTTACTAGCTCCTCGAACAGAGGATGATATCTCTTATGAGAGCTATATATGAAATTGGCTTTAAGCCATTTATAGAATCTGGAATTTTTATCTATTTCCATTTTCAATATTAGCTCTATTTATTTCTATTTGTCTTCTTAATTCGTTGAACTCTTTCCTGATTTCATCAAACTCCTTTTTAAGCCTAAATTCAGCAAAAGCAACAAATATTATAAGACACAAAATTGGAACAATATGAAACATATTAAGTTAATTTATGAGCCTTGCCATACACATTCTTAGTCCAGCCGTTCATATGTCCATGATTGTTGCCTATTAGACAACCCTTCTGATCGTCTTTAGCATAGACTTTATGTGTCATGCAAGACCCTCGTACTTTACAAAACACTACATCTCCTACTTGACATTCTTGCCAAGTGATAGGAGTAACCCTATGCTTCTCGTTACTTCTAAACAGAGGAAGCATAGAGTCTCCAGGCTCGCTAGTTATAAAAGATTCTCCTCTTAAGAGCCTTTGAATCTTATGAAACGTGTTAGGATTCATACCAATGCATTTTAAAATCCAATTCTATCTCTACAGGGTTGTCCTCATAGCGCTGTGGAAAATTCGCCTTGTTAATAACGTCTCTAGCCTCTTCGTAGAAAACAGCAAATAAGCCATACATTTGGATACAATCGTCAACATATGCAGTTCCAGGCCATCCTATATTCCAACCAGTACTATAGTCGTCTCTCCTAACAGGCATATTATCCTTCTGGGTCAGGTATACTTTTCCATCTTTACCCTTAACCAACCAAAACTTCATTTAGTAATAGTTTATTTTGATTCTAGATACTTCAATTTCAACAGGATCGTCTTCCCATTTAGGGAGTCCCATTTTTCGTAATTCCTCAGCTGCTTTTTCCCAAAACATTCCAAAAAACTTAGCTGAGAAAGGAGAGTCAACATATGCCTGTACGTAATTACCATTTCCAGGAGCCCAGTAGCCTTCCTTTCTAATGGGTTTATCAGAACACATGATAATTTGTGTCGCTCCGTTTTTATCAGTAGCTAACCACATAGTTTTATTGGTGTCTAAACGTTTAGGAATAGAAATATTTATCGTCTCTCTTTCTATTATAGTCTTTAGCCTACTATCAAGACTTTCTAAAAGCTTTGCTGTAAATTCTACGTCCGCACTAGTATATTTCTCCAAGTCCTTTTTATTAACAACCACCATTTCTGTCATAGCTTATGAACTTCGTCTGGAATAGTATGTTTAGAAGTATTTATTTGTACTCCTTTCTCCACTTGATTAGCAATCTTCTCCTCTACCTCTTTCCAGCTGATAGGGGTAAAATTGTTGTTATCGACACCCACATCGTATTGGTAAGGAAATAGATATGCTAACCTATCTGAGTCAAGACCACTACTATTCGGACCTGAGTGAACGTGTCCAAACAGCTGATATACAGCTCCTTTCTCGGGACTATAAGAACCTCCATAACATAGGAATGGATAATGATTGAGATATACTTTTCTGTTGCCTACCTCAATAAGCATCTGAGATCCTACCCAATCAAACATCTGATTGAGTCTAGCCTCATTTTGAAGGTTCTGCTGCATGTCGTGATTTCCTTTTATAAGGTATTTCTTGCCATTGAGCCTATATACTATAGACTCCCAAGCAGGAAATCCTCCAAAACAGAAATCTCCAAGGATGAATACTAGCCCATCTTCCGGAACCTTTTCATTCCAGTTCTTAATCAAGGCCTCATTCATCTCTTCTACAGATTTGAATGGGCGATTACAGAACTTTATAATATTAGCATGACCAAAGTGTGGGTCAGATGTGAAGAATATTTTATCGTTAGGACTAAACCTATATTGTACTTTGTTTTCCATATTTATTACCACCAAAGTGCAAAGAAATATTCTCTGAATAAGTCTAAGCCTTCTTTTATAGTTTGTTCTCGTTTTTCATATTTCTTGGGTCCATACTCATTCTCGTCAATGCCAAGGTCTTCGTTGTTTATATACTCAAAAGCCTTAATCATCTTGTCAAGAATCTCGTCCCACCTCTCCTCTGTGAGACCACTAGGATAACCATCATGAACCTCTTTAAACACTCTAAGTCTTGGTTCTATAAACCTAGCTATAGTGCTGTCAAGAGACCATGTTTCTGAATTGTCAAATCCTCTTTCAAGTCTCTGCTTCTTGTACTCTTCCCAATGATCATCACTCCTATTTATAAGAGTGAAGTTGACGTTGGGAATGTTGTAAGGATCGAGGTCAGAGTTGTATGTACAAGCCTCAAGCAGTTCGGCATAAAGGTGGGCATCTACTAAATAGTTGCCTTCCTTTAGTGAAATTATATCACTATAGCTGTCATCACTTATAGCCTTATTCCATAATTCAAGAGTTCTTGGATTAGTATTTTTTATACTATCACTTCCAACTCTCACGTAAGTTTCGACACTTTTCATTGGATGTTCTTTATGTAGTCTAAATTCATGCATTAATTCTTTCTATTTCTTCAGGAGTATACCATGCTTCCAAGGTAAGAGGCTTAGACGATTTCAGCATTTCGTCGTAGGTCCACTTGCCAGCAAACCAATCCCACACTTTATTTACTTCATCGAGTCCTTTAGTTTTATAGTTCCTCATAGCATAGTCATAAGACATGTCACAAAGTACTTTTCTGAACTCTGCCACTTTGTGATTTCTCTTCATTTCCAAACTAGTTTTAACCAATCCGATTGAGCATGCGATTAGTCCTATGATATACGCTGCAAACAACACACTTAAAAGTATTTCTGCTATTAACATTCTTTATAAAATTCTATTTGTTCGTTATACTGAGCTTTCAAAAACTTGTTCACATCAGTGAATGTGTTATAAGGCATTATTTCATTCTTCCTAGCAAAGTAGGCCGGATGTTGAACTTCTATAATTTTCTGAAAACCTTTTATATGAGGTTTAAAAGACTGTGCTTGATTTCCAAACAGCACAAATACTAACCCATTGTCTCTAGAACTAATGTTTTCAATCAGCTTAGCAACAAAAGGTCTCCATTCTCTAACATGAGATCCAACTGAGTTTACTTCACAGGTAAGTGCAGTATTAATCATTAAAATTCCTTGTTTTGCCCAAGATTCCATAGTTATATCGAACTCAATTGGACCATGAGGAATCTCGTAATTAATTGCACACTCTTTTACAACTTCCAGAGATGGAGATAACCTATCTTCTGGAGTATCTGGAGAATTACCAAATAGTATTCCAGTAGCAACACCTGGCTGAGGATACGGGTCCATTCCAAGCATTACTACTCTACATTTCTCAAAAGGACAAATTCTGAAAGCTTTGAATATGTTTTTAGGAGCTGGACACAATATTTTGGGATTCATAGTCTTTAACCATTTCATAATCTTGACTAGTTCCTCTTTATCAATAACTTTAATCCAGTCTCCGAAGTATTCTTCTGCTGTCATCCCCATTTGATTAAATGTTCTTCAATTTCTGGCGTTGCTTCTTTCTTAGGAAATTTTCCATGCCAACGCCCTGGTATCATCTTAGTACCATCACTGCTCATCATTCCACATTCAGAACATAATGGAAGATCTTGATATGAAGCAAGATCTCCAACATATTTAAGATTCTTTCTGAACCAATAAGTACTAAGGGCTGTATTGTCTACACAGCCACATTTTGCACACTTAAATAGAGGCATTTTCCATTAATATTGTGGTTACAACGTCTAAATTCATCATAACCTGTTTGTAAATATCCCACTTAGCGTAATGTCTTTGTCCAGGCCAATCAGATAGTATTATTTCGTACTCGCATCTAGCCCCCCACCGATATCTGGACTTATTCTTGACAAAATCTCTAAACTCTTCAAATGTTGAAGGTTTGTCCTTTGACCCATTATACTCATTTATAAGATAAGGCATGACGTCATAAGGCTCAAACGTTCCAGCATTGAAATCGTTTATAATAACATAAAAACTTTTCATCTCTTCTTTATATATTTTATAGATGGAACTGGTTCCACTTCGTACGCTTCACACTTTACACCATAATCCTTAGCATAATCCCACTCAGAGAATATCTGGAATAATCCCCATACACCAACATATCCATCCTCTAGTTTGTAGATGTCTTCAGCAGTAGAATACCATCTATGTTCATCTAGATTATTCCCACTTTCAATTTGTTCAAATCCTTCTCCTAGGTCGCTATCATCGACAGCCCTTAGGCTCCAGAATTCTCCCTCGTTGACCATTTGCATGAATTCTTTAACCTTCATAATCAGTTCTTCTATATTCTTTTAAATCTTCCTCAAACTTTTTAGTTTTGGAATACCCACAAGAACTCATCCATTCTGGACAGAATCCTCTATATAAGCATTCAGGAACCATTTTGGACGCAAGTATAGGATCCTTTTTAGCTATCTCCTCTTTAACTTGTTTCCAAGCTTCTCTAGTTTCTTTAGAAGCACAAGAACACAGCCTTTTTCTAGAAATGTTTATCAATGCCTGCGCGTTAGCAGTCATATCCATATCATTTAAAGCCCCTTGAGGAAGGTTATTTCTAGATTCCACCCCATACTCCTCCAATATAGCTCTTCTGTCTCCTCTTTGAGAGTGTACCATTTTTTCACACCCTTCGTGATGTCTAACTAGATGGGTTGTCACCCACTGCATTATTTCTCCCCAAGTCCAATCATACTCTAAAAGCCTGATGGGAGAGTGCTCTGCTAGAAGTATCTTTGCTTTCCAAGAATTAGAGGGTTCCTTATCTAATGGTTCTTTACCTATTGTTCTTCTTGCTGCGTTTAGTACCCTTTTCCAAGAAGTAACCTGCTCAAGTCTTTTGATGAAACTCATTTAGAAGAATATGATTCCTCCAAAGAATATGGAGATAATAAACATAATAGTGTATCTTGCGTATTCTCCGTTTCTCTCAAATCTTAGACTAGTTCCTTTGAACTTCTTATAAGTTTCGTAGAATCCGAAAACGGAATGAACGAAAAAGAAAGAAAATATGAAGCAAATTATGAATGATATACAATATCCTATCATTTATTTTTGTTATTTGTCATTCTATCAACTAGTAAATCTGCTATAATATTAATCATTAAACTCTTATTGTCTTGGTCCTCTATGCTGCCTTGAGATGCCAAATATGAACAAATATACTTCAGCATCTGATTGTTTTCACGTAGTAGTTCTAGTATTTCCTTCTCCAAGTCTATAAAGATTACATCCTATATAGTTTCCTATTACTGTACTAGCATAGACTGAAAGAACTCCAGAAGCATTGTTTAAAAGGAAACTAAAGGGACAGCTTAAATAATAAACTACATCTGCAATGCAATGTGGGAATCCACAGAGAATGAACACAGGAACTCCAAATAGAAGTGGAAGATAGTTGCCTTCTCTTGCAAATTTTACAGACGTAGTCATAATAAACCCGCATCCCATAGCTAGAAAAAGGCACTTAATCCACCCTACTGCCAACCTTGTTACTACAATAGTGTTTATTGCAGTTGGAACGAGCAATGAAACTAATCCACATCCTATTATATTGAATAGCAGAACTAATAGTAAGAATTTCCAATCCTTAGTAAAGCCTGCCATTCCAGTGAAAAGGTTCCATTTATAGTTTACAACAGCTAGAAGTCCAAAAGAGAATAGGATAGCACCAACTACTCCTCCTACGTTTAGGAACATCATTGATGCTATACCTATACATATCCCAGCTAGTATTGCTTTAAACACTAAACATGCATGTTATAGTTGGCAAACCATGATTAGGAGTGCAGTACATGCACATGCTTACGTGTGGACCATATACCCTCCCACATTTAGGACACACCCACCCCATCTGGTAGTTGTATGTCGGAATTGGTCTGTTCGGAACCTCGCATGGTTTCACCGCTGGGTCCGTTATTGTCGCTGAGTCGTTCAGGTTCGTAGTCTGTGACATATTCTAACTCATCAATATCCCAGTTTTTAACTAAATCTATATCTTCTACCCGAACTCCCACTTGATTAAGCATTCCCTCTAAGTATTTAATACCTAAGTCTGGAGTAATAAACTCTTTCTTGGCCAGTTCAAGCACCTCTTCCTTTGTAGCTCCTTCAGGAACCTCTATGCAGAGGCTTTTGCTCATGGTTATGCTAGCGGTTACCTCTACATAGTTTGATACTTTTTCTTCACTCATAAATCATCAAATAATGTTGGATGATTTCCTTCTTCAATTACATTAATAATTTTCATACATTCAGAAATATAAAAATTATAATTTATCTTATAATCTTTCATTTCTTTTTGAATGTATTTATTAAATAGTGTAACATTGTATCCAATATTTACACCTGATATTCGCCCCTCTCCAAAATCTTTATAAAGATTTCCTCCTTCAGTAGATATATAATATCTAGTTGTTCTATCAAGAATTTTTTCTTTAACTTCATGATCTTCTAAGTAAAAGAATTTAGGAGTTGATTTAGAATTAGTTTTTAAACGTAAACAAAAGTCATATATATTCTTATGATTTAGAATTGTTTCTCTAACTGAAGTTCCGTTTACAAAATACTCTCTAAGAGCAATAGGGACAATTTTCATTGACGGATCTTTATGAAATTCTTTATCAATTTCAAAACATCCTTTACATTTCACATCTCCAGATTCATATACCGCTAAATAATTATTTACATCACGTATTACAACTTTTGAGTATATATTATCTTCTATATATAATCCTGTTAGACGAGTCATTTCCTCTCCTACAGCTTTAGCTTTAGCTAAATCTTTTCGTGGAAGCATATAAGTAATACCATCAGTATTATGCTGAATAAATTTGATTTCTGGAATAGCTTTCACAAGTTTTTCTGTCCATAAACTTAAAAACATTTGCCCACCAATAGTAGTTTTCATAGTATAAAAGGGATCATAAAGAGCAGATGACTCTTCTCCTGATTTACCATAAATTCCATTAGCAGCAAGTTTATATCCTTCCATGATAACTAATTCTCTCTCCTTTTTTGGTTTCTTTTTCTCCGCTAAACGAACAGAGACGATATCTCTATCATAAATATCAAGGAAAGTTTTACCTAGGTGTTCAGGATATAGACCTAATTGTATCGCAAGACTTGGATATAGTGATCCAATATCTTCATCAAGAATCATCCAATAATCATTAGCTTCATATATTCCAGGATGAATGCAAGAATGTAATCCTCCAGTTCCATAATCCAATCGTATACCATGAAATATTAATGACTCGCTAAAGGATCCTTTTATATCAGATATAATAGTATTTTCAAATTTCTTTTTAACACTATTAAACTCTTTTGTTTCAAAATTTGCCCAATGAGGAATGCAATCTTTTAAAGCAATAGTACTACGTTTAGTTCCTCCTTGTTTTTTTAAATCATATGAACTAATTCCTGTTTTATCTGAATACAGTTTAAGAATTAATTGTTCCCCAATTTTAACATCAGGCCAATTTAAACAAGGAATTTTAAACTTTTTCTGAAGTTTCTGTCTTAGTTCAATTTTATTTCTTCCTTTATAAGTAGGAAAATCCGTTTTTCCTAAAGTTACTAAAAGAAATTGATAAGTACTATAAACATCCCATTTATTATAGGATAATACTTCAACTTCATCACCTTCTTTACACCAAGTAGTATGATGAATTGGCATTTCTCTTACATCTGGAAGACACATTGCAATCTCTATATCTTTTAAAGATGCGATCCTTGCTTTATTATTAAAATGATGAATTCGATATAAATCAATTTGAGGAATATGTTTATTTTTATCAGCAATAACACTAAATTCTTGTTCAATTATCTCTTGAGATTTAGTATATAACGCTTGAGCAACTTCTTGTCCAGATTTATGTTTATATTCTTCAAAGTGATTAATTATATGATGTATTAAAGGATAATCGTATCCTTCATTATTAAATCCAACTTGAATTAATTTATCTCTAGTAAGATGATTATATAATTCTTCTAAATTATTTCTCCATTCACATATAACAAATTGATGATATTTATCTTCCTTCGGACAATATCCAGTATATGTAAATAAATTTCTTAAACACTCTAAATCATATACTTCTAAAATCATTATAATACAGCAAAGTAATAGGATTGTTCTTCTTAATCTCTGCTATATCTGAATTTTCCCATTTTCTAATATCGAACGGATTCACAATGTAATGTAGTCCGTTTACTGTTGGAAGTACGGCAACGACATTAGAATTGATCCCAAACTTTATTAGCTTCTCTGTAAACCAATTTGGAGCAAATGGATTATCAGTATCCAAATCAATCATCCAAAATTTCTTCCCACAAGTTTTAGTCTTCTCGCAACATGAATCGTATATGTTGCAAGACTTAAAGGTTTGTTTCTCCTTTATCCTTCTTAAGTACTCTGATGCGGTGTTTATCGCGACATCATAAAAGGATATTGGAGAAATCCTGATGTAAGCTCTAGCATTGTTGTTTTCACAAAATTTCTTAATCTCAGGGACAAACCTATCGTACTCCTCTAAACTAGAGATATAATAACTTTTAACTCTCCTATACCTATTGTTAGAAGAAGTCACGGAGTTATCATCTTTACTTCTCTGAATAATCTGGAGGAAATAAAAACTATTAGGGTGCGAGAAGTCCATTAATTCTCTAAACTTAGAGAAATTGTCTACGCAGCTCATTTTAGGTATTTCCAGGGAATTATTTTGTCTTTATACTTATTAAAAGTATTTCTGATTACTTTCTCGCCTATAGGACTTTCTCTTTGAGCATCCCTATCAATACAAACCTGTAAAGGAACATGGAAAAAGTCTTTTACTTCTACTTCATACTGAGGAATATCCTCGCAGCCAGCATACATTTCGTTACGTTGTTTCACGATTTCTTTTATCTCCTCAACATATTTCTCATCAAGGTTCATGTTGTCTATAACGACATCATATCTCCTATCAAAGATAGCTCCTTCCAAGAATTTATGGAACATGTCATTGATCAAGGATTCTCTACTAGGAACCCAATACTTGCCAAGCATATTCCTTATGTCATCACGGTTAAATCTAACCCTATGTTCAGGATCTTCATTAACCCATTTCTTAGCAAAGGTGGATTTACCACTACCTTGCAATCCTCTTAAAATTAAGACTGTTTTCGTCATAATAATCCTCTTAAAGTATCACTATAATTAGACCTAATCTTCTCTATGGCCTCATGTTGAATTTGTCTAACTCTCTCGCAACCAATACCAAATCGGCTAGCTATTTCCTCATTCTGCATAGGATTCATTCCTAAACCAAAAGACATTCTAAGAATGTCCCTTTCCCTATAAGAGAGGTTGGATAACACTTCTTCTATTTCTTTAGAAGTACTTTCCTGCATGGAGTTACAATCAGCACCTTTAGCGTTGTCATTAGGGATAACATCAAGTAGGCATCCTGCTTCCTCATCATTGAACGGAGTATCTAAGGATACAGCCTTGCTTACTGATGTGAGAGTTAGATTAATTTTACTAGCATCCAGGTTAGTCTCGGATCCTAACTCTTCAGGAGATGGTTTTCTTCCATACTCTTGTTCAAATTTGTCACTTGCCTTATTGATTCTGTTCATATAGACAACCTGACTCATAGGAACGCGAACAGTTCTACACTGTTCAGAGATAGCATGAATAATGGACTGTCTAATCCACCAAACTGCATAGGAGATGAAGCGAAAGCCTTTACTTTCATCATACCTTTTGGCAGCTTCTATCATTCCAATACAACCTTCTTGTATCAAGTCTACAAGAGGAAGCCCTTTGTTCTGATATTGTTTAGCAACAGAAATGACAAAGCGAAGGTTAGCTTTTACAAGTTCATCTTCTGCTCTCTTATCTCCATTTTTTATTTTTTGAGAGAGTTCTATCTCCCTATTTATATCAATCATAGGCAATTTGGATACTTCCTTAAAGAATATCCCCAAGGAAGCATCCTGCCTATCAGTTATAGATTGAGTTATTTTAAAGCTCTTCACGGGAATCAGCTGTAAACTCGTTGAGGGCAGAATCTAAATCTTCAGATTCTTTCTCTTCAAGAATAGCGTCTATTCTATCAAGAGCCTGAGCCTGTTCCATCCGACTTAGTTTAGGAACATCGTAGTATTTTTCATTAACCGAAATGTAATACCTAATTTCCTTTTCTTCATTGCTGTTTAGACGTACATGTCCAGGAAAAGGTATATAATCTATAGACCTAGCCATTTTCTCCACGGTAGTATATGAATTCGGAGATGCCTCATCTCTCACACATTTCTTATAGAAACTAAGGTTGATTGACTCATTATTGATTTTATACTCTAAAGAATTTCTAATATAATTTATATTAGTAAGATACTTAGTTCCAGAGTTCAGTAGGAACCTAAACAGTTCCAATACTTTTTTATCAAGTTCTTTCATCATGCTTCGTCCTCAATATTTTCTTCTCCCTTGTCGAGAAGTTCTTGTTCTTTATTTAGAAATCTAAAACATTTAAGCTTAAAAGCTCTACTTGCTCCATCTTCAATCTTGATAACTACTCCCTCATGTGGCACCTTATTAGTGCAATGCGGAGAATCAAGTTCCATATGGAACCGCTTATCATTAGAGAGAGATTCTATGAAGTTTTCACTCCAGTGGTTAGCAGGGTCCAGATCTGGATAAAGGTCTCCAGCTTTACCATAGAAGCACTCTTCTACAGGAGTAAGTCCTACCTGAGCACACCACTGCTGAACTTGTCTAGGAGTATACTCCAGAACTTTTCCATCAACATTGGTCTCAGTTACTCGATATATTCGAACCTTAAAGTGTTTCTCATGAGTAAAAGTTTCCCCAGCCTTAGGAGGAACACACCCATAATCATATTTCTTCTGAATATAACCACCATTTGGAAGATATCCTACTATCTCGTAGTAAGCAGTCTGACCCTTTGCAAGACAAGGTCTTACAATTTTATCAGCTTCAGCCCATATATCAACTCCATAAAAACCGCCGCCAACGTTTTCATTGTAGTACTTATTTTTAATTACTGTACGAGATGCATAGATGTAGTCGTACTTGTTAAATTCCTCTCCAGTAAGCCACTTAGCAATCTTCTGTTTCCAGTTCAGATTTTGGCGACATAATACTCGGGCAGAGATACCAGAAGTACCATGTATCTTATAAGACATTTGGATAAGACTGTCTGGAGTAAGAACATGAGGACACTTCTTAACCAAGATAGTATCGTAATGGAACCTGAATTGAGTATCGATAACTTTATCTACACCCTTCGGAACTTTGTGTCTGGTTTTTCCACCATTTTGCCCTTGATTAGGAGTATATGACCTCTTAGGAAGATACTTCTTGCTAATCCAGAACTCTTTTCCATCATGCTCAATGGCATCAAATTCTGTTCCTTCTGATACGTTCTTCAACTCTTTATTTGTTACAGACAGAACATAGTTCTGAAGAACAACTATCGGAATGATAAAGCCCTCAGAGATTTCTCCTCTAAGCTTAATAGCCTTTACTCGTCCATTGTCCTCAAACATTCCAGACTGCTCAGGATCCTTATTAAGTTCCTTATGCTTATACAAGTTTGCATAGCTCAAGAAATCAGAATTAATCTGAGACAGGGCAGGGAAGTAGACATAGAGGCCAGGTTCAGAGTCTATTCCAGTAATCATATTGAAACCATCAATAGTACAGCATTTGAGCTTGTTTACTTCAGGGTCGTTATGTTTACGGAATGTATCGATTTTTACAATCTTAGACAGATAGTTCTCGCTAGCTTTCTTGCTTTTAATTAGTTTCATATTTTTGGAGCTTTAATTATATCTAAAAGTAACTCAGTTAAAGATTCAATCATGTAACAATGGTTGGAAGCAAAATCAATTCTTCCGGCATCATCACATCTTTCGTTGGCATTATAAAGAATTTTTCTAATTCTAGCTGCTATTTTTGCATTATTCATATAATTTCTATTCATTAGACATGATTGCATCAATTTGGAACTGCTTAACCTTATAGGTTAAGTGTTCCTTACCATTTGGAGTACACATTATTTCTCCATTTTTAAGGAAATATTTTCGCTCTACTCCATTTATAGACAAGCATACAGGCATGTCAGCCTGTATGCAAGATAATGCTTCCTGAAAATCAAAGGTTCCCATATTATAGTCCTGTTTGAGTAGTGAAGAAATTAACGGACCCTGTTCCTATGATATGGGCATCTCCTGCCGCATCTACATAGTATTCGACGTCACCATCAAAGTCCTCTATAACAGTAGCACACCAGCTATGCTCTTCTAACCACTTCTCAATGTCGGGGTTGTACTTTTTAACTTCGTCAAGAAGAAATACAGATACTAACCCAGCGTCAGCACAGAAGGAGCCAATGTTCTCTGTCTGGAGATTAAGAGCATTCTGTTTGGCGTCACATTCCTCACACAGAGCTTTGTACTGCTCTTCTGTAATTTTCTTATAACCACCATGCTCCTCATATTTATCATTGAAGTACTTAGCTATTTCCGCTAAATCATCAACTGCTTTCTGAGGATCACTAGTAGCATAGGTAGAACAGCTCCAGTCACCATATATAGTATTTTCTGTTATGTAATGTGTGATGCCCAGAACTTCCATGTTATGTCCGTAGTCACAGGCGTCCCAATCGTCTTTCGTAAGTGGGGTTGTATCACACATAACGTAACAAGGGTCTGTGATTATAATAGTTCCTTTAAATTTCATATATTAATCCTTTTCTTTCTAGTAATTGTTTAGTTTTTTCCCAATCAACAAATGGTCTTCTAGATATTTTCAAATCAAGTTTTAGAGGTACTCCTAATGCTGCATCATCGATATATAAGTGGGCGTACACCTTTCTTGATTTTGACCATTTCACCTGGGAAGGGTTATCGTTCGATGCATAGAGAGGAATTTCATTCTTAGCGAACCATGCTTCTGCCTCACTGAGATAAGTAGCGTCTCTCATTGTGTGTAGAATCAGTTGATGTCCACAGTTAACGAGAGCTTTAAGTACAGGAACTGCACCAATGTCTTCCCCTATTGCAGGGAAGGCATGGGTTACGCAAGTTCCATCAAAATCAATCGCAATTATCATCGCTCTCCTCTACGTGATTTTGTTCCCACTCATCCCAGAACTCTTGAGGAATTTCAATATTCTGGATTGCTTCATCATCACAGTTATAGGCTTCCTGGCAGATGATGCTAACGGCATCCTCTACTTCCTCACGAGTAGCACAGTCGCTGAAATCGTTAGGATTAATGCCAAGATCCTTCAATGTTACAGAGATTTCATAAAATTTGTTTTCCATATTTCATCATGTAATTTAAATCCAATTTGCAAATACCAGATGTCGTCTAGGACATCATTCTCCAGCTTTATAATCCAACCTCTAAAGTGGTTTATGATAGCTTTTATTTGATCTAGGTAATCAGACCAGTTTCCACGTCCGTTTAGCCCTCCGCATATGTGGAGAACTCCCACGCCATTCTCATTATTAATCATGGCGCGTTCTACAGAGACTCTTTCCAGCTCTAGAGAATCTATTCTACCTCTATAGTAGGCTAGCATCTCTTCTGGAGAAGAGACTGAGTGTACTTCAGATAGTTGTAATTTATTCATAGTCGCGTATACATTTTAATACAGGCTGCAGAGGAGTTCCTTCATCACTAAGATAGAAGTACTTAACCGTAGCCATTTTTCCGATTAGTTGATCAAGATCTTCGCGATATTGTTGTTTGAGTTCACGAGTTCCCATGGGCTTAGCCTTAAACTCTATACCATCTTTCGTAACTAGAGTGAAACACATGTCCTCTTCTCTGAGTCCTTCAGACAGTCCGGTAATTTCAAACTCATCATCCTTATACATCTTGATCTTAATCATGTCGTTTGTGCGACCGTTTGGCTTATAAGGTCTATCAGGATTCCTGATTACTAGTCCCTCAAATCCTTCAGAAACGTACTGGTTGTGAAGTTGTTGCATTGCTTCCCATCCACTTATAAAAGCTTGAGGAACAATCTGGATTTGTAGTTCTCCGCTCTTCCATTCCCTGTTAGGGTCAAATCCCCAACCGTAAGATTCTTGTATAGATTGAAGTAACCTGATTCTATCCTTAGCAGGCTTGTCCATATCCTCAGTATCAATGAGGTCATAAACATAATATTCCAACCAGTTACAATCGTAGGCATTCTTCTCCAACCGCGCAGCACCACTAATCTGCTGAAGAGATTTTCCGTGCTTATAAAGCTCTCCATCTAGTATTAGATGAGGCATATTCCTGAATACTTCAAGAAGTTCAGGATCTTCTCTTAAGTGAGTAGTTGCAGCATCGTAATGTTCTCCACCTCTAGATGCAGAATGAATTTTATCTTCCTCTTGGTTATAATAGAGAAGACATCTAGTGCCGTCTATCTTCCTCGAGGCTAACCATTCTTTCTCATAGATTTTTTGGTTAGTAACTTTATCAGCCTGTTTAGCCAACATTGGTTTGATAATTCCATACTGATTAGTAGTTACTGCTCCATAAAGTTCATTCAACTCCTCTTCAGTATATTCATTAGGATGCTTTTCTACTTCCTTATAACCCTTATCTAGGAATTTCTTAACTTCTGAATTAAATTGGAGAGTATATTGTTCCTTCCAATTTCTCTTTTGTTTTGTTCTGTCTACGACAATAGTAGGTGACAGGGTAGTTTTACCCTGTACCTGACCATAGCTACGTTGGATAGTATATCCGTTTACGTCATCATGCCAATCCTCGTCGCACTCTACTACTGCAAACCTAAACTTACCAGTAGTTGCCTTTCCTAGAAGGTATTTTATCATCGAAGTATTATTTTGATGTCGTTTTCTTTTATATATTCAAAAATAGCATCTCTTATCTGAGATTCTACCATGTTCTTGACATCTTCTTCAGAGAATCCTTCTCTTTCAAAGTATTCCTTATCGGAATCGCTTAATTCAACCTTTATAGTCTTACCTACTATTATTGAAGCGTAAGTAGGATAGTCCATTACTTAAGGTATTGCTCGACGTAGTTCCATAAGTCTTCCATAGTTTCCATAGGAATCTCATTATGGTTCTCGTCCCATGCCTTCATTTCCGGATCTCCACCCTTTTCATAAAGCCACCAGAATACCCAATCAGCACCTTCCTCTGTAAAGTAAGACTCAATGAGTCTTTCGAACATTCTAGCTCCATACTCTACAAGAGCTGAGTCAAAGATTTCAATACCTACAGAAGATAGAGTGTCTAACCTATTCTCCTGGTCATCATGCTCCTGTAAGAGCTTTATGAATTCATCCTTTGTTATTGCAGATTTCTTTTCCATTTTCGTCATAAACATGTGCTTCAATATCGTCGTCCTCCATATCTATATAATATGAAAGACCATCATCACCACTTCGGCAAATATCATCAGCTAAGATTTCAGCTGGAGAAGGGTCGTTTTCATCATCCTCTATGAGTCTATCTACTAACCACTCTTCCCAGTTGTCTACCTCATTTAAGGAGACAATTCTATCTACTTTGGCTACTAGTCTTACTTTGATGTCAGCTTTCTCTATTTCGTCATTTAACTCCTCATAGAGGTCATATAACTTAGAATCATTCTCTCCATCATCGTTAGATTCACTAAGTCTTCTAATTTTATTAACTAGTAGTCGTATTTTGTCTAGTGCCATAATATTAAAATAGTTCTATATATTCGTTAGGATAATCCATTCTGATAGTTTCCCAAGCAAGCTCTTCACAGCCTGCTCTAACAGTTTCTTGCTTGCGACTACCATCAGCTATGTGTATAATGAATGTGAAATATTCCATTAGCCCATTCTTTTATATTTGTGCATTAATTCATATCCTATAAAGTACATAGCTAGCCCTCCTAAGGACGGCAATACTCCTTCAATAAACATAAGACCAGTTCCAATGACAAATGAACTACCACTAGCTAGTGATACTAAAAATGCTTTAAATGACTCCATTATTTCGAACCAGTTGAGTTAAAACCGCCTTCACCTCTCTCTGTTTCATCAAGAGTGTCTACTTCCTCCCAGGTGACCCTAGTTATTTCATTAAACACAGCTTGACAAATCCTCTCTCCAGCTTCTATCCATACTGGCTCTGGATTGAGATTAATAACAGGAACTCCTACTTCTCCACGATAGTCCTCGTCTACAGTACCAGGAGTATTAATCACTGTAAGTCCTTTCTTAAGAGCCATACCAGAGCGAGGACGAATCTGCATTTCTATATTATCAGGGAGTGCTACTTTAAGACCAGTAGGAACTAGCACTCGTGCCATAGGATCTATTCGAAGCATTTGTTTTTCGAAGTCGAAATATCCTGAGCCAGCTTTAAATACTATAGGATTTTCAGGAGTTATTCGATTAAAGTCTGCTCGAAGGTCCATTCCAGCTGCACCTTTTGTTTCGTATTTGGGAAGAGGATTGTTAGATAAGTTGATTACTTTTACTGTTTCCATGATTGTGTATAATTTGTCGAAATATTTTAATAAAAATTCTGCAGAGGAATAGTTTAAAGCCTTGTCTCCATGGCTACTAACTTTGTCTGCACTATACCTTACATACTCTACTAAGTCATCATAGAATTTACGATTGACTATCCTTTTCATATGTCTTTGGTTTAAATTCCCCGTCTTCTATAACTAGATAGTTATTGAATCCTAGAGAATCACAGAGCCAGATAGTTTGCTTTCCTTTGGTAGCTTGCACCATTTTGGATATTTTCCTTTGAGGAGTATGTCCAACTACTTGGTCCCATCCTACTATATTACAAGTACACAAAGTTTCTGGACGTATCCATACTGGAGGTTGAGTAGGAGAAGTACCACACATATCCATTCCATAGCAAGGTCTGAACCCAAATAACTCACTTGGGTCTAGACTGTTAACTAGCTCAAGTACTATTTCTTGGTCAATACTTCCATCCTCATATTGAGGTCCACCCTCTTTCACGATTTGCTTCTCAGCATCCTTTAGCCAACGCTCTGATATTCCAGCATGAGAGAAGATAGTTTTAAGTTCATCACTTATATAAATCCACTGAGTGAGATTGAGGAACCTCTCTTTAAACTCGGATTGAGACATCTTCTGCCACACCTTTGGATTCCATCCAGAACACTCTGCCCAGTAATATCCCAAATGCTGAGTATCGTGGTTTCCTCTTAGAAGAATAACCTTTCCTGGATTCTCCTCTTTATACTGAAGAATTTCTTCTAGATTATCTAATTGCTCTTCAGCAGTCTCAAATCCATGGGTCGAAACGTAATCACCTAGAAATATAACGAAATCTGGGTTCTCTTTTTCAACTATATCTTTCCAGATAGTTCTTCCATGGATATCACCTAGTACTAGAGTCTTCATCTTTTTTAGTTACAGTTTTAGAAATGTTTATACTTACATCATTCTTGGAGCTAAGGAATTCCTTTAGAGAGGGATATAGTTCCTTAAATCCTTTCATCATTTTAGCTGTTCTTTTAAGTCCTATATAGCTTCGAAGAGCTATAAGGCATATAAGAACCACTACAATCCAAGTTGGTATTACTATGGTCATTATTGTGAGTTTAGAAACGTTATCAATGATTCAATCACATCTTCTCCAGTTTCTGAGTAGAACGCCTTTACTGCTTTCTCTCCGTCCATGCAAATGGCAAACGGATCCATTCTGGCACCCCAAGAACCTTTTAGTTGGAATGCTTCTTTTCTTCCATTTAAAGTTCTGGAGTCTATAAAATGAAAAATAGGAGATACTTTAATTGTATAAGTACCTCCTACTCTTTTTATTACGTTGTCGTTGTCATAGACAATATACACATCTGTTATCATATAGCAAATATTATAAATAATCCACAAGTCAAACCAATTAGTCCATCTATGACTATAATTGATTTTGTAAGCGGATCTAATAAATCCGCATGTATAGGTATGTTGGAAACTAGTTTCCTTAGTTCTACCTGTTTTTCACCAGATGCTATAAATAGCTTAGACAATCCTATTATTGCTAAGATAATTGCAAATAGCTTCATGTTTCTTTGTATAACACAACTTTGCCCTCTTTTAGGCTTTGTTGCACGTCTATAAGTCTTTGATTAGAAGAACCTCTATAAAGAAGATTTGTGTCCTTTAGACTGGGTACAAATTTTCCGTCAACTATAACATCAATATTATCTAGAATCTTCATCAGTTCCAGATATCTACTTCTTAGAGTCCACATAAAATCTTGTATTTTAGCAATTATGTGTTCCCATGTGTATCCAGAATATAGCCAGATATTATAACCTTCTTTTTTAAGTTCTTCGCATAATACTTGAACATGGAATAAGTGCTCTTGGTCTAGAGGATTGCCTCCAGTTAGAGTTACTCTTTTATTTCCATATTCTTTTATTTTATTAAGGACCTCATTGGGGAATACTTCCTCTCCACCATTGAGATCCCAACTCTCAGGATTATGACATCCTTCGCAGTGTACTTTACATCCAGCAAAGTAGATAGAGGTCCTTAAACCAGGACCATCTACCACTGTGTCTGGGACTATCTTAAGTATTCTCATTTAACCTTCACTAATGTTTTCCATTTTCATGTGTGTTGTACTCTATCATTTAATTCAGCTAGTTTACCAGAGTTCCACCTATCAGTAGTCCCGACAAGATAGCCAGTAATTCTCTGTAGAACGTCTAACTCCTTATGGCAATGAGGACACTCATGAACGTCCTTATCTGCTGTTTCAAAACCACAAATAGAACACCTTGACTGGAAATGATTAATAGAGATATATCCGCCATTATTTCTAATAGCTAACTCTACAATGTCCATTAATGCTTCGGGATTCCTTGTAGTATCACCATCCACTTCTACATAGAAGATATGACCTCCACGAGTCTTCTCATGGTAAGGACATTCAACTTCTGCTTTATGTTTAGCAGAACAGTTATAATAGACAGGAACATGATTAGAATTAGTATAGTAATCCCTATCGGTTACTCCTTCTATCTTACCATAAGTTTTTTGGTCAACTTTGGTAAACTTACCAGAGAGTCCTTCTGCTGGTGTAGCAAGAATTGAATAATTGTGCTGCAATTTCTCTGACCACTCATTAGCTCTATTTCTCATAGCTTCAACTAGGTCTAGCCCTACTTCCTGAGCAATATAGTTCTCTCCATGATGTGTTCCGATTAGCGCTTTAAGAGCTTCTGCAAGACCTATAAATCCAATACCAAGAGTACCTTGGTTGATTACTTTTTCAATAGTTTCATTATAGTCTAGTTTCTCAGAATCAATCCAAATACCACTCATTAAAAACGGAAATTGTTTCTTTAGAGCAGTTTTCTGGAATTGATAGCGTTCATCAAGCTGTTTTGCAGCTACGTCAACATAGTGTAAAACTTTCTCCATGAACTTATCAACAAGATCATCAAGGTTACAACCCCTATGGTCAATAACACCAGCTCCGCCGTTGTCTATTAGACTACCTCCATTCTCTAAGACTGTTTCTATAGCAATTTTAGGAAGATTAATAGTGGTAAAGCTAATATTACCTCTACCTACAGATGTCTTGGGACCAAAGCGATTCTCAAATACTCTGGTACGGCATCCCATCGTAGCAACCTCGTTCATATAACGTTTTGGGTCATCCGCTCTCCAATCTTCATGCTGGTTGAACGTAGCATCAAGATTTAAGAAGTTGGGAAAGAAACGTTTTGCTGATACTCTACAAGATAACTTATAAAGGTCATAGTTTCTATCCTCAGGCTTATGGCTTACTCCATCTTTGACTTTAAAGATTTGGATAGGGAAGATAGCTGTTGCACCATTACCTACACCACGCTCAGTAGAGAGAAGAAGCTCTCTCATAACACAACGTCCCTCAGCAGAAGTATCTGTTCCATAATTTATAGAAGAGAATACTACCTGATTCAATTTTGTTACCCATAGGGCTTTTTATCCCTATGCTCTTATAGTTTCCTATAAGTTCAGCGTACATTTTCACCCTCAGTAAGGGGTCCCGCACTCTTGGAAGTATTATATTCTACGATTTCTTTTATATTCATATACAGCTGCTGGTATTAACTAGCACAGTATGCTTATAAGTACTATTGCTATCATAGTTTCAACTTCTACGCGTTACGGTGCTACAGACTCTTTAGTTTCTGTAGTTACCTCGGTATTATCATGAATTAATTTTAAAAAGTTATTATACTTTCTTTCCAAGAAACAGTCTTGCTTTTCATTATAAATAAAATCCCCTATAGTTTTAATGTCTTTTTTATTACACCAGCAGACCTGCCATACATTAGTTCCTTGATGAATAATCTTAACACTATATACTCTAAGAGTTCTAACTAGATAGTCTCGAAGTTGTGTTACGCATTTCTCAGAACCGCAGAATCCGATTTGATGACCTTTGTAAGTAATCCATCCATCTCCGTCAATCATACCCCTAATTAAATGAGGCATAAGATCATCACTGAGAACTGGCATTTCTGTTGTAAAGGTTTTATTTGACTTTATCCCATAGTTAGATAAATCCTCTGTCCACTTTTTCCTCTTAACACTAAACGCACAAAATTTTCCTTTATCTCCACGATCAAGATTGATTATTTTGTTTTCACTTTTAGTGTAATAGTTGAAGGTGTGAAGAATTTGTTCGTCCTTAGCGCTTAGTTCCAACTTCACCTGATTTCCAGTAATATTTCCATCAGTTAATAAGAACCCAAGAAAGTATGCCTTATCAAATGAGTCTATATTTTCCCAATAATCCTCAATTAATTCTAGATTATGGTAAATATTATCTCTTTTAATATTGTGTTTCTCTAATATTTTGCTAATAGTATGAAATGTTACTTTATACTCTGAAGCAATTTGATTACAACTAAGTCCAGATTTATATTTATTTATAATTTCCTCATCAGGAAGTTTATAAATACCTCCAGATGTTCGTTTTTGGATGCCATTTCTATCCAAAATATTCTTGACTGTGACAGGACTTACTCCAAAGTCAAGTCCTATTGCTTTCATCGAGTTCCCTAAATTATAGGACTCAATAATTTTTAATTCTGTTCCTTTGTCTGTCTTTTTCATTTGTTCAAGATTATATTAATATTTTACTATGTAAATTTAATACAATTTGAACAAATTCCAAAATAATAACTAATAAAATTTAATTTTTAGACTTCACCGATTTTGCGGAATTTTTTACTTCACATTACTGTGAAGGGTGGCAATCAGTATAGTCTACCACCTCTACTATGAATTTGATTCATATTATGGATGAATCCTTCCATTGCCTGATGGACACGTTTAACAGTATTGTTAATAGCTGCCTGTTTAATCCTTTCTACAGGAATGCCATCTCCTCCGAATCCATGTGCTACTGCTAAAACAGCAGGAAGAGGCTGGATAGTATAATCAGAAATTTCTACATTTCTTATATTGTTCCAATATTCTTCGTTCTCTCCATCAACGAGCAAGTCACGTATTTTGTTTACTTCTTCCTTATATGTTTCCCTAACGAAAGGAGCCATATAGAAATCGAAAGCAGGAATAGCTTGTCCTCCATGCTGCTCATTCTGAGTTGTTTCCATCGAGATACAAGCTAGAGTTGCAGCTGTTTCAATACGTTTAGCACCTCTAGACTCTCCATGTCCAGAACGGAAACCATTATGAAGGATTTTGTCAAGAGGAGTCTGAACACATGTTAAAGATTTAGTAGGATAGTAATCCTTGTCGTGGATATGAATATAGTTCCCTCTAACAGCTTCTAGAACCTCTTTAGATAAGAGATAATTATCAACAAAAGGCTTAGTAGTTTCAGATGCAAACTTCATCATCATTCCAGCTGGAGAGTCGGAATTCATGTTTGCATTCTCACGAGTTACATCATTATTCTCAGTATTTATAATTCCCAAGAATACTTCCTTAGCCTTGCTTTCACGGATAGTAGCTCTCTTATGCCTGTAGATGACATATTCCTCTGCTACTTTTCCATAGTTCCAATCATGTAGTAGTTCAACTACCTGATCCTGAATTTCTTCTACGTTTATATCTTCCCAAATTTCTACATTTTTAGCAATGTTCTTGATTGTATCTTCTGGCACTGCGACTCCGCAGGACAGAAATGCCTTCTGAATAGCTCGCTCTATACGAGTTATGTCAAAAGGCACTAGGTCTCCATTACGTTTTGTTATATTTACCATAGATTAAACTTTTTGAATAGTTAGTAAATATAGTAAAAATTTGCGGATATACAAAATCAGACTAATTGGAGAATATCTCTAAGCATTAGAGTTTTCTCAGCCTTATTTACGATATCTCCTCCTTGCTTATTCTCTTTAGTTCCGTCATTACTAATAAGCTCGGTAAACGAATTGTATACATTGAACATATTAGTAATTTCTCCAGGCTTGACGTAGTAAGGAGAATCTTCTTTCTTGTAAAGAAGTTTGTAAGCATCAATGGCAGTAGAAGTAGCAAGTTTTACTTTGCCATAACCATTATCGTAGGAGTTATCAATAGTGTTTCTTACCCACTGACCTAAATTCTCATTAATAAGTTCCTCATTATAAGGAATTTCTGTTTCCTCAAGCTTTCTAAGCCAAACTGCAATATCAGAAGTCTCTTCCATTAGAGGCTTTAGACATTTGAAGTTTATAGCAGATTCTGGCTCTAATGCCTGAATATTAATAAAAGATGGGTTAAATACACACAGATTTAAGCAAGCCATGTTTACTCCAGACCTAAAGATCTTAACCACAGGCTTTCTAGTGTCCAAAGCATATAAGAGACTAATAGACTCTCTATGATTTGGATAGTTTAGTTCATCAGGAAGAATACCTTGTATCCATACCCTATTATAAGTTTGATCTTCTAATTTTACATCGTTGTCTTTAGTCAAAGTTACTTGGTCAGGAAGTTTAACTTGCACCCTAAAGTCATTTGTAAACTTGGACATTCTTTCTAAGAATGGGGTAACATAAGCCTCAGTGCTTAGGTATTCCTTATTCTTAATTATAGTTCCTTTTCCCTTTAATAATTCATCGAGAGTTATTTCCATTTATCAGGAGTTAATTCAGATTCAGTTTCGAGCAGATCTTCTGTTTTGATTTCAACACCATGCCAATCACTAAAATTATCATATGTTGCTATAGCTTTATCTATCTCCTCCTTACTATACTCTGGGAACAGTTTAAGCATTGCCTCTGGCATATCTCCAAGAGATATGTCATACTTAAGCTCATAATCACATACCGCGTTGTATAACTCATCAAATCTATCTCTTGAAATAGATTCTGGACCAGAGTGAGCCTGTTTTATCTTATCTACTAGCTTTTCTGCTAGCTCTAGTGATGAGCAGACTCCCGAGATATGCTCCCAGGAGTCTTCCCATTCACCTCCGTATTCAATTACGATATATACCTTCACTTAGAGAATAATATCGTCAAGATTTACAAGATCTTCATCTTGTTCATCTATTCCGATAAGCTCCTCTTCTGTAGCTCCAACTGTAGCTTCCTCTTCAACTTCCTGTGCTACTTCAGGAACAGGTTCTCCTTTCAAATAAACATCAAGCTCTTTGCGAGTAATTCCCTCAAGAGCCATACACTGAGCTTTAGAAAGATAAGTATTTCCATTATAAGTTACAGGAACTGCATTTTTGTTAGGCTTGTAAGTACCAAATGCATAGAAGTTTTTAGAATTCTTGTTTACAGTTGTTTTAGTTTGATTCTTTTTCATAATTTTTTATAGTTTTAAAGATTTTCAAATGTTCCTCCAACGAGATTGTTTCCGATGAATAAGTCATACGAAACTCCGTAAGAGTTTCTGCTAAAGTTATAGTTAGAATAGTCAGATGCTCCAAAGAGACTCAGAACATTACGATAGTCTAACCTCTTACAAGAGCTTAGTGAATTAGAATGAAGATCACCTTTAATAAAGTGAACATTATCTGCATGAATACCATAATCATGCAACCACTCATATAACATTACTTTGGACTTCTCATCTAAGTTTAGGGGAAGTCCCTTCTTCATATACTGGTCATCTTTACCATGACAGCAAACGAAGGTATGGTCATCCTGCTCAAATATTCCAAAGAACTCTTCCCACATTGTAGTACGAATGTTTGGATATTTAGCATTAATTAGAGCAAGTAGAGCTTTATTGCACATGTACTCAAAGTTACCTCCGTGATTACCGCAAGGCACAGAATATACGTTAATTCTAGATGCTAGCTCATTCTCAGGAGATGCTAGAGAATCTACAAACCACATCATAAGTTCTATGAACTTATTGCCTTGCTCTCTTGCATCCATATTCTCAGGCATCATGTGGTCAAGACGTGCTGTTTTTCCAGTAAATCCAGCACAGTCAATATTATCGCCAAGTAGTACTACATTGATTGTATCAAAGCAATCAAACTCACGAAGCTTATAAAGTACTGCTTCAAGGCGTCTTTTAGCCTCGTCATAGCCATATTCTACATTCTCCTGATAAAGCGTACCAGTAGTGACTGCAGCCCCAAGATGGATGTCTGAGAGGTATATATTTATGCTTTGTCCAACTGGCTGATATTCTGGGAGAATTACAGGCTCAAGATTCTCTGGAATAGAAATCTTGAAGTTAGAGGCTTCCTTGAGCTGCTTCCTTAGCTCAATATTTTCTTGAGCATACTTCTTTAGAAGTTTCTCATTATTTTTGATTTGATCCTCTTCTGCTTGACGAAGGAAGCTATTTTCTTTCTCTCTAAGCTGAATCTCACGAAGTTCTTCTATAGATTTCTCTTCTACATCGTGAGGAGCAAACGGACAGTTATCCTTATAAATGCTGAATGCCCTAAAGATTCTTTTAAGGTCAGGAAGAGAGAATTGAGGAAATTCTCGACTTACTATTCTAGTAGTAAGTCCGTCTCCATACCAAGTATAAAGCCTCATAATCTTAGACATTTCCTCTCTTGTAAGAGTTCCGTCTAATGCAGGCTTGTTCTTTTTATAGATTTTATACTTGTAGCAAAGAATCCTTCCGTTTTCGTCACGCTCATAGGATACATTTACATGGTCTTCACTATCTACTTCCTCAGTAGAAGTGACTTGAGGAGTACTAGATTTACCAGTAACCTCATTATATAAAGAAAGGAGTTCCGAAACCATTTCGGACTCCTCATCATGTTGTTTCCGTATATTATAAATAGTTTGGGTAATATTGTTGTAGTTTATACCCATTTTCTTACAGTATGCGGACAGACTAAGTCCGCTATTCTTGACGTCAGTTAAGATTTCAATGTACTTCTTAAGTGTTGATACTTTCATATTTTAATTGATGTAGTTCAATGTTAATGTCCATTTCTGGGTTTAAGAGATTGTATCTAAAAAATAAAGGCAATCACCTTTTTCAAGATAACTGCCTTCAAATATTATAAATTAGAGATGGATAATTAGTTTCTTTCGATACCGAAAACTAAGTAGCTACCTACGCGAGAACTCTTTGAAGGAGTATAAGTCACTTCAAAAGCTGTAGGTTCACCATCAAGTACCTGCTTAGTGTATGTGCAGATAAGGTCGCCTTTGAATCCTTTCTCAGTGTAGAGTGCCTTAGCAATTTCTTTAGCCTTAGCCTTGGTTTCGTCGGTCTGTGCGATTACAGAACCTGTAGCCTTGTCGATAAGCTGATATACAGTCTTGTACTTACGAGCGCCCTTCTCATTCTTAACATCGTCAAAGCGATAAGGACGTTCACGAGTGTCTGCAACAGCTGACTCAAGAGTAATTGAGAAACCTACACCTGTGCAATTCTTTGACTTCTTAGCAAGATAATCAAGCATAAACTGAACTTTGTCAGAATCGGTTACACCGTTACGCTGTTTCTTGTACCAAATCTTGTATGCCTGTGTAGCATCACCCATAATGTCAAACGGAGCCTTTGCGAGTGCTTCATCCTTTGTTGCTCCAGTTACTTCCATTCTCTTAAAATTCATAATTTGTGCCATAATTCAATAAAATTTAAAAAGTTTAAAAATCAAAAACATTAATTCGTATTAACATCTCTCATTCTGCACTACAAATTTATTACTTTTTATCGAATCGACCAAATAATAAATTGTAAAATTATCTTAAACTTCAATTTTATCTACTCTTCTTTTCCCCATTTTGGTATAGCAAATATAATATATTTTTCTAGTAGTCCAAAAAGTGAGGAAGCGAAAACACTGTTAAAAAGTGTTAACGAGTATCATCTGCACAAACTATTATACTTCATCTATGTTCCTTTTAGAACGGGACGTAGTTCTCCAGCAGTTCCTTAATTTTAGCTGGAATTTTCTTGTCCTCTATTCCAAAAGTGGGGAAGGAATCACACCCATACCCAAAATCGGAACAAATCACTGCCAAACCTTTTAACAAATCTTCTGGAACAGTTCCCTTGTTTATTTCATAAAGAGTACTCCAGTGTGACCAGTCTGGCTTAGTCTTCTTTATCTTGTTAGTAATGTAACAAGTAAGACTTATCAATGCAAACTTATTATTAATGTCCTTCCCTATGAAATTCAAGGAGAAGTACTTATTATAAATGGCTTGCATTTCTTCGTAAGGAGGGGTTGTGATAATGTCCATTACGTTGGAATTGCATCAAGTGCACTATTTCCAAGATATATTATACCACCACCAGTTAGAGGAGTATGTCTCCATCTTTCCATCTCAACTTGAGATGATAGAGACGCAACCTTGTGCCATAAGTGCTTCACAACCTTCCTTAGTTCATCAGGAGACATCTTGTCAAGATCAATAGTCTCCTTCACTTCGCTAGTTAGAGTAATTACGTCCATATAGCAAAATCCTTATATTCTGTAGCAACATGATATGCTACCAGTTTTAATAAATACGTGAACTCTGAGAAACCTTTAGCAAAATCCTTCTTTGTTACTTCATATACCTTTGTATAGAAGTCTGGAATAGTGGACACTACCAAGCAGTTACTCTTAATAGTACAATCTTTCATTCCGTAGTGCTTTTTGGCACATAGGCTTAGTAGCCAACAGTATATTGCTAATTCCCTATAATAGTGAAACTTTTCAAAGTTCTCTTCAAAATAACTTAATATTTTTCCAATGGTCTTGACATCGTTCACTACAATAGTGTTTGTTTCTTTATCTATGGTATAGTTATCTAACTTTGCTTTTAATTTCAAAATAAAAGGCTTAACTCCAGGCATCTCTACCTGAACATCTAACAAGATAGCCTGCTCGTTCTCTGAGATAGGCTTCTCCATAATCCCCTCTGGATGTAGTAGTTTCTGTATCCTCTTATTCTTATTAAGTGCTCTAACACAATTAGTAACTCTTTCTCTGCTCTTAGGATCAAGATATATAGGAGTAGAAGCTAATCCCTTAGCCTCGTACCCCTTACGAGCTTTCCAGTAGCTCTCACACTTTTCAATGAGTGCTTGAATCTTGTCGTCATCGAATTTTCCCTTATAATAATTAACTTTATCGGAAGCCTTTTGTAAAGCCTTCTTTCTATCGTCGTCATTTTTTAATTCATCAGAGAAAATCAGATATACTTCATCAGCCATAAAACCAGCTTTCGCAGTTGGTCTGTCTACCTCATTACACATATGGAATAGTTCTGGTTGAAGGCAGAGTTGATGCACCGCTGACCCGAATATGAGGGCATCACTATACTTGTTATGCTTACTTAGTCCTTCGAAAAATGCTTCTGGATCATTATCCTGTTCAGGATTTATAAGGCTTAATCTGGAGTTACTTATATAGTTAGAGTACTTTTCGGAGAAATACTCTTCATCATCGATTTTCTCAAGACGAAGAGTATCTAGCAATGGCGTTATTTTTATAGAATCTAGGAGTTCCTTAGGAGGACTCATCGTATCAATTCTTTAAAGTGAGGAAACATCGTATCTAAAAAGAGATGATAGGTGTCCTCTATCTCATCTTTGTCTAAAGAATATATGCGTCCGATTGGACCCCAGGATTGATTGTTAGGAGCGTCTAGAAGAAGACATGGTATTCCTTTTAAATTGAGATCAGTAAATACTAATAAACTGTCATCAACATGAACATGACAACCTCCCATTTTAATTTTACTATACTTACTCAGACCATATCCATGTATCTGATAGATAGGAGCTTTAGGGAACATTTCCTTCTCTAGATATTCCTTTATCCAGCGCTTAGGAATAACTCTTGCAGTAGTATACTGCCTTGGCTGAAAGTTCAATTCATTTAGAACCGGAAGATTCAACCAAAATTCCTTATCCTTTACAAGGATGTTTTCAACATTATAGGTTATTTCGGAATCCTGTTTAGGTTTTCCGAACCTGTTGTAGTATGCCCCGTAGAAGTCACATAAACATCCATCGAGGTCCATCGAAACTTTAATCATATTGTCTCTATATCTATTATTTCTCCTATTGAATAGTTATACTTCTTGTCCATTATGTCAAGAAACTCTCTGAAGTCAGTGAAGTCCTCGTCGTACGCATCAGAGAACTCTAACATCATTTTATCTTGACAATCGGATATTGACCTGGCTGAGTACTTGTTTAGCCATATATTGGCATCAATAAGATCACACACAGGAACTACGTATTTATTCATTTACAGGTTAATAATTTTAACTGGATTTAGATTGAAACTACTTGGAGTAATCTGCACCTTATCCTTCGTAAGAATAACATTCTTAGAGAAGGACTCTGGTTCGTATAACCAAGTCTTGATAGAGGATTTCTTTAGATACTCAATGAAATGAGCACCAAAAGCAACATTCTCCATCTTATACTCTTCAATCTTAGATTCAAGGTATTCAAACACCCCATCCTGAATACCTTCAGTGCTTCTACCAGCTGGCATTAGAGGAAGAAGGACATGATACTTAATGTCACTTCCATACTCTTTCCATGCTTCTACAAAATCATCCACAGACTCTTTATCAGAGATGATATGATGTATATTTACATGACAGTTACCAGCGTTTATAAGAGCTTCAACAGCTTTCTTTGCATTGTTTCTGAGAAGCTTGTTTCCAAATGAAACAGCAACACCTCCTACATATAGGGATGTATAGTGGAGAATCTGATTAGCTTTCTCGTAGTACTTAGACTCTGGATCTAACCAGTGAGAGAGTATAACTCCATTAGTTGTGTAGTTTGGAACTACATTCGTTTCATATACAGTCTGCAAGAAATTACAGAAATCAGGATGCTCAGTAGGTTCTCCTTCTGAGCCTATTGCAATTTGGAATGGCTTTGTTGTAACCGTAATTACTCCATCCTTCTTTTCGTCATAGGTAGCCATCCACTTCTTCCAAGTCTCACAGATGTCTTCATAGAAATGTCCGTTGGGATTAGAAGCAACATAGCAGAAAGGACATTTGCCTGTTGTGCAAGTGTTTCCTATGGAAACATCGTAGAACTCTGAAAATTCTGGAGGAAGTTCTTTTGCAGCTCCTCTTCCAGTTCTTACTGTTTTCAGGTCATGCCATATGGCATTATAGTTGTGGTTAGGGAATGTTCTTCTCTTAACCCCAAAGTGTTTAAAATCTTTCATCTTTTAATCTTCGTCGTAATATACTATTTTATAATCCTCTCCGAAATTCTTTCTTAATATTGCCTCTAGCCCTACCTTATAAAAGTCTTTGACACCATCCATAGAATATGGGAACCCAACCTCTATCCACTTATATGGAAGGGATTTGATTTCCTCCACTGACAGGTATTCCTTTTCGTCCTCTAAATATCTCTCAGTGATTTCTGGATATATTTCCGGATCATCAGAAATGAATATTGGGGCCAACAAGTCCCAGATTTCATCTAAGTGTTCCTCACTAGAGATTCTGCAAAAGACCTCAGAACTTGAGTTTGTTATGAGGTCTGATACAGACTGGATAGGAATTCCTATTTTAGCAATACTGTGTTTGCGCATCGAAGAGATCATTTAGTTTATGTAGTAGTGATGCAGACTCTTTAGCGTCAGGGTCTATAGGAATGAAAGTCATGTTAGTCTCAATTATAGAGCCTCCTCCTTCGTCCCAACGACTCTCGTTGTAGTCATGAACAAAGTCTAGAAGCTCTTCTCTAGTAGGCTCTTTATATTCCTCACCATCCTCATGCTCTTGGTCATCCCACTCGTCCTTATGACGACATCTAGCATCATCCTCATCAAAATCCTCATAAATTTTGAAGAAGTCGTCCCAGTGGAAACCATGTCCTGCTAAAGCGAGAATACTATCGATAATCTTCTTGACACTCTCTACTGAGTCGTCTTGAAGTTTCATGTATGTCTCGCTACTGCTATTGGTTATAATGTCTGAAATAGATTGTATGTGTATCATCCTAAGTGATGTCTTTCTACGTCAATTACCTTATCTTCGAACTTAGGAAAATAGTCGAGATCTCCCAGTACGTCCATGATATTCCAAGGAATACTATTCTCCTCCCTAGACCATATAAGAATGTCTCCTTTCTTATACCTATAGCCAAAATCTTCGACCTCTCCGTCTTCGTCTGCAATCTCAACAACTGCTCCTGTGTAATAGTCATCATTAACATATCCTAATGCTTCCATTAGAGTGTTGATAAGAGATTCTATTTCCGATTTCAGAGCTTCTGTATCATTGGTATCTACCTGGCAGATAAATACCTCAGAAGAGGAATTCGTGATAAGATCACTAACTGATTGTATGTGTATTGGATATTTCATAATAGAAAAAGACAGCCTTATTCAGACTGTCTTTGGTTTTTTAGCAATTCGTAAAAGTATTCAACAGGTATGATAGCCAACGTACCTGGGCTTATACCATTTACGTCGCCTACTTTCTTCCAAAGAAGAGCTAGTGGTCTCTTATCTGGACAATTATCTCTTATAGTAAAATAGTTTGGAAGATTCTGAGTATTCTTTGCTTGTATAGCGAAAGAACAATCTCCAGCTATATCCACTTTCGCGTTATCTAGCTTTTTAGACTCTCCTGCACTTCTACAAACATCATACCCTAGTTCTTTCAACTTATTCACTATTTCAGCCTCAAAAGCACCTCCTTTGGATTTGCTCTTTTTGGCTTGAAATGATCTGAAAGTAGTATCATCTACCCATTTACAGTGAATCTTATCCTTCTTGTTGGCTGAGCCTTGCCTAGATTTATTACATCTTATTTTGATAGCTGCTTCTGACAGCCCAGATGCCTCTGCTGCCTCTGTTAGGCCAGGATAAGTTTCTTCTTTGCCATCGCTGTAGACAATAGTTACGCTTAAATCAAGTTCTCTCTACTTTTTAGCCATAAAACAAATTCTTTAATTAAATTTAATGTTTCTTTTCTTCCGTATTCCTTATAATAATCACTAATGTCTTTAGCATTGTAATGTCTTGGAATCCAAGTATATATCAAGTCTGGGTGCTTCTTTTTCAGTTTATTCATAAAAGAGATTCCAGTCTCATCGTTATCAAATAGAACTACTATGTGTCTAAACCTCTGTTTAAGATCTTCAAGCACGCTATCTGATACGAATTGAGTTTCAGAGTTTGGGGCGCATGCTGTTATTCCACAAGAATATAAACACATTACATCCTTCATGGACTTAGTTATGACCAGTAACTTACCTTGTTTGGGAAGCTGGTCATATCCCTGTATCTTCTTACTAGGCCAGTTTGTTATGAACCTAAAAGAAGTTCTTTTTGGGAAGTAGCACCTCCACAATTCTAATCCTTGATATTTCTTGCCATAATATCCGAATATCGGACAGTGTTGCTGAGATTTAGCAAACAACTGTCCATTCAGAAATAAGTGTTTACACGAATACACATCAAATTTCTTGAGAATGTTGAGATCAATTCCATACTTTCCCCACCACTTTAATTCAAGTTCTGAGAAATCTTGTACTTCAATTTGTATCTTGGACATCTCTTTGTCTTTGATTTGTACAGGGTTTGAGTTAATCTTTCCAGGATTTCTGGTAATAGATTTGTCTCTAACTATTCCAAGGTCGTTAGCAATTATTTTTAATGCTTCAAAGTAATCACAATTAAACATACTTTGTACTACTCCAAACACATTTAAGTGTTGTCCAGTTGCAAAGTCTTTGAAAATCAGGTCTCCTTTCCCACTTCTATAAAAGCTACAAGTTGGTTCCTTGTCTCTTCTTAGAGGGGATCTAAAGAGTCCTTTTTTTATAGGAATATGTAGATAGAACTCCATTATTTGTTCTTCGGAAAACCTAGAGAGAATCAACTCCTTAGTTAGTTTTGGTTGAAACTGGAAATCCATCATATTCTTTACTTAGTTTAGCTAGAATACAAATTTAATAAATTTCTAGTAAAAACCAAAGTCAAGCTACCGCCCACACTTAGACGGTAGCTTTATAGGTATATTAGAGCAGGGACTCGAAGTCAATAGCGTCTTCGGAACCCTTTGTAGTATTGTCTATGCTCATTACTGCAGAGTCTGCAGGAGCAGAACCCATATCAGTGGGTTTAGCACTCATATATTCTGCCCTCTTACCTTCCTCATAAGGACTGAAGAAGACCTTATCACCGAGGAAGTTATCACAAGTGAATTTCTCACCGTTCTTATTGATAGCTACGAACTTAGGAAGAGCAGCTACTACGTTTCCATCCTGTGTTCTACCAACAAGTTTAAGTTTAGTTTCCTTACCCTTAACCTTATCAGTTACCTGGATGAATACTTTAGCTACGTCATCGAAAGACCTAAATTTAGGACTAAGTTCCTGCATCTTCTTGAATCCTTCTGGATTAAGTACCTCAGCAACCTGTGCAATGAAGGTCATGGTACGATCAAACGAAGAAGCACCCTGATATTCGTGTCCTTCCTTGCTTGTATATGTTGGACGCTGGTCGTCTCCTGCTTTAGGATAGAAAATTGACTCCTCATAATATCCATCCTCTCCGTCGAAACGAACTTTAAGGATAGTATATGTTGCATTGGGGTCTTTCTTACCCTGAATTGTTTCAATTCTAGCACCTGAGAACTTTACATCATAAATATCCCAAGGTTTAAGACGACGCTGTACGTTAGAAGTGGGCTGAGTGTTTGCTAATGATCCAAAATTAAATTCTGACATGATTTATTTGAAATTAGAGTTTGAAGAAGTTTGCATCTATCTCGGTTACATTTGCATCTTGATCATCTACTAATTCTGATAAATCTACATCAAGAGGAAGTGGGTCTTCCTCAAGAGCTACGTTTTCATCTCCGTTTAACTCTTCTTCTTGCGGGATTGGAATTTCACCGCTACTTAGAATAAATAGTCCTTCTTTGGAGTCATGTGCAAGTATTGTGAACTCTGTTCCATATTTAGAAAGTTCCTCATTCTTGCTTCCTCTACAAGCTACTGTATTACTCTTAGTTAGTTTATTTCCTCCCTTTGTGCCAAAAGCTTCATCAGTTCCAATGACTGGAACCATCTGATTACCTCTTTTCTCATACTTGATATCAAGTTTACTGTCAGGGCCTACTTGCATAAGTTCAACAGCAGCAGCATTTAGACAATATTTATTGTCTTCAAGAATGAGTTGAGGAGTACTAATCTCTTCTTTTTTGGGTTTAGAAGCTTTCTTCTTTGGGGTAGTTACCTCAAAGTTGGACTTATCAACAGAACGCTTGATGAGCTTCGTTTCTAGAAGCTCACCAGTATCAGTATTGATTTTCATTGCATATTGCAATGTTAAAGTAAATTCTTCGGTAATAACGTTATCCATTAATCCTCTTCGTTATACTCTTTGATTCGGCGGATTACTGCATCTAAATCGTTGTCGATATAAGTATCCTCGAACAGACCCATTGGAGTCTTAGCTGTACAAGTTCCATCTGAGTTAGTGATGAACTTATAAGATGACTTGTTGTCATCATCCCTCTGGATTGTTGTAAACAATACATAGGTAAATAAGCCTTCAAGAGTAATTACAGAATCCAACATTTTACCGAGTGTCTTCATCTTATTATAGGGATTAACGCGATCACCTGTATTCTCACTATGAGTAGATACAACGACATAGAGGTCGTCTCTCATATTCATAGCGGTTTTAAGTACCTGATAGGCATGCTGAGCCATATCGGTAAACTTATCATCAATTATGTTATGCCTTTCTAAGTGGTTAACAACTCCACAGCATAACCTTTAAGATTTCCTTAAAGTTTAGACTATATCTTAATTTCAGAACGTTTTATTCCGACAGGAATAGTAATAGCATCTACTATATCCCATTTATGTTTATTAATTCTATCAACAACGGTTTGATACTTAATTCCGTATATTTCTGTCCATTCTTTTAAATTATGAGACTCTCCGTTAATTTCTATTTGTCTTTTAAACGGATCTTTACGAATAGCCTCTTCAAAAGAAAGTCCACTACGATATATCCTTTGATATAAAGTTGTATATTTTATTCCTAATTCTCTTGCCCACTCTTTAAGTACCATAGTTTTACCGTCGTAAGTAAAAATTAGGTTAAATTTTCCTCTATTTTGAGTTTGAGTAGTTTGGTTAGCCCATCTACAATTTTCTGGACTATATCCTAAATCATTATTAATTCTGTCAAGAGAATATCCTTCTGGACAAGGTCCCATATCGTTATAAAAAGCTTCAAATGATTCTAACCAAGAGTCACAGCAAGTAATACCTCGATTGATATATCTTTCTGCATCATCGGTATTAGGATTTGTTACTCTAGTTTTCATTCCACGCCATATAGAGTATTCTCTCATTTGTGCCTTGTTTTTAATAGGTTCAAACTCTCTTGATTTAGTTTTCCTACATTTATTACAACCACACCCAGTATAATGATCTCTAGGTATCTGCCAAAATTCTCCGTGTATAGGACAAATAATACAAACTTTTGTTTGAGAATTAATATATTCTACTTTATCGTAGTTATATTTCTCTCCATGAACAGATTTTGCTCTTTCAATAAATTCTTGTGTTGTTAATTTTTTAGCCATAGTTGTAAATTTTTATTTACAAATATAGCTCTTTCGTTCTAAAATTCCGACCATTTCCAATTAAAATTTGTTAAAAATTAATTGTACTTTCCTTCACGGAAATAGTCGTTGAACCTTACCCATTAATTGTTGCTAAACAATAAGAAGGGTCTTGGCTGCTGATTGCCCATTTTTAGTAGCACTTAGGTTATATAACCATATGCCATATATTGATTTCTTTCTACTTTCGTAACATTCACGCCTATTCTTTCGAATTACGTTGTAGTATCAATATCTCTTAGGATTTTCCAGCAGTTAGATCGGTAGAGCCGTGATTATTTAAGTTCAGCTCTTTTCCTTAGCCCTATCCATAGCCTCAAAGCCCATAACATACTGATAGTCGTCGATAACTACAGTCGTAATATGAGGCATTTTCTTATCGATTATTTGAAGCATCTGGCCAATCTTATCTACATTACTGGTAGCAAAGAAGTTTCCGCTGATTTTACCATCAGCTACAGTGAATGTTGGATACTTCTTGTTTGCACCCTTGATACCAGGACGTTTACCAGTAGTTGAGATGATAAAAGTGTGTTCTGGGTCAAGATTTCTAATTGAAGTGGTCTTACCAGATCCACTCTCTCCTACTATTGCTAAAAGTTCAGCCATTTATAATACAAATTTAGACGGATTTTTTATACACGTATCTTCTTTCTTTATATTATCTGAGCTTCTTAATGACTGGTCAAGCAACCAATCAGGATATTTGTACTTTTCGTAATCAAAGATTTCATCTGGTTTCGGGAGTTCTGCATAATGACTACAGTCTCCATAGAATCCCATAGGGACTAGTATGTCCGAAGTTCCAAAACGACTTTTTAATAAGAATACAGCCAAGAAACTTTGTTCAAGAGTCTTAATGTCATACTTCTTATAAGTTGTTTGCTTAAGCTTTTGAGGGCTATGTAAAGCAAGTACAACTTGTGAATCCTCATATAAGGAACCACTATCTTTAAAGTCATTAGAGGTAGGTTCTTGCAACGACTGCTTTAATCGTTCATCACTACCTGAACTTCTATTAAACTGGGCGACATGAATTGGGGATACAATTTTAGTAGTATTTCTCAGGACAACTGATGCTCTTGATATAGCATCCATCTCATCCTTCTTTTGTCTTCCAGCAGAGGCTTTCACAAGACTCATATGGTCAATAACAACCCCAATTATTTGTTTTGGATTATTAGGAACATAAACTCCATTGTCCCAATACCCAAATCTTTTCAGCTCCTTATCCATTGTCTTTACATATTTCTCTTCTGTTAGAGAACCATCGTAGCAGACAATTCTTTCATCCAATACGCCAATAAAGTGTCCACATTCTTGGATAAGACTATAGTGCTCATCAGAGAGCATAGTGTCTTTACCTCTAGAGAACATTTCTTTAAACCTTATTTGTTCACCATATTGGTCAAAGATATACATAGATAAGAGCTTAGCATAAATCTGAGACCTAGTCATCTCAAGATTAAACATAATCCAGTGCGGATCTCGCTCAACATTTTCTCCATTTAGAAACTGAATCAGTGGCTGATAGACTAATGCCCACAGCATATAGGTTGATTTACCTACACCTGATTGTGCTCCTATTAGATAAGATGTTCCAGGAAGAAAACCATCCATATAGGTTTCCAGCTTAGGAGAACCTATTGTTAGTCCTATATTACTTCCTCTTCTACCTTCCTCAATCAGTTGAAATAGTTCTTCTCTACCAGAGATCATAACATTTTAACAGCATCATAGTTAATACCAGCCATATCTCCGTTGCCACTTTTCAGTGCCTCTAGGTCATGCCATCCATTATTCACAATGAATGATGCAAGAGAACAATTTATGATATTATTCTCTTTAGCCCATTGTACTAATTCTATGACGCGCTCATGTCTTTCTGGATTGAAGCCTATGGACTTTCCATACTTAAAGTACGCTTGTTCTAGAGAATCAAATTTCTTTGATACTCCTCTTAATGGAACGATAGTTCCATTGATTGTTCCGAACTGCGGATATACTTCGAATAGCTCTTTTCCCAACTCAAAAGAACACTTGTACAGGTTCTTTATAAAGTTTTTGTTGATAGGAATAGCGAGCGGATCGAAGACTTCTCCTTGTTTTGGAACTTTATATGATTTCAGAATAATCTCTTTTCTTTGTAACTCAACTAGGACATCTCTAAACGGTACTTCTACACGCTTAAGAGTTACTAGGAGTCTTTGCAATAATTCTTCCTCTTGGTCATCCTGGAACAGAAGAAGTACTCTTAGTACGAGAAGTTCGTTTGGAGTAAGTCCATATTTGTCCAAGATAGAGATTTCCTCTTCTAATGTTAGTGTTAAATTCTTCAATCAGTTCAAAAGCAAATGTTTATAGACATTGCATCTCGAACTGTAAATGTTTATCACTCTTTCGAGGTGGAGTCAATTACGTACGGCTTTAGGAACTCTTCCCTTAATTCTTTAAGTCTTTTAAAGTATTCCTCTTTATTAATTTTCTTTCCGTCAAAACCCACGATATTTTTATATTGTTCCAACAGGAGAAGTTCCAGCATTCTTTCTTTTATCATAATTCAATATCTAAAAGTAAAATCCTTTATCTTTCTGACGTAAGGTTTTGGTTCTCTTCCTGCTAGTACATCATTAAGACCTTCCTCGTCTATAGTGGTATAGACACTTTTCTTGTGACTGTTAGCAAACCATTTAGTTTCTACAGTCTGGTCTATAACTAGATTGAAGATCTCCGCAACCTTGTCTCCTTCTTTCCTTATTGTTCTACCTCGTCTCTGAACAGACTTAGTTTCAGAAGAGTCTAAGCCTAGTATTATTGCAACTGATAGTCCCTTTATATCGGCACCCTCATTTAGTTTTGCACAAGAATTTATCACTCCAGTTTCGCAAGCATTAAATTCTTCAATAGTAGTTCTTCCTTTCTTTTTACCATCCTTCCCAGTATATACCTTTCCAATTCCTATGGACTCAGCCATAGCAACATTGTTAGAGAATGTGATTATTTTTGCATTAGGTCTGGATTCTATTATTCTCCTAGCTAACTCAATTTTCTTTGGATGATTATTAATGAAAGCTTTCCGATTCTGGATAGCCCTCATAAACGCTGTAGCGTGGTAAGTTATACTTTTAAAGACCTGTTTCCTGACCTCTTCATCAGTACTCTTACAGATCTCATCTCTGTATTTAGCTCTATTGATAAACCCTTTAGGGCCAACCATTGACATTGCTAATTCAAAGTCAAAGTTGAAGAACTCGAAGTGTTCAGTAAAGTCTTTATTATACTGCTTATAGACATCAATATCATCCACGTCAATAAGTACCTGATACTCATTGAACTTGGATATCCATCCATTTAATAGAGCCTCTTCAGTGCTGATGCTATCTATTATAGGACAATATTGAGCCATGATTTTGTGCTTCTCATCAAGCCTTTCAAATGTAGCAGTGAGTCCTAAGATGTACTTGTACTCTACCCTATTGAACACTTCTTTAAATGTTTCAGAATTGTATCTGTGACATTCATCAAGGACTAGAATATCAACCTTCCAATTCTTTCTAACGACGGTGTTTATAATCTGAACCTCGGAGTTCAGACCTAATCCCCAACCGTCTAACTGAGGAATCCACTGGTCCTTAAGATTCTCAGTAGGAACAACTACTAAGATTCTAAGCGTAGGATACTTATCAATTACAGATTTTAGGCATTTAAGAGCAGTAATAGTTTTCGGTTTTGTTATCGTTAGGCTTTTTATCCTAACTTCTGGGAGTTACCTCCATTATACAGATTTATTCATCTGCCAGCCCCGCGTACATATTCATCCACTTATTTCAGTTGGGATGTCGGACACTCTTGGATAGATTATATTCTTTATGAAAATCTAACAATCTTTGCATTAAACGAATAGAATTTTCACTAATTTGTAATCGGATTCTATTCTTTTTAATATATTCTTCAAAAGTTATTGTATTCATAAAGTTTCACTATCTACGCTGTACGATGATTCAGATTCTTTAATCTCTGAATTTATCTCGGTATTACCCATTTCTGAAGCTCCACCGATATTGCCCGATAATAATTCCGATGATTCCTCAATCGGAACGGCTCTTAGTCCAGTTATTGGTATATAATTATCAGAGTAGTAAAATTTACATTTAGATTTCTGAATGAGGTAGGGATTATTGATAGTAGCATTTCCATGTTTTCCGAGAGTACTCTTGCTAGATGAGTTTTCTTGAGCCGCCTGCTGAAGCTCTCTATAATATGTTATAGTACCATCATCTTTTTCAATAATAATGTACTTACCCCACTTGCTATTAGCAATTAGAAAATTCTTACTTATATAATTAACTAAATCTTCCATATCGCTAAATTTCTCCTTACTCAAACAATATCTATTCTTATATACTCTCTTGAACGGGTCGTTACCTTTTTTAGCTCCTAGTAAACGGTACGCATCAGCTAAGCACTTACACTCAGCTTCAATTTTAAAGGTTCTAATATTATAAATATATGTTCTTATCCAGTTATGGTCCTGTCTATAAGCCTCTATTTCTCCACTCTCATATTTACTCTTTAAGGTATCTGAGATTCTTAGGCGTGTTTCTATAGAAACCTGCTTATTTATGTTAGCAACCACATTTAAGCTAAAGTTATATTCAGGGACAAGCACATCAATATAATATTGTTCTCTTTCAAATCGCACATCCTCTTTACAATACTCTAATATTCCATATTGGAACGCATCCTCTCCGTATTTGTTCCAAGATGATTGTAGATGTTTGTTATGAGCCTTATTATGATTTAGATTATGTAAATGTTCATGTAGACGATTGTAAATATTTTTACTAGAACCTACATATCTTTTTCCATTCAAGATGTTAGTAATAATATAAATTCCACATTTAAACTGTAATTTTTCATTGATTTTATTCATATTCAAAAATATTTTTATTTATTATTTCAAATATAAATAAAATTACTCACTTATCCAAATTTTTACCTAACTGGATTTTGCATAGAACCAGTCCCTGTAGGATATTCTAGACATCCCCTACACTTGCTCTTAACCCATTTAACTCTTCCTTCTTCTTGTCTTTCGTCTCTAGACAGAATTTTAAAAAGAGTTTGTTGCATAATTACTAATAATATACAATATTGCAGCGTAATTATCTACTGGTACATTATTAAAATTATGACAATTTAATACGAAGTTAATAAAAGAATTTAACATTTATCAAGGACGATTCCTCTAGCCTGTGCGACTAGCTCGATTTGGCGGATTCTCTCCTCCCACTGTTCGATATGGAACATTACTTCATTCTCAAGCCTAAACAGAACCTTATTTCTAAGGGTTGCAAGCTGGTCAGTAGTAAGTTCTGAATACTTCTTAGGACGAAGTCCAATCATAGCACGAAGCTCTGTAAAGTTAAGACCAGAGGACTTAACAGTTAAGCGAACAGCAGGATTGATATTAAGTCTCTCCTTTATCACCTCAAGCTTACTTCTAGTATTGCCATCCTTGTCTTTCTCAGTGAACTCCTTCATTTCTGCAGGAGTAAGATATACTCCAAGATTCAGAATGAAACTAAAAGTGATATGCTTGTTATCAAAATATCCAAGCGTATCTAAGCATGCTGAGAGAACAGAATCAATGCTGATGCGCTCAAACTCTCTTGGTAGGCCACTTGTGCAAGCAGCAATAGAGATATTTTTCAGCTCATTAGCGGGGAACTGATCCCTATGAGCATCAATAAATGCTCGAAGATCTTGGAGATATAAATAGCGAGGATAGCCTTTACCATCTGCACAGATAGCTCCGGTTTCCAGTCTACGAAGGAACAATTCTACGTTACACTTCTCGCGTTGCTCATTTATAATTCCAAGCAGAACTTTTCTTCCAGGATTCAACTTATCGGTGCTATTAAGCATTGAGTCACAATGCTTATAGAACTTGTTCAGCTGCTCAGGTGTTGCATCCGTAAGTCGGATTTCCTCCTGAGTTCCGTCCGGCTTTCTAGCCAGCTTCCAAACGAAAGTCTTTACATCATTGTTTCTTGCATTAATTGCTTCGGTAAGTTTGTCTCTTAACATTGTCATAATTTTAAACTACATTTTCCATATTCATTTTTTTTTGTTTGATCTATTTACATAACATATTTGTTGACTAAACTCTCTGGCATGTTTACAAACTTAAGGAATTGTACTGCACTATAGTTATATGGAACCATATCACGTCCATTAAACCACTTATCTTCTCCAGCTTTTACTTCTAGAACAGATAAGAATCCCTTTTCCCCTAAGCTTATTTTTCTGTGATTCCAATTGGGATATCGAACACACATAACATACTGAGTTTCTTTAGCCAACTCATCTAATCGCTTAAACACATAGGTAATATACCCAAGGCTGTCGGTGTCACTAGCTACTAGTTGTGCCAGTATCGTCATCAGGTTCGATGATATAATCCAAGATTAATTCATCTCTACTTATATCGTCATCTTCAGTTGGAATGACATGAAATGCTGATACTGTAACACCTGTAGCTTCTTCATAGAATTTTGTATCTACGTCATTAGCTGCAGCTACGGGATCCTCAGCTAATGTAGTGTACAAGTAAGCTGCCTTGTTGGTGCTTAGGTCAACAATATATACGTTATACTCTGTCATTGTACTCTAGGTTCTTTGTAATATGTACATCCGTAAGCAGCAAAGTCGGATGAACATTTTGAGATTTCGGGAAAACATGGATACTTTTGACATTTCTGACATGACCTGTCAGGAAACTTCAGCTTAACTCCATACTTATCCTTTTTCACCTTTAAAGGATTCATTTCAACAGCAATAGTAGAACTACTCCTACACTAACTGTAACACATCCTATCTTTAGCCCTAAAATAGTCTTATTCTTTTTAGATATACCTCTGTTTAAACTCTGTATCTGTAGAGCATAAGCATCATTAATTCCCTTATATTGGGAAATCTGAGATAATCTTAATGAGTCTACATTTTCGGACAACTTGAGTTTATTTTGTAAGTTATCAATTTTAGAGTTAAGTAGACTATTCTCAGTTAGAAGTTTTTCATGCTCTACAAATATAAGATTAGCATATTTCAGCTGTTCAGAGGTTATGGATACTATCGAGTCGGAACTTGTTTCGGTTGATGTAGTCTGTGAAAAACAGGTAGTTGTCGTTAGTAGAATTGCTAATAATAATGTTACTATTTTTTTCATAACGCTTGTTATTATCCTCTATCCTAACACAGATAGTATCTATAACTATATCTATACTATCCTTCTTAGATTGAAGAATAGATATCTCAGACACCAAGGAGTCTATCTTCTCGATGTACTCCTTGGTGTCCGGAATATTTTGGGGTTTAGAAAGAGTAAGATACCCTACTCCAAATCCAATGGAAAGACTAATTATGACTATTAGAATAGCCTTAATCAGTCTTGACATTTACCTTTCTTCTGGTTTTTCAGCCAGCTGAGATACTCAAAGGCGTTGTCAAGGAACTTAGGGTTCTCCTGGATGCCAGCGATTACAGCCTTCTCAGTGTCAGAGAAGTTATTTGCCATTGCTTCCATCTCCTTACGCTTTTCATAGCGGGCTTTCATGTTAGCATAACCCTCAATAAAATTTTCAGGGTTGTGCTTCAGATATTCAGCCTCCTGCTCAAGGAGAGCGCGAACTACCTTAGTGTTGATTGTGCCAGGATCAACAGACAGAAGAGCAGGACTGTTTTCACGTGCTCGTGCAATAGCCTTCAGGGCACCTACTTTCTCGTCGAACTCGTCAGTAGGATTGCACATAGAGATACCAAGGCGAACAGCCTTTGTTACGTTGCAGAGGTAGTCGTCTGTACCGTAGTCCTCTACGTAGATAGCTACTTCGTGAGTTACTGTGCTTTCCTCGTAGTTGTTCTCGTTTTTCCAGAGCTCCTTACCATTGCGAGGAAGCAGGCTGCTAACAGCAGCAATTGTGAAGTGGTGAGTCTTACCAGCGTAGTCTACAAACGAATCATTAATTACTTCAACGTGTTCTTTCATTTCTTTTTCTTTTTAAATGGTTTTCTTAATTCGTAAATTGGGAGGTTGTTTTCCTCTATGAACTCCATAGGTGCTCCAAGTAAGTCAACATATCTGACTATTTGATAGTCTTTGAACTTCTTGCACGTTACTTCGTTCTTTATTTTTAATAATTTGTCTGACTTAAAGAATTTAGAGTCAAGAAGGCCCGCCATATTCTTTGCAATCTTGTAAACACTTACTTCATACAAAAAATATGGCATAGGCTCAATTCTATTTTCCCCAAAACGGTAACTCACCGGGATAGTAGGTTTTGCCATTCCAGGTATACTTAGCTACTGCGCTCTCAGTAATGTTGAGCTTGTGATTTGTTATAACATATTGTGCAAGAATGCTAGGTATATCACTCTGCCAACACTTAGTTGAGTATGTGGTCTTAGGATATACTCTATTCTTCTTGAGTTGAATTATAAGCTTACCAGGAACTCTGATAAACTTAGCTGGAGTAGAGTGGAAATGCATATCCTCATTCTTACTGCAGGAATGCTTCACACTCTGAAGGATACGACGCTCGTATGGAGTCTTTGTCCAAACGCTTTCGTCACGGGGAGCCTGATTGAAGGGTCTAAAGAAACCCATCTCTCGCATAACATCATCGTTATGCACATCGATCCAGCGATCCTCTTCCTGCTGGACTGCCTTATTAGGACTTTTAGTATTTTCTTTTTTCATGCGTGTATATTACCACATTTAGAACATTTGTAAATTCCGTAAATATAATCAAATAATGTCTGTTTGACGGTGAGTTGACATCTTGGACATTTGCATACCTTAACGGACGGATAGTGTTTCATATTGTTTAAAGAAAGATTTTACAATATTTTTTATAGTCTTGTTGTTATTGGTATCATAATCGTCATTCCATTCGCCATTCTTATAGATCCATCTAATATTAGAGCTGTTAACACCCTGAATCTCATATCTAACTAAATCGTTATCAATGTTTCCTGTGTTTACTTCTCCAGCTCCCTCAATGAATAGACAATAATGATTACAAGTATGATTGCCAGTTACAGATTTACGGATGGACTTATTTTTTACTTTGTTAGAAACTTCATATTGAACGAAGTCTAAGTCCTTATCAAAGTAATCGTAAGCTATAAACTTATATGTAATTCCTAAACGGTCTAAATGTTGCGCAATCACTGATGCTATAAAACAACATCCTCCACAGTTCACATAGTACTGCTCGTCTAAGAATTTACATAAATTGTTTATAGACCTACATAATGAGTGAATATTTAGATTCCGCACATTTGTTTAATCTTAAGTGCTTCTTCTTTGAATTCTTGTAGAAAAGTTTTCAAATCTACACTATCTTCTATATGTTTACTACTAAGTCGATTCATTATTATTTTACGTATTGCTGATTCTAAAGACATACCGTAACCAGCATTTCTAAACTCAGTTCTTTCATTAGATTTACCTTTGTTCACTACGTACAATAATTCTAAATCGAACATAGAGGAAGACTTACTGACAGGAATTAACCTAAAATCACTTTCCTCTATAGTCATCACTTATGGTCTCCTGTTATAATTCGCTGCTTTACACTTCCTGGGCGAGTTGTAGCATTTTTGAACTTCTGATCCTGTTTATCCCACCAAGCTTGTGCAAGTCTGAGATTTTCTAGTTTCTTTTTATATTTCATATTACTTCGATTTGAGTTACATTCTCCGGAAGAGTTGGAACCACCTTACCATATTCGGCTTTAAAACCCCTCCAATTCTTATAAGAATTGGAGAACCATACATGGTCAAAGTTCTTTGAAAGGTTTTCTATTCCTTTAGGGTTAACCATGTGGTTAACCACAATGCTTATTTTAGCATCTGGTTTAATTTCACGTATTGCAGATGCAAGCCCTACGAAAGTGCCGCCACCATCACAGAGATCGTCAATGAGTAAGAGAGGTCTTCCGTCAAGTGCTTCTGGATTCTTTACCTTTATGGAAAGAATTTTACCAGTAGCTACATCACGAACTTTCTCACCTATTATGACGTCAGCCGGAGGTTCTGCATAGTAATAACGATCAACAGCACCAGCATCTGGGAGAACAGTTTGATACCCTGTTAAGCTGTTATTAAAACTCTCCCATTCTTCTGAGCATATGTTGTAAGCATCGGTTTTCTTGAACAAATCAAGACTCCTTTCCGAATGTGGGCAGAATAGTGATACGTCAGCTGCTCCAAGGTTATCGAGGATACCTACAATTACTTTCAGAGTGAATGGACGATTAAAATCCATTACTCTATCCATCCTCATACCCATGAGATAGTAAATAGAGACACTGAATTGTACATCATGTCTGGCAAGTATATCACATACCTGTGTCAATATGAACAATTCGTCAGCGGTTGTAATACGACACCGTACATTCACCTCGCTCTTACGAGAAAATTCTCCAAGGGTTATTTGTACTTCCCCATCAGGAAATCTAGAGATGTCGTATGAAATATCACTCTTTTCTTTGTCTACCAGGTTCAGTTTCAGCATAGATTACTGTTGTTAAAAGGGTTTCGTATGCTTCTTCTAATCCTGCCCGATCATCTAGCAAGACATTGAAGAAGGGTTTCTTTGTGCCACTGATGAGCGGACTTTCGTTTATATAATCAGGTTCGATTCCTTTATATTTACAATACTGAATCTTCCACCTCAGGCGCTCTTCATCAAGCTCTGCCGTGTATAAACAGAGCTTGAATCCAAGTGCTTTACATCTTTTTAAAAGATCAATAACTTCAGTGTAATTACCTCCATTATCGTGGACATCATATATTGTGTTATCGAAATCAAACCCTACTACAAGAGATTTGTGCTCAACATACTCTTTCATGAGCCGTGTAACACATCCTCTGTGTTTAAAGGGGTGATTATCCATTACAGTGTTTGATCAACGTTGTTACGAATTTCAGCAAGAGTATAATCCTTCAGAAGCTTGCCGTCTTTGAAAATGGTTTCAAGGCATCCACCCTGTTCTTGCTCTTCAGTCTGCTCATCGTAAGCTGTATAAACACCATAGCAACCGTTGAATGTCCCCTCGACACGAATAAGACCCTTGAGAGAGTTCTTAGTTCCGTCATCGGTTTTAGGCTGCTTGAAGATAGGACGAAGTTCACCATTTACCTTAACAGCGGTTGCTTTTACAGCAAACCCAAGAGAGTCACGACTCTTAAACTGATAAGTAAACGAACCTACTCCGAGAACAAGATTACAAGCTGCCATACTAGCACCCTCCAGGCGGAGATAGATCTGCTTCTGACGCTCAAGAGTAATTGAATCACCATAGAGCAGACCTACTTTAGTGGAAGGATAACGGAAACCGCTTTCTGTTGTGTTCCATCCGAAGGTCTTACCGAGCATATAATATGCTCCATAATACTGACCTTCTGACACTTCTACATATTCCGCCATATCGTCAAATGGATTATAGCAGCAGTAGTAGCGTCCTTCCACAATGCGAGTATGAAAGTGAGGATTGGTACGAAGACCACATATAATGTCTACAGGATCTCCAGAGTCAGGGCGGATTACGACTCGACCATCACGAGCCATGATTTCCTTCTTAAGTTTAGGAAGGAAGTCTTCAACTACCTGCCAGAAATCCCAAGTATCAGATACAATACTTACAATTCCCTTAGGATAAACATCACAGATAAGGCGGCGGAATGTTCCGATCTCATCATCTTTACCACCTGCACACATTACTGAATGCTCTGTGGCAGGAACAGTAGCAGCAACAAGCTCTTTAGAAGAGTCTGCATTATAATATTCCTCAACTGCACGAATCGCAGGAATAGTTTCACTACCACAGAACGAAGTCATGTGAGCCATACCTGAAATAATAGCAGCTTCAATGCCAGCCATTCCTCGCATGGAGAAGTCATGGCAAGAGAATCCGATATTCATATCATCAGGGAAACCTGTGCGAACAGCGTGTTTCTTCAACTCTTTCTTATAAAGACGAGCAGAAGTTGCTGACGTACAAGGAAGCCAGAGAACTGAACTGATGAGAGTTTCCAGATAATTGGTAATCCAGAAGAAGTCAGGATGTGTGTTCTTGATTGTCATCATAGGAACACGAATCGGACAGATAGAGCCTTCCGGAAGGGCTTTAATTTCTATAGGTAGATAACCAAGGTCGTGAAGAGCTTCTATATGCTCAATTCCGACATTATCAATGCCAACAAAGTTGTTCACACGATTATAGAACTCATGAATGGCCCGCTCTTTAGGGAGATTAAAGAAATTCTCATTGAACTGTTTGATGAGATATTCTTTGATGAGATATTGAAGTCCAAAAACTACTGAACCTTCAGTTGCCTCAGGGAAGTATTTGTTGCTGCGAGGAGTCCAGTTAGAATAGACCATCTGGGTTCCTGCAGGATATTGGAAATGGTGGCCCAACTTGTAACCATCTGTAAGGAGAATTGTTTCTTTCATATTATAAGTAATTAAATTTAATATGGACTAAATTTTTGGAAATTGTTATAGAATTTTGAATAGTTAATGCCTAGCTTTAAGGAATCTGCACTCGCAACGGACCATATTAAAGTGTTCCATTGCGGAACTCCTGGATCTCCTCCTTTGAAATTCAATCTATAATGTTCGAAGACGCAAGTAATGTATTCTTTAGTCTTTGGGTGTATCTTCATTTTAGGAGATACCCTACGCCACCAGTCGATTTCATTTCTGGGATTTCCTCCATAGGTTCGGCAAGCAGCTAAATAGTCACAGATAAGTTCTAGAACATATCTTCTAGGCATTTCAGCCGGAACTCCTCCTTCATCTAGAGAATGAATCCAATACTCATAATGGTGCGGATTTCTCCCTCTATGATGTAAGAAGGTCTCAGAATAACCATTGAGTTCTTTCTCATAAGCTAAAGAACTCTTTGAATCATTCCAATATTTCAAAGCACCTCTAATTTCAGTTAAGCTGAACTTAGATAGGTCGTGGGTTATACCTTGCCAGTATAGCCCCAGCTGAAAACAATAATAAGCTACCCAGAACTTGTGAATAATCACACGTTTGAGTAGCTTAAATAGCTTTACCATTTCTCAAGTTGAGATTTGAGATATTCGTCGACATTGAAATCAGAGTCAATAGCAGCAATCGTGATATCATCTTTGAGTTCCTCGATAGAAGGAACTTTTGGGACTTTAGTCTCTGCTTTGACTATCTCCTCTAATTTTGCGTCGTGAGGTTCGCACGCACTATCCCACCAATTCCAGTAGGTCTTAGGAATTCCTAGTTCATCCAATATTTGATTGAGTTCTCTACCAAGACGATTCTTCTCCTCATTAAGAGCTTCTCTTTGATTATTAATTTCCTTAATCTTCTGTAGATTGTTTTGGAATTCCAAATACTTAGGACTTGGAATATACTCGTGAATTGCACGAAGTCTTTCGAGTCGGACTTTTTCCTCAAGATCTCTGTGAAGTTTGCCTGCTATAGCATTAACTTCCTGTTTTGTTAATTTTGCCATATTATCTTTAAAATTCTAGTTTCTTTGTGAATGTTATTTCGTTTACTGTGCTATCCTCCAGCTTACCTCCTTTTATAAAGTACTGATGGATGAGAGTATTGATAGTTCTGGCCCCAAGAGTATTATTCTCGAAAGAGCGTTTTAGATGTTCCTTGATTTCTCCTACAGCTTTATCCCTATCAATATTCGAGAATAGTTGAAGATATTTATTCAGAATCTCAGAGCTTTCCAAGATCTGATAAAGGTCTTCAAGGGTTAAAGGCTTAGTATTGTATACAAGTCCAACACGACCTAAGAACTCCGTCTTGACTCCGAAATCACGAAGTCTGTCTAGAGTAATGTTTGGCTCATTATTAAACGCTCCAGCAAACACAAACAATACCTTCTTGGTTGAAGCGTTGATATATTTACCGTAGTCGCCAAACACACTAGTCGTATCAGACTCTAGCACTTTTAGAAACTCATTCTGGACACAAGTTGTAGCTTCGTTTGCCAGCTGCCCATTACTGTTTCCGCTTATAAAAAGCTTGTCGAATTCGTCAACGAACACTACAGTTGGTTTATTTCCCATTTGCACAAGAGGGGACAGCACTTTGCTTAAACTGTTTCCAGACGTTCCTTTTCTAGTCAGCTGTGCTGCGTTTACTTCTATGAATGCTAACTGATTAGCATCACACAGCTGTTTAATTGTAAAACTCTTACCACTTCCACTCTCTCCAGTAAGAATGAAGTGTGGTCTGAGCTGACAGTCTGAAGCTTTGAATATTTTAAATATTCTATTTATTTCCTTTACTAGGCTCTCTTGTCCTACGATTTTTCCATCTACTATTCTCTTTAAAATGTTTGTATACTGAGGGTTTTCAGCATAGTGAATTCGTTTAAGGAATTTATAATAGTTCTCTCCTGGATGATATCTGCTTTGAATCTTTTCTTTATAAGCTTTTACACTCTCTGACCAGTGTTTATACCGGTGATAGTGCTTACCTCTTAATCCAAATAGGTTATTCCCTTTCCTACACCCTCCAGATTTGAAATGTCCAGTCTCTACTATGGCTTGAGCATATACTATTTCCTTGTGGTGGATACCATAATACTCAAGTGCTTCCATTAGTCCCTCCTCCGGACTTTTATTCATAAAACTAGGAACCTCCTGAGCAGATGCAGAGAAGGCTCCTAGTAATAATGCTAAAATAAGATATTTCATAAGTTATTCCCACCAGCCTTGAAGGTAGTGGTAACGTATTTTATTGTATACGTACCATAGCTTCTTTTCGTATAAACATACTTCAAAGAAGTCAAGATCTGAGCGTCGCATATCCTCTTCCGACAATCCTGGTATAAATCGTTTATAGTTCTTAACATTTACATACGGCTTTCTGACATACTTGTGCGCTTTTATGTCATATTCCACGTATGAACTTTCATCAAGAATCCTATCTAAGATTCTAATAGCGATCTTCATCCAGAATATATTATGTTCTGAATCTTCATGATAGTGATATTTCTCAACGGACGCTAAAGTTCTTTTCAGTTGGTGTCTCTCTACTTCTAATACACCAAGGGAGTCAAAATCATAAACTCTCTTGCATGTTTTAAAGTAGGACATCCAGATGCATAAGAAGTCCCTGCACCTTATAAGTAAATTTATCAAGTTTCTCATATTTCTTGACTAGCTTTTACTGCAAGCTTATCACACATTTCGTTGTAATAGTTTCCTTCGTGTCCTTTTATATGCTTGAATTCTATTTTGGGACATAGATTATTGACTCTTTCTAATTCCTCATCAAATATTTTCCATAACATCTGGTTTTTCTTGCGCTTCCATCCCAAAGAAGCACATCCGACACAGTACATAGAGTCAGTGTATATGATAACAGAATCTATTGACCTTTTTATAGCCTTTAGAGCAACAATGATTGCCCCAAGTTCCATTCTGTTATTTGTAGTATTCTTATACATTTTAGAATACTTTAGTATTGGCTTGTTGTCTTTTAGGATTACAACTCCAATACCTCCCTGATCTCTAGATGAGGAATATGCACCATCCGTGTATGCAACGTAGTCATTCGAGGGCTTCTCCATTTTGTTTGTCTATTTGAAACCTGGCACTCTGTCCAAAGAATAAAGCCATCTTAACTCTATCGAGTTCTTCAGTTTCTTCATCCCAGAACATATTATTTAGAATATACTCAGATAAACACAACAGGTCTGTTTCCTCTTCATCAGGGAATTTATCAGTCCAGAATTTCATCTGTTCCATATACCTGTCTAAGAAGTCTTTGTTATGCCTGAGTTGCTTAGAGTAGAGATACTGCTGTTTTGGTTCTAGTTCCTCGAACCACTTCTTAATATTCATTCCGACATGAAATGCTCTTACTGGATCTCCATCTATAAATTGATATAAATCATCAGTAAAGTTCATTGCAATGTCATCTTTTAGGTCTAATATATAAACAGGATCAACTGCTAGTTTAATCATATCCGCAATTTTCAAGGAGTTAACTATATAATCTTCCTTTCTAAAATGTTATATCTCACCCTAACTAAAAAATAAAGTCCCTATAGGAAGTAATTGCTCACTCCTATAGGGACTTATACTTAAGATAGCATCCCGTAGAAATGAAAGATCTACGGAAATATTATTCCTATGTAATCACCTCACTCAGTACTCTGAGTGTTTTAGAGCAAATATCAGAATTTTTTCCTTCGTAGTATTTAGTTCCTTCAGGTATGATTGCCTTGTGGATTTCTACTGTCCAGGAAGAGAGTCCTCTAAATCTAGCTACTTGTTTTTCGATTTTTTCAGCATAGATTCGCGCTCCTCCTATTGTTCTCATAGAGTGTAGAAATCCTTTTCCTACAACTCTGAATTCAGGAGAGCTTTTTCTCTTTATCTTCTTTATATCTGCTTCTTCTCCATCCACAGTATCACAATCTAATTCATAAAAATGTGCTCTGCATGGAGATATGTACTTTCCCTCTTTCGCAAGAAGTATCTTATATACTACTTTATCGTTACTTTCGTTCCCCTCCTTGTGGATCGGGACTGTTTTCAGGTTCCTGTGGTTTATTATTAAGCACATTCTTATCTAGATGTTTAGCTATTTTTACTAACTTGTGAGCATCTTTCTTTTGGAAGATGAATTCGTCAAAGTGTCCATATATACTTCTATGTCCAAATATGTATTTGATAGCGTTTATTATTCGCTTCCAAATCCTATATTCTGGAATTAGATGGACTGACACGTACACTTCGTCATCCTCATCATCGAAATAGCTAAATATTAGCTGATGCTCAGTATTATGACATTCGCAGATAAATAATTCATCTTGCGTCATACTAGAGTTATGCTTTGGTAAGTCGGAACATACAGCTTTTTGTCGTCAGTCTCTATAATATAATAGAGCATAGAAAGCTTATGATTTACTTCTAGCCCACAGAGTTTACCTATTTTACAGGAACCATTGGAATCGAAGAACACTCTTCGTCCAAACTTCTCTTCTATGTTCTCTCGAACACTGTTGTCTAAGTTGAGCTTTAGAATGTCGTCAAGGTTGTGATACCTATCTACTGCTCCATTTTTATTATATTCCATATTCTTATTATTAAAATTAGTACGCCGTGCAAGAATCGAACTCGCACCAGTAGATCCGTAGTCTACCGTTCTATCCATTAAACTAACAGCGCGTTTGCAGGCGGACAAGGGTTCGAACCTTGGCTAGCGGTTTTGGAGACCGCCGTGCTGCCAATTACACCATCCACCCATATTCAGATAGCTTTTTAGTTTCATCCATAATTGAAAATAAATTTGCTGAAGCTATCTTATAATGTTAACTTATGTATTCAGAAGGTTTTACTTCTTATTCATTTTGTTCACTACGTCAAGGAGCATATTGAGACCAACTGCATCCATAGCGTTAGTTCCATTTGTTCCTCCCATCATAACACTGGGAACCCACTGAACGTTAGAGTTTGCAAGAGCCTGAGCTACACCTACAGTAGTCTTATAATCCCACTCAGCTCGTTCCTGAGGAGTAAGACCTGCCTGTACCTTCAGACGGTTAGCCTCTGCCTGAGCCTGACCTTCTGCAATAATACGCTTCTTCTCGAACTCAGCCTTCTCAGCTGCAAGACGAGATACTTCACGCTCCTGCTCTGCCTTGGTTACAGCAAGAGCTTTCTCTTTCTCCTGCTCCCACTTAGCTTTAGCGGCAGCAGCTTTACCTTGCTCCTCAATAGTAATAGCATCCTGGGCTGCCTTAGTAGCCTGAGTCTTTGCAGTAATTACTGCAAGGTTAGCCTGCTTCTGAGCATCAATCTGAGACTGAGTAGCCTTATCGTATTTGATGTCTGTGATAGAAACCAGGCCACAGGTAATACCATATTGTGCGAAAGGAGAGTTCTCCTGGCGCTTGTATCCACCAGGTGCGTTGTGATCAGAGATAATCTCAGCCTGAGTGCGGACTTCTACCTCACCAGTAATCTCGTTGGTTACTTCAACTTTGCGGCTACGTGTCTTATATACGCCGTTATTAAGCTGGTCAGTAATGTAGTGAATGAGGTCAGTACGAGTTTCACTTACAGACTCAAGTGAAGACATCAGAGGACCACAAGAGGTTACAACTTTATAGAGAGTAGGACGGACAAGGTTATTAATCAGTGCTTTCTCACTGCCGAAGTCTCGCTGAATCTTCATCATATTCTGCTCGTCAGTAGGAAGAACTACTCGGAACGAGCCTACAATGAAGCCACGACCTTTATCGTTAAAGGTAGTAGAGGCCGCAGGATTCTCACCAGAGGCTACATATCCTTCGTCATTCTTCTCAAGTTCGGAGAACTCGATCTGAGAGGTCTTTGAGTACTCACGAACGGTACCAAGGCCTTGCCACTGCAAACCACCATTGGTCCACACTACGTATTCACCTGTTACAGGCATCTGGCAGACATAGTTCTTTGACTTATCAGCATCTTCGAAGAGCATACCGGAGAAACAGAGGAAGAGGACTGCGATTACGGAATGATAATCGCTGAGATTTTTGACTTACCAATTGTTTTCTGAGACATAAATGTTCTGAATTTAATTCTTTAAATTGTTCTTTTTAGCGTTTAGGATTCTGGGAAACAACCCAGTAGTAGAATGGAACATATAAGTTAACGAATTTCATTTTTCTGTTGGTAATTTTCCACCAACCTGATAGCTGTCCGATTACCATTGCATAGTAGATAAACATTAGGACAATCAGAGCTATCATTATAAGTCTTGTATAAATCATATTAATGACATTGATTTTAGTTCTGTTAGTAACCATTCCCTGAGCATTTGAACATCTCTACGTTCATCAGACTCAGAGAGTTGTAAACTTTCGATGATAGTTTGAAGTACTCTTACTATGGTATCATAAGGCTCCTCGTAAAATCTATCTTCGTCGTCTACAATCTTTGTAGCCCATAAGAGTTGAATATATCTCAACTCTGGATGCATGAGCATATATAATGCTACATAATTTGCTAGTGCAGCATTACATCTTTCTCTTGATTGAATTTTCTCTTGATAATCCATGTTACTTTGTATTTGTAGGGGAAGTGGGACTCGAACCCACACGGCAAATGCCACCGACTCTTAAGATCGGTGTGTCTACCAGTTTCACCATTCCCCCAACTATACCTCCTACTTTGAAATTACTTCAGGGAGTAGGAGGAATCCTAAGTTTTCCCCTTTGTTTGGTCTTTCACCAACTGTTGCAAAACTTAGAAACGGGCTACAGGGTTAATTTCCGAAGAGTTTCTTGAAAGCCTTAACAGCTGCATTGTTCCTTCTATAGCTTATACAGCTTAGAAGTTCATCAACTGAATGAAAGTATTCCTGAATAACTCTAGTGTCACCAGTGTTATGAATTCTAATAAACCCAGTAGTCTTTCCAGATGGAACCACACCATCAAGTCTATAAGGTGTAACTTCATCACCTTCTTCGTCTTCTATTGCAGGCTCGACTTCGATAGGCTCAACCTCCTCTGGTTGAGTTTCCTCTGGTTCAGCTGGTTTATCACCTTCTTCGTCTGGTTCTACTATTTCTTCTTTGGGTTTTGGTTTCTTTGGTAGAAGTTTCTTAATAAACTCCCATACCTTTTTAGCTACATCTTTTACTGCTTTTATGAATCTCTTAAACATATCTAATAAAACAATTAGTACGGAGGAAGGGACTCGAACCCTCACGCCGATTGGCACGTGCTCCTAAGGCACGCGTGTCTACCATTCCACCACCTCCGCAATTAAAATCAGAAAGCTTTTGTTAGTTTTTGTACAATTCCTCTGAAACTAACAAAACAGATTCTCCTATTTAGCCTCAATAGATATTGGCTCTACTTCACAGGAATAGAGTCCTGGCTAGTCCTGCTAGCTTCTAGGTCTAAAATTTAAGTAATAATGCAAGTAAGATAAATTTGCTGTAAGCTTTCTTATTATAGGTATCCTGTGTCTGTAGTTGCTTAATCAACCCACTCCCAGTTGCAGTTCACACCACCATAGTGGATATCAAAGAGAAGACGTCCGAATTGTTCGGAAATGTATTCTGCGATCTCACGAGAAGAAACCGACCGGAAGCCGATATCCGCCCAGGAATTAGAAACGCCGCCATCCGAATCGAAATCACTGAGACCCGCATACGCACTGTTATCCGCGCGACCGCCCACGACTGCATATTTCTTTCCATCGTGTTTGATAGTTCCGATTTTCTTGCTTCCCCAGCAGTTTTTCTCTTTTCCTATTTCACAGAACTGTACTACAGGGAAGTAGCAATCTCCAGTCTTGAGCTTGCGCCCCTCATTGTTAGTAAGAGCTGCTACTACAATTCGATAGGCTGCCAAAGTTTCTGAATATGAACCCTCTGGAGCGTAATGATACTCTTCTATCAGATCATAACACATATTATTAGACTCGAGATACTCTATAGCATCATCTATAGTCTTAATGTCTCTGAATGACTCACGAGTAAGTTCCTCTTCTGAGAAAACCTGAAGTGCTACTTCTTTCAGGGCTTTATTGCCGCTTTTGTACCACTCTCTTGCTGTCTGAAGTGATACTTCTACTGTTCTTTTGTCCATTATTTTATTTAAATTATTCAATGACATTTTTTCAGATATTACTTGGTTTTAAATCCATACCCGAAACCCATTCTAGTATAGATATTCTCTCCATATTTTCCAAGTTTCTGACGTAGTCTCATTATATTAGTATCTACTGTTCTAGTAGTTACTGTCTTGCCCCAAACCTGATTTATAATGTCTTCTCTAGAATGAATAAAGTTTGGTTTGTTTAGAAGGAATAAAAGTAACTCATACTCCTTTTTAGTTAAAACAACCTCTTTATCATCTATCAAGCACACCTTATTGTCTTGGTCAAGGACTAACGTTTCAAAGGTGATATTTTCCATTTTAAATATATTTTGCGGTGGCAGAAGGATTCGAACCTTCGAGACGATTACTCGTCTGCATCTTTAGCAGAGATGTGCTTTAGTCCACTCAGCCATACCACCAGTTTGTAGAGCTTCCGTAACTCTACATGGCCTAATCTAACCATTTTTAGAAGCAATGTTATTGTTCCAGTATCAACTACTGACATGGTCCTCTTACCAAAGCATTCTTCAAGGAGGTTTCTTAACCTACACAGGGTTGGCTTTACGGGAGGATTTCCTCTTCGCTTTTCATTCTCAGCCCCGATACGGATTTTATAAAGTCTTTCCTATAACTAGGATTATATTCCGGTTCAGGATGTTGTTTATTATGTTCTTTTATAGCCTCTAACATCCTTTGATATGCTTCCTAATATTCCTCCTCTTAGTTATAATCCTCTTTTTTAACTAGATTTATCATTAAGCTCTGTTATTTCAGAAATTACTTTTTCTATCTCTGAATTACATTCCTCAATGTAGTCTTTGTTAATTATGGGCTTACGCAGTTCGTTAAGTATGTTATTCTGTAAATTCCTAACTTCCTCTATTAAATCAAACACGTCAATTATTTTTTCTTTAACTGGGTTAAAATCGAAAAAAGGTACCTTACTACTTATCATTGTTTTAAGTATTTACAGCTAATAAAATAGAGCTAATGATTCCTCCAGGAGCCAACAATTCCTTAAGAAACTCTGGTTTAAATACAGCTATGGCATTTCTTAGCTCATGATCCGTTCTAATATAGTCTGTATCCTATAATAATTGATCAACAGATAGATTATTTTTCTCCATATGTATAAAAGCATTTTGGAACTATCCAGCTATTTCTGAAACTGATGCATTTGGGTTAGATATATTCTTTCCAGCATCTGTAACATAATTAATATATTGTTTAACCTGTGGATTATTTCTCATCTCAGGTTTCACGTTATCCCAGATGTTTACCAAAAGACTTTTATTATGTTTATCTATTTCAGGTAAATTTAATGATGATGAATGCGACCCTTCATGTAAGGTGGCAAATCTAATAGGAATAGAACTATCATCCACATTATATTCTAAAACCCCATAAGGATTTTTTATTTCGTCATCCCACCCAGTCCAAGCATAAGTGTTCCCCATATTATCAGAGACATTTATGCCAAATCTGGTGTTATCAAGATTTAATTTTTTCTATGCCAGTATTTTGTCGCGACTACCTAGTAGGCCAGCTTTTGCAAGCCTTCTAGCATAAAAACCTGATTTATAAAAATTCATTAATTCATCTACCGAAGGTATTATAAACCTATCTATTGCTTCCTACGACAATTGAGTGCCTCCAGTTCCTAAAGAGGTATAATCACCTCCAAACTATGCATATCCATGTAACTATGTCTTGTTAATTACTTCAGGTTTTATAGTAGTTCTAATGCCTGCATTGTTAGCTAATATATCTGATGGAATAGCACCTTTCTAGAAAGTTGTTATTTGTCTTTTCTAAGGACTTGATGCATTTTTACTTAACTACAATCCAGCATTGGGTTCTGTAGTTACATAAGATACGTTCCTTGCTCCATTTACATTACCTTCAAAATTGTTAGGATACCAGAAATTAGTTCTCCCATTTGATCTCATAATATCAAAATAAGGATTTGCTCCTTTCCAGAATCCACCAGTATCATTAACCTATACGGGATAGGTATTATTTGAGTATGTCCAGGTACCAGTTCTTACAAACGGAAACTATCCTTGACTTAAAAGATAGTTCTCTATCTATGGAGTTGTAGAAGATCCAGCGGGAGATAAGTGTATTCCCTCCTCTCCAACATCAAGTGCTGAACCTTTTGTAACTCCATTTGGAGAGACATGCTCAACTGGAACGTTTACGAATTTGGTGTTCTTTATATCTCTATTGAGTTCTCTTCCAAGTACTGCTTCTGGACTACTAACGGCGTTCCTTGCAGTCCTAAAGTTATCAACTACTGAGCTTACAGCCTATGTAGGTCTTCTAAGAGTATTAGCAATACCTTCTATAGCTTCTGTTTCTCTAGTCATAGGAGCTAATGACATCAAAGCATTAAAACCTGTTCTCCAAGTTAATCCATTTTTGCCTATGTCTTTTCCAGCTTCATTAGCATAGTATGCAGAAGCGGCTAAATCAGCTCCATTTAGAAGCCAAGCTGGAGCCTAATACCCTGTAGCCTAAGCTACTCCGCCAATCCATGTGGAAGGAGTTACTGCTTGTCCAGCTACTTTTAAGGCTGGCATAACTACAGGAGCTGCCTATACTGCTGTGTATGCAGCAAAAGGAGCAGCAACAATAGCTCCTGCTATGTTACCTCCTTCTTGTACCGCATCCATAGCTCTAGGATGTCTTCTGGCATTCTTTACACGAATATTGTCTTTGTTAAGAAATATCTCATCATTGACAAATTTGGCTACTCCATTCAAAGTACGCTTATACCAAGGTAATGGTCTCTTACCGTATACTATGACTTCTGGAAGCTATATGGGATTGGAAGATGTGCCTCTTCCTGAGTCAAATCCTTCTTGTTCTTTGTTTGCCATAATCTTTACTATTAAATGTTAATTATGTAAATATAGTAAAGATAATTCTGATTATAAAATCAGTAGAGCCACTGGTCAGATTCGAACTGACGACCCCTTACGGGCAAGGGTTTTAGTCAAAAGTGACAATGTATTTGTTGTACTCCTCTCCTAAAGTTAAACTACAAGTTGCTGTTATATCTTTTGATGGAATCTCATACATAGTTCCTTCAATAGTAACAACGAATACAATATCACAACTCTAGTTATCAAATCTCCGTATAGTATTATGATCTGAACCTAAGGTTGTATTCTTTAATTGTACTTGAAAGTTGCCAGACTTTACTCTACCTTGAGTAGTCTTGATAGAAACTCTTTCTAATCTTCCATCTTTATCTACCACTAAATCATATTTCTGAGAGTCATTCAGTGGTAGCATAACTGGAATACAGTGAGAGGTATAATAAGCAATAGCTCTACCTAACCCAAGATTCCCCTAGTGCGTTTTGTAATTACTTTCCCAAGGGCTCATATGATAAATTATTAATTGAGCTGCTAGTTGGATTCGAACCAACGACGTTTCTTATGTCCGATTTTGCAGATCGGTAGTTTCGACCACTCGCTCATAGCAGCATATTAGTACGAGCTTAGACCGCTCACACCACAGTGGCATATTTACAACAGGATACGATAAATCCAACATTTCAACCTCTCCAGATAGTTAATTAATGGCGGAGAGGGTGGGAACCGAACCTACGTTTTACACAAATAGACAGCTTGCTTGAAATAACTAAAGTTTTGCTGCGTGTATCCTTCTACTTATAACGATTTTAATTCTCCCTAGGGAGTTTCTTTTCTATGTTAGGAAAAATCCAGAGTCCTGCTATTGCAAACCACTGGATACCTAATGAAATCCATATACATGGGAAATTAAATAGTATAATTCCTATTCCCCATGAGAGTACTGATAATGCCCATACTATGAAAGATATGAGAATCAGTTTTCTACAAGTTTTTCGTGTCATCTTCTTTTCTTAAAGTTTACTAGTACTCCCTCAGGGACTCGAACCCTGGACCCGCTGATTAAGAGTCAGCTGCTCTAGCCAACTGAGCTAAGAGCGCATGGTGAGGAGAATAGGATTAGGTAGCCAACCGACACCTACATAGCTCTGTGCACACGGAACGGGATTCCTATCCTTCACGATAATTTCTCAAGGTAGCTACTCCTTAAGTCTTGGCATCTTCCGTTTAACTTGAGCATCCAGTGTACATCTGGATCCAGCTAATATCTGGCTTCTCCATCGTGGACCTGCGCGGAGTCGAACCGCGGTCTTACAATCCATTCATAATAAGATTACGTGCATCCCTATTTTTTGATATTTGACTGTTGGGTTCAGTCTAGACAATTTTCAAAGATAATTGCCAAACTTGGGGTTGACAGGTGTCAACGATCCACCACTCTGTTTTACGTTCAGAGAAACGAGATTGACCCAGATATTGAGATAAGTATTGGAGTGTTTCAGACTACTTGCTCCTAGAGCCTTTTCGTCCGATTCTGTTTCTAGGTCCACTCCCTTAACCCGACTTAGTTAATTGTGAAAATCAATTAAGCCACAGCTTACGCTGCCATTCTTTCGCTATATTCAGCATTTATTTTTTGCATCATTTTGGAGAGTTGGTGCCAACTCCACACGTCTTACTATGTCTGCAATCGCAATCAAAAGCCAAGAACAGGCCCGTAAAAGGATTTTCTTGTTTACATGTTGAATAATCCCAAACATTCAAGAAGCTGAGTTTTCTTTTGCCGGTAACTCCCCACTTCCCTAATCGACGCTAGTATTAATCACAACCTAGCTATGTGTCAGAAGTCATAAAGAATTTCCAGCGTGTCTACCATTCCACCACCCGCACCGGTGAGATGCGGACTCGGATTCGAACCGGGACGTCACAATGACACTGGGCCTAATCTTATGCTTGCTGAAGACTTCTTTTTATTTCCTAATCACCCTTATAAGGTAACAAATGCTTGCCAAAAGGTTAAGACCTGGGACAAAGCATCCAACAATCATACTCATAATGAAGAGTACTTCGTTTCTTGGAATTGTCTCATTTGTACTGGCCTTGTAAGCTCTTATTGAGAGAGCTAGAACCATGACTATGTAAGAGACAACCGATAACATCGCGAATATTATTATCATATATTATTCTAATTAGTCTAGATGACAGGATTCGAACCTGCGTCGTCTACATCCCAAATGTAGTACCTAACCGGACTCGGCCACATCTAGGTATTCAGAATACATTTTCTTAACTGTTTTGATCCATAATTCAAAGGTTAGAAAGATTTATTCATAGAAGGTTGCGCCTTCTATGAGTTTGCTGTATGTATTCTTATTATTAGTTAAAACCCAAAATCAGTTTCACTAGAATCGTGTTTGTGACAAGCACAGTCAGGATCGTGAACGAATCCTTGCACTTTACTATTTGTGCTAGCAAAGTATATATAAGAGTGATTCTTGTAGTGGAATTCTGTCACTTTGTCGAACACTCCTGCTGTTTCGTTCTTAACTTGCCTTCTTTTCTCCATTTCTGACTCTGATATGCAACTAGTCAGAAGACCTACTAATCCTAATAAAAATATCTTTTTCATCTTGTAAAGTTAAGTTTGTACGCCTGGCGCGATTCGAACGCGCGACCCACAGTTTAGAAGACTGTTGCTCTATCCAACTGAGCTACAGACGTATTTGAATTGAATATTATATCTCATTCATAGCTTCAGAGTTGATAGTCTTCGATTAGATAATTTTAGTATACACTATCTTTCTCCGGCAGGCACTTGGAGCCGAAAAGGTCGGTAAGTTTCTTCTTCAATAGAATCGCGCCGCTGTGGTCCGGGTCTTGGGATAGAATCTCCTCGTTGTAGGAGTATATTTCCTGCACTCGCTTCCGGCTCACACAGAGCATTTCATCCTCTCCCTCCGCGTTAGAGGTGAGGTTGTGGATGCCGAAAAGTTCAGATAGCACAGCTTCACATACTTGTGCATTAATTTCTATATCACCCCGTTAAGTTCTTTCACTTCTTTGCATTTAATTGTTATGTATTGTCACCTCTAAGACGATAATAATCTTCTTTAGATAATTCTTTAAAATTTACAATACATACATTCTCTATTTTTAATTGTTCTTGGAGTGTTTGTTCCAGCCTCCGAAGAGAAGCATTTGAATACATATCTATAGTAAAAGAATTACCAAATGAAATAAAATTACCTATCTTATATTTATAAGCTAAGAAATAATATTTCGCATTTGGGTAATCTTCACTAATATTAGTAAAAGCTTCTTTATTCATCGTCGTAGTCTTTATGTCGTTTATCTCTGTCATAATACCCATCGTCATAGCCATTTCTATAACCATTATTATAAGATGAAATACAGCTAAGACAACCTATTATTCCAAGAAAAACCATTATTATAATACTTGATATTAGAATTTCTATAGGTGTCATATCATGAAATAATCTCTAAGAAGTTCAACATTCTCAGGATATTTAAGAAATTCTTCTGCTTGTTCTCTTCTATAAAATGCTATAGGAGTAGCAGTACAATGACATACAGAAGATATATTAAATTCATTAACACTTGTATCTATAGAAATGATAAATTTAAATTTATCATTCTTCCATACTTTATTAGTCACATTTCCACCATATCCGACTTCTATAAGTTGATGAATTTTAAGAAGAGCAAGTGCTGATTTTTCAATAGGATTCTTGCCGTAAGTACACTTGTCCTTAGAGCTAAACCTAATATGTATTTCTGCAAAATAAGGTTGATACTTATTTTCTTTTACAAGTTCACTCCAAGTCTTAGGAACTTTAGGCTTCTGTTCTGCTATCCATTTATTCCAATCACGCTGGTCTTTAGAAGGGAATAATACACATTCTCCGTCTTTATAATTAGCGCCATTTGGATATAACACTAAGTGAGCTGCTATATTACCGCTTTCATCTTCTTTATTTATGTATTCGACTGAAATACTTAAATTATCATTAATGAAAACTAATGTTACTCCTTGTCCTACAAGAGAACAATAGAAAGTATCACCTTCATGTCCTTTAAGTATTTCGCAGAGATTTAATTGCTTATTCATTCTTCCTGTAGTTTTTCAAGCAGTTCTTCTGCTTGTAGTTTAGCGAAATTGACATCTTCATCCTGGAAAGGCTTGACATCAACCCAAATATTAAAATGACTTCTCACTTGAACCACATACATAGGTGGCATATCCTCAATGAGGTAGATTTTCTTGATTCTGTATTTCATGGCTTACTTGATTTTGGTTCATTAATTACCATACCTAATATGAGCATAAGAACTCCCCATAGTTCATAGAGTCCTATTCTTATGTTATCAGGTACATCAACCACTTTAGCATAAATCAGAACTTCTGTTATCAGAGGGATAAATCCCCATATCAACATTAATATGAATGATACTATTCCTGCAAAGAATCCTACTATGCCAAGGATAAAATGTGTTAGTTTTCTCATTTAATATTTTTTTTATTAGTACTCTCAGAAGGAATCGAACCTTCATTTTAAGTTTAGGAAACTTATGTTCTCTCCATTGAACTATGAGAGCATAAAATCCACACTATCCTCACAGACAATGTGGGTTGGGCAGTAGTGTAATAAAAGTAAACTAGTTCAGTGCCCGTATTACTGCCTTACTTCCTGAAAATTCCGAGTACGCTCCTTCTACGATTTCTCGTTTGGTCTTGATCAATTTAGGGAGGATAACTTTAATTTGCAACCTAAATTATTGAATCAGTCGGAATTACTTCTAGTTATTAGTGGAGAGTAAGGGATTCGAACCCTTGGGCCGCTCATCACGACCGCTGGTTTTCCTTGCCACACTATGTTACCATAGCACTAACCCCTTTTCTTGTCTACCTAAAAGGCGCCTACATTACTGTAGCCAATCTATTCGGCCGGTTAGTTTGTGGTCTGGAACATATTATAACCGTATTAGAAATCTCGCAAGTGTTTTGTTAACTTATTAAATCACCAACATCGTTCTTGGTGCTTGACTAAAATTGCCATAGACACTTCGTCTAACAAAACATTTCTAACTTAGGTTGCAGGTATATGTTCTCTACACATTTATATGGTTCCTGCGCGATTCCGTTCATTTCCCATAATTTAGCTCGGTATCGTCCTTACACATTATTGATTAGTGTATAGAAACTTAGAATTACTATTTCTATCTTCATCTAATTTCTTAGAGTAAGCGAAGGATTTCCACCGAATTAGCCTGCTTCTACATAGGACTTTCGTGCCTATTGGCTCGAATTAATTCAAGACCAGTGCAATCAACCGCTCTGCCAACTCTCCATATCAGAAGCCATTTTTACGTTGTCCTAACCACTAGACGATCCCCTTATAAAGAGTATAGTTAGCAAGGGGAAGAGGATTCGAACCTCTGTTAACGGCACTGTAAGCAAAAATAAATTGCTGTTAGACTTCTTATTCTGTTATTTAGTTCAGTTTACTAGCTACTATATCAGCCATCATTTTAGTGGTAGCAGCTTGCGTGGCTTCATGAATCAAAGCCAGAATTTTTGGATCCTGCATCATCGCCCCTGCAAGCAGGCTAATAAGTGTAGTCGGCTTGCCTCCAATATATACTGAACTTTTGTTCTCGTCTGTTGCCAGTACAATGAGTCCTTTAAGTTCTCCCTTGACGCCTTTTATGGCATCAATCGCATCTTTTCTGAGATCTCGATTTTCCATTTTTTTTTGTTAGAATGTTTAAAATCAGAGTTCCTTTGTTTGCTTTCGTGCTCTATCCAACTGAGCTATCCCGCGTTATAGTTTTAATTAGCCGCAGGAGTGGGACTCGAACCCACGACCCCGTCATTAAAATTGAAGTGCATAATAATTGCTGCAAGAACTCTTATATAGGGTGCTAGGAGGGATTCAAACCCTCGACCTTCTGTGCCACAAACAGACGCTCTTATCACCTGAGCTACTAGCACAGTAGGGGCAGTGGGAATTGAACCCACATGTGACCAATTACTCTTTCTACACCTTATCAGGGTGAGGAGATATACCCCTATAATCAGGAATCATTTTCCGTATGCAATATTAATCATTTGTCAGTAAATTTGCTGTATGATTCCTTATTTTTAACAGACTTTAACTATTAGTCACGATAGTCATCAAGGTCTAAATCAAGGTGATTCTCTAATGCCTTAGCGAGAGCGACTGAGTCCTTCTCATGCTTACGAGCATCAAGAATGCTGAGGAACGAGTCAACAAACTTCTTTTCAGGAGTAAGTGACATATCCTTTGTCTGAGAAAGCTCTACCTGATGGAGATATGACTCTACGGAGAAACGAATCTCCTCGGGGTCAACAACACACTGGTCGTTGAGTACCATCATTGCTTTTACTTTCTCAATGATTTCTGCCATAAAGGCAGGAGCGATGTTGTTCTCTTCGATATACTTACATACATCTGTGAGGTCGTCATTGATGGTATAGCAACCAATCTTGAACGACTCACGAATGAACTCTTCTGCAGTCTTAGCGTCGAGGGTACCCATAGAAATGATGGTACCAATGCGCTTTCCGCGAAGGAAAGTAGGTTCGATGAGCTCGATGTGATTAGTAGTGAAGAGAGTGATGACATTCATGTCCTTGGTGTCACCACCATCGAGAGTGTTGAGGATATCCTGCATAGCAGAATCACGGTTGCCACGAGTAACCTGATCAATATCCTCTACGAATACGAGAGCGCCGTGTCCAGACTTGTCGATGATTTTCGACATACGGAGAGACTCTGCGAGGAGAGTAGGATCTTTTAAGTAGATAAAGATCCAGCCATTCTCTACAGCCTGACGAGCAAGCTTGAAGGCAAGGAGAGTCTTACCTGTACCATAGCCACCTTCCAGAAGAGCGCCGAACTTCAGAGGAATACCCTTTTCGATACATTTCTCAGGACTGAGAAGGCGAGCACGAATCGGACGGAGGTCGTACTCTGTCTTAGTTGACAGTACCATCATCTGATTGTCAATGCTCCGAAGGTCTATGATCTTGGGATTATTGATATCAGTGATTTCGAGAGCCTGTCCCTTATAGATGGAGTTGTGAGCGAGATTATGCTTAGTAACCTCGATGATGTCATCCATCAGGGACGAGAAACGGAACTGGCAACGTCCAGTAACAACGAGTTCGTGGCGGTCATTGTCATAGTTAATGTTGATTTGAGAATCCTCACCGAGAGCCTCAAGAGAGATATCTCCATAAGGAGCTTTTACACGTGTTCCGTCAGCGAGAGTGATGTCAACAGTCTGGATGTTGGAATCTCCGGAGATGCTGGTGTCCTCCTTTGACACAACTGCTCCGAATACCTGAGAGATTGCTTCGTTGAGCTGGTAAATACCGTCGTTGCGGAAGCAGGGAATACGATAGTCAATTTTTGCCATTTTCTTCGACTGCTTGATCTCACTCTCGATGTAGTCAAGACAGTCTGCATACTTGATTCCTGGTTCCTGCATGATGTCCACGAATCTTTTCTTCATGGTCTCTTCATACTGGTTTACCTTCTGGTCAAGAACTGAGCTTTTTCCCTTAGATGAAATTGGATTCATTCTGTTTTTTTTATTTATAACTTGAGTTTGTTTACTTGCTTCCTTATATCAAGGCAGTTTTGCATTGTCGTGGTTAAACACCCTAAGTGAACAACATTGTCATTCTTTATAATGACTAAGTCCTTCTCAGGGATACTTGTACGGTCCATACTTCCTCTAACTATCCTCTCTATTAGAGGGAAGCTTAGAAGAGTATTTTTACAGAAGATTGAGTCTTTCTCTGGAACGTACAGTACGTCATAGCCTTGGATCTCTCCTACTTTGACATGCATAATGTTATTATTCCTGCAATCATGAGGATTACTAGTGCTACTGCTATAGGTATCCATGTGGGAGCTAATACCCACCACCAGCTCCATGAGATTACTCCACAGAGCTTAAGGATAATAAATGCTACAGTAAGAAGAGAGCAAAGCCCAGGACCTCTATAGACTACGTTACTGTTACTCATATCTATTTTATCTTTTAAAAATGATTTTAAGCCCCCTGCCGGATTCGAACCGACAACCCCCTGATTATTTAGTATATTTCTTACGTTCTTTACGCCCATTTCCTATGTTAGCTCCCTTATAAGTCGATGTTAGAGAGTGGCAATTTGGACATAAAAGTAGTAAATTATCTTCAGCATTATTTTGGAAATTACCATCAATATGCTCTACTTCTAGTGGTATTGTATGAGTATAAGGATTCTCTTCTCCCCATCCACATTTAGCACATTTATGGTGATATTTTTCCATAACATATCTCTTTAGATTTCTGGATATACCATAGGATCCCGAAATTCCGGTTTCCTCTCCGTTCTTCCAGCGTTTCACCCATTGCTTGTATTCATAGTCTCTTTGACATTGATTATCGCAATATTTGTTTCTAGGTGAAACCTCTTTACCACAATTTAAACAGTACTTCTACATAGAGCCGGAACTCAGATTCGAACTGAGGATGTGCTAAGCATTTTGCTTACAAGGCAAGCGGAGTCGACCACTGTCCCATTCCGGCATTTTCTAAACAATCAGGTGCTCTACCAATTATAGCTAAGGGGGCATTGATGGGAACTATAAGTTCCCTTATATGTAGGAAATAAATAATGTATGGTGTGCTGTTACACCAAATGCTCTAAGGGTTGTTATGTACATTGAAGAGATTGAGGTAATCCACTGCTCAACCGCGTTCACTCGTTGCCAAGTACCGTCCGCTACGTATTCACGATACGCATAATCTTAACTCCGAATTCCTTCCGTACTACTGGAGCTTATACATAACTAGTTCCGACACCTGAATATCATATTGAGCCACCAGGAATTCTCGTCATTTCAGACTAAGAAGGCTACTCTCCAAGATTCGTGCTTACACTTCCCTGTGGGTCTACGATCTGTCGCCCATGGACTTAGGCAGATACGCTTGCTACATTCTGTCAGCTAAACAGAACTTAAGGTTTTTCACCATCGCTTCCACTCGCAACTCATTATAGGATGGCTACTTCCAAGCCCACCTCCCATACATTAGTTTATTTTGATTCAGATTTTATAGCCCCTATGAAGAGTCCTACATCTTCTCCACAGTCTTTATAATCCTTGTGTTCTGCTAGATATATGTCTTTAAAAGCACTCTTGTTACCAAAGAGTGCTTCTGTTCCCCATTCTTCCTCATCGTCTCCTGGATAAATACCATGTACTATATTAGGCGTCACTTCAGAATAGTCCAACCACTCTGCAACGGGGAATGTACAGCATATACACACTTTTATCCCATTCTCCTCAATTCTGTTTCTTATTTCAGGAGAATTTGCTCTTAAAAAACATTTCATATTGTAATTATTTTGTCGACAGGGAAGGATTCGAACCTCCAGACAACCAAACCCTAGAAATTAGTCTGCTTTGCCAATTAGCATACCCGTCGTTTTGTAGAGGATGGGGGATTCGAACCCCCAACCACATGAACCAGACTCATGCGCTCTACCAACTGAGCTAATCCTCCAAAGGACAAACTTGAAAATCCTCAATGAATGCCCCAAGGATGCAGAAAATAGTTCAATAGCCTCATGCTTATGCTAGAATATTTCCCAACGTGATAAACCACTTCACCACCCGGCCATGTATTTGTTAAGTTATTATATTAGAGGCCGAGACGGGATTCGAACCCGCGAAATATTGGGTTTAATAATGTAATCATTATTTAGGTAGCTATTGGATTTCTGCATTAAGGCTAAAGCTAAAGCTTTTGACTCGAAGCTGAATATCTAGGATTGATATTAGGCTGAATTGTGTGCTTCGCTACGCGAAGTACATGTTTGCTAAGTCTGAAGCTAAAGCTTTAGTCAATATGTTGTTTTGTTTTTATCACTTACCGTGATGAATGAAGTTCACGAGAGTCTCTACATTGAGATTGGGTTTCTCAGAGACAGTGTCGTTTACTTCTTTCAGTGCTTCTACTACAGCTGCAAGGAGCTGACTTCTACGACGAAGCAGTTCAGCTTTCTGGCGCTGAGTCCAGCCACCAGTAAAGTTCTGCAGTGTGTAGTCACCAGTTTCTACTATCTTTTTCTTGATAGTAGTACGGGCATTGTAGTTGGCAGGGAGCTTGTCCGGATTGATGTTCGGGTCTTTAAGAATGACTTCCTCAGACTCTGTTGTGCGGGTAACACCCTTCAACATAGGAGTCTGGAAGATTTCTCGACCCTCATATTCCGAATCAGTGCAGGGTTCCCACACCTCTGCGTCTGAGCGGACAGGAATGTTCTCATACATCTCAACCCACTCCTTCTTCGTGAGAAGAGTCTTGAGCCGCATGAGGTCCAGAGCGGTTAGGTGACCAAAGGATATTCCGTCTACTACAAGTTCGACCGTGTTTGCTCCTTTAGAGTTAGTTGCTTCTACAGCAAATAGCTCTTTAAGGAAAGGAATAGACTGTTGCTCGAACCACTCAAGCTTTTCACCTACAGTGGTGATAACTTTGGTGTTAGCTATACAGCTCTTTTCTTCTGTATAACCTTCACGAGGAACGTGAGTCTTTTTGATGCCTGCGAAGGCACCTTGTTTGCCTTTAAAGAAGGCAAGATAGTCACCGATCATCTTTGAGAACCGGGAACTTCCATGCTCGACCTTGGCGAGCAACGTATTCATCTTTTGTGCCATTTATATATGGATATTATTTAGATTAAAAATAGAAAGAGTGCCTATTCTCACGAACCAGCACTTTAAAAACTACTCTCGTTACTTTTTCTTCTTGCCGTCTTTAGGAATAGAAACTCTGTTGAGAAGTTCCTGATCCATAGCCGCAGCAAAAAGTTCCTCAGCATTTCGAGGGGTTGATTTGAATTCCCCAGTACCTAGGATGAACGCTACTGCGCTTGGATCATATCCAGACATGTAGAAGAAGTTAGGAGCATCGGCAAAGTCTTCGAACTTAGTCTCAGGATTGCCATAATAGCCATTCGGAATATCCCAAAGGATAATCTTAAAGTTGTCTACATACTCCTTGGAGAATCCAGCTTCACGAAGCTTGCGTATTGCTACGTTGAAGTTCGTAGAGGTAGCTGTATTTTCTCTGCGTCCCCAGTTGTTTGGTGGGTTGAACTCTCCATCACTTACGCAGAGAATACCTGTTGGGAAGTCCTGCTCAGGAACTCCCTGGTTCTTCATGCGAATGAAGAGGTCAATGACAGATTGGAAGTTCGTACCTCCATACGCTTCGCAGCGGTCATTGATGTACTTGTCAACTGGAGTTCTACCTTGCCATTGACGTAGTGTGCAGGAGTCTGCAAACTCTGCGAAAGAGTTGGCAAAAGGTCCGGTTAGGAACTCGGAGAAGTAGAGAGCCATAGCCTTACCAATGTCGTAAGACGACATTGTACAACCACAGGCTATGCTAGTCATGGAACTAGAAGTATCCCTGACTACAAGGAGTTTGGAGCTTGTGTTAACTCCCTCCTTACCAGTTTTCACCAGCTGTGCAAACTGAGCATTGATGGTTGATTCCTTGTAAGGCTCGATGTGGTTCAAGCGATAGCCGTTGCCAAGGGGTTTGAAGAGTTCGAACACGAACCCTGTAAACTTGGCAGTTGGCTTGCCTTCAATCCACTTAGAGTATTTCTCCACGAGGTTGTGGTTCTGTAAGAACTTAGAACCTACTAAGAGAGCGAGAGCACGACCTGCAATTCGGTCGAAGTTGATGCGGTCGTAGAGCTGCTTAGAGATAAGCTGCTGCCACGAATGAGCGGTTCCATCCGACTTGAGTTTGCGATACTGCTTATAGGACTGAGCGTTGTCCATGTCGGGGAACAGCGACCTTGCGAACCACCTTCCGATGATTGTATCTGCCTGAGACTCGAGAGTCTTGCACTTAGAAGTAGTGCGGATGGTTGGGAGATACTTTCTTACGAGGTGTGTGGTGTTGGGATTGATGAGTCCGGCCTGAAGAACTCCACGAAGGAATCCCCAATCGAGCTGACGACCATCCCAGCCGTGATACTGAAGGTCCATATTCATCATGGTGATGATGTCCTTCCAGGAACCTGCAGCGATGAACAGAGGAAGATTAGCCTTGAATGAGTTTGGATGGTTGATTGCCAACCAGAGCATTCTCATTATGCCCTCATTTCTGAGTCCTTGTCCTCTCTGGACCTCTTCCATAGTCTCTACTATCTTGTCCGGACCTACGACCTGACTCTTGCGAGTGATAAGTCGTATATAAAGTGCGAGTTTGACAGTGAGAGTTGGGTCAAGAGACCACAGATACTGCATATCCTTTGCGACCTCTGCATAAGTGCGAGGTTCTTTGAATTTTGAGATGGATGCGAAGTTATCCACGAATCCGTTTCCAGATGTGGAATACTTCAATGCACCATTCCCAGAAAGAGTTTCGTTAGAAGCCTTCATAGCCTCTTGAACAAACAGATTCTTAGCGTTTGGCGTTGATGCACTAAGAAGGTTTGAAACTTTCTTTTCGAATGACATTTTCTATATGTTGTTTAGTTTAAGAATTCAATTGATTTGTCAGATTAAATTTCACGTCGTGGCAGCTAAGATATAGTTGCCTCATCAGGCCTCTATATCTCGGATGTAAGTACATCCTGTTGGCATCCAAGCATATGTTTCTGCTGCTTTACTAAAATACCATTTTGCGGCTTTTTTTAGAAATTTAATCATAGCTGTGAGTTTTAAAGTTACTTACTACTTCATCTTTCTCTTCTTTATAAAGTTATTCACTCTTGTTATTAGAGGAGGATAGAATAGTATGAATAGCATTGCAAAAGGTGCAAATGCACACAGTAGCAATATTATTGCTATCATAACTATAGTTCCTAATAGTCCTTTTATAAACTTCATTTTTATCTCTGTTATTTAGTGGCGGACATGGGAGTCGAACCCACTATCATTAGCTTATGAGGCTAACATGATTTAAATATCCGTTTCACTCATCCGCGAGTAGGGATAGTAGGATTCGAACCTACAACCTAAGGCATATGAGACCTTCACTCTACCCTTGAGCTATATCCCTGTGTAAGTACTCATAAAGAGCGTCGTCATCGACTATATCCTCTTCTTTTATATTGGATATGTCAGTACACAAATTGCACCCACCTTCACATCCGCAGTGGGAACACCAGTCATTTCGTTCTGCTTCAGGGAGACTTTGGAAGTTCTCAACTTCCTCAATCCAAGACCTTCTATATAACTTTTTCATAACAAACTAGAGAATAGAATGTATGTCAATGGAGCAGTTAAATATACAGCCTGAGCAGCCGCACTTCCGAAATAGATTGCAGTATGATTATATACTAGATCGCACATATCTACTACAAGTGCATGATACATTCCATAGATAGGAATGAATAGTTTCCAGTATTTCTTCATTTTAAAAGGAATTATCAAAAATAACAATCCAAGACCTTTCTATTACAGGATTAGAAGATTGTTTGTGCATCTCCCTTGGGCTTTCCTCACTTATAGTTCAGAGAAGCTAAGATCCACAATGCATTCTTATAATAGGTTCCAATCACATCTTACAGCTTCTTTAGCTAGCCATCTTATTCAAGAACGGACGAATAAGAATGGACGGCATTATACCTTGATTGGTAGGCAACTAGATAGCTGTGCACCACTACCCAGCCTTTCTCCGAAAACCTATGAGATGAACACTATCGTAGTTCGCACGGAGGATTTTTGTTGCCACCTCGACTCCACACTAGTGATCAGCTAAGTGTGTTTGAAATAAGTCATTCCGCCGCTAATTTTTGAGAACAATACAGCTCATCTGCTTCATTACTAGCTGATTTTGGGTAGGCTTATAAACCGGTTTTACGGCTACTTAACCCTCAGGGTTACTGACTTGTTCTCTAACCTACTGTTAACCCTTTTTCGGCTGCAGTAGAGCATGCAGGAATTGAACCTGCGGCTTCCTACGGGCCTCGTAGGCACTCTAGACCAACTGAGTTAATGCTCCTCTCTGAGACCTTACGTTAACGCGTATTGTAAAGTCTTGCATAACTACCTTCTCAGTAATTAGTTGCGGGGGTTGGATTCGAACCAACGACCATCGGCTTATGAGACCGCTAAGCTACCTCTGCTAACACCCCGCAATTTATTATAATTTCAATATTCCGTTGTCATATTCCCAATGATGGTTTGGACAAAGTCCTATCAGATTATCTGGATGATTTATCTCTGATATGAGAGTATTATCATCGAAATCCGCTACTGCTTTAATATGAGCTATTTCTACGTGGTTAGTATATCCACAAATAGCACATTTATAAGGCTTTCCTGAATCTTCAAAAGATTTCTAGGCTAACTTCCTTATAGCGGTTCTAGCACTTTGCCAGTTCTTTCTAGAACTGAATAATTGTCCTTTAGTTTGCTCTGAAACTGGATTAGATTTCTTTGTTATAGGAGGTTCTATACCTAATTTAGAACATCTATCAACAATCTTCTGCTTATTATTAGAGGAAATAGTATTTTTATATCCTAGTTTCTCGCCGATCTCTTTCCAAGTTCCTGAGTTTTCTATAATTTCTGAAAACTATTTATCATCAAATGAATCAATTATTCCCATTTTATTTATTCGTTTATTTACTCTGATAAGCTACCTCTGCTCTACCCCACATATGATTTATTTTAGCTTGTCCTTTATTTGTTCGGCTTGGAATGTAATCCAGTTAAAGCAGGCTAAACCTACTAAAAGAGGTATATTGTTTGCGTTAATTACTGTGCCAATAAGTGCTGCAATTAGAAGTACTATAGCTATTAATCCTGAAATGTTTTTAGAATTCATCTTTTCTTCTATTTTGAGTTAATAGTTCCCCCACCGAGACTCGGACTCGGATCTTACGATTAAAAGTCGCAAGCTCTACCCTTGAGCTATAGGGGAATATAAGTGCTATTGATTGCTCAAGTAGCACTTTAAAAGGAGACTACTACCTATAGAATAACCTCAATCTATAAGTCCTAATAGCTCCTGTCACTACAAATATTCTGTAGCCTGTACATTTATTGACTATGCCAAGTCCTGTCTTTCATGTTGAAAGTCCGGAAAGATCACTAGTTTATAGTTTACTAGAAACTGAGGTATTTTACTTTGTTATATATTCTGCAAGTTCTCGTCCTTCAGGGTGAAATTCACAAAGTCCAGAAAGGAATAAGTGAGCAGACATTCCCGAGTGCCCGGAGTTGTCGAAGATTTCTTTGCAGATAGCGAAGCGCTCCTCTTTGGGTTTGTCCTCATTGAGGACACGGATTGTCTTGAGCCATTCTTCTAACTCCATTCCCTTATAAAGGTCATTGAGTCGGATAGGGACTATTTCATCCCACAGCTCCAGCTTGTTTTCAGGAATCACACCGCGAGCTTCTTTCCTGTATTTCTCTGTGAGTTCAGGAATCCTGGCTTGATGCTCTCTTTCTTTGCGATCGTATTCTTCTCTCCACGCTTTCTCAGCAGCTTCCCGTTCGGCAATTGTTTTGCCTGTAACTTTGACTGAGATTTCATCTGGAGTATCAGTGTGAAGGATTTCCACACCATTGAATACTGCATAGATAATGAAGTCCTCAGTAATTCCTGCTTTCTCTCTACTATGCTTTTCACGAACGTAGTACTTGTTAAGCTTCTCGCACATGTCGTTAAGACACTCTCCGCATCCAACGTACATCTCTATTCTTTCCATTCTATTCTTTAAATAGGTTAACAATCCATGCTGAGAATCTCCCTTTAGAGAGAAACTCTATTAACTCGAATATTCCTCCCATTATAAGGAAGATAAGTCCGATTACTGCTCCCGAGAGGCAAACGAACATCATATGGTCTATAAAGTCCATCATCCTACAGAGATAAATTTCACAGCGTGAGTACCAAGAGCTGCATTAACTTTCGCTGCTGCCCTCATAGCATCTCCAGTTGTTTGATACTGAGTTGCTTTGTTATAGTCAGGAGATATAACAATCTCCTCATTGTCCAAGACTTTTATAAAGCCTTTTGGACCTGTTGTTAAAATGTAATACATCTTTATTTGTTTTGGGTTGACTAAAAAGCCCTCATCTTTATAAGACGAGAGCGAGTTTGTACGGACGGCAGGTCTTATGTAATACTAACATATTTCCATACATATCCGTAAGATGATTTTATTTTTCCTCGGCAGCAAGAAGTAATAGAATCATTAATTCTATTAGAAGAAGATAGTCCATTAGATCTTACCCATTCTACAGCATCTCCAATTAGATCAAACTATTGAATGAAATTGCCAGCCAAATCAAACTGTAGAATAATTTTGGAGTTCCTTCTAGATCTTATTCCTTTCGATTTAAGTACCTATGTAATAGTAGATCTATCACAATGTAATTTGTTAGCTATGTCTAAGATTGAATAACCTAAATTGTATAAATCAACTATTTCATTGTAATCATAGAGTATTGTTCCGTCCCCTCCCTTCGTAGCATTGTATCCATTAGAACCATAAGTTTGAAGTTCTTGAATCCAGTATATTTCTCTTTCATCAAGCTTTGTTTCATCTTCAACCTATTCAAGTTCTTCTATAATAAAGTTCTCGATACCATACTTGCTCATAGCGTCATAGAGAGGTCTTTTGCTGCATCTTTCTTTTCTTGAAGATTTTATATGTTCTTTGAACCTTTCTTCTAAGGTCTATGTAGTTTTGCCTACATATCTTTTGTTGTTAATAGTATTTGTTATGCAATAAATGTAATTCATAGTAGGCGATGAAGGAGTCGAACCTCCGTAGCGTGGATATAAGCCACGCGGCCTAACCGTTAACCGAATCGCCCATAGTCAGCTTCGTTTTATAGTAGTGAAGCATGTAAGGCTACTGCCTTGTCGAAAAGTGCGAAGCACTTTTCAACTTTGGGGTTTGTTACCGAACAGTGTCTACGGCTACAGTGTCAACTGCAACTGAGTCTACAATGAGACTATCAGATGGCATACTGTCAGTAACTACTTCTACTGAATCTACTGTAGGCTCTACAGCTGTGGTAGAACGTCCACCACATGCACAGAGCATAGATCCAAGCAGAATTGCAAATACAAAGACTAAATTCTTCATAGTTGTTTCCATTTTAAAGTTAGAAAATAGATTATCTTCTACATCTAAAGAGGATTAGTTGCCTCATCAGGGTTCGAACCTGAAACAAAGGCTCCAAAAACCTTTGTGTTGCCAATTACACCATGAGGCAATGTTCCCCTGCATACAACAATGATTGCTAGTACACAGGGTTGTAGTTCAGGCTATAACCTTTGAGATTTTGGCTTTCAAGACCTTAATCTCATTGGCGAGCCTGGCGCACTCGTCTTGATATGTGCGTCCGGGATGAACGCGGGGTTTACCATTACGAGATGTAGTCCAAGGAGCTTTGTCTTCCTTAGCAGCTTTGAACGCTTCATAGCGTGCTTCCAACAGGGCTAACGCACTCTTCTGACGTGCAATTTTCCCACCTTTGTGACTTCTTGCCATTTGTTTAAGTTTTGAATTGTTATTTTCTTTTTGCTTCTGGTCTATCTGGAGAATAGCGTTTGAATCCGTCTAATGCCCAGTCCCAGTTATCTGATATTTCACGTGTTCTGTTGTGAAGATGGACATTCTCATCCTCATAGTCTTTCTGTTTGTTCTTTCTTCTGAACTTGCGATTAGCGTTTTGCTTATCACCTTTTTCAGAGTCTGACCATTTTTCGATAGGGTGTTTCCTGTAACTTCTACTCATATTTAAAGGAGTTAGTTGTTGCCTTTAAGAGATTCGAACTCCTACTAACTGAGTCAGAGTCAGTCGTGCTAACCGTTACACCAAAAGGCAATATTGATCTGTGTGATTTCTCTCCGCTTGATCAGTATGGGAGCAATCGTGTCACACTCACTTAGCATATTATAGATACCTCTTGCCTGTTTCGTATGCTCCTGCAGGTTCGCGGATTAAAGAGGCCTTATGTGTGGGCAGCTAGGGACTCGAACCCCACGTGCTGAAAAGCAGCGCATTTACAGTGCGCCCCGATGCCATCTCCGGTCATCTGCCCATATTAAGACTACTTCGAAGTAGAGGGACTAATTTCCTCATTTAAACTCTATTAACTCTCTCGTACGATTAAAACTAGAGTCCTTCCAGCAGTTAGTCCGGACTGCTGTTAAGTAATCTTAGTGGAGGATGACAGGATCGAACTGCCGCAAACCTAGATCTTCAGTCTAGTGCTCTACCAACTGAGCTAATCCTCCAGACCATGTTTCGTTTTAGAAGTGAAACAAGAAGACTTCTTGAAATAAAGTACTTAACACGATTTCTGATTTACTCTCCATCTAAAGTGATGCTTCGAAAAGAACAATTATCCTTTTCTTATACGCTGTTCTAGAATAGCGTGGACCGCAATCTTTATTGGCTCACCTTCACGTGCCGCCCTTTGTCCTGACCTCACCAGAGGACTCTTCGATGGGCGAGTTCTTCCTCGACTACATACTTTATTTCGGAATAATATCCTTATTGATGGTTAACCTACATATTCCGCAGTCTATATAGAATCCATCATCTTGAACCATGTCTTTTAAAGTTGGCTTTCTAAAATTCATCCATTGTCTGACGTAAGCCTTATCCTCGAATCTTAGTATCATTATAATAAGTTTATAGAATTAGTAGGAGGTGTAGGGTTCGAACCTGCGACCTTCTGGATGTAAGCCAGATGCTCTCCCAGCTGAGCTAACCTCCCATTTAATAACTAAATCCATCCGTGTGAGTCTAGCCCAACTTGAACACCTATTCATCAGAATAAGCTGTTGCTAGCACCAGTGGTACTTGACTTAGTTATTATTTTGTATTTTCTTTTTGTTTCCGATATATTCTGCTACTTTCTCTATTTAGATTGCCATATGTTTCTGTAAGGGCATGGTGATTTGGACATAAAAGCTATAAATTTTCCTCCCTGTTATTTAAGCAGTCGCCGTCTATGTGATGAACCTATAAAGGGACAAGTCCTGATGTTGGATTAATTTCATGCCATCCACATATTTGACACGAAGAGTTGTATTTTTCAAATAAATATCTTCGTATATGATTACTTACATCATACTTTCCAGATCTGCCATCAACCTCTCCAGATTTCCATTTGGAAATATACTCTTTATACTAATATTCACTTTGACATTCATTTGAGCAATACTTCTTTGCAGAATAATCTAGCTCTTTTCCACAATTTAGGCAATATCTTCTTTCTTTGACGGCTTTATTAAAATGTTCGCTTGGATTGATAGACCTTCTCTATGGTAATTCAATCCCTAATCTTTTAGCTGCCTTTTTAATAGCGTTTCCAGTAACTCCGTATATTCTCCCTACGGCTTCATAGGCCAAATTTTGAGTTACTAATAAATTCTCCAGTTCTTCTTTATTATATTTACTCATATTAATTGAAATTATATTTATGTGTAAATATACGAACTCTTAGGTTCGAATCAAAACAAATTCGAACATTTTATAAGATTGTGGAGTTAGAGGGACTCGAACCCTAAATTCCTTCTTGCAAGGAAGGTATGTTAGCCAATTACATCACTAACCCCATGGTACCCCACATCTTTTAATCGAAAAGAAGTTTGCAACCTTCTAATCTCCTCTTCATCTAATATCCTACTGGTATATACTGCAGACTGCCAGTGGTTAGTTGCGTAGGGTGACAACGTAAATAGATGAACTCAATTGCGGGGATAGAGGGAATCGAACCCACACCTACTGATTAACAGTCAGCTGCTCGACCTTCAAGCTATATCCCCATTGATATAAGCCTATAAGCATAGTACTCTACTTATAGTTGTTTAAATAGACGTGTTACCAAAACACTTCGTGCCCTAACACCGACACTGACGGGATCGAACCGCCACTCTCCTACTCAATCTTATATTGTCACGCCACCGGGACTCGAACCCGGATTTCCACCTTGAAAGGGTGACGAACTAAACCAGTTATTCGATGGCGCGATGTTCAGAACACTATTTTGTTAAATCGAATTCCCATAATTTGATTGCAAAAGATTTAATCATAAAAAGCTTTGCTTTTTATGAGCTTGCTGTGAGTGTTCTTGTAAACCAAATAGTTCTATGAAAAAAAAGAGTACTCCTAACGAGATTTGAACTCGTGTTTCAGCCTTGAGAGGGCTGCGACCTAGACCACTAGTCGATAGGAGTATTTACAGAGTACAAAATTGTAAAGGATTTGAACCTTCTATTAAGAGATTTGATGTCTATTAAATTATCCGAATTGATTTGCTGAAGGTACTCTTGTCTTAAATTAAGCGGTCCACGAGAGAATCGAACTCTCCTCTCTACCGTGACAGGGTAGCATCCTAGCCGCTGAACGAGTGAACCATAGTCAGATAGCGTTTTCCTACTTATTATTGATCGCTCCATTTGTAGGTTCGGAGTCTCTTTAAAGTCCATTTTAATAAAGAAATTGTAAAAAGAGATTTAATCATGAAAGGCGTTGCCTTTCATGAGCTTGCTGTCTGCTATCTTATTATTTGTTTAACCCAAAACTTTCACTAAAACAGAATACTTTATTTAGCGGTTTCAATTTAAAAGATTGATGCTTGAATAAGTTTGCTGTAAGTATTCTTGTACGAATAACATCTCTTTAGAAATGTCTTGCCAGAGACATCTCATTAGGAACAGTTGAGCGGGTAAACGGAATCGAACCGTCATCCTCTGCTTGGAAGGCAGACGCACTAGCCATTATGCTATACCCGCAGGTTTGGGACTTAAAAGATTGTTAGAAATCAGTCCCAATAGTTTCTTAGATATGCTTAAGCTGCTTCGTGCAGGATAAGTCTTTTCTGACGGAAACGACGTTCTATCTCGTATGATAGAACGCCTTCTTTTCTCCACTGACTGGCGAGCTTCTCACGCTGCTTCTTGTCAGAAGTATAGAGAGGAACGTATTGTTTGCGAACGAGTCGTCCTTTTGTTTCCTTGCGATTGTTCGTTGTTACTGGCTTAAATAAAGGATTGTATCGTGACATTTTATTTCATTTTCTTTTGGTTTATATTGATTTTACTTGTCCCTTAAGAAGGTAGTGCAAAGATACTACTTTCACTCTAAGTAACAAAAATAAATCTGTTAAAAATTGTGAATAAGTAGTATCTTTATATAATTACCTTATAATAGACGATTGTGGGTTGCATGACTACACCTGAGTGTATTCAGGTAGGAGCAAAGATGAGATAGCCTTGCTCCTTGAGGAGGTCGATTGCGAACTGGGTCAGAGCCAGAGGATCATTCTCGGGAAGCTCATGCTGAGTTTCTTCCTTTTCTTCAGGCTTGGGAGTATCCTGCTTCTGAGCGCTGTTGTTCTTGTAGCGGTGAGAGAGTTCCTGATACTTCTTTTGGATCTTGATGAGTTCACCAACGAAGATAGGATCTTTGCTTGTGAACATGAACTGCCCCCTGGATACTTCTTGAAGGATTCCAGATTTGCGAAATACACTCCAGAAGTTTGTGTTGATTGGAAGACCACAGCCTTTCAGACTGTTAAGCATGGTCTCTTTGCTGAACAGCTTGCCTGTGAGCTGCATAGCTTTTTTGATGTTGTTCAGCGGACCGATACACTCTTGCGGATTGAAGGATCTCTTGCTCATGACTTAAAGAGTATTAAGTGAGATGTAGAGAGCATCTTCAAGGAGCTTGAAGACTTCAGGATCATCATACTGGCGTCCCTGGAAGGAAGAGAGAACATCTACAACCCGGCGAATAGGAAGGGACTTCATGATAGTCTTCTTTTTCTTGGCCTTCTCATCTATGACCTCCTGAGGAATTCTGCTTCTCACAACGATGTCACATATTCCGTGGTTTCTGTTAGCCTGCACCTTTACCACGAAATGAGCTACAGGATTGGAATGGTTGGGAATGACTGTCTCAACCACGATTGATTTACGACCTACTTTTTGCATGGTCATTTATCCCCCTAGCAGGATTTATTAGTACTAGGATTAAATTACCACTTTCGTGATCACTCCACCGCAGTTTTTAATCTGGAGCTACTGTTATTCACTCAAAACTAGGAAAAGATATTAGTGCTGTGGAGGCCGATCGACTACCTCATCCCTTCTCTCGCTTGTTACACGATTACGTGACGTACCACTTTTGTCCACACAGCTGAACTCCGTCGAGTTCCCAGAGGTTTGCAACCCTCATTTGTAATTGGTAGAGGATTCGAACCTCTGTTTCCACGGGGAGAAATCCCAGGAGTCCTAACTACTAGACGAACCAATTATCTTAAATTAGGTCATACCATGCGCTTTACGATATTTCTTAGCTGCTTTAGAAGAGACTGAAAGGTCAAGCTGAATCTGATAAGATTTACGTTGGTCTGGAGAGATTCTTCTATACTTATTCAGAACTGACTGTTCATCTGGGTTTAGTCCTTCAGCTTCTTGGTAGATTGGGACTATTACTTCTTTTGTAACTTCCTTAACTTTTTCTACTACTCTCTCTGTTGTAACGACAGAATATACAGTCCTTCCCATTATTCCAACTGTAAGAATATAGAATTTGATATACTCTTTAAGTTTGTTGTAATTAGGAATGATTGCTATTCTGTTGTTTACGAGAACAGTAAAACTCTCAGAGTTCACAGCTACAAGAACATGAAGTTCGTCTGGTCTACACTGGCTTGTAGGAATGTGGTCAGAAACTCTTATAATTCTATCTCCTATTGTAAAGTACAAGGAGTTAGACTGCTCAGATTTCTTTATGAATTCTACTCCTTTTTGCCTTAGGAGAAATCTTTTAATTTTGTTAAGCATATCTAAAAAAAAAAAACGGCAATAGTCGTTTCTTTACTTACCTGCTTTTGCGAGAACGCTTGCGAGCATACTGGGCACCTGAGCCATCATACACTCTCTTGCTGCCATTGTGGCTGCGATGAGTACTTTCTTGAGTTCTTCAGGAAGCTTCTCTGCTTCCTCTATGCACTCTTGCCCACCAATTCCCATTACTCCAGCTGCTACAAGAGCTGCGAGGGACTGAACCTGATCCAAGGTGAATAATTTCTCCTCGGATTTGTTTTCGGCTTTGTGTCGATTTCTGTTTGTTTTGTCTTCTCTCTTCATTTTCTTTTAACGTTAAAAGTTTCGTAAATTTGTTGAGTGTACAGGATTCGAACCTGTGTCCTCCCGCTAGGGTGTCCTTGTCCACTAGACCAACACTCAAAGGAAAAGTTCCGGGGCCAATCGGAACATAATTAAGCTGATGGGATTTTTACCCATACCCATGGTGTTATTTCACCCAATGCGAACTATTTATTTACGGACAGCTTAAGATAAAACAGGCTGGGCATTGCACCCAGCAACTATCGTACACAATTCTAATTGTGTCGTCTGTTTTATTTAAATGGTTGTAACGTTACCAACGTAGCTGATAATCACAACTTAGTCGACCTTGTTGCAATATCATTACTGGAGTCTGATAAATACTCTTGCTAGTTCCTATATGCGCATTATAGAAACTACTATCTGGCTTTCATCCCTATCCAGAAGAGGCAACACTTAAAGGCTGTTTTGCTTCACCTACATTCATACGAAGAGTCCTTCAACACTTACTATCCTCTCTTCTTCTTTTCATTCGGCAGATTCTAAATTATATTATAACAAGAATCCTCAATGTGTGATGACCGCCAACTCACTTCTCCTAAAGAATCTCTCTAGTAGAGACTGAAACTAGTGTACTGAATTGGTATACCTATGTTTCTGAACTTGGAGTTAATACCCTCTCGTTCTTTTCGCAGTTATTTATTCATAGTGTCCCGTGTTTTTATCCTCTTGTCGGGGCGTCTGAGTTTTAAAGATTGAATACTCTGAAGAAAGCAGCCTCTATAACCTGTATGCGTGCTGATTCTTTTGAAAGATGCGGTGCAGATTGTTGAGGAACAGAGCTTACTCTCTGTACGCTGAAAGATGAGATGTCTTTGTTCTGTATAACAGCAACTTTGACAAATTTCAACAGTTCGTCCTCTGTGAGGATAAGCTTGTTATTTTGGTCGTATACTAAATACTTTTCCATTTTGGGTTTTTAGAGTTAATAAAAAATCTCTGTCTTTCCAGAGTGCCAATTCTTAAACTTAACGAAGAGAATTATACGATGAGTTTCTTGATCTCATGAACGCTACTTTATTTAATTCTGGACTGGTTACCTAGGCACGTAATGTAGGAAAAGTGCAACTTTAAACTTCCATCTGTATTTTTCATGACGGCTTTGGACGTCCAATGGCTACATTAAAGCTACTGTATCTATACATCTCGCACCGATACAGTATTTACTATTAACCTCAAATGCCCAACAAATTTTTCTGTCAGTCAGCAATTTTTTATACATGGCAGTAAGTTTGAAATTGCAAAAGGTTATAATTATCGAAATCTTTTGGAAAATCTTTTTGACTTGGATTTGGGCGGAAATACAGGCTCAGTATTGTGGGCTCTCATTTCTTCAACTCTCGCTCTCTCCAACTAAAGAATTTTCACTAAAACTTTCAATATCCTTAAGTTTTAGAAATCTCAATAAATTGTAAGAACCTTGCCAAGTCTTCTCTAGTAGAGCAAATCCTTTAGCATTGATACGACTATCTTTAGTCAACCAATAGGTCTTCTTCCCTACCTTTGCTCGATCATTACTCAATTCACAGAGAATAGTGATGTATTTCATTCTCTATTTGAGTTAGACGATGATACACCACTAATAATGATACATAGCAATACAATGATGAAGAATATACTAAATATCATAATAGGTTGTGTTGATTAATCAGACTCCCACCTCTGTGGGAGTTTCGTCCAGTCTCTTCAGTGATTATTTTATAGACTCCTGGATGTCTCTCTGTATTCTCTAACAGATGTTTTTGTTTTCGTCAAGCAAGTTTTATTACAAACTTACACACTTACATAATAGCCGAAGGCTATTGAGGGATTGCTCCCTCAATGCCTCAAGCCTGTGCCTCGAATACGAGATAGGTCATCTTGCCCTCACCGAATGAGGACTCGACCTTCTTGACGTCAGCGACTTTCACGCTGTAGTTGCCGTCGATGCGACCGGCGAACTCTTCGATTGCTTCCTTGCGGGTCTTGGCTGCAAGTCCGAGTCCGTTGTTGTTGCGGGCTATCTGGGTGAAAGGTACATTGAAACCTTCGGCAGTCTTAAAGACGCCATACTTGGTCTTGACACCGTTGATAGTGGTTTCTACGACTTCAACGCCAGCTTCGCCGTCGATGAAAGTGAGAACCTGACCTTTGGTGATAGGCATATTGCCCATTTCGCGGTTAGACCAGTCCTTGCCGAGAACCTCGATGGATTCAGCAATCTTTGTGTTCAGTTCTTGTGTCATTTTCTTTTCAGAATTTTAGTTAGACTTAGAATTGTTTTTGTTTTTGTTTTTATTCAAGAATGGAGGGGGGACTGAGATGTGTAGTGGACTCTCGCTCATATAACATACTAGATTTTTTTTCTAGGAAAGGCTTTATCAAAATTCGAACTCTCGCTCATATAATTCACAAGAAAATTTTTCATAGAAATTAAATCGGAATCAAGAAGGAGGGGGGATTTTCATTATCTTCCCCATTTTCAAATTCAGCTATATAAATTTGGAGATATAAAATTAAATTTTTTACTAAAGTAAGATAGATAACAAAAATTAACAAATATAAATTTTAAATTAACATTTGAGTAATTATATTTGCATATAAGAAAAATAAATCTAATATGAATGACAATAATTATCTAAATGGACTAATTGAAACATTAAAAATGTTGATACCAAATAATTCAGACTCTTGTTAGGAGATTGGAGGACATAGAATTAGTACATCTAATTACGATGGAAGTATTAACATTACAGTAGAACCTATCGAACAAACATTCGATGATACACAGATAAAAGAACTTGTATCCAACTACAAAAGGAATATAGGGAAACTTGATGACTGCTTATTCCTTGAAATATTAGATGAGACTAAAGATCATCTCGACATCAAAACATTTGACGAGCTAATAAATCAGGACTCCTACTCGGAAGAAGATGCTGAGATAGTTAAGTCAATGATTAATTTTACAAATTTAGTAGCACATGAGCATATTGTAAATAAAATGCAAGACTTGGAAGAACTACTAAATGAATTCTGGCACAGCAGGTGAAATTCCTGCTATATTGCCCTATGGTGTAATGGCTAGCACGGGTGGCTCTAACCCATTCGGTCTGGGTTCGAATCCTAGTGGGGCGACTAATTTTTCAATTATGGATAAAGTACAAAAACAAATTTAGAAGGAAACTGGTATAAAAATGGGAAAATATGACAATGAAAAAAATAGATTGTTTCATCAAGGAAATGTTCTATTAAAAATGCTAGATGTATATGTAAAGCAAGTTGAATATAGTAAAATGACGGACGAACAGTTTTTCATCCAGTTTGAAGATAAACTTAATGAATTAAGTATAAAAGACCACAATGCCAGCCTAGAGTAATCTAAGTTGGCATTTCTAATTTAGGCAAAATGATTGGAACACATAACTCAATGACTTATCTCCCACCTAAGAAATGGTGGTTATATCCATTTAGATTTATAGCTAAATGTTAGAGTAAAGATATATACGATCAATATTACAAGTATGGAATAAGATTATTCGATTTAAGAATAGCATATGATGAATATGGTTATCCAGAGTTTAGACATGGAGCTGTTGCTTATAAAGGAGATGTGTATGAATATCTTCAATATCTAAATTCTCTTCCAGAGAAAGTTTATATAAGACTTATATTAGAAAAGGATGGTGGAGAACAATTTTTTATAAAGGATTGTGAACTTTTTGAAAAGAAATATACTAACTTAATTCTCTTTCAAGGAAATAGAAAGTCTGATTGGAAAAAGATATATACTTTTAAACAAGAAGATCTCTCACTTACACAAATGATTTCTTCAATGACATGGAAAATTTGGGACGATTGGTGGCCTTGGCTATACGCTAAAATTATGAATAAAAAGAATAGAATTAAATATAAAGACGCAGAGAATCTGCTACTTGATTTTATCGAGATATGAAAATGGAACAATTAACCTCGTTAATATATAATTATAATACTGATTGCCACAAATAGTATACTAAGGTTTCCAACTTTCTAGGAAATAGGCTGGATGAATCTTTAAAGGAAATAGAAAGATTCTATTATAGTAACTTTTGGACTTCTAGATTTAGAAGGAGATTAAAGGAAGAAGGATTCAGATATTATCCATTAGAATTAGATTGCATACTCGGCGCTATTTCCTGTTTAAGAGACGATACTAAGTTCAAACTTTTTAGTGAAACACAAAGTAAGAATGGCGTATCAAACACAGGCACTATGATAGCCCTGAATGTTAATATGACTAGTGAAAAACTAAATGACTCTCATATTAACAACATTATAATGCATGAGTTTGGACATAGACAATACAACCAACAGGAGTTTATCTTTATAAAATACTTAAATGAACTAACTATAGGTTCTCCTGGTCTATATATTAAAAGTAATCAATCTTTAGAAGATAAAGACTTTAATTACTTTACAAATGATAACGAACTAAGGCAGAGAATAATCCCAATTATAAAAGAGATGTATGACAACAATTGGACAGCTGAAGAAGCTTATGAATTATCTGAGAACCTTAAGAACGATGATATAAAAGATATATTTACTAAAGACTACATTATTGAATTACTTGGTAATATACTATAATAGCCCATCTAGATTTACCAGATGGGCTATTTTTTTTATTTTGACAGCCAATTTGAATCTATATCAAAAAATCTTAACTCTTTAGATTTTGGATCAAATTCTACATTATGGGGCTATATATCTCCTATTTTTATAATACCATTATTAGCATAATTTTTTGGATAAAAACTAAAGGGGCTGTTATCAATTTTAAACGTACTTAAATCCTACAGATTGTCTGACCAGCGTTTATATCCATATTTATTTCTCCAAATATAAGGAGTTACATTGGACTTATTAAGCTAATCAAAAGTATAAGGAACAGTTCTAGTTTCTAACTGTAAGTAAGCATTTTTAAGTAGATTTCCCCCCTTAGCTTCTGCAATATTTTGTAAGGGTTCCCTAGTTACTAAAAGCTACTCTTGTGAAGGATCTCCCTCTTTAAATCTCCAAATACTTCCCCGATTAAAGTATGGTGAGGGTTTCTCAGAATCTATACTTCTTACCTTTCCAGTGGTTATAAAGTCCTCTATAATTCCCTTATCTCCTACTCGATAATTTAGATTAGGATCGTTAATTTCAACATCTCCTAATTTATATCGTATAATAGGGGATGGAAAAGAAGTAGTTTTAAAGGTAGGGTTCTTAATAACTTTATTTAGTTCTCTGCTAAGCTCTACGTAGGACCTGCCTCCAAACTAATTAACTACTTTGTCTATTGTACCAGGTAGAGTTATATTGAAAGCTCTCATTCCTGGAATCATTTCTAATCCAGATACAGCATCTCCAAAGAGACTATACCCCATTCCTTCATAGTCTCCGTTTTTGTAAAAATTCCAAGATTTTTTAAGTCCGCTTTCTCCCAAAAGCTATTTTCCTCCATGTACTATGCCAGTTAGATTTAATGCACCAGTGGTAGTCTAAGCAACTCCTGGAATACTCCATAACCAAGGAAGAGCATACCCAGCTCCCAAAGCTGAACCTGCTCCTATAGCCTAGGTTCCTAAGAAATTCATCCAACTATTAGAGTCAAACTACTTACTAACTCTGTCATCTGCTTTAGAGATCTCTACTTCTCTAGTGTCTGCTTTATCTAATTGTTCTCCAGAATTAGGTTGAGTAATAGAACTTCCGTATTTATTGTAGTACTCTTTCTAATATTCCTCAGGGGCATCAGAAACTTTCATTGCCCATTCAGGTATTTCGTCATAATAAGTTCCTGTTCTTCTATCGTAATATCGTACTCCCATTATGTTTTCTTATTAATATCCTTCCAAATACCAGTAACTGAATCTATTCCTAGTAACATACATACAGCCCATATAAATGTTTCTAATATTACCGGAGCCTATATATTAGAGATAGTACAAAATATAATTACAAACATTATTACTAGAAAACCAAGAACACCACACACTCTTTTAGAAGATATTCCGGAGTGTGAAGTAATCATAAGCTTTACATATTCTTTAATCTTCTTCATTTTTATTAGTGTTCAAAAGAGTGTTAGTGTTAGGAAATACGATTGGAAATAATGGGAGAGAATTTTGAGGAAAATGCGAAAGAATGGCTTTATTCTGGGCTTGTTCCCATAAATTCATTGACTCTTGAAAATTATTCTAGATTGGACGTATTTTCCCATTTCTGATATCTCTTATTACCTATCCTAATTGATATTCGAAAGCATTTTTTGAAAACTCAGCCGGAGTTCCGTTTACTGGGATTTTTTTAACGTTGCCTCTAACATTCAAGGGGGCTCCAACGAAGTCTAACGCTCTCAGGCCAGGCGTTACTACTTTCCCAAGTATCTTACTGTCTTTAAAATACTTCTATATATAGTTCTCAGGAAGATATTTGAACCTATCTTCCTAAAGTAGGTATAAAGAATTATCGGAAGGATTTCTATAAATAGAAATATCCGTCCCTCCACTATCGTATAATCCATACGAAGATTTTACTTTTAATCCTCGAACTTTTGGAATTTTCATAGCTCCTTCATTATATCCGTACTGTCCAAAATATTCAAAAGTGCCTAGCTATTCAAATGGCACTGCATCTTTTCCCGGGAAAAGCTCTACTGTTCTTACCTTTCTTCCCGGGTAGTTCTTACTAAAATATTCAATATTGCCTTTTGAGATACTATTAATTGAACTGGAAATCCTAGGTCCTTTTCCACTGCCAGCATTAAATACTCTACTTCCATCTGGAAATTTTTCTGGGAAAAGAAGACTTCATGAGGATTACCTCTAGAGATTCCAGTCTAGTTTAACCTAAATTCTCCAACATAACCTCCTGGAAATCCAGTAGCTTTGTGTAGCATTTTATCAGCATACTTCTCACTACCCGTTGCAATATAACCTAAAGCATTTCGATTAAAAGGAACTTTGAGAAACCCACTTCCGGAAGCAGTTCCTTCATTAAGTATTGCTCCTGAGTACAGGCCCCTTTTTACTACTGTAGGTATTTTCAGAGGAACTATATCAGCAGCAGTATTAACAAGAGTGCTTAAGATTGGATGTTTATTCATAAATTGACCTGAGACAATTCCATTATTCCCAAACCAACTTTCCCAGAAGTTATTACCATTTATCACATCTTTCACTAAACCAAGATTTTGGGACATAGAACCTCGATTTAATAACCCTCCTGACATTACATTAATACCTTCAGTTATATTAGAGGCCATATCCCAATTACTTGAAAAGTTAGGATTTCTAGACTCAGCCTTTTGATAACTTTTAACTCTTATATTATCCCTATTTAGTAGAATTTCGTCAGTTATAAACTATTCTAGTTTTTCTAAAAAGGACTTAGGTTTTTTCCTGTTACTTCTACTTCGTTTAATTGGATTGGATTATCAGGAGCTCCTAAATGCCCAGAAGGGAATGCGTCTTCCGATTTTAATGCCGTTTTCATATTAGTAACGTAAGCAATATAATTTGTAAAATTTGTCCTACAGCACCTCCAATTAACGTAGCAGCTATATCTAGCCAATCAAATTTATTACCATATTGCTAGTCTTTAAATTCCATACCAAAGGCACACCCAATAACAGCTAAGATAGTAAAAATAAGGCCAATAGGAATAGCATATAACAAATGTTTAATGCGGTTACTTTCAGTTATCCAACTCATTTTATTATATCATATATTTGTTGATAAACTTTATATCTATTATCTACTGCATTTTCTTTTCCAGAAGGTCTAACATACCCTCTAGTAAATGCTCTATGTATATTATACTAAATTGGATGTACATAATCAGTAGGAGTCTCTGATGAAAAATGATTATAGGCATCCTAAGCAGACTTATAAGCATCTCCATTCTTGTTCCAACTTACCTTATCAGTAGTATTCTAGTATGTATCTAAGATATACTGTATCTAATTATCTAATTCTGTACTAGAATCTGCACTTCTGGGAACATACCTAGTTTTGTCCCATTGCAATAATCCTCTATAAGTATTAGTTTTATCTACTGCTAGTGGATCTCCTCCAGACTCTTCAATAATATTTGCCAATATAGACGCTCTCTACTATGCAGGAATGTGTGATAGTTTTTGATTTATGTAGGAAATATTTTCTGCATTATAAGGTCTATTCTTAGTTGTAATTATTCCAGAAAAATTTGGATGATAGGAAAAATCATACTAAACATTGTTTTCTGGCATCTAGGCTAATACCCAAGTATCAATTTTATTGTCGTAAACCCATCCCATAATTATTTATTAAATTCATTCATTCGTCTACCTACAGAAGTTCCTCCTTTTCCACCGTACCAATGAGAATCAGAAGGGTTTCCTTTCCCTAGTAAATATTTTTTAACTCCTCCAGGACCTCCCAACCAAGCTCCTGCTACTAGTGCATCTTCAGAGTATCCTTTTGATCTTCCTAAATTATAGATTCCAATTTTCTTTATAGTTTTAAGATTCATTTCATATAACTTGCAGGCTCCTAGAATCTACTATACTGGATTATTTCTGAACTATTCAACAGACATTCCAGTAGTCATTGCAATCTCATTTTTCCCCATTTGGAAATATCCATAATATGGAGCACCTGACTAGTTCTAAATATAACTATTAAATCCAGATTCTCTTTTAGCTGTTTTTACAAGAAAGTCTTTATATTTTGCTATATTTGGATTGATTTGGAGAGCTTTTCTGAAAGCTTTTTCAAAGGTATCAGGCCCTTTTAGGACTCTGTTTTGCTATTCATTTATAGGCGTTGTTTCCTATTCTGAGAGGAAGATTGGTTCATCAGTTTGTGGAGAAAACGGATTGTAAACTTCTTCCTATTCCAGGTCCTAATTTGTACTAGAACTATCTATAGTTGATACCATATTACGTTTATATAAATTAGGGTCTATTTCTTTTAAATCTAGTTTCGTAAGATCGCCTGTTTTCCTTTTAATGGGAGGAGGATCTAAACTAGAGTAAGTTGTAAATAAATCATCAAACATTCTTTCTAAGTCCATTGAGTAGGTCATTTAGTTTATCTATATTATAAGAAACAAGCACTCCTCCATTCTGATGCTTCCACTTTCTGGCGTTGGCAGCAAAAGTTGCTTTCTTTCTAATCTTAGGATTAGGACTGTTCTTTCCTTTTCTTATACATTCACTTGTAACATTACCTCCACAGTATCTAGTAAAGGATCCTTTGTTCTTCTCTTTAATCTTAATCTCTCCTCCTTTTTTAAAAAGGTCTACTCTAGTCTCAACAGTGTCCTAGGTTCCAGGAATAAACTGAAATCTATTATCCTTACAGAACTATACAAAACTAGAAAAGTTGTTAAAATCGTTATTTGCTGTATTCATATTATGTTAGATTATGTTTTTATTTTGAATATTCAAATTTAATAATTATATTTGTATATCGTAAAAAGATATAGCAGGAGGCAGATGACTAAATCAAATCTAGCTATCTTATAAGAACAATTACTAATTAAACAGATTAACACGAATTATTCAAACAAATGACTAAAAATGCAAAATTGAATTTACAATTAGCCACTGCCGTGCTGCTAGTACTAGTAGGCTGTGGACTCCTAATTGCAGGGTTTATCGTAGCACCACTGGGTGTGATCGATGGAAGCGTTCTTACTGCTTTCGGAGAATCTTGTACGTTTGCAGGAGCATTATTTGGAATAGATTACACCTACAGGTACAAGATTAAAAACATCCGTAAGGATTCCGACAACGGCGAAAGCAGCGAAAAATAAATGTAACAACTTGTAATATAGTATAATATGAAAATTGATAAACAAAATGGTAATGTGTGTTTTAATAATGATTCCCATTGTTATTGGAACGTAAATGATAATGAGAAATACATTTCGGTTACAACACTAATTCACAGATTTACTCAACCCTTTGACAAGGAATTCTGGAGTGCTTATAAAGCTCTAGAGAAACTAATACCTAAAGATAGCTGGGCAATAGAAAAGAAATCGTTACTAAATTCTAAAAAGTTCGACAAGGCTATTTTAGAAGTATATAACATATCTGAAAATGAATTTAATGAAGTCCAGCAAGGTATCTTAGATGATTGGGATAATGAGAATAAGAAATCGTGTGAAAGAGGAACTAAAATACATGAGGAGATAGAAAATTCTTTCTATAAAAGTCCCTCTGAAATCTCCCTCCAGAAATTTGGAATAGGAGGTAAATTTGAATGTAAAAAAGATTATCCAGAGTTAGACTTAGAGTATGGTGTATATCCAGAATATTTAGTATATAGAGAGTCAGATGATGGTATACTTAGGATAGCCGGGCAGGTTGACTTAATTGTTAAGTCCGGCAATGAAATCACTATTATTGACCATAAGACCAATAAGAAAATTGATATGAAGTCTGGATTTAATACAGCCACTAGGTCTACTTCAAAAATGAAATATCCTCTTAATACCTTAGACGATTGCAATTTTTGGCATTATACTATGCAACTGTCTACATATGCCTGGATGCTTCAGAAAATAAATCCTAATTTTGTTATTAAGGATTTAATCCTAAATCACTATGATCATGCTGGCAACAACACCTTATATCATTGTGAATATTTAAAGGATGAGGTAGAAAGGATGTTGTATTTTTACAAAAAGGAATTAATATCGGAAAGACAAAAAGCAAAAAGAAAGAGAATAGAATATTGATTAAATTTAGGACATTTTCAAACTCATTATAGTTTATGTCACCACTTATCCAAGTTATTCTATTCTCTTTCAACACTTTATAAGATATGGAAATCGGAAATATTGTTAAAGGACACGTAAATGAGGTGCTAGGATTAAATAAGGATATTAGCACTGGTAGATTACAGATATGTCATCAATGCCCATTGTACTCTACAAAGTTTGGAGGACTTTGTAATAATAGATTATGGTTAAATGTAGAAACTGGAGATGTTAGTATGGTAAGAAAGCCTGGATATCAGAATGGATGTGGATGCAGACTAAACGCTAAAACTTCACTTCCCAATGCTGTATGTCCAGTTGGAAAATGGTAACAATTTTAAATGTAAATGAATTATGGACAAAAGAGTAATTATGACTCAAGACGAGAAAATGGCTCAGGACATCTTTGGTACTGACGGAATTAGCTTTAACATGGCTGAAAATAAAATAGAAGACTTATTTGAAAAAGAAAAAGCAAGGAAGTTTAATTCACAGGTAGATGAGTATGCTGAGCGATTAGAAAAACATGTTGAAGGTTTAAAAGAAGTAGCTAATAATCTTGGTGATATTTCTAATGTAGAAATCAAGCCTATGTTTAATAGAATACTTATTACTCCCTTTAAACAGAATCCTTTCCAGAGAATAAAGGTTGAGAATGGAATTATCACCGATATGGGAGGACTTGCTCCTCAGTTCAAAAACATGGACAATGGACGAATAGAGGAGATGGAACAAATGATTATTACTGGTGCTGTACAGGAAGTAGGACCAGAGGTTAAGTACATTGTTCCTGGTGATGTTATTATGTATAGAAAAGAAACTGCCATGCCTGTTCCATTCTTTAAGCAAGGACTTATGTGTATTGCTGAAACTCAGGTAATAGCAGTGGTTAATGAAGGACTAGAAACTCGTTTTAATGAAATCAAAAATGGAAACTAATATTTACTTTAATCCAGGGGATGTTGTACAACTTAAATAGGATATTCCAAACAAGCCTATTATGATAGTTGTTAGAAAGGAGACATCTATATTTAAACATGATTAGAAAAGACTAATGGACAAGAAACCAATCCTCATTGGAATTAAATGTAGGTGGTTTACAAAAGATGGTGCATTGCAGGAAGCAATATTTTCAACTAAGGACCTTTAGCTTGTTTGAATATAAAATCAGGAGTATACCTAATTAAGAATATTGCTAATGGAAAATGTTATGTAGGAAGTTCAATCCACTTGGAATTGAGATAGAAAGAGCATTTTGCAGCATTAGCTAGCAATAGGCATATCAATAAGCATTTATAGAATGCATACAACAAATATGGTAGATCTTCATTTGAATTTGAAATAGTAGAGACTATTCCAATCTCAGAAAATATTAAAGAGCTACTTCTAGAAAGAGAGTAGTTTTGGATTGATAATCTGAAGCCTGACTATAATATTTTATTAGTTGCAGGGTCTACTCTTGGATTTCATCATTCTGAAGAAACTAAAAAGAAAATAAGTAAATCAACTAAAGGAGTTAAGAAATCAGAAGAACATGCAAAACATATAAGAGAAGCATAGAAAGGAAAAATACTCACAGAAGAGCATATAGAAAATCTTAAAAAAGGATACTAGAAAAGAACTAATAAAAGTCCTCATAAAGCTATAATTAGTATAGATGGAGTAATATACAATTCTATTAAAGAAGCTTCAGAACAAACTGGAGTAAAATATAACACCATTTAGAAAAGACTGGTTAATCCTAATTTTTCTAATTATTTCTATGTAAAATATGCTAATTCTGAAATTAAAAACGAAAGACTTTTAGAAAAATTAAATAAATAATATTATGGACGAACAGCAATTACAACAGCAAATTGTGCAGCTGGTACAGGCTGCAATGCAGGGAGATCAGCAGGCTACTCAGCAGATACAGCAGATTATGCAGGCAGCTCAACAGGGAGACCAGCAGGCAGCACAGTTAGCACAAATGATTCAGCAGGTAGCTCAGCAGCTACAGCAACAGCAAGTACAGGCTGCTAAGTTTGGAGCTAAGCTTAATTACATTAAACAGCTTAGAGGAGTGTGTCCAGAAGGTTATGAAATGCAATATTTCAAAGCAGGTGGACAGCTATGTAAACAGTGTGTAGCTAAACAGAAGAAAATGGAAGAAGGTGGAAAAGCTCCTTCTAATCCAGTTGATGCTTTTAAATGTGGACGCAAGGTAAAGAAACACGAGAACGGAGGAAACATTGACTTCAGTAAGTGTGGCTCTAAAATGAAAAAGAAAGCTTGTGGAGGTTCTGTAGAGAAAGACAAATGCGGAACTAAGATGAAAGCAGCTTGCGGTTCAAAACTTCCAATGGATAAGTGCGGAGGTAAAACTAAGAAAAAGAAATAAACCAAATGATACAAAACATATTCCAATATGATAATGTGCATAATAGAATCGAGCTAAACATGCCAGAAATTCTATTAGTGAAAGAGTTTGCTGAATTGATGAAATGTGAAAGGAATATTTGTAAAGACGATCCTAAAGGAGTTTATGGATTAAGAGCCTTTAGGGAATTCACCTATATATGGTTAGCTATTGATTGGAAAAGTCCGTATTAGGACTATGCTGAGCAAGAGCGACATAAAGAAGCATTAAGCGATTCAGGAATAACTGAAGAAGAATTTAATAATCCAGAGTTTAGAGCAGCATGTAGGAAATATAGACGATTACAAGAAGAAAACAGGTCTATTAAATTACTTAATGCTGCTCAAAACACTGTTGATAAGTTTATAGATTACTTTAACAACGTTGACCCAGAGGAAAGAGATCCTCTAACTGGTAAACCTATTTTTAAAGTAAAAGATCTGATTACTGAAATTAGTAATCTTTCTAAAGTACACGAAGAACTTAAAGTTCTAGAAGGAATGGTTAAAGCTGACCTTGCTCAGACTACTAGTATTCGTGGTGGAGCTGTAGAAGGATATGAACCTGATGACTTTTAATTATGGAAGAAGTAAAACGTAAAAGAGGTCGTCCTAGGAAAAATCCAATACAGTTACCACAGGAGGTTAAGGAACTAGTAAATGAAGTTCAGTCTAAAAGTGAACAGAATAGTTTCTTACCTCCAGATGAAATTCCTACTCCTAAGCGAGATTCTGAATGGGATGTTACCTTGGACGATGAAATAAAATTCTTTGATAAAAACCTATCATATGAACTAACTGGATATCGTCCAATCAATGATAAACAAGGTCTGGACTTTAATCCAGCTTGGTTTACAGAGGCTAGAGATACTTTTAAAAGAACTGGACATTATTGTTCATTCAAACCTAAGCAGAAGGCATATAGAGATTTCTGGAAGTAGGAGTATACTAGATGTAGAGAAGGAATGACAGTTAATGGTTATACTATTACAGGAGATCACTATTTCTTCCTAAACTACTACAGACTTAATAATACTACTAATGCTAAAAAAGCCATGTCTGCTGTAGACAAAGACTTTCCAGACTTTATAGTAGCTCAGTATGAGTACCTACACTACCTTGAGATCTGTAAAAGACTAAGAAAGAACGCAGCTCTAATGAAAGCGCGTGCTCTTGGATTTAGTGAGATGAATGCGTCAATTACTGCTAATTTTTATAGTACTAGTAGAAACTCAACTGGGATTATAGTTGCTGCAGAGGAAAAGAAATTAACTCCTACTCTTACTAAGTTATGGGAAGAACTTTCTTTCCTAAACTATAATACAGATGGAGGATTCTTCAAACTTAGACAGGTAATCGACAAGGCGTATCATAAAAAGGCTTCCAGATATGAAATCTTAAATGGACAGAAGGTTGAAGTAGGTTTTGGTTCTCAACTAATAGGAATCATAGCTGATACTCCAGATAAAGTTAGAGGTTACCGTTGCGGACTACTGGTGTTTGAAGAGGCTGGATCTTTTCCCAATTTACAAAGAGCAGTAATCCAAGGAGAGGCTCTACTTGATGTTGGAGGAAATAAAATTGGAATCAGCCTTATAGGAGGTACCGGCGGTGATGCCAGAGGTGCTGCGCTTGAAGGACTTAGAAACATTTACTATAATCCAGATGATTTTGATGTTCTTCCTTATAGACATAATTATACTTAGAATGGAGAACAAGCATTAACTGGATACTTCTTGCCATCTTATAGCGTAATTCTAAAACCAGGATTCTTAGATGAAAGAGGTTATACAGACCCAGAGAAAGCTAAAGAATACTGGCAAGAGAAACGTGATAAACTAGCTACTAATCCTAAGGCTCTGGTAGACCATTGTGCTGAACGTTGTTTTAATGCTGAAGAAGCATTTGCTCTAGAAGGCGAGAATAAATTTAATAAGGCATTAATTGCTGAACAGCTTACTAGAATTAGAGCACTTAAGCAATGTCCTCCCACTGAAACAGGATTCTTAGAATACTCTTTCAAGGATGGTAAGCACGCCGAGGAAAACATAAATGGGTTCAAGTGGATTCCTAACGTAAATGGAAAAATTAAAATACTTGAGCACCCTCTTTGGACTCTTCCTGTTAGAAAAGACGAAGAAGGAAACGTTACATGGACTCCGCCAGATAGGATTAAAAATTTATATGTAATAGGTATTGACGGTATTGATATTGGTTCTGGACAAACGTCAGAGAATACTAAGAATCCTTCTGATTTCTGTTTAGTAGTTAAGAAAAGAGTATACGGTCTAGACGAACCACAATACGTGGCTATTTATAAGGATAGACCAAATGATATTAGAGAAGCATATCGAACTGCAGTAAAACTAGCTTAGTATTACAATGCAGTAATAAATATAGAGGCAACCAGACAAAGTATAATACCTTGGGCAAGAGAGAAGAAATTTCTGAAATATTTTATGAAACGACCAAGGGCTACTCTTACTGACTCTATTAGGAATACTAATAAGCAGTATGGTACTCCTGCTACTCTTGCTATTATATCTCACCAAACTGATTTGATAGCAGACTATATTAATGACTATTCTCATACAATATGGTTTGACGAAATGTTAGATGAATTTAATAGGTACACGGATGAGAATAAAAGAAAGTTCGATATTGTGGCAGCAGTTGCTATGTGTGAGCTTGCTGATGAAGAGCTTGCTGGAGTAATTCCTAAGCAAGTTACTGTACAGAATGATACCTGGCAAGACGTTGGATATTACACTGACGAACATGGTTGCAAAAGATGGGGAGTTATTCCTAAAAAGAATAACATAGAAGTTAATTTTAATAATAATTTTGGATAGTATGTAGACTACGGATATAGAACAAGCGACCCTAGAGTTTATCAGAACCTTCTATAAACTAGATTATGTTGGTAAAATAGAGGTTAAAAAACTTGATCCGGTTGGGTTTAGTGTGACACTATTTCCACAAGGAAGATATGTTCCTACTACATTCTATGCTGAGTTAGATGATAAAAAGTTTCTTAAATATCTCAGAGAAGAAATAAGAAATAGAAAATATCATCTACAGTGGTATGGTGAGCTTAATAAACGAGAACCAGACTTATGCTATCCGATAAACAAAGCATGCGATTGTCATGACAAATGATCAACTGATAGAAAAGACTGATAAAGCAATATCTGAACTAGTCTACCCTAAATTTAAACTGTAGAAAGCATATAACTACTACAATGGAATTAGGGACAAGGACTAGTTCAAATATTTAGAAGAAGCTTTTGGAACTAGTACTCCTACGGCTATCAATTTCACTCCCCTAATCAGAAAACACATAGATGCCTTAGTAGGAGAGTACTTAAGTATGCCAATAATTCCAAAAGTTTCTTGTAAAGATAGTGATACTATTAACAACATATACAGAGAAAAACAACTCAAGATAGCATCTGAGTTAACTAACTTCTTAAAAGATCACCTTAAGAATTCTATACTAAGCTTTAGAGATGGAAAAGATATAACTGATACTCTAATAGCTGATCAGATGAAGAGAATAGTAGAAGACATATCTTCTAGCTTCATGTCTGAGTATGAGATAGCATCTTAGAATGTTATTGATTATATCATGCAGTCTAGAGATACAGATCTTATGACAGCTCTTCGCCATCTTATCTTAGACCTTCTCATAACTGGATACACCTTTTACAAGGTTGAACCAACTGTTGAGAAAAATAGTATAAAAATTAGAGTATTAAATCCACTAAATACTTTCATTGACAGAAACATTGAGTCTCCATATGTTAAAAATTCTTACAGAGCTGTAGTGAGAAGCTGGATGTCAAAGACTGAAATACTTAACAAGTATGGAAAAGAAATGTCAAAAGACGATATAAAGCTTCTTGAAGACAAATGGGAATCAATATATGATAACTCTATGAGATATATTAGAATGGGACTTAATCAGAAAGGAGTTCCAGTTACTGATGGAATTCTTGCTGGAATAGAAGTAACTCCTGGATATCCTGTTAACACTACTATGGACCAAGAGCTTATCCCTGTCTACGAAGTAGAATGGTTAGAGACTGATGAAGACTTTGTAATGCAAAGGTATGAATCTATCAGGATAGGAGAAGAAATCTACATTCTCAAAGGAAAGAACGAAAAAGTTATGAGGAGTAGGTCAAATCCTAACTATTGCTCACTATCAGTCAATGGAGTATACTTCTTAAATAGAGGTGCCGAACCATATTCTCTTGTTCTTGCATGTACTCATCTTCAAGACAGGTTTGACTTACTATGTTTCTACAGAGATAATCTAATTGCCAACAGCGGAACTATTGGTGATTGGATTGATGAAACCCTTATTCCGTCTCATCTTGGTGTATCAATGCCAGAAAGACTAGCTAGGTGGATAGCATTAAAGAAGCAAGGTATTGGTTTATTAAACTCTGCTGAAGAAGGAAGACAAGCAGCAGGAGCAGCTCCTCTTAATACTATCTTTAATGGTTACGATGATACTGTAAAAGCTCAGGCTATTCAAGCTATACAGTTAGCCATTGACTCTATTGAGTAGACTACATCGTCCATTACAGGAGTCTTTAGAGAGAGGCTAAACGGGATTGAACAGAAAGATGCTGTTAGCAATATTAAGCAAGGAGTAAATAACTCATTTATAATTACGAAACAGTACTACCACCAAATGGACTTAGTAGTAAATGAGATGCTCCTTGATTGTTTAAACTTAGCTAAAGTAGTATTTAAGAAAGGACTTACTGGAGTGTTAATATTAGGAGATAAATATCAAAAAATATTTACTGCTCTTCCTGAATATTTTACTCTCACAGACCATGATATAAGAATTATTACTACAAGCGATGTAGTAAAAGATCTAGAAACCATAAAAGCAGTAGTTCCAGAATTTGTTAAATCAGGCGGACTTCCTCCTGATATAATCCTAGAAGCGTTAACTAGCAAAAGTGTTCCAGAGCTGAAACACAAAGTTAAGCAAGCTATGCAAATTCAAAAACAAGAGAATAACCAAATTCAAGAACTTTCTAAAAGGTCAGAGTAGTTAGAGCAGCAGCTTCAGCAAGTTTCTAAAGAACTTCAGCAAGCAAATTCTAAAGTTGAGCAACTTAATTAGGCTAAACTTTAGCTTGAACAACAAGAAATAATGATGAAAGATAAGCTTGAATGGTATAAGGCATAGACTGACAGGGAATACAGAGAAACTATGGCAAATGAAGCCAAGAGAAGAACTGAGGCTGAGCTGATTCAACTAGCGGACAGTAACCCCTATAATGATAAAATTAGACAAATTAAACAATGAAACCTGGTTTAGAAATAAGAGCTGATGGTCTCGATAATATAATTGTAAAAGATACTACAGTATACGATAAAGAATCTAATGTGGGAAAGAGTTTTAGTACCTTCAAACAATCTGAAACTGGATCTATATTTGTATTAGAATATCATAAGAATGATAATGAAAGTGAATATATGGCTCCAGTAATAGTTAACATTCATACAGAGTGTACTGAGTATAAAATTAAAATACCAAAAGATGGATGGTTTACTGTTCATCATATAATTCTTCCAACAAAAGATTGTATATATACTTTTTCTGAGGCAGAAATGCATGGAATTACCTTTGGGTATTATTTGGATCTCGATAACATATATGATCGAAATAGATTAGATTCTAAAGGTAATCCTGTTAAAGTTAGCATAGAAGAGGTATTAGAAGGAAATACTAATATAGCCACAACGTAGATAAGTAGTAAAGACTACATTTCTATTTTGAATTTATAGAAATGTTTAGTAAATTTATGCTAGAAAATATTTAATAATTTAGGTGCTTTTGGACAATGCTTTAAATCTAATACAGATAACTCTGATTTAATCTTTAAAAGAGATTTAGTTTTAATGGCTATTAATGTAGTCAAATATATGTCTAAATATAATATGAAAGCAGAAGCTGCCAGAATTATTAGTCAAATAGAAGGATGCAATGGAATATGTACTAGAACCAACAATTCCCAAAAAGTTTCGGGATGCGGATGCAATTCATGATTTAAAGCATAAAGTTATATATGAATATACTAAGCTTTTATGTGAATTATCAAAAGGATACAAGCCTAAATATGAAACAATATTAGAAGAAATAAGTTTAATAGATTTACTTGAGAACAATTATATAGATATAGACGAATCTTTATATATAATCCAATACTACTTAAATAATGAGTAACGATGCTATCTTAATTCCTGGGGACGATAACATATGTGATATACCACAAGAAGTAGAACCTCAAGAATATTTAACAGTTGGAGGATCGCTAAAAGAGATTGCTGATAAAGGTACTTAGGGAATAGCTAGAGGAAATTTACAAGTTTATTCTAAGTCCGAAGTCCAAGAGCTATTATAGCTTTTAAGAGATTATGTTGTGACTAATAATGGTGACATCGTATCTACTATTGATAGTATTAATCAAACTCTTGAAAACATCAGAAGCACTCAAAACGAGTGTGTAAAAAAGGATGGCAGTGTTGAATTTGAGGCAGTTCAACTTGGAATAACTCCTACTGACAAAATTCCAAATGCTTTAACTACTGTTGCCTATGTACTTAAAAAATTAGCATCTTATTCTACTATCTCATCTTTCGAATAGACTTTAGAGGACAAATTAGCGATACTAGATTAGTATGCTTTAATAAGTAATGTGTACAAAAAATCTGATACATATTGCAAAAAGTAGATTGAAAAACTTCTAGAATCTTATGTAAAAACTGACGGTTCGCAGAGGCTTATTTAGCCTATAGAAGGAGCATATCCAAAACTTAGATCACATCTATCTACTAAAGGATATGCTGATGACGTTATTAAACAACATAAGAATGAGTTAGACCCTCATAACTTTCAGACAATCTTGAATTAGAAACTGTCTAATTATTACAAGAAATCTGAAACATATACTAAGGCCCAAACTTATTCTAGACTTTAGATAGATCAAATTATAGATGAATTAGTATCTGAAGCTTGTAAAGGTCTAATTTAGGAACATTTAAATACTACTCAGCATTTAACATCTCAAGATGTCTAGAGAATTATAAAAATCTACTCTTCTGCAAACTTAGTAACTAAAGAAGATTTAGAAGATGTTCTAGTAGAAACAGAAGACAAAATTGAAAAGGTCAGTCCAATATGGAAAACATCAGGTCCTGTACTAAGTACAGTTGGTTTCGTAGAAGATAATTCCGAACTTCCACAAGAAATGACATTATAGGAAATTCTTGATTCTATTTTTTATGGATCAAAAATTTCTATTCATGTACAAGATAATGTGTAGATAGGAAACACTGTTGATGTAACTGTATGTCTACACGGAGGTATGAAAACTGATTCTATTATTCTTTACTAGGATGATGTAGTATTAAGAGAATTTGATGAAACTGAATTTAATTCTGGATGCGTTACAGTTACTTCTAATCCTATTGTCTCTGATACGATATTTAAATTCAAAGTTTCTTATGCTAATGGATTAGAATAGGAAGAAATCGCAGCAGTAAGGGCTTCAGCTCCTATTTTTGTAGGAATATTACCACAATGGAAAGCTGGAAATACTATTAACATGGAATATTTAGAAGAATTAGTTTCAGATGATTCTGATAACAATAAGTTTATCTTTGAGTATTCTATTGGAGATATTTCCCATTCTTATAATTTTAAAGATTTAAATTTAAAGAAACCTTTTATTGCTGTTCCTTATAATTATCCTAATTTAAAAGAAATGGCAACAGTTTCTTAGAGATTTGGTTTAGAGGCTTTCACTTATGTAGATATTCCTTTAGAATTTACTACTGTTTAGAAGGATATCTCCTATAGAGTTTATATTTATAAGCAACCGTTGGCTTCTATGAACCAAGATGTAACTTTTAAATTCACTTCTAAAGAATAGGGAGTATGAGTCAGTATAGTGAAATGATCGGCAGTTTTATAAGAGTCGGAAACTTTCCTTTAGAAGCAGATTATACTTTTTCTAGCCTAGAGGAGTTAAAAGCTTACGAAGAAAATCCAGACAATAAGGCTATTTTTCATGATGGATTACTCAAGGTAGTCCAAAATGAAGACAATACTCTTAGCTTGTATTGGTATGAGGGTGGAGAATTTAAAGAACTGCTCAAGAGAAGAAGTCTAGAAGAAATAAAAGAAACGATTAAAGCTAATAAGGACGATATTAAGCTAATTGCAGGAACAACTAATGATAATATTGAAGCGTATTTAAAGACTCTTCCATACGAAAATTTAACAGAACTAGCTAATGCTTTACATAGCTTTTTAACCGATATAGATGAATTAGGCATCAATACCTTTGCAGAATTATAGAAATTCCTTGAGGGATATTCTCATACTCATAATCTATAGCAAGTATTAGAAGATCTATATAATAAAATTCAAGGAAATCCTGTTCCAAATGAAGGTTTTAAAACTTTTAGAGATATTCAGGAATTTATAACCATATTGGCAGAGGCTACTAAAAATAGATATGATAATCTGCAGTCTGAAATAAATCAAACTCAGACTGGTGTTGGGTTAGATTCAGATGGTTCCTTCAGTCCCGATTAGGAAACCACTTATTTAAAGAATGCTACTTCTGTAATGAATGCATTACGGACTCTAGATTCTTTAATTAACTAGGCTATTAATAACTGCAATATCCAATCTAAGGCAACAGATTCAGTTAATGTAGATATCTTAAAAGAAGCTAATAAAACAACAATCTCTGCATAGGTTAAAATATCTTCTGAACTTGGAAATGATATTCAGGTTAAGAATGATGGTTTATATCACACCATAGATTCTGAATACGAGAATGGGATTCTTACTATAAAAGTAAATGGAAATGTCCGTCAACAACATATATTAGGACTTTCTTCTTTAGTAGAGAATGCTTACTATGATGCTGATTAGGAATCTATAATCATAATATTCAAACTTATAAGTGGAGAAACTTAGAAAATAAGCATTCCTGTTGCTTTATTAATAACAGAATGGTAGGTTAGCAATTTATATCCTTCTATAACGTTAAATAAAGTACGCAATATATAGGGTCCCGATACGTTAACTGCTGATGTTAATGTATCATCCATAAATAACAATATATTAGAAAAGAAAATAGATGGTTTAGCAGTAATTGGCACTTCTGATAATATTGATTATAAGGGATAGACATTAACAAATGCCTTAACCACCGTGGCTACGAACGCAAATGATGCTAATGCTAGAATAACAAATATAACTGGCATAGTCGGAAATACGTGGTAGGCAAATCCTGCTGGAACATATTCCAAGAACTCTACTGATATTGCCAATGCTATATATCTTCTAGATAAAACCTTAGCAAACAAGGCTGACTCTATACATGCTTTAGAACGAGAATTAGCTTCAGTAAAATCAGAATTAGATACTTATGATTGGTACGAAGGATAAGAGACGCCCTGGGTAGAGTCAGTTAGATTATTTATGGACAACCTACAAAGAGTACTCAGTTTCAAATAAACTTGAAGAAATTCCTGAGGAATACATCCCTACTCAGGCATTTGTTCAAAATCTTATAAAAGAGATAGAAAGTCCGAATATTAAAATCTTTGAAATTGTAGATTCTCTTCCCATAGTAGGAAGGGATGATAAGATCTATCTCATACAGAATGAAAATGGATACTCGGCTTATATCTATATAAACCATGTAGCAGTACTGATTGGAAGTGTTGGAGCTGATTCAGAATTATAGAAGAAAGTAGATGCTTTAAGTACTAATGTAGATAATCTTGAAAATAAATTAAATTGGTATGAATGCTAATGGCTAAACTTTTTGTACATTTTACGACTAAAACAGCTTTTACTGCTGCAACCCTTGGAACTTAGTATGACAATAACTCAATTGTATTTATTAAAGATACTCAAGAGATTTGGACTCATGGTCAGTTCTATGCTATTCCAGACTCGTATAAAGACAAAATTACAAATCTTGAAACCGCTGTTTCTGCTCTTTAGGCAGCTCAAGCAGCTAATTTTGCTATTAAGAAGGTTTCTGATGGAACTAAAACTTTCACTGCTGCTGCTAATAAAGAAACTCTTACGTTTGCAGCTGGAGCTAATACAAGTGTAACTCTTGATGATACTGGTAAAGTAACTATCGGATCAACTCTTGGGGCTAATGCTTACTATCCTTATGCTAGTGGTACTGCTCTTGCAGGTCGCGTAGACACACTTGAAGGTGATGCTGTAACTAATGTTACTGGTTCTGGTGCTGTTACAGTAACAGGAACTGGTAACGACCGTGCAGTTGCTCTTAAGCTTAATAACACTGGCAAGAATGTAACTCTTGCTCAGACTGCTGATGGTCTTAGTGCAGAAGTAACTAATGTTGATGCTCTCGTCCCTGTAGACGGAGTAGCTGCTAATGATAAAGTTCTTACTCTTAATGGTAAGAAAATCGGTGCTACAGTAAGTCTTTCTGTAGATACGACTGCAGGTAGCGATGGTAAGAAATATCTTCGCTTAACTGGAGCTAATGGAGCTGACCTTGGTAAGGTTGATATTGCTGATTTCGTTAAAGACGGAATCCTTAGTGATGCTCAATATGACCCTACTTCTCACAAACTAACACTTACCTTTAATGCAGATGCTGGTAAGGAAGCTATCGAAGTTGATCTTGCATCCTTAGTTGATGTTTATGATGGCTCGACCCTTAAACTTAAGACCATTGTTATTCCCTCTGGTGAAGCAGTAGAACCTGCAGCTACAGATTCTGTAGATTCTGCTGTAGCTAACTTAATTAAAAGAGATAGAGAACTTACATCTGAAATTGAGGGTGTTAAGTCTAATATCGAGGATTTGACAGCAGGAAGTCTTGCTAGTATCGAAAAGGGAGCAGATGGTACTTTTGTTACTACAACTATTTCAGAGAAAGCTGATAATAAGCAATCAGTATCTGTTGCTGTAACAACTAACACTGATATTGCGACTGCTACAAGCGCTAATAACGGTTTAGCAACTGCTCTTGCAGTTAAGACTTATACGGAAGATAAACTCACTTGGGGTGAGTATTAAGAATAACTCTAAAATAGAATTTGGAGAATAACTAAGTTATTTTCTATTTTAGTATAACACAATCTTGCTAGGCTCTAGTAATATAGGGTCTAGCAAGATTCCAATTTTTAAAACTATGGCAATAAATAAAAAACTAATTTATTTTAAACATAAGAGTAACTTTACTACTGCTCTTAATGATAAACAGATTTTAGATACTTCGATTGTATGGATTGAAGATACTAAAGAAATCTATACCCATGGACAATACTTTGGATTTCCAGCAGATAGAGACTCTGACTTAACTACGGTGGAAACTCTTGCTAATCAATTAAGCCAAGAACTTAATACTGAAAAAGCAGTAAGGGCTGAAGCTGATTCAGACCTCAACGGTAAAATAACAGCTGAGATAACTGATAGAACGAATGCTGATCAAAATATGCAAGAACTAGTTGATGCTAATAAAGTAAGTATTAATACCCACGAGCGTAATTTTAGACATCTTGATAATAAGTACACTTCACCTGAAGATATGTTTTCTAAACTTGGAGCATCTACAGGAGTATCAAAGCGACCTGCACCAGGTGGTATTGTAGAAGCAAATATTGGGGACGAATGGCAAACATGGCAATATATCTACCAACCATCTGAAGAAGTATCCTAGGCATCTAGAATTGCTCCAGCTGCACCAGATAGTAATGTTTCTAATCCTGATAATTGGATACAACTAGCTACAACAGCAGATATTGATGCTTTAGTAGCAGAAGAATTAGCTGCAGAGATAACTAATCGTACAAATGCTGATACAGTTCTCGACAATAGGATCACAGCGTTAGAAAAATTACAATATGATTTTGGAACTATAAGTTTATATCTCTCAAAAAATTCTTCAAACGAAGCCATGTTGTCTCCAGGAGACGTTATTTCTTAGGAAGATTATGATAAATTGATAGGTTTACATGATAAAACTAATAATACTATAATAACTGGAAAAATTACAGTTAACTGTGATGATCCTATAATTTTAGTTGACATTCCTGTAACAGTTACCTGGGAACATACTACTTTTACAGATAAATTGAAACTATCTGGAGTATTTTATAATTATGACGTTCTATAGGATTTGCTGTGTTAGGATTGTATCAAAATGACAGTACAACTAAATCATAATCCAATGACTGGAGCTATAGTAAAATAGATAACACTTAATTATTTTAAGGAATTGTGTTTCAGAACAGCAGAGATTCAAACTATATTTAATCCTACTACATCATGAGTATAAATAAACAATTTGTTCACTTTAATTTAAGAGAAGACTTTGATAAAGAACTTGCTGCTGGGAATATCTTAGATACCTCTATTGTATTTATTAAAGATACTTAGGAATTATACACTCATGGTTAGTTGTATCAGGGAAGTAAACCAGATTGGAATTCAGAAGAAACCAACCCCGGATTTATACAAAACAAACCTTTAGTTGATTACACAACTCCAGAAATTTATATGGATGTTAGTGTTCAAAAACATAAGGGAGAGTCAGTAGGTTGCAATGGAAATATAAGTACGTTCCCTGTTGACGGACATACTTATCGAATAACTATCAATGGAAAGACAGAAATTCGTAAAGCACTTAAATATACTGTACCAGAAGGATAGTCTCCGCTATCAGCTGAAGGCTTCTATTTTTCAAGAATAACTCCGGATAAGGTAGATTGGTCTAGCATAGCGGAGTCCTCTATAACAGATCCTGCGTTACAGAATGCATATTCAACTCTGATGATTGGAGGTCTTTGTATTGTAGTGCCTGAGGAAGAATCTACTGAAGGATATACATGGGCGTATAATCCTAAATCTATTAATATTGGAGAGGGGGAAGCTTCTAAACTTACTGAAGATACTCTCTATACTATTAAAATGGAGGATTTAGACTCAACAACTTCTACAAAGAAATTTGATTCTAAATATTGCTATACTCCCAACTGGGAAGCTCTAAGTTCTGATCCTACATATATACAAAATAAGCCATTTGGTAATCTCTACGATTATGAAACTGTAGTTGATGGGCAAATGTATCTTATGGATGTGGTATATGTAACCGAAACAACTATGGTTATAGCTTGGATTTCTTATCCTAAGGCTCCTCTTTTATCTGACATATTTTATAAAGTTACAGTTGATGGTAATTTGGGTGGTCAATGTTTGTCTCATGAATATTCTTATACAGTAGAAGGAGTAACATATAAAGGTGTTGCTATTGCTGAAACATATAAGTTAATAGATAGTGATAATCCATCTGGACATTATCCAGATTCTAACTGGGGATTTGCTACTCTTGAAATTGAAGGAATGTTAGTAGGCGTATGGCTACAAAGGTATAAGAAGCCAGCAGAAGAAACTGCTTCTATATTATCTTTAGATGAATCTTCAACTGAAGAACCTGCTTTAGAGGATTTATTTATAAAGGCTCTTGGAGATAATCCATCTCAACTTGTGTTGAAATTATATAACACTAACTCAGACAGTGTAAGTAATTCTGATGAAGGTATTGCTTTATTGAGCGATTCTCCACTTCCAGGAGAGGGATATGATATACCTACAACAGAGGAGGAAATTGCTAACCTTGAAGTTCGTACCATTAAGGTTGAATCTTTAGAAAAGGTTAATAGTATAAAAAAACTAGATGAAAAATGGCTTGATACCACATGGAAGAAAGGGTCTGGGTCTGAGTCTGTGAAGACTAACTCTAACTTAGCAGTTGGAGAAAGTACTGTAGCCCACGGTTCTGAGACTTATGCTTCTGGCCCTAATTCACATTCAGAAGGTTTCAAGTCGTCAGCATGGGGATTTGCTTCTCATGCAGAAGGTTGGACCACTGGGGCAGCTGGATACTCAGCACACTCAGAAGGCAGAGAAACTAATGCTAAAGGAGGATATGACCATGCAGAAGGTTGGGGTACTACAGCTAATGCTAATGCGTCTCATGCTGAAGGACATAATACTAATACGACTGGTTCTTACTCACACGCGGAAGGAGAATTTACAGAGACTTCTGGATATACTTCTCATGCTGAAGGATACTATTCCAAAGCAAAGGGTGAATATACACATGCTGAAGGTGCAGGTACTGTACCTTGGGGTAAGTTCTCACATGCTGAAGGTTCTGATACCTATACTAATAACTATGCAGAACATGCATCTGGAATGTATAATACCTCATCAGGCAATCAAGGTAAGATTGATGTATTTGATGGTAGTGCTGATGCAACTCTTGCAAGTGTTGGTAATGGTACTTCTGAAACTAGACATAATGCTGTAGAGATTAGACAGTCTGGAGAAATATTTATTCAAGAAACTGCCGACAGAAATGCTGAACTTACCAAACCCTTAGTAAGTGTACAAAATAAAATCTAGATGTTAAATAATATCTAGAATGATTTATACGAATATAATACTAACGGGCATGAGTATGTAGACCTCGGCTTACCTTCTGGAAATCTCTGGGCAACTTGTAACTTAGGGGCAACTACTCCTACTGAGGTAGGTAAATTCTTCCAATGGGGTGATACTTAGGGGTATACTCAAGACGAAATAGGAACAGCGGAAGGAAAGAAACCTTTTAGTAATACTTGGTCTGATTATAAGTTTAGTAAAGAAGCCACAAATACAGATGATCCAAAATTAACTAAGTATTGTAATAATATATATAAGAGTTACAATAGAAATTTTGTAGATTATATTTCTAAGTTAGAATTAATTGATGATGCCGCCAATGTCTTACTAAGAGGTGATTGGAGAGTTCCTACAGAACAAGATTTCAGAGAGCTTGTCTCTAATACAACCGTATCCTATACTACTGACTACAATAATACTGGAATATCTGCTTGTGTTTTTACCTCTAGGATAAATGGGGCTACGTTAGTATTACCTTATCCTTCGAATAACGGTACTACTGGATCCTCTAATTGGAATCCTAAAAGTTATTGGACATCGACATTAGCAGCAAATGGGTTAACTGTTCCATATATTAACGTTACTACTAGTGGGGTTTCTTTCGGAACTTCTGGTAGAAATAGATATTTTGGCTTTTAGATAAGACCTATTATTTCAGGACCCATTTCTGGAGGAGGAAATAAGAAGTATTATAGTAGGGAAGAAATTGACTAGATTATTGCTAAAGCTCCGGTTAAAGCATTTGCTGAAGTGTGGAAGACACTGGACGGATGTGGATTCGACGAAACTAATTAGTTATTTACCACGACGATCATGTTTGGAGGGAAAGATATAGGATTAAAGGACATTACTTACGCCGAAGCAGTTGATGCTTGGGTTAGACATTATGGATGGGATTTAGATAATTATGCTTATAATGCAAAACGCTTAACTGTGTATCCCCTAACGAAGGCTACTTTTTCTGGATATTCTAGTGGGTAGACATGTGTATATAACACGACTATTGAATAGTTACAGTTAGTCAAACATATGGATGATACAGTATCTGGATATGTTTCAATTGGTAAATGCCAAAAATTAAAAACAATAGTAGGGCGATTAAGAGAAACGAATGGATACACATTAGAATAGTTACCAGAATTAGAAAATGTGTGCATATATTGTCCTAGCGGTAACAATACTAGTACTAAAACAATAAGAATTCCTAATTCTCCAAAACTATCTGTTACTTCAGTATATTTTTCTGTATCTAGTTCAACTGGAAATGTAAAAATTATTGTACATCCAGATGTTTATGCTAAATTAACAGGAGATTATACTAACGAAGCTGCAGCCGCTTTAACTGATTCAGAAAAAGAAGAATGGATAGCTATAGCCTCATTAGCTTCTGAAAGTGGAATAACTCTAGCTTCTGCTTAACTAATATTTAACTATGCTACTTATAAGAAAATTTGGGGAAAATAATAGAGAAGTATATTCTGATACCGAAGGAAAGCTTGTTCAAAAAATAGATGGAGGAGAACCAAGTCCTCGCTAGACACTTTCTATATCTGAGACTATCAACGATTTTGAAGAAGTTGATTCTCCATCTGTTGCAAATAAACCTAAGTATACCGAATCAGAATATAAATAGGAAGTTTCAAGGCTAATACACGAGAAATATTCATATGATGATGAAATAGCCATATTAGCTAATTTTAGTGTAACTTGGCCTAACGAAGATCATCAAGCAGAACATGCAGCTTATCAAGCCTACAGAGAAAAGTGTAAGTTAGCTGCTAAGGAAAACCTTGAAGCAAGATATAGTCAGATATTATAAAAGTGTGTTAGAATTTAAGAATCCGGCCCATAAGGTCGGATTTTTCTTTTTGTGCATGTCCGAATCTTGACTTTCTGAGTTGAGGTTTGGATATTTTGTTTTATAGTAATTTAACATTTATTAACACTTTACAGTTTGGTTATCGTAATTTTACTACTATATTTGTGTGTCAAAAATATAACAATAATTTGACAGGGTACCCAGAATAATAATTGAGATGGATTTGAGAAAATAGATATATAAATTCATAATAAAAATTTAAATACATATTTATGTCAGACAGTAAAGTTTATATGTTCCCTGAATCAGGGTATGACAGAGGAGCCGATACAGCACTCTTAGCTTCAACTTTAGCTAACTAGAACAACGGAATGAATTCTGCATGGCCTATGATGGCTATGGCTAACGGTGGACTTGGCGGACAATGGAATAACCCGTAAACTATACTAGAATTGAGCGGGTTTAAAACCTCGTGAACTCAGGGGAACTCCCTCTATGGGATAATCCTGATCCAAGCCTTAGTAATAAGGAAGGAGCAACGACTATCGAAAAGCACTTATGTGAACTGAGTAGAGTAGGATTCAAGTGAATCCGAAGCGCGAGGGCTTTCAGTAATGAAAGTATGATATAGTCTAACCTCTATGGTAACATAGAGAGAATATACGGACACGGTATATTCGTAATAAATTTGTCATCTATCTAGTATGGATGATGTTTGCTAATCGTTTCTTTGGAAATGGATGGGGTGAAGGTAATGGACAAGGTGCTCAGAACATAGAAGTTCAAGCTCAATTATCTGCTCTTCGTGACCAGATGAATAGCAATCAGAATTCTAATCTGTTAATGGATGCAATCAAGGGTAACAACGTAGCTATTGGACAACTTGCTGGCCAGCTTAACTGTGACTTCAATACCCTTAATAGTGCTATTTGTGATGTTAAGGGAGGTATTGACAAAGTAGCAAGTGCTGTTGGCTTCTCTGCCGAACGTGTTATCAACGCCGTTCAAAGTGGTGACGCTGCTGTTTCTCGCCAGCTTTCAGAATGCTGCTGCACGCTTCGTGATTCTATTACTCGTCAGGGCTATGAGAATCAGTTAGCTACAGTTAACCAGACTAATGTTCTACAAAGTGCTATTAATAACCTATCTACTGGTGTTGAACGTGGTTTTGCCACAACAGCCTATGAAACTGCGCAGCAAACTTGCGATCTTAAGAATGCTATTGCGGCCCAAACACAGGTTATTAATGACAAGTTCTGCCAACTTGAAATGAGAGAAATGGCTAGAGAAATTCAGCAATTAAGAGATGAACGTAACGCTTATCAACTCTCTGCTTCACAGCAGGCACAAACTCAAAGCCTTGTTAATCAGTTACGTCCTTGCCCGATCCCTGCTTATATTACTTGCAATCCTTTCGGTTGCTAGGGCGATAATTACCCATATGGAGTATACAGCGGAGGAAGCTGCGGATGCTAATTAACCTTTAAATGAGTACTATGTTTAGCCCTTATTATTTACCATATGCTCAGTGGAACAACCAAATGCTTGCGAGACGCTTTCCAATAAAGCGTCTCAATAGCAGAGGTATTCCAGAGATGCAAACTATTTCGGTATCGACCACTGGTAATGTTGTTACTTATCAACTTTGCCCTTGGCGGTTTAAACAATTATGTAACGAAGGTTTAATGCTTCTACGCATCTCACAGATTCCATCAGCAGGAGCAGGCTCTGCTGCTTTCACAGTATCTCTAGAGACTAGATCTAATCCACAGGCTGGATCTACAGGAACTCCGTTAGTAGGAGGTTCTGGAAGCCCAATGACTTCAAATAGAGTAATTAAAGGTAATTATTTACTTGTTTACTTTAACAAATGTTAGGGCATTTTCCAAGTAGTAAATGATATACCTGCAACACCTACAGCGCTTGCTAATACTGATTAATAGATAATTTAATATTAACCAAACCTAGACATTATGTTTCAATCTCTTAGAACTAATTAGAACTTTTATATTCTGACTAAAGGCACAAATCCCCGATTAGACGTTGGTACAGTTACTTCTGTCACAGCTCCATAGATTAAATTTTAGGCAATACCATAGGGATTAGGCCAATAGCCTGAATACGTGGTTGATGTAACAGTAACAGTGAACGGAGCTACGCAGTCGTATTAGAGATTACCTGCTAACAAGGAAATTGCTGACTTTGGAGACGGATATGGCAATATTGTTGTTTCGATGAGTAGAGACGCCATGAATAATGAAATCTCTACTTTGAAGAATAAGTCAGAAGACCATATAAAACGGGTTGAAGAAGAACGACAAAAAATAGTTGCCTATGAAGCTATTCTTCAGCAATTAAACCCAGAATATGCTGAAAAGCAAAGGCAGGAAGCAGAGATTATGAATCTTAAAAATCAAGTCGCTGCTATGGCTCAGACTAATGCTAACCTAGAACAGATGATGACTTAGCTATTATCAGAATTTAAGAAGGAAGATAAATCTAAGAAAGATTGAAACATAGCTAGGTAATCAATAATTATACACATATGAGAGGATTCATCGAAATTAAAGAGGATGCTTACGAAGACACTATTGAGCACCTCCACAGACTTAAAGCAATAGCTTGTAAAATGATTAAGAAGCTTGCTGAACATTCCGAAATCTACGACCATGAAGGAGAGGACGAGGATGAAGAATTCGAAGCTCGTGGACGTCGAGTTCGTAGGAATAGAGGTAGATATGAATATTAATCTTGGTAGGTGGTGGCTAGATTAGTTACCACCTATTTTATTATAATACAAATATGAGAGAGGATTTTACTAACTACGATATAAAGCCAGAGGATTTTGTAAATTATTTAAGGTATTACGGACCTCATTTTAATAAGAAACTATGCCATTTTGCTTGTAAGCAATTATCTAAGGCAGACCTTTCCAAAGAAAAAGTAGACTTACTACTCTAGTCACATAATATAGAACTTAAGAATAATAAGTTATATGACTATGTCTACATAGCTAATTGGGGCAGGAACCTATTCTACGGATCTAGTATATCTGATGAAAAACATTTTGCCCTTTTCCTAAAAGATGTATTCGAGAAAGAACCTGACTTGATTTTTAACCGCTGGTACGCAGATATGGCTAAACAAGGTATTCCAATTGATTGGGAAGAGATGATATAAAATAATTCTATTATTTATTAACCGAAGATTTTGTATCTTCGGTTTTTTTATTTATTTTTGATTGAAAATTAATTAATAAAAGTTATGAAATATTTTACACTAAAAGAATTAACGAAGTCTTCTACGGCTAAATAGTTTAACATTTCTAATGACCCTAACGAAACCATAACTCAAAATTTAATTAATTTAGTAAATTATATTTTAGACCCTTTGAGGGAAGCTTGGGGATCACCTATTTATGTTACTAGTGGTTATAGAAGTCCTGAACTTAATAAGAAAGTAAAAGGAGCTAAAACAAGTTAGCATATGCTAGGTCAGGCTGCTGATATAAAAGCAGGGGATAAAATGACTAATAAAAAGTTATTTTAGCTTATACAATCTTTAAAACTGCCTTACGATTAGTTAATAGATGAATATGATTACTCTTGGATTCATGTTAGTTATAGTCCAAGGAATAGAAAACAAATTTTGCATATTAAATAATGGATGTTAGTAAAGAGATTGAGGATTTAAAGAAAAGATTATCTTAGTTAGAATAGAAATAGTCAAAGAGTAATCTTTTTGAAAAACCTCAACAAACTGTTGGAAATACTTCTACAGATTTGGTCCTAAAAACTCTAGGTTCTGTTAAAGTATAGTTTGGAAATAAGTTTGTAGACATCTTTAAAAACGGAAAAGTATAGACTGAAACTGTTAAAAACACTAGTTTCATTTTTGAAGTCTCCTCTTTAGAAGAAGCAACAGCTGATGGAATCTATATAGTATAGGAGGGAGAAGAACCTCAAATATATTTAGTATTTGGAGAAACAACTTTTCCTTTAACTACTGATAGTAATACATATGTATCCTTCTTGAAACCTCAAGAAACTACTAGTGACCAAAAAAGACAAGCTTTGATAAACGTTGGTTTCTTATATCCTGACCTTAATGAGTATTATAATAATAATGGAATACAGAATGGTCTGGTTTTTATAGAAGGTACTTCTAAATTATATATCGCTAGTAATGGAGGTTTAAAGGAATTTGAATTGGATATTCCAAGTGAATTAGTGCTTAAAGTATTAACTGTTGATACCATACATATTGGAGAAACTACAATTACTGAAAGTGGAATAGATTCTGATATTTTTAATATTGGAGCATTGGAATATAGGCATGGAAATTTAACAACTCCTGGAAAGATAATTTGTAATTCTATTAGTTCTCCTAATGCATCTTTGAGTAAAGGTTTTTAGATTGTCACAGAATCTGATGGTACGACTTCATTATATATTGATTCAGTTGTTTCTAGATCGGTTGATGATTTTCTATTTGAGTACCCTAAAGCGTAGTTTCAAAGTAAACCAGAAGAAATTCTACTAAAGTATTTAAAGGATAATGGTACATTTATCTCAACACTAAAAAATTATAAATTAAAACCAGATTATTCAACATCTACTGGAACAATAACTGAAACCCCTGAGGAAAATATTGAAGAAGAGATTACTTCTATTACTGACCCAATTACCGTTCAAAAAGGTGTAACTAACGGATAGATATTTGTAAAGTAGGTTGAGACAAAAACTGTAACAAATAAAGAGACTAATATTACAACTTATTAGAAAGTCTTTGATTGCAAATTCTGGGTTAATTCCTATATAGATAGTGATAAAAATATCTCTCTTAGAGTTATCTCGTGCAAAGTAATATTTGAAACTCCTATAGACGAGGAAGCTTACGCTATTACAAAAGTATCTAATGTAAGTTCTTACTTATTAGAAGATATAAGAAATCCCAAAACTATTGATTGTGCTATTTAGCCGAAAATAACCTCTTCGCTGTATTATGCTACGTTAGAGGGAGATAAACTTATTCCTACACATCATCATGTCCCACCTACTATTGATGGAGAAACGGAATTTCCAGAAATTACTCTCTTTAATCCAGAATTATGGAAGAGAAGTTCTCTTGAGCCTATTGAGCTTTATTTAGCTTTTATAATTTAGGAATGGATAAAAGGAGGAGAATCTATACAAGATCAGTTAGGAAGAATGAAAACTATATATTCCGATAAAAAGTGGTTAATAGAAAATAGCCCAATGTCTTTATAGAATATTAATTTCTTCCCATTGTCAGTTGTAACTGAAATACAGTCTAATATGATGTCTATAAAAATTCCTCTATAGATATAGGCTTATTATGATGGTTATTAGATTGTTGGAACTATTGATTGTAGAATATACCATTACGTATACGCTAATTCTTCTGGAACAGATATTTATTTAGTAAGCGGTCCTCAAGATCTTAAAGAGTATAGTATTATACAGGCTTTGCCAAAGGTTATAATCGAATAGGTAAATTTAATGTATAATTCAAGTAAATCCGATCTAGATTCTTTTTTAGTAGAAGGGACTCCAACAGATATGAACGTAAAAAAGTTAAATCTTTTTAATATTAAATAATTATGGAAATAGGAATTGATGATATTGATTTTATTGAAGATGATTTAGAATAGGACAATGTGAACGATCCAACAACTCAAGATAATAGTGATTAGATTTCAGATGACATTTAGAACACACAACTCCAGGCTGAAGAAAATCATGGAGAACTCTCTAATCCAGAATCAAACATTGGTGATTTTATCACATCTCTTTTAAGAACTAGGGGTATTGATGATAAATCCAAAATAAAGTTTGAGAACGAAGAAGGCGAGACGGAAGAAGTTGATTGGGATTCATTGGACGATGAAACCAAGTTGAATATTCTTAACTCTTCTGTTGGAAACACTAACAACGATTTAGATGATGCAGAGATGCAACTTATTAATGCTGTTAGACAGAGTCAGCTTACTCCTAATGAATATATATAGCATATTCAGCAGGAGGGCATAAATCGTTACCTGCAGAATAATCTAGTAGATAGTTATACGTTCAAAGTTGATGAATTTACTGATGACGAATTATTTATTGCTGACTTCATAAGTCGCACTGGAGTAACTGATTAGGAAGCTCTAGAAGCTCTAGATAGAGCTAAAACAAACGAAACCCTATTTAAAAAGTAGATGGGAGCTATTAGGTCAGAGTACCAGAAATCTGAAGAGGAAACGATTAGGTATAATGAACTTAAAAGACAAGAAGAAGCTCAAGCACAGTTCAATCAATTCGCAGAAGGAGTAAGAGATCAGATTGCTGACTTTACTGAATTTGCAGGATGCGATCTTAACATGGATAATGAAGATATGCAAGAGCTATATGATTTTATTACTGGCTTCGATGCGGCTGGAAACAGCTATTTTGGCAAAGCACTAAACGATCCTTCTACTCTAGTTAAAATGGCTTGGTTTGCTCTAAATGGAGAGCAGATGATTCAGGACATTAACGAGTACTACAAGAAGGAGATTGCTAGCGTTAGAAAAGAAAGTTATAATAAAGGATTATAGGCAGCAAAAGATAAACCGAATGTTGTTCATAAGAATATACAAACAAATTCTAATAAAACTAAGCCTCAAATCTTTGATGACTTAGATGACTTTTAATTTAAAGAAATAATATGTTAGTTGCAAATTTTACATCTAAGATCCCTACAATGGGCAACACTAAGACCTACGAAGATTGGTCTACTTATCTTGGAGCTAAACCTCATCGCTTTGGCGTAGTTGCTCGTCTGTACCCTCAGAATACTATCAACTTCATTACTGATGGTATGAGGAATATCTTCTACAATGACGCAAACGTAGGAAAATATCAGACTATTAACTCTCTATTCTTCGAGTGGGAAATTGATAATGGAGAAGTTAAGAAGATTGAGTTCGCAGAGAAACCTACAGAACTTGGAGAGAACGGAAACGAGATTACTATGGCATTTAAGGAGAACTACTACCAGAAGTATGATATCTTCATGATTGATGAGAGTAGGCAACAGTGTCAGGTACTCAGTCGTCCTATCCGTAAGCGTGATGACTATTGGGAGGTACAGGTAAGACTCATCGACAATGACTATTCATCAATTCTTGACGATGATGCTTGTGAGCCTGGTATGACAACTACTTGGAAGTCTATGGCAGTTCCTGAACTATCAGAAGAGGGTTACAGCAAGTTCATGTCAAGCTGGGAGAAACATAGAAATGCTATGACTACTTTCCGTGCAGACATTTCTTGGTCTTCTCTATATGCTGCTCAGGAAAACATGTTCCTCAAGGTTGCTGATGATAGAGACGCTACTAAGACAGAAGGTGTCTTCAAGATGCTTAAGAAAGAGAAGGAACTTATGGAGTCCTTCATGTACGGAATGAACACTGGTCTTCTTTGCAATAAGGGTAACGTAGACGTTAATATGCGTGCTACAATCAGTGATCCTGACACTAGCCGTCAGATCCTTATTGGAGATGGTGTAATTCCTCAGGTTGAAGCATTCGCTTCTAAATATCTATATAACAACAGACCTACTATCGGACTGCTTAACAGAGTATTCGCAGAAATGGCTGAGAAGTCACAGGAGATTACTGGCAACAAATACACAGTTATCTGTACTCAGAAGTTCTGGAATGACATCCAGGAGACTCTTGGACAGCACCTAGCTAATGCTAAGACTGATGGATGCTACTTCTATTCTAAGTCCGCTAATAGAGGAGAAGGTGGATACGTTAAAGTAGGTGCTACCTACGATACTTATCGCTTTGGTGGAAACGAGATTACATTCATTCCTGATAAGGCTCTTACTCGTGAGTATGGAAACAAGGGTTATGCTCTTTGTCTTGACCTAACAGCAGACAAGACTAACAACGTTCCTGCAATCGCTAAGTTTACTCTTACTGGTAAGGAGTTCACTACTAACAAGATTATTGGTGTTCAGGGTGAAGACGGTAAGTCAAGTGGAAACGTTTCTACAAACGTTGCTGGTTCTAAGATGGTAATGATGTCAACTGCAGGTGTTGCAGTATTTGCTCCATTCCGCAGCTTCATTATCATGGAAGCCTAATATAGACATACGAGAACAAATAATATAAAAGAAGCTTAGATTCGATAGGGGGAGCCTTAACACCCTCCCCCTATCAATTTTTATGATATGATAATATGAATTGATATGGGAAAGAAAGAAACAACTAAAACTGATTTAGTTTACGATAATATAATTATTCTTAGGAGTGTATACGACAAGGTTAGCAATATGAAATATTACATACAACCTTGTAAAGACCCTAAGACTGGACTTTTTCCTGCTTGTGTAAGAAAAGTAAACTCAGCAGGAGATATGATTCTCAGTGAGAAAGATAGGACAGAGTATGCAGAGGGAAGGGCAGTATTCTTCCCTGAAGACCATCTCTTTACTGTAGTTTCTGGTAAGAAATATGATCTGAGTAATCCTTATGATAAGGCTGAATGGGACTGTATAAAGAACAGTAAAATTATAGCCAAGGATAGAAACGAGAAAGATAGTAAAGGTAACTTTGTAATTGATGGAATCAAAGCTCGTCCAAACAACCCTGGTAGAAACGGAATTGCAGAGCTTTATATTGACCGTCCAGGTCTTGACACTGCTCGCAGGGTTTCTAAGGCTAAGCTGCGTAACCAGGCAGAGAACTTCATCCTTAACGATGAGAGAGGAGTTGATGGACAGCTTAACATGGCTCTTATTCTTGGAAAGGATATGTCAAATCAGCCAGCTGCGGATGTAATTGATTTCTTAATGAGAATTGCAGAAAAAGACCCAGAAAAGATTATTGGACTATACACTGGAGGTGATATTAACTTAAGGCTACTCTTCATTAATGCTAAGAAAAAGCATGTTATTTATATAAAGAACAAACTATATCTTTATGGTGATAGTGTAGTACTTGGAGCCACAGACGATGCAGTATTAGCTTGGATGAAAGACCCACGTAATCAAAAAGTATTAGAACTTATACAGAGAGAAACCTTCCCAGATTATTTCCCTATTGAATAAAAGATTACAAATATTTAAAATAAAGTAGAAATGACAGCTAGACAAGTATTTGAAGGGCTACTTACAGAGCTAAGTAAAGTAAAGGCTTCTAGCATGCTTTTATAGGACTTTAATTACTTTATTAATAAAGCAATCAATCAATATATAAATAAGAGATATAACATTTATGATATTAACTAGCAAACTACCGACGATCTTCGAGTATTGAAGTCTACAGCTATTCTTAAACCCGACCCAGTAATTAAGGATGATGATAATGATTTTTTAAACTGGGGAGCAGGTAACTCAAAACTTTTTGGAGCTACTTTTGAGGTAACTTTACCTAGTGACTATCTTCATATGCTTAACTGCATATGTATTTATAGATTAAGCAAGAATCATAAATGTTACGACCATGATAATTACGTCCAATTTCCCGCAAGACGTTTAACAGCTGATGCTTGGTCTACTGTTATTAACGATTACTACAATAGACCTCTTCCTGAACGTCCTTATTACTATATTCATAATATCAATGATTCTACAGAACTTCCAACCAATAGTCAAACTGACATGTGGGGATTGTATAATGTCCAATCATCAGCAAATACTTTGGCAGGAACTCCAGAATTGGTTGAACAAAGGCAAACTTAGGGAACTAATTTTGATAGAGTCATAAAAATTAACACTAAATCTAAAGATAATAAATATATTAGTGTTGTAGAAAGGGAAGCAGGCCACCGTTATGGAAATGCTTCTTCTGTAAGGTGTGAAATACGCTATGGGAGAGACAGCTCAGTCTTTGTTTTAGAAAAAGTATTGATTGATTATCTTAAAGCTCCGTAGACAATAAGGCTCACTTAGGAGCAGGTAGATTTAACAGAGGATACATCACAGATTATGGAATTTCCAGACCCTGTATGTCATGAGATAATAAATGAACTGGTAACTCTTGTGATGGAAAATACTGCCGATCCAAGACTACAATCACATTCTATAGTTACACAGTCTATTGCAAATCCAGTTCAGCAATAGACACAACCACAACAAACCCAAACATAGGGTTAATTAAAATAATTTAATTATGTTTCAATTTACAACAACTCACGTAATTAACAGTAATTTTGATTTTTCTACCGGCAAACCTCTTTGGTCAGTTGGTATTGATGCAGAAGGCTTAGCTACTCTCAATGTTAAAGGAGTAAATAACTTTAAGGCCACTAATGTTGAAAAGATTTATAAAGCACCTTACACTGATCCGGAGCTTGCTCAAGTAGAAATTGATCTTGGAGCTATCCCCGCAGGGAAAGTTGAAAAGGGAGATACTATTAGGCTATCCATTTATATTCGTCTAACTGAAGCAGACTAGAGTTCTTATTATGCTAATGATACTCGTTATAAGGGCCGTCCTTTTACAATTGAATTTCCTTGGCTTGGAACAGCTGCCGATACATTAAAGAATGTTGTTAGGCTAATTCGTAAATACGGACTTCTTGTATTTGAGAAAGAGGTTGTTAAGACTACAACTAATGGGACGTCGCTTGTTCTCACTGCTGTAAACGAGTTCCAGCGCTTTCATGTTATTAAGCTTGAGAAATACCTCAATCCTACTGAACTTTACAAACCCGAATGGGAAGAACTTGATGCTGAAGATATTGTTACTGTATTAAAAGAAGGAAAAGAAGGCTTTGGTACTTATGGTTGGGTTCTTAGAAATATCAAACTTCCAACTCACGAACACACTACTGCATTTGCTCCCAAGCAAGATGAAATGCCTATTCCAGGTGCTCATTATAACCAATATACTATCCATTACTGTGTAAACCGTGGCCCTCTCGGCCTTAATGCAGTAGGCGATACAGTTAAGTCGGTTACAACTAGCGTGTTCTATGTTAATACTGCTCTTCTTACTGAAAATGGTGGAAAGAATATGACAGATGAAGTAGCCGCTGTTAAGGGAGATGGTACTGCTATCAATGTTGGAGCTGCTGACTTTGATGCTGCTCTAAAAACTCTTGCTACTGATTCTGGAAACTTTGTTGAAGCCGACTGGAAAGTTGAACCTAATACAGAGTCTGAAGATGTAGAACCTTAAATAACTTTTAACAGCTAATTAAAGGCAAGGCTTATGCCTTGCCTTTTTAGTTTAACATCATGTATAATCAAATCCAAAAATTAGCATCCGCTATCAGAAACGACGTAGTTAGTGGACTTAGAGGTTACCATGCCAATCCATCTATGTCTATGGAACAGTTGGAGGATGAAATTGTTGATATGAGACTTTAGATACTAAAGGAGTATTCTCTGAAAGGAATTCTTCCTGTGAGGGATCTCTATATTTCTATAAACTGTATTCCAATTGATTGTAAAGATCTTGAAAGATGTAGATGTAAAGATGTTGATGAATGTTTTTCTACACCTACTGCACATTTCGAGATTCCTCAAATTGTAAATGATTATGGAGCGCTATCAATAGATTATATAGGGTCTTCAGATAGATAGCTTCCTTTTATATATTATACTTCTCTCTCCAATTATAGGAACCACAAATATAGAAAAAGAGGAAAGAACAAACCATATGTTTGGATAGATACCACTCCAAATGAAAACGGAATGTACGACTGTTTTGTTTTTAATGCTCCTATGTTAGAACGAGTTTCTATTTCTGCAATATTTAAAGACCCAAGATAGTTAAGAGACCTTCCGAGTTCCTGTAATTGTGTGGAGAATATTGACGACAATAAATCATTTATAAATAATGAGATTAAGAACAGATTAACTAAGCAGAAGATCTACTATTATAGGCAATTAGCAGCTCCGCTTAAGTCAAATAACCAAGAATATACTGAAGGGTAATGGCACAGTACAATAATTTCCATTATGGATTAAGCCTATTAGATACTCTATATGGAATAAATATGTCTGAAGAAAACTATGAGGAAATAGCTCTAGTTGGGTGGGGATTAATAGGAAATAAAAGATCCAGATTGTATAGATATTCAACATGCCTTCAACCTTGCCAGGAATATATAGAACTTCCTTGCAACTGTGATATATTAGAAGCTGTTACTGCAGACTTTGAAGATTTTCAGCATGTTGACAACGATTCTCCTGATGAGAGATATGGATCTTTTGATACTGAATAGTATATAGAAAGATACAAACATTTTCAAGAACCTTTGTATGCTAGAGGTAAGTTTGTAAACTATGAGAGAGTTGGAAATACCTTATATATAGGAAAAAACCACAATGGAAGTAGAATACATATCCTTTACAGAGGACTTGTTCTTGATGATGATGGTCTTCCAGAGATAACTGATAAGGAAGCAATGGCACTTGCTACCTATTGTGCTTGGATTACTAAGTTTAAGGATGGACTAACTACTAACAATACAGTTGCAATAAATCTTGCTAATAATTTAAAAGCTTAGTGGCAAGTTTAGTGTGATTAGGCTAGAACAGACTAGGATTGGACACAAAACGATTATGATGAGATACTTGATGCAAAGACAAACTGGGATAGAAAAATATATAATAAGAGTTTTAAGCTAATACGATGATGAAAGGAATAGTATATCGAGCACATTGCTTAATTACTAATAAAGATTATATAGGACTTACCACCAGAACATTAGATAGAAGGAGAAAAGAACATTTATATGCTGCATTTAAGAAAATGGAAGAGCTTCATTTTTCTAGAGCGCTTAGGAAGTATGGAGTACGTGCATTTGAATGGAGCATATTAACTACTGTTTCAGCTAAATATAGGGAGGATCTTATTGAAAGTTTGAAAGCTCTGGAAAAGAAATATATAAAGTAGTTTGACTCCTATCATAACGGATACAATTCTACTCCTGGCGGAGATAGTATTAATATTCAACCTCTGAAAGTTAAGGTATATTCTGAAACTGGAGAATTTATAAGACAATTTGATAGTAGAAGGGAAGCTGCACAATATTATAGTGTTTCAGAGGATTGTGTTAGTGCTGGATGTACAAGAAGGCAAAAATTTTCTCTAGTATTAGGCAAAAGAATTTTATTTAGAAACGAGGAAGATACTGTAACAGAATCTGACCTAAGTGAATTAAAACAAACAATTCATAATCCTAAATGTAAAGTTAAAGCATTTGATTACACTACAGGAGAAGAAATAAAAACTTTTGATACTATCAAAGAAGGTGCAGATTTCTTTGGACTTAAAAGTGCTACTCCTATATGTGAAATATTAAATGGCAGTTCTAGAAGAAAAACTGCAGGAAAATACAAAGGCAGTAAAGTAGGATGGACAAAAGTGAATAGTTGACAATATGGCTATGATAACGGCTACTGGAGCAGCTTTCAATATGGATGAAATGTTTATGAACTTTCCATATAAGAAGCTCTCTATTACATGTGAGAAATGTAAAGAAATAACTGGAAACTCTCATAGAGATCTATTAGTGAAATAGGTATTCAGGGAGTGTGTGAAGGTTATCTTGAACGATATTATTGATAATAATATTACATTTTGGCTACCGACAGGAGCAAAGAAATGTAATATTCATATGAAGAGAGTAGATGGCGAAGCTTTTAAGAATCTGCGTAAAGCAGGTAAATGGAGAGACGTCAATCTACTCTCTTCGTCATTTACAGGACATGAGTTAGGACTGTTTATGTATGGAGTTAGAGACCCCAGAGTAAAAACTATATATGTAAATAAGTCCCTTAAGGATAAAATAACTTAGAATACTAATAAAGGAATGCAGTATGGAGATAGCAAGAATGATAAGTACATATAGGACTATTATAAGGAGGTCCATAGTCGATTTCCTGCTATTCCTATATCTGACGTTAAGAGGATTTTGAATTTCTCTTGGAAATCTCTATATTTACATAATAGCTATGGTGGAGATACATTCATTACTGATAAAGATTTATGGTGCTACATCGGATACCTAAAGAAGGATTCTATTAAATACTTCTTGTATTATATAAAGAAGCTATCAATCAAGCTTAGAGTACTATACAAAAGGAATAAAATAGAATGGGACGGATACTATTACTTTGCCTTATCTGACAGATAGTATCAAAAATATATAAGTTAGAAAAATGGAAGAGGAAGGCCAAGAAAAAAGTTCACCTTCAATAATGTATTTCTCTATCAAATATTAGATGAGTGTAAGATTTAGGAACATTGTAAAAGATATATATTTAGAACTCCGTTTATTACAAGAATAAAGTATAAGTTTTTCTCTCAAGAATTAACTACTGATAAGGCGGAACTCATTATTACCAGAGAACCGCTCAAATTTAAAGATATATTAGTGACGAATAATGATTATAATGTATTATGATGGAAAGAGCTGTAAATTAGTTTCAAAAAGGCTTATATACTGATTACCACCCATTGACAGTATAGCCAGATATGCTTACAGACTGTTTGAATGGGACTATTATTACAAATAATGGGAATGAGTTTATGTTATAGAATGATATGGGAAATGTAAGAGTAGAATCTGCTAGACTTCCAGCTGGTTATGTACCAATTGGTACAGCTGAGTTGGGAGGGATAGTCTATGTCGTTTCTCATAATCCATTTACTAAAAAGTGTTAGATAGGTTCATTTCCCAGTCCAGAACGTAATTTTACATAGGATGAAATTAATGGTGAGGATATTATATTAGATACAAGTAAATACTACGAATCCTCAAATGGAGACTTTCCTTTCAGCCCAGATAAAAGCCTAAAAACTAATGTAACTAAGTTAATACTATTAGAAACATTAAAAGTTGGAGAAAAATATAAAGTCTTTAGTGATAATCTTCAGAACTTTATTAATAATAAGTGGATTAGTGGCGTATGTACCAATGAAAATGATTTAAATATTCATAATAATCCACGATATTTAAAACTCATTCTAGTAAGTATTGCCGAAAATGGAAAGATTACTTACATAGATGATCTGGTATGGGATAAAATAACCGCACATATTCCTACAGGAAAATTAGACGAAAATGGTAATGAAATAATTAGACAAGAGGAATGTTATTATTACATTAAACCAGAAGCTCTAACACTAGTAAATGGTAAAATAAATTTAGAAGAATATAGAAACTTAATTGACTCTAACTACAATATAGCATCTTATAAAGGATTTGTAACCTTAGGTATTGTTGCTCAACTAGAGTGTATTGATACCTTTAATGTTACTTGGGATGCAATAATTTCTAATAATGAAGGAACAGACAAAGGTTAGAAAGATAAAGTTGTTCAATTATATTGGTACTTGAACTGGACTTACGATAATCCTATTGAAGAATCTAGAAATAGAATTAATCCATATTCTGTAAAAATAACTGATGATAAAAGTACTGAAGAACCTGTAGATATTAAATACCCAGTAACTACTAATGGCACTGAATCTCAAAATAGTCTAGAGAACCCAAACGCTTTAAATGATTATATTTATAAAATACCAAAAGAAATTGATATTGTTGAATATGATAAAATAACAAATGGGGCAATTCTGAGTATGCCAACGTTATCAGACTCAGCTACAAATGAAGAAAAGAAAAGGAAAGAAGAAATAGAACAATTATTTGATTTTGATACAGAGAGAAAAAATGATGGTTCTGACCCAGAATTTATACTACCTCATTATGAACCATTAACCTATGACTCAACTCCAACAAATACAGAAAGACATAATTTTGATATTATACCTAGAATGCCTTTTGGATAGATGGAATGGTTAAAACAATCTATTTCTCTTGATTTAGTAAAACTAGGTTCTGGGGCTACTGATTTAATAAAATGGAAATATTATAAGGATGAAGCAGGCTCTATTATGTTATTAAACTGGGGATTAGAAGCATATCCTGAAAGAAATAAGAAAATCAAAAGTGTTACTCTTTCATTTAAGAAATTCAATAATGATTTTGCTAACATTCATAAAATAATTGATGGCTATGAGGAAGATGACCCTAATTATTAGACTATGGAATATAATGATAGGGTAGGAATGTTTAAAATTTAGAAGGATGGTGATGCTCTTGTCTTATCTAAAGATGTCTTTAGGGTTAAAGACAATTCTTTTGTACCTACCTATTTTTATCCAAAAGAGAAGGAAACGGATACAAGAGATGTTGACTATGAAATAGAATACAAAGACTTACCATCTTATTCTGGATTATTCACCGCTAAAATTCCTTTAAAAGTTGCTCCTAATGAAGATAGTTTTGAAGGTGAAAAAGCTAAAACTCTAGACCCCGACTCTGTTTATCTTTGTCAGATATTAATTAATTACAATAATGAAGAATATAGAGTATATTATAGATTCTTATTTACCTCTACTGTCTTCAATAAAGCGTATTTTAATGAAGATAAACTTGATTATAAAGATTTAGCATTAACTGATTATCTTAATGTTAATCTTGGGCTTTCCTTTGATGAAGGGTATCCTAAAATATCTAAAGATAGTGATAATAATCCTGATAGAACTACTAAAGTAGTTAGCAATAAAGCTGATGCTATAAATACTGGCATGGATAAAGTTCCTACTTATCAAATGACAAGAGGAATTAAAGAATTTTATATTAAAGACAATGCTAAGTTAAGAGCTTAGTTTAAGTATAATATTACTTCTGACATACCATCACTTACATTTGATCTTAAAAAGAAGCCTGAGGTAAACTTATCTGAAAATAGTTATACAAAGGACTCAGATTATGATATGATTTCATCTGACTTACTCCTAGAAACCCCATTAGAATCTACATTTAAAAACTTTGGAGAACCGAGTAACGATGAAAATATAAAATCTACAATTGAAGTGAATACTACTGTTCCATATAGAGTATTATACAATAAACCTGCTACTCTAAGTAATTTGGTTGAACTATAGAATCTTATCTTAACTAGTTGGGATCTATGGCAAGCATCTTGGAGAGACGAATCTAGAATGTGGATATGGGATGGAACTTATAGTAAAGACAATCCTCATGTTATAGTAAGTGATCATAATACTTAGTATGTAAATTTAAATGCTTTTGCAAAGTCTTTAAATTATGTATTTACAAAATATAAATCTGACTGTGTAGTACTAACAGCAAAGTATGAAACTGTAACAACGGAGGCTACTGTACGTTTGTCTGACTTTACTAATGGAAGGGATATTACTACCTTGAGTACTTGTAAAAAAGGAGAATATCCAGATGGATCTGTTAGAATGTTTGTATTTAAAACTTAGGGGAATTAGTATATTGGAATATTATATAGTGATTATATGCAAGCTCAAAAAACTCATTATGGTACAAGATTTTATAACTATTTAAAATCGTTAAGAAAATATGTTATTTTGGATGAAATTATTGAAGTATTTGAACCTGAGCATATAAATTACTATAATAATCCTAAAGTAAAAATCCCTTTGAAAATTGAAACTCAAGGATATAGTAGTGACCTAGAGTCTGACAACAACTATATAAAACTTAATGAGGTAGAAGGTATTTCAATTGAAAATAACAGTACTCTTCCTAAAAATCTAACATATATTGACAAGAATGAGAGACTAATAACACTAAATTACTATTTTACTATTCCTACATATCCTATCTTTCTAGCAAGTTTGTATACAGATTAGTCCGAAGTATATGAAGTAATTGAAAGAGATCCAGCCGATGATTCCATATAGGATATAAGGCCTTTAACTAACGATGTTTCTAAAATCTACGATAATCAAGAGAGATAGATAGGAACGTTTAAAAATAACTTTGAATATTGCTACAAAGTTTTTGGTAAAGATAAATTTACATCTGTACTATCAGAGCATGCCTTTACAAGAAATAGGTATACAAAACAACTCAATATATCACAAAAAAGCTATAGTCCAAATTTAGCATATAGGTTTGAAGGAGAAGATAATGCTGATTAGGTAATATAGATTAACAGTATAGTTGCTTTGGATAAGGATACTGAATTTAGTATAACAGATTTAAGTTTAAATACATCACAAGACTATAAGATTATTGACTTATGAGTAACCAAATAAATTTTGGAGTTGCAGTTAAGAAATTACCTGATAAAGGTAATTTAGCATGGGAATACAATCCATTCAAAAACTATAGAACAGACGAAGACCTAGTTTATTATTAGGATAAATTATATACTTTCGAAGAATTTACTGAATCTTTTAAAGAAAATAAGGAATTTATTCAATATAAAGATGATTATAAAAATAAAAATGGAGAGTATCCTAATTTAAGAGACTAGGTTAAATATTTGATAGAGTCACGTCCTAAAACTGAAACTCCTCCTGTAATATATCAAAAAGGAGAAATAGTAGACTTTGAAACGGATGAATTAGATTATGATTTAAAGCATCCGTTAACTATTACTCCATCATATTCATATGATGATTCTGTAGATTTAATTATTAATGACGGAGTACATAAGCCAAGGCTTATAAATTCTAGATTCTCTGCCGTTGGTAAGAATAAGTATTAGATTGTAGATAGATTTGGAGAAGATGATACTAATCTTTATGATAAAGGTGTTCAATTTGACGTTGATACATCTTTATATAAAATGATAACTAAGATTCCAACGTTGGATTTTCTTGGAGTTAGTTACGGAGGGAACTTGAAAATAGGAAATTATCACTTCTATTTTAAATATATGGATGATGATGGAAATGAATCTGATTTCATAGCAGAATCTGGATTAGTATCTGTATTTATCGGAAATACACCTGATTCTATTCATTCAGGATTTGTTAATGAAAACTCCTTTAAAAAGGTAAGGTTCTATCTATAGAATATTACACCCGGATATTAGAAAATTATTATTTATTATACTAGAAGTACTTCTGAAATAAATCAAAATGCAGTAACATCTGCGCATCGTATTACATAGGAATGGAATGTAGGTGATAATCAACAAGCTATTATTGATATAACCGGCTATGAACCAGAAATAGAAGTTCCAGTAGAGGAAATTAACTATCAATATTAGATTTATGAAGGAGTTGCTACTTAGGCAGTTTGTCAAAATAGATTGTTTATAGCAAATGTTACAAAACCCGAGTTAGACCATAAAAACCTTAGAGATTGTGCTTTAAGGTTTTTACCAAAAATTAACACTGACCAAACTTGTAATCTAAATTAGTTAGGAGTAGAGTACCAAGGCCCAACTAAGAATACATATTATGATCCAAATTTTATTTATAAGTATACTGGATATTGGCCAGATGAAATTTATAGATTCGGAATAGTATTTATAATGGAAGATAATACTCTTTCTCCGGTATATAATATTAGAGGTGCAAAACTATCTTCTAAGGAGACTCAGAATTGGACTGAAGTTAAATTAAAAGACTCAAATTCTTAGAAAAGATTATATTTAAGTTGGGATTTAACAACTAATATAATTATTCCAGAAGGAA
>ERZ1673753.47-NODE-47-length-182406-cov-22.193468_pt1 | contig 182406 bp, 209 predicted proteins | sample MGYA00580201_ERZ1673753 | MGnify/ENA primary metagenome ERZ1673753 (study PRJEB41218, sample SAMN15661747) | gut metagenome | host: Homo sapiens | place: Canada: London | collected 2015-08-20/2019-03-30 | study: EMG produced TPA metagenomics assembly of... | reverse complement strand
GTAACACTTATGTGAAGTATCCAAGACGCTAGAAGGGTTAAATTCTTTTTGTTCTTTTTCTGCTTGCTGTAGGCTTTTTAGGTCAATTTTTCTTTCGTTATTGTTATCAGAGATGTTAAATATTATTCTTATATAATTCTCATCAATGTATATTTTATTCACAAAAGTTTCAACCAGCATTTCTTTGGTCTTTATGTCACTCATATCTGAAGTTTTAAAACGTTCCAAGAAAAACAAGATTTGTTCTTTTGAAATTATTGGTTTTTGTTCGTTAAGTTCTTCTTGACGGATTTTTAGAGTTAAATCCTTCTTTTGTGCTTCGAGTTCTGAAAGTCGGTTTTGTGTTGTTTCTGATATAATTCCTTGCTCTATTGCAAATAGTAGATTTTTTAACGATTTTTCGGTATCACGCAGCTGCGCCTTTAGGGCATCAGATAATTTAAATGTCGAAGTTTCTTGTTCTAACAACGCATTAATCCTTTCTGCGATTTTTTCCAAAGTGGATGTGTTTGACAAAAATTCTTTTATTACGGTAACAACTAAATCTTCCACAAATTCTTTTCTAAAAGATTTTAAATCACAGTTTTTATATAATTTTTTCCCACTGCAAACATAATATGATGTTTTTTGATTTGTTTTTCTTGATATTCTTGCTCTGTTACCAACCATTTTTGTATCACATTTTCCGCAATATAATTTGCCGGAAAGAATATAATATTCTTTTGCCTTATAAGTTGCTGCTTTTGCTTTATTTTTTTTCATTTTTTCCTGCACCATTTCAAATATTTTTTTGTCTACTATTGCGGGGATTTTATTTTCCAGGCAATAATCGCTCCAACAATAAAATCCGCCATACCCCTTATGTTTTAATACCTGAAGAACTTTTCTGTTATCCCAGGAAGTTTCAAACATTGTTTTTATTCCACTGTTATTTAAGTTTTCGGCTATCTTTATGCTAGAAACTCCTGAAGCATATTGCTCAAACATATTTTTGATAATAGGCGCGGCTTTCCGATCCAGTATGTAATGATTGTTTTTGTCTATTTTGTAACCCCACAATACACCGCCGCCATTGTATTTCCCTTTGAGGGCAGTTTCTCGCTTCCCGCGCATTGATTTTTGTGCATTATATTCACTAAAGTATTCCGCTGCACTTTCTAAGATACCTTCAAGCATAATCCCTTCAGGCCCGTCAGGAATATTTTCGGCAGCGTAAAGAAGTTTGACGCCATTTTTGCGCAATTCGTGTTTGTAAATTGCTGCAAGGTAACGATTTCTTGCGAAACGGTCTATTGACCATACAAATACAGCTTTGAAAATTCCTTTTTTACTGTCTTCAATCATTTGCTGAAAAGCCGGTCGATTGTCGTTGCGACCTGTCATTGCCTGATCAACATATTCTTTTATAATGATATAATTTTCTCTTTTTGCTTTGGCATATATGTCGGTAAACTGTCCTTCTATTGACTGTTCGTTTTGTAAGTGGCTTGAGTATCTGCCGTATGCCGCTGCTGGTATTGCTTTAGTGTTCATTTTTGTCTGCTTTTATTTGAATTTGTACCCGCTTATTGAAAAAGTGCCTAGATCTTCACCATTTTTATAGCTTCTTATGTGAGTAGAAACAAGCGCATTTGTTGTGCCTTTTTCAACTTCTTTCATTTTGACAGCTCCGTATGCTGCACAACGAATAAAGATAGCTTCTTTGCCGGAATGTGGATTTACATCCCAATCTTTATTATCCATAAAACAACTATAATTATATTCGCTTAATTCTACATCAACAAAATACTGTTCCGTAAATTTTTCCAAGAATGGCAAGTCGTCTTCCGAAAATTGAATATGCCCAAAATCCAAAACAGCTCTTGATGTTTTAGCTGCCATCTCGTTTTTTGGTTGTTCAGGTAAATTGCTACCGATAATGCCTATTCCTACTAAAACAATAATGAGCAGCCCAAGACATCCTAAGCAGCTAAAACATCCTTTTTGAGTATCATTTTTGCTTGGCGGTTTTTGATCTGCATATTTATTTAAGCCAACAAATAAATGACTATGCGGGCATTTATCAAACCTATCATCGTATAATTTTCCGCAAATTTCACACTTTTTCATAAAATACTCCTGGGAACAAGAGTAACAAAACTTGATATAAAAATAAAGAAAAATTATAGATTTGTAAAGACGTTGCTTAAAACCCTTTAAATAGCCATTCAAGTGAAATATCAAGAGCTTTGGCTATTTTATACAATGTATCAACAGTGGCCCGTTTTTCTCCGCGCTCAATATAACCTATATAATTTCTGTGTAGGTTTGCTATTTCAGCGAGATACTCCTGGCTTAAGTTTCTTTTTTGGCGTTCTTCAGCTATTCTTTTTCCTATTATTACGTATAATTCCTGCATGGTATTATTTTAAAAATTTTTATGCAATATTTACACACCCGTAGTATGTAGAACACTGTTAGATTTTATGGCTAACTTAAATTTATTATTACTTTTTGGGTTAGGAATTAAGAAGGAATCTTGTATATGAAAGAAATTATGATAAATTTATCGCGCCGTTTAAGTCTTGTGTTGAAGGAAAAATCGAATGTAATAATTTTACTATTGATGCTGAATATTTGGCTTGTTTTGTATATTTATGTTGAAATTTCGGATGCACAATATCACTATTATATGAACATGAAAACCTCTGTTGAACAAGTTCATAATATCAAAATTGACAAATATAACGGACAGATTGAAAAAGAGCTTTCAACTGAAGAACAGCTTATTAGAAAAAACAACAGGAAATTCCATTTATATTATTTTCTAAAGAATTTTATGTAAATTTCTTTGCCAGTTTTTTTAATGCTGCAATTTCATCAGAGCTGAGTTCGTCGGCAGGGGCTGAATTATCCATACAAAATCCTTTATTAAACAGGAGCATATTAGCATCAAACGCATATTTTGAACGAAGTTTTATGAATTCTTCCATTGTAATTGCGATATCTCCAAGTCCTATTTTTTCAAGCCTGCTTTCTGATATCCCGGTTCTTTTTGAAACCTCGTAATCAGTCGTGTTTAAATCGGCCAGCATTTTAGTGTAGCGCTTATGGAAATTTTTAAAGTTCTCTAAAATAGCGTTGTCATTGCATTCTTCAAATTGTTCTGCTTCAGGTGTTATAAACATAGCCCCCTGACCGGTATATAAAAAATGCAGGTTTACATTTAGAATGTTGACAAGTTTTGATAAAAAATCAGCAGGGTAAACCTTTGCTTTGTACTCATAGCCCATGTATGTTCTTAAAGGGATATCCAATTTTTCAGCCATGTTCTGCTGATTGTAACCTAATGTTAAGCGTATTTTTTTAAGGTTTTCTTTCACGATATACGTACTTTCTGCACCATTTATATGATTTTAATTATCTATTTTAGATAAAATGCTTGACAATTTATCTAAAATAGATAATAATAAAATCGAAGAGCATTTAAATTTAATTACATAATAACACAAGGCAATATTTTAATTGCCTGTTTAAGGGCGTTTGTTTACAAAATGTTAATTGACGTTTCACTGTGTTGCAGTGAATTAAATTTAATGCGTAAAAAAAGAGGTAACAATGTCTGCTAATAATATTCCGGAACCTGCGCTTGATGCATTTTGTTTTTATCTGAAAGACAAAATAATTGAATTTTATAAAAATCCTGAAAATCAGGCAGAGTTTGAAAAATGGTTAAGTAAAAGAAATTTAAATAATAAAGGAGATTAAAATGTTTAAATTTATTGAGAGAGTAATACAGGATCACAGATTAAAAAGTACACCCTACAATGTAAAGCTTAATGCCGTTTCAAAAGTTGTAGAAAATATAATTCGTGAAAATCCTGATGCACTGATGCCTATTATTACAAGAATCGGTATTGTTATGAATTATATCTTAAATAAAAAATTGGTAAATTATTATTTTGCAAATAGAAAACTTATTCCTGCACTTTGTGCAGATTTGAAATGTTTGTAATTCTTAATCATAAGCTCCTAGCATGATTGTTTGCGGCTTTGACAGTCGTCAAAGTCTTTTCATAAAAAGTAAGCAGGGAAGGAAATTAATATGGGAAAGTCAAAAAAAGAATTATATGCAAAGCTTCAGGCTTTGAAAGATGAACTTCCAAGACGTGAAATTATTGCAGCATTACTTGACGCTGAAGGTTTTAATCTTGCAGTAAGCGAGTATAAAGAAAAATTCAAAGAGGCTGTAGATGCCGAAGACAAAAAAGAGATTTCTATTTGTAAAAAAACATTGGATTTACTTATCGATTTCCGCGGCTTTTTGTATCAACAACAGGAACGTGCTGAAAAAATTCCCGAATTAATAAGCAATATTGAGTGGGACTTAAAACAAGGAAATTTGTTTGAATGAAAAATGTAACAGTAATACGTAACGGTCGTGAATATCCTGCACTTGAAACCAGGAATATTACAGCCGGAAATGAAGTCGGGAAAAGATATGAACAGTATAGAATTAAGGTTGTTCACAATGGTCTTGTATCAAAATTTACGGTTAAGCCTAATTCTTTTTGGGATGATGCTGTTTATGCCGGTTCATTTCATTACGATTTTAATAATGACAGGATTACGTGGTTTTTGTGGTCTGATTATGATCCTGCATTTATTTTTATTTTTGTTGATATGGTTAACGTTTTGGATGACGGCGATATTATTATTGTTTCCGTAAAACGCGGCAGAATGATTGACCGATATAAGATTAAAATTTCTGATTTGCGCCCGCTAATTGGTGTTGGACTTACAAAATACGGTTCGTATCCTGTTAATAAAACAGGGTTTGAAAAACTTAAATCAAAGGTTTGGCGGGGAAATTATGCGAAAAGATGAACTTATTGCGGAAAACCGTCAGCTAAAAAAAGACCTTTCTGAAGTGTGTGAACACCATCTGCGATTGACGAAGATACTTGATGCCAAGATAGATGAAATATGGAAATTAAAAAAACACATCAGGCGAAGATATAGAAAGTCTGATGAAAATCGGCAAAGAGGGTAAAAAATGCAAAAAAAATTAAGTCCTAGAGAAACTGAAGTGTATGAGTTGATATTAATCGGCAAGACAAATAAACAAATATGCAGGGAGCTTTGTATATGCAAAGGGACACTAGAAAGACATATAACTTCGATTTATCAAAAAAAAGGTGTTAAAAACCGTTTTGAATTGGTGTTTAAGTCAAAAAAAATACTAAAGGAAGGAGGACAATGAAATTTTTATTATTAATTTTGTGCGTAGTTATGATTTTGGCGCACACAAAAGTTAAAATCGAAAACCATGTAATTAAAGTTGAAATTGATTTTAACAGAGTAGTAGGAAAAATCAAAAAGTTAGCAGAAAAGTTATAGGAGAGAAAAATGACTTACAATTTTGAAAAAAAAGAATTAACTGCAGGACAAGAATTTTCATTTGAAAAAGAAATTCCGCAAGCACAAATTAAGCAGGTAACTTTAGGTTTAGGCTGGGATGCGGCTGTTGAGGGTAAAAGAATTGACCTTGACGCTAATGCTACATTGCTTAAAGCTGATGGTACTGTTGCGGATGTTGTCTTTTTTAATCATCAAAAATCAAATGACGGTTCTACATATTCAACAGGTGATGATTTGACCGGACAAAATAGTGTTGACGGTGATGATGAGCAAATTATCGTTGATTTGGAAAAAGTATCTACAGATGTTAAAGAAATTATATTTTCCGTAAGTTCTTATTCGGGACAGTCTTTTGCTGAAATTAAAAGAGCGTATACACGTCTTGTTGATACCACTGACAGAAAAAATATTGAACTTGCGAATATCGAACTTAACGGCACATCTACAGGTATTATATCTTCAAAGCTTGTAAGAGAAGGCGACAGCTGGAAGTTTGTGGCAATTAACAAAGAATTAACTGCGAAAACAGTTAATGATGTAAACAAAGCCCTTAGCTTGGCTGCGGTGTAGACAGGTGATAAGCGGGGGAAAATCTCCCGCTTTCTTCCAAAAAGGTAAATTATGAAAAAAGCAATTATTGAATCTGTATTTTATATTTTAATTTCTATAATATTTGGTGCTGCCGTATTTGTCATATTCGGAAATAATGCAGGATTTGAATGGTTTTCGGCGTACATTGTTGAAAAATCGCTCAGTGTGGATAATCTATTTGTAATGTATTTGATTTTTAATCATTTCAAGACCCCTAAAGAATATCAGCATTATTGTTTATTTTGGGGTATTGTCGGAGTTTTGGTTCTCCGCGGGATATTTATTTTTAGCGGTGTCGCATTGTTAAATATGTTTCACTGGCTGATTTATCCGCTGGGACTGCTTTTGATTTATTCCGGAATGAAGATTTATTTATTTTCGGATGAAGAAACCGAAATACATGAAAATAAGGTTGTAATCTTTTTTAAAGAACATTTTAAAACTTTAGACGGCTATTGCGGCAGGAGCTTCTTTTGTGACAGGAGGGCGACAGTATTATTTATTGTTCTTTTGATGATTGAAACGACTGACTTTATTTTCGCCATGGACAGTATTCCTGCGTCGCTGGGTATAAGTAAAAATCCGTTTGTTATTTATACAGCCAATATTTTTGCGGTGCTGGGGTTAAGGGCATTGTATTTTGTTCTTGCCGGAGTTGTTGAAAAATTTTGGGCATTAAAGTACGGAATATCAATAGTGCTTTGTTTTATCGGAATAAAAATGTTGATAACTGATTTTTATACTATTAGTACTGCTTTGTCGTTGATTTTTACAGCGGTTGTTCTGATTGTTTCAATGTTATTTTCTTTAATCTTAAGTAAAAATGCAGATTTGCGAGGTCACTAATGTTAAAAACTATATTTGAAATTATAGCAGGATTTTTTGTACTGGGTATATTGTCTTTGTTTGTATTCATTGACTTGATACACGCATATTGCAGAAAGCACGTTGATAATGTTGAGGATAAGCGATTTGGATCTGAAAAATAATTTACCTGATGATAATTGTACCAAAAGCGGCTGGGGCTACAACTATATTTTATCCTGGATAAGCGATGCAACCCGAATGAACAGGCAAGAATATGAAAACTGGCGTGAAATTCAAACACTGCAAAAGAAAGACCCGAATTTTATAAGGAGATACTTAATGATACTTAAATCTGAAGAAAAAGTGAGTATAAAAAATCTAACAAAAATTATTGAAGAGGGCAAAAAAATGCAAAATATTGATAAAAAAGAAGAGCTTTTAAAGCTTTTGAATGATACCGAAAAGAAAATTATAGCGGAAATTGTAAAAGGCACTGACTTTAATAAAATCTATCAAAAAGTCGGAATTTCTTCTAAAACTTTTCCTTGCTGCATGTCTGATATTTACAGGAAAACAAAAAATATAATACCTTATGGAAAGAAACTAAAAAAGACCGTATTAATGGAATATTTGTTTAATGAATGCAGGTTTGGACGCGGTGAGGTTATTATTCCGGAAAGCACGCTATCCTCTGCTAAACCTGTCAGGCGTGATACAGCGGCAGAAACTGAAAAATGTCTTAATAAGCCCGTTTGTGAAGAATCTGAAAAGGTTTCAGAACAAAATGCAAAAGTTTTGGAAAATATGCTTGTAGATATTGGCACTCACAGGATCCTTGACGGTTTAAAAGTATCGCGAGACTTTTTACAGGGTAAATATAAAAAGTTATGTGAAACTCTCGGGGATTTGCTTGTACAAGGCTTGGCGGATAAAGCTAAGGAAAGTCCTGATTATATGCTTGCACGTGATTATGATGATGCCATATTCGTACTGAAAAGCGCTATTAAAGAATTGGAGGGCGAATAATTATGGTTGAAGAAAATTGTGCAGAAGAAAAACTTGAAGAACTGGAACATAGATTACATGAGATTAAGTGCGATTTGGAATGTAAAATTCCAAAAATAACAAACATGCATAGTGCAAAATCAATCGTAGACGAGTTATGGAAAATTTTGAAAAATTAATAAGAAGATTTGAGGTCAAAAATGCAGATAAAAGTTAAAGCAAAAGAATTATTAGAAGTTTTAAATAAAATAAAGCATATTGCAAAGCCCGACAAGTTCTGTCCTGTGTTGAGCAATGGAATGTTTGAAACAACTGATAGCGGAATACGGATAACTGTTGCAAATTTGATTAGTACGGCTGTTGTGAACACTGCAGCCGAAATAATCGAAAGCGGAAAATGCTTGATTGATTTATGCAAGCTTTCTGCAATACTGGCAACTTTGAGCGGTGACGTTACTATTGAAGAAAAGGATGCTGTTATTTGGATAAAAAAAGATAAAACAAAATGCAAATTAGAAAAAACAAAGTTATCTGACTATCCTCAGGATTTGTATAAACTTAATAATCCGGATGCAGAATTTATGATTACCGCAGCTTCGTTACGTGAGGGTATAAAAAAGACTGAAAAGTTTTCTGAAAAAAGTTCTAATATCTTGAGCGGAATAAATATTAAGACAGATGGAAATCTTGTAAAATTTTCAGCATGTGACGGGAATAGGCTTGCGTATATTATAAAATGTTGTGAAAGTTCTGATATTTTTGTTGACATAACTATTCCTGAAGCGTCGGCAAATTCATTACTCCCGTTTCTTCCAAATGACGGAGATGTCAATATAAAAGTTAGTGCTGCACTTTGTGAGTTTGAATTTGACGATATTCGTTTTTGTACCCGCCTGCTTGAAGGTGTGTTTCCTAAAATAGAACAGCTTTTGCCTAAGAGTCATACGACAAAATTATCTGTTAATAAAGATGAGCTTAAAAATGTTTTGGAAAGAATCGAAGTTGTCGAAACAAAAGCTGACAAGTGTGCGGTAATGTTTACAGTCAAAGGTGCTTTTATGACTGTTGAGGCAAGCGAATACAAATGTAACGATGTTCTCACCCTGGAAGAAAAAGAAGGTGAGGATATTTCTTTCAAGCTTAACAGGTGTTTTTTGCAGGCTGTTTTAAGTTCGATAAGCGGTACTTTTGTGAAGTTCGAACTAACAGGGCCGCGTTCACCTGTTTTGTTCCCGGATATGGAAGATAAGTTTCTGATTATGCCGATAGCGTAAAGGCAAGAGGGCAGGAAGGCAAGCTAATATCAGTGTTGTACACGAAAATTATTTTTTAACAAGAGAGGAAAAATGTTTGAAAAATTTGAAAAATATGAAGAAAAAACTTTTGTAGGATTTTGCACAGAACCTGAAATTAAATATTCAGATAAAGGTACTGCAAGCTGTAAGTTTTCTATACCTTTAAAAGAAACAAAAGACAGCAAAGAGTGTTTGTGGCTGAATTGTAAGGCTTACAAAGAAACTGCAGAAGCTTTTTGCGAAATCTGTAAAAAAGGCTGCCTTGTGAAAGTTTCTGGTCGTTTTTACCAGTATGAATATAATTCCAATATTTATACGGAATTTTTTGTACGTGAGTTTTTGAAACTTGCAGATCCTGTAGAAAAACCAAAAGGAGAGGCGAAAAATGGTTAATAAAATTAAATTCGATTGTAATTATCCGAAATTATGCAATCAGGCTCATGCAAAGCTTGTATGGATTATGAAATACGGGACTGTGATTTTACACTGAAATATCCGCATCTTAAAGCGTTGTTTGAATATGATACAAAACGCTCTGACGGGAAATTCTACAATATAAAACGAGGAGATTATTTATTGCTGCTATTTGTTGGTGACAAAGGAATAATGTTCTCAACTGTAAGACGTGATAATCCTTCAAACAGGTCAAAGTATATAAATAAAATCGGAAAATTGTTTGATGTTGAGGTGAAAAGTGACAATATCTAATAAAAAGCGACAAAATATATCAAAAGAATATGTAAAATTTTTGTACAGACTTTATGACCATGGAATAGTCCGCGGGATTATAAGATGTTTCGGGCTTTTATTGGCGCAGCATGCAACGATTACAGAATATAAATCAGCTCTTGAAATACAGGATTGGGTCATTGGTATGGAGCGGAAAAATTCTGACGGACTTTTACGGGAACGGCTATCGTTAATGCAGACAATTAATGGATTAAAAGGAATGCTCCGCCGTCAGTATGAGAGGGTAAAAGCGTCTGAGGCAAGAGAAGAAAGACTTTATAAATTTATCCATGAACACATAGACTGCGGCAAATGCGGTATGCAATTTCTTTTTGAAAACGGATGCGGCGGTGATTTTGAAGATTGCAAAAGCAGAATTGAATTTGCGATAAGAAGAGAGGATTTTAAAAATGACAGAAAAAGAAGTAACATTTAAACCGGGTGAAATTCTGCCCGATGATTATCCTGTGTATGGGGATTATTTGTATTTTGCGGATGATAAACTTATCCGCTCGGATATTTTTGGAGATGTTTCTGATTTGAAACGTGATTTAAAAATTCAAAATATTCCTTTTGAAAATATTTATGCAGCAAGATATGGAGAATAAGAAATGATAATTTTTGTATTTATTTTAATAGTATTTGCATTATGGAATGTTTATATGCTTTTTAGGAACGAAGCTGTATATAGATTTAGGGAAAAAGTTTTAAATGAAGATTACGCTAATTATTCTAAACTTCCGAATTATAATGATATGGTTTACAAATACTGGTATGTATGGGATTTCGAACGCTTTAAAGCTGAGAACGAAAAATTTTAATAACGGATTATTGACAAAGGAAGATTGAAACAATGACAGAAAATAATTTTAATTTCACAAATGGTGTTAGCTATGATGTTTGGTATGAACAAAAAAGGTTAATTAACCAACTCAAAAAAGAAAACGACCGCTACCGTAAGGCTCTTGAACCATTTCAGGACGAATATTTCAAAGGTTTAGACACAACAACAATAGCAGAGCTTGCTAAAAAATCAATCAGACTCACAACTGAAAACAGAAATCTTGAAACTGCTCTTGAGGAGATTGAGTGGATTGCCCTAAGAGGTTTAAACCCAATTTGCTATAAGTCAAATTGTAGTCGTTGCCAATGCTATAACGGAGATGATTGTAAAGCAAGAATGAATGCTTTAATAAATAATTATTTTACGAAAAATGGTGAGTTTTTTGACGGCAATGGTGATTTTGTAGAAGCAATGGAGGGTTTATTAGATGAAGAGCGTTCAAGCTGTAATAGAGCTAAGCCTATATCACAACAAATCCTCGACATCATCGCGGATTTGCGGACGGATGAAACGAAGTGTAATCCGGATAGCGAGCAGATTGAGCATACTGCGGCAAAGACGCAAATGCGAAACTCTGGGAGCGTGGAGCAAATCCAAGACAGCAAGGCGAAGGGGGAGGGAAACAATGCAGGATAAATATAACCCGTTAGAATCAATTGCCACAGCAATAGCTTTTTCCCCAAGGGATTGGAGTTCCAATCATAGAGATGCATGGATATATGGGATCGTTTTGGGGTGGGATGAGGACGATTTAGAAGAACTTAAAAAGAGATATAGTTGGACGAATGAAACTGTTGCACGCCTAAAGTTTTTGCATGACGAGTATAAAATTAAAAAAAATAAAAATGAAGAATTAGACCGCTACCGCAAGGCTCTTGATGAGATTGAACGGCATTTTGAATGCAGGTGTGATATTTGCCGTGACAATTACGGACTTGGGGCGGATTGTTCTGTATGTTGGCATAAAGATATAAGAAACATCATCAGCAAGGCAAAGGAGAACAAATGAACATAGAAAAAAGTATTGATGACATAATAGATGAACTAAATTCAATAAAGGATAATTTTAAACCTTCACAGCAAATGACTGAATTCTGTTATAATTTTAGGTTTGCATTAATTTCAAAACTAGAGCAAATGGGCGCAATATATGACCCGACACTGGAGAATGAATGGGACGCAACTGGTAATAATACGACAGATAAAAAGAAATTCTTTGCATTTAAAAAGTCTGACATCCCGACTGAACGCGAAATTCTTAACAGTCTAGACAGCGTTCGCAGAACTCTTTCAGGTTATATGGCGGAAATTGGCGATTTGAAAAACTTATATTTCAATATTCAGAAAATTGAGGGCTTAAGAGACCGTGACGCATTTTCTGATTTAATCAGAGGCATTTTAGTTGTGAAAGGGGTGGATAATGCAAGATAGAGTAAATTATAGATTTTGGGATACCAAAGAGCGCGTAATGCTAGATTGGGATTGTATATGTCAAACAGCTTTTAATTGCACTCGCAAAGAGGGAAATGAAATCCAGAGATATGGTTTAATGTATTTTGTATTTACAACTCCACAAAGGTTTATTCCTCTGCAATGCACGGGCTTACGCGACAAAACCGGCAAGCTGATTTTTGAGGGGGATATTGTTCACAAATCTGGTAGTAAATTCAACGATGAAAAAATTCTATCAGAGATTGAATGGTGTGAAACATCAGCTCATTTTGTTTACAGTGATTATATCGGAATTGGTGGCTCTCATGAGTTTCGCACCGGTACTGCTGGAAAGATGGAAGTGTTAGGTAATATTTACGAAAATCCGGAGCTTATAAAGGAGAAGATATGACAACTAAAAACTTATCGCGCGAGCTGTGCGAGATTTGCGGGATTGAAGCAAAACAGTTCACTAAAGACTTCAAAACAAGAGAAAAAGCTGCTAGTTTCGGAAGAAAAATAACTGGTATTCCTAAATTTAGAGGCAATAAATTTGATATTGGTTCATATACTGATAACCAATCAATCTATCAAGTACGCTGGAAAGAATTTCCCGACTTCACGCAGCCTGAAAACTTTGTGAAGCTGCTGGAAATTGTTAGCAAAAAGGCAGGTATTTCATTTTGTCATAATGGCAGTTATTTTGGATGTTCTATTCATTATTCTTTCAAAGATATTTTTGAAGCAGATATGGGTACAATTCAACATAACTTTTTAAATACCTTATTAAAACAAGATTTGAGAAATCCTTGTAGACCTACTCTTTTAGAATGTATCAAAGAAGCAATTAAATCGGAGGACTGGAAGTATGAGTAATTCAGAAATATTTATTTTATTAGCTATAGGAGTTCCTTTTTTTTATAATACTTTGGGGAATATCTATAGCGGTAGTTATACAAGTATGGAGGGATTTAACAGGTGACTAACGAAACAGAAAAGAAATTCTTTGACGCGTTCGGGATTGAATGCAATATATTACAGCATCAACAGTTTAATTATGCTCAAGTTCCTCGCGGGTTAGAATTTTTCAAAACACGAGAAAAATTAGCAAATGCAGGTATGATTAAAATAAGTTATAAAAAGCTCACGCCAACGCCAGGGAGCGATTGTATCTATTGGGGTGAGTATCACTATCCTACAATCACCGACCGCATTCTGCTTAAATTGATTTGTCTTCTTGTTGCCCACTATTGGAAAACAAAAGAACATTATTATCTGACGGCACTTGATGAGGAATGCCTGCGCAAAGAAATATTGAACGATGCCTGTTATGTAATTGACGGTATGCTTTCAAGAGAAAAGGAAGTTGATTTTATAAACCAAGTCCGCACGCTGTTCGGGGAAAGCGAGGAGAAACAATGAAAATGAATACAAAAGGCAATGATTATTTTGAAACTCCAATGATTTCAGGTAAACCCCGAGTGGTGATTGTAGATTTGGACGATGTTTTATTTCATACAAATCCGATTTTTGCCCGTGCAGAAGAAATGGGATTGTCGGGTAATGATTTATGGCAGTATTTTCATAAAGAGGTGCGTAAATGCCCTGTTAACGGCTGGTGCCGTGATTTAATTATGGCTTTGAAATTTTCGGGCATTACACCGGTGTTTATTACTGCACGAAGTGAAGAAATAAGGCTTGAAACCGGTATGAGTATTGTGAAGTGTTTAAATTCGTCATATTTTGACTTGTATATGCGCAAACTAGGTGACAAGCGTCCGAGCGACATTGTTAAAGAAGAAATTTTGTATGATAAGATTTTGCCGAGATATGCTGTTTTATTTGCACTTGATGATGACATCAAAAATTGTGAAATGTATGCAAAATACGGCATTCCTGTATTGCATGTAATAAATGCTGAAGCTCAACCATGTCCTAATGTTACAAAATACAGCAAACCGCTTGCTATGCCCTGGGCTTCGAGAATTGCTATTTATAATAAGCAGAGAGGGTTTGAAAATGGATAAAGATATGAAAAATTTGCGGGATGAGATAATTAGTGAAAATTCACTAACAATAGCATGCGGTTTGGCATTGCTTGCAAAAAGCATTGTGTACCTTGCAGATTCTCTTCGAAAAAAGGAAATAGTATATGTCAAAACGCCTGAGGATGATGGAACAAGGCCGCGAATATTTTGTTAACCAATATAAGGAAGATTTATGGATAAAAATTTATTAATAACTCAAATAAAAAAAGCTCAGCAAGATGTAGCAAGTGCGGCATTATGGATGCAGGATGCTATTGCAAATTTTCATTACAAACGCGGTTATCTTGCTGCATTGCAAGCATCTTTGCAGCTAAAAGAAAACAATCTCGAAAAACATGTAGAAAGTCAGAATTGAGGTATAAAAAATGGAATATGGTTTTAATGTAATAATAGCAGAGAAACTGGGTGTTAACGAAGCCATTATGATAAAAAATTTTCAATTTTGGCTTGAAAAAAATAAAGCTAATGAAAAAAGTTATTATGAAGGCAGGTATTGGACTTATAATTCAATTGGTGCTTTTTGTAAAATATTTCCTTTCTGGTCGCGTGATCAGATTAGATATATTTTAAAAAAGCTGGCTGATAAAGGAATTTTAATAAGCGGGAATTTTAATAAAAGCCCTTATGACAAGACACTTTGGTATTCTTTGAATGAAGAAAAGGTTGAAGAATTATCGAAAAAAGATGTTGAAAATATCCCAAATGCAGATGGGGAATTTGCTAAATCGAGTAGTGAAAATTCCACCGTCGATGTGGGAAATTTCCCACATCGATTAGGGGAAATTCCCAAACCTATACCAGATATAAACACAGATAATAAACCAGATATAAACACACATACACATGAGTGTGCGTGTGAAAATTTTTCACAAGGTCAGAGTGCGAACGAGCCCGAAAGCTTAAATAACTGTGATGAGCGTAAGGGTTATGCGTACCCGAATAATCAAATATCGCCAAACAGCAGAGAAGTTGACGAGTTTTGCAAGGATTATAAAGCTTTGAAAAACTCGGAGTTTGAGCCATCAGCGGACGACAAAGTTGCAATAGCAAATGTGCTGGCAAAAAACGGCGGTTACGGTTTGCAAAAACGGGAATACTGGTGCGAAGTTTTTAAAAAAGCTTCACGCGGCTGGAAAATTATTGAAAAAGACATAACTCGAATTGTGCCCTGTCCTCTTGATAGAGTTTTGAAGGAACATTCAAGGATAAAAGCTAATGAGCTTGGCTTGCTGCCGCCTAAAAAGGATGCACCGAAAACGGAAACGCTGCCTGAGCCTGAAATTATTGAGGATGAGGTTTTAACAGAAGATGCAAGGCAAAAAGCGAGGACAGCATTTGACAATTTAAGACGCCTTAACATGTCAATCAGATAAAAAATAATATTTGTACATTGAAAAATTCAATAAAAACCACCTCAAACACTTTAGGTGAAATACATACAGCTGATTTTAAAAATCATGGTTTACCCCGATAGTTTTTAAAATAAAAATCGTTTATATTGAAAATGCGTTGAGGAAAGTTTGGAACTTTCGGAGCAGTTTTTGAAACTGGTTGAACCTGATTCATAAAGAATTACGGCGAGCGGGTCTTCCGACATCAACAAAGACAAAAACGGAAGAGAGATGTACTATGTCTGAAATTCTTTGTAATAACAATGGCTGTAACAACCATAAATGTGTTATTGACCAAACATTTGTGATTGTTCCGAAAAACAAGAAATATTCGTTTGCGTTTATGAAAACGGCGCATTGTCCGATTTGCAAGCGCCATTATACGCTTATTACTAATTTTCAGTTTATAAAAGAAGGTGTTGATAAACAAAAGCGTGCCTTTGGCTGTTTTACTCCGGTTCATAAAGTTTTTGCGGGGAAAGATGCTGACAGGATGTTTGAAAAAATTTATGAGCAGCAAAAAGCAGTTCTTTATGAAGTTTTAAAAAATCAGTCAAATGAAAAATCGGGCTTTTATTTGAACTATTCTGAATACGGTGTTATAAAACGTTGTTATTCTAATCTTTCAAGCTTAAAGCTCGGACGGATTAAATATAATTTTGAGGATTTTGAAAGTTCCAAAAAAATTGTGTTTACGTAAAGTTTGTGCATTCGTTTAAATAGTATTTTTTATACGTACTATTCGAGGGCAGAAAGCCTCTGACAAAAATATAAAAAGTCTGATGAAAATTGTCAAAGAGGTCAAAAAGCCCTCTTTTTATTAAGGAAATAGCTGTTATGAGTTTAAATGAGGCTTATTTAAAAAGCGGAAGAACTAAACAGTCTGATGAGTGTTATACTCCGCGTTATGTTATTGAGCCTGTTATTAAGTATCTGAAAGCTGCAAATTATAAAACAATATGGTGTCCGTTCGATTATGAGCATAGTTTATATGTAAGAGTTTTAAAAAACGCCGGTTTTGCTGTTATTAATAGTCATATTGATACTGGAGGCGATTTTTTTAATATAAACGCGGCTACTTTGGATTTTGACTGTATTGTTTCAAATCCTCCGTTTACGATAAAAGATAAGATTTTAAAACGTTTATATGATATTGGTAAACCTTTTGCAGTCCTTCTTCCTCAGAATAGCTTGCAATCATTAAAACGTACACCTTTGTTTATAAAATATGGGTTGGAATATCTTGGATTTGATAAGCGCGCCTGTTTTTATACTATGGAGATTTGAAGAAAATTAAATTCGGAAATCATTTTGCGTCAGGATACTTTTGTAAAAACGTTCTTCCTGAAAAATTAATATTTGAAGAGCTGCATCCAATACAAGAACCTTATTATTAGGTATATTTGAATGTTTAATGTTGATTTGAAGGATATAACACAATTTGAAAATAATGCGAAAGATTGCGACTATGCCACAAAACTGACGGTCAAACGTACGCTTAACAAGCTCGCGTTTGAAACTTCAAATCTTTCCAAAATTAAAACCTTACCGCAAACCTACACATTAAGAAATAAATATATTGCCTCGACTGTCCGTTATGAATCAGTGAGGGGTTCCGGAAATATTGACAGTATGGCTTCATTTGCAGGACAAATGAGTTCATTCAAAGGTAAAAAGACAAATCAGCTTGAACTGCAAGAACTCGGTAAACCTGTAGTTGCAGAAGGTAAATACACTAAAGCGGCAACAGCTTTCTCTAGAAGTGGAAATTATAAGCACCTTATATCGCGCTCAAGGAAATTTGCATCACTGAAAGCTAGTAAAGGTGGTATTGTTAGAATTAAAGATATTGCAATGTACCCGTCCAAGTTCGTTTTAAATCAGGCTGTTGCAATAGCAGAAAAATGGAACGAAAAATATTATCTTGTAGCGCAAACGCAAAAAGGTGTAAAAGGGCTATTTAAAGTTACAAAAAACAGCGTAGAACTTCTTTACAGGTTTACTGATAAATCGAATAAAATCAAGCGTCGGGAATGGTTACGTCCAACGAGTGAACGTGTAATGAAGAACGTCGATACATACTACACCGCTGAAGCAAAGCGCACATTAGAGAAGACATTCGGATGTAACCTGAAGCGCATAAATTAAAAGGCTGAAACCCGCATAAATAGGGTTAGGTACTCCCGCTCCCTGTCTGCATTCCGGGAGTTGTTTTGCGTGCTCCGGGCCTTAAAAAATTTGGGATTTTTAAAAACAACCATGAAGCATGAAATTTCTTTGAAATGCTTATAAATAGGGGGTTATAGCCATGTAAGCATGAAATAAAGGCATGAAGAAGGCATGAAAAACCATGAATAAAGTGACAAAAGCTGAACTTGCGAAACAGTTTGGTGTTAATCAATCAAGGATTAATGCTCTTCTTTCTACTTCTAAGACTGGAAAGCCGCCAAAACTTATAGAAACGGAAGATGGTTTTATAGATTTGGACGATCCTTATAATCAAGCTTATCTTGCCGAAAGAAAAATTACAGTTCCAAAGTATACTGGAAATTCAGAGGATATCGAGACTGTAGATGAAGTTATTACTATTGAAGATGAACAGTTATTATCTATCGAAAATGGACAAGAGTTAGATTTTTCAAAAATTAGGTCTAAAAAAACTGCAGAATTGTGTTTATCTTTAATTAAAGTATCTAAAGCGCAAAAAGAAAATCAGCTTTTAGAAATTGAACTTCAGGAAAAATTAAAAAAAATTATAGATACAGAAGTTTTAACTCAATTGTTAATGCGTAGCTATGGTTTTTTACTTGAAAATCTTAAGTCTAAACCGATGAGAATAATCGGCAAATTACGTCAAATAATTTTGTCCGGAGAGAACACTAATAACGAAGATGTCAAATTTTTAATAGATGAATATTCATCTATTTGCCAGGATGCCTTGAAAGAAACTAAAAAAGCAATGATTGATTTTTATGGAAATGAATCAGAGACAAGAACAAGTTGAAAAGATTATTAATATAGCTTTAAGCATTGTTAACGCAAATAAAAATTTAACAGTATCTCAATGGGCAGAAAAACACAGAATTTTAACCAAAAAAGTATCTTCAGTTACTGGGTCTTTTAAGTATGATAATGCTCCATATACACGTGAAATTGCAGACAGATTTTCAATTGAAGATCCAACAAGACATATAGCTGTAATGAAATCTGTTCAAGCCTATTTTACAACATCTGTTCTTGAAAGTGCAATAGGATATTCTATAGATTATGACCCGTCACCGATGATGTATGTATCGGCTGATTTAAAAATGTTACGTGATTTTAAAGAAGTTAGAATCAACAGTATGATTGATACTTCAGGATTAAGGAACAAAATCGTTACAGATACTTTAAATAAACAATCCCGTAAACAAGCTGATACTGCTGAAATGTTATATTTTTTAGGTGGTTTTTTAAGGTTTTGCGGGTCAAATAACCCTAAGGCCTTAAGAAGTTTTTCTATTGAAAAATTATTTTTGGACGAAGTAGATGGTATGCCTTTGGTTTTAAAACCTGATGGGAATCCCGTCGATCTTGCTGTATCAAGAACAGACAACTATGTTGATACAAGAAAAATTGGTTACGGTTCAACTCCAGGCTTAGCACATTTAAGTAAAATATTTAAATTGTTCAAAGATGGAGATCAGCGTGAATATTTTTTACCATGTCCGTTTTGTGGATGTTACCAATATTTGGAATTTTATAATCATGACGGCGGCTTATATCCTGATAGCAAAGGAATAATAAAAGATGGTATTCTTTATAAGCCATACGGGATAATGTTTGATGTAAATGCTTGTAAAGAGGGAGATTATCGTTCTGTTGCCTATAAATGTAAACACTGCGGCGAACTAATTCCGGAATATTACAAACATGAAATGGAATTAAAAGGATTTTGGAAACCGCTTGCAAAAAGCAAATTTCCGAATTATGTAAGTTATCATATAACAGGGCTTTTATCCCCGAAATTCAAATGGGAGAATATTGTTGCTATATTTTTGAAAGCCGGAAATGACCCCGCTCAGCTACAAGTTTTTTATAATAATTATTTGGGCTTACCGTTTGAGGATACGACAAGCGGTGTTGATATAACTACTGTGCATAAATTTAAGGACGAGAATTTGCCGGCAAATACATTACCGGAAGAAGCTTTGTTTATTGTAGTTGTAGTTGATGTACAGGATGACAGACTGGAAGTTGATATAAAAGCCTATGGTGAACGTTTTCGGAGCTGGGGATTAGACCATAGAAACCTTTACGGTAATACATCTGATATATATGACCAATGCTGGAAAGAATTGTCATATATACCTTTTGAAAGCTGGAGTGGTTTAAATGCAACATTAGGGTTAATTGATTCCGGGGATGGTGAAAAAACCGATATTGTCTATCAATTTTGCACGGAATTTGTTAAAGATTTCTTTTATCCGCTTAAAGGTTTTACAGCTTCTGTAAAGACTAAGGAAAAATATAAGATTGTAAAATTACAAAATTATGATACACATCTTGTTGAGATATATGTTGATTTATATAAAAATCAGCTCGCAAGGTGGTTTAATCAGGAATGGCGTGCAAATGAGGACTACCCTGACGGTTGGATGACTTTTGCAAGTTCATTTACCGATAACTATTTTAAACAGCTTACTAATGAGCATAAAGTAAAAAAAGTTACTAAAGGCGGATTAACAACGGTTGAATGGGTTAAAAAAGGTAGAAACGAAGCGTGGGACTTGAATGTTTATGCGCTTTGTGCTGCAGAAATTGTTATAGCACAAGTTTCGATGTGTGTGCTTGGTAAGACGGTTTCAGATCCTCGGGCAGCATTTGAATATTATAAGAGGCTACGAAATAAATGAGCTTAAGTTTAGAACAAATCCAACAAAATTTGGATGCCTTAAATGCCGCATATCAAAAATCATTAACGAGCGGCGGGGTTTCGTCTTATACAATCAATACCGGTCAAGGTTCAACAACGGTTAGAGTCCCGTCACCCGGGGAGCTGCTAGAACAAATTAAATACTGGACATACAGGAAAAATGAAACAAAAGAATATTTGAACGGTTCACATGTAACAATCGCAAGGAAATTCAATGGGTTTAGGTTATATAGCAAAAAATATTATTAATAAATTTTCTCATAAGGTTTCTATGATGAGTTCCGCCTGTTATTTGCCGTTGAGCAGCTTTTTTAATGGAGAAAAAGATTTTTTCTCAATGGGTATGCCTAAACTTTATAATGTTGACTATTATACAATGGCAGACAGGGCTTATGATCTGTATATCACAAATGAGTTTGTACGAATTGCGATAAACAGGATTGTAGAATTTGCGGTTGGAAAAGGTTTGGAGCTTGTCGCAGAACCTGATGAGGATTTTTTAAAAAGAAAATATAAAATTGTATTAGGTGATGATTTTTCAAAAGATATTGTAAGTCTTTGGAATTTATTCAGAACTGAAAAATCTGTATCAGCCAATAAACAAAATACTCTTGATGGCTTGGCAATGGTAGCAATGTTGAATGCTCTTCTTGCCGGTGATTGTCTTGTTATTAAGCGTGTTATAAATGGTGAACTTGAATATCAATTAATAGATGGGCGATGTATTCGTTATTCTGCAGGTGCATGCGGAAATAATAGAGTTAAAAATGGCGTTGAAATAAATGAAAAAGGTGAGCCTGTAGCGTACCATGTTTATGATCAGGATACAAAGAAATATGAAAGAATACCGGCTTATGACAGGTATGGTAATTTAACTGCGTGGCTTGTGTATGCAGATCATAACAGGATAGGTTCAACGAGGGGGTACTCGGTTCTTGGCGCAATTATGCAGAAGTTGGATAATATTGGTCAATATACAGAAAATGAAGTGGCTGCAAGTAAAACCAATGCACAATTTGCTGCAACAATAGAACAAAGCAAGGAATCCAGTGGAGTAAATCCTATGGATGGTTTGCTTGGGCTTCGGGATATTGCACTGCAGGTTCAAGATGATATTGCGGAATCTCCGTTGTGGAAAAAACTTGCAGACCAGTTTAAGGCGGCTACAAATGCGGTTATAATGCACATGCCGATAGGTCAAAAACTTGTCGGCTTTGATACCAAAAGACCTAACGTAAATTTTGCAAGTTTTCTTGATACTAATATGAAATATATGTTTGCTTCAATCGGGTTACCTTATGAAGTAGCATTAATGGTTTTTCAAAGTAACTTTTCTGCATCAAGGGCCAGCTTAAAGATGTTTGAAATGATACTTGATATAATGCGTGTCAATATTATTGTAAACGGTTTCTATCTGCCGATTTATAAACAATGGTTCGAGCTAGAGGTTCTTAAAAATAATATTGAAGCTCCGAAGTATATTGAACTTACAAATGCTCCAGGGTATTTGGACAATGCTTATACAAAATGTAAGTTTATTGGTGCGCCAATTCCACATATCGACCCTGTGAAAGAGGTTAGTGCTGTTGTAATGAAACTTAAAAATAGGTTAACAACAGTCAGCGGTGCGCTTCAGGAACTTGGAAATAAGATGGATGTTCAAACACTGGTAAAACGACTAGATGAGGAGCGGGAACGTTTTAAGACTGCTAAAGTTCCTTATGTTTTTGAAGATGAAAAAACAGCAGCATAAATTTAAATTTTAGAAAGTGAGGAAAAATGTCAGAAGGAAAAGTTTTGGTGTGTAATTTACCGGAAAATGAAAGAAATGACTTAATTTCACTATTTCAGCAATGTAAACTTACCGGACAAATTATGACAATGACAAAAGAAGATGCCGAAAAGTTAATTAACGAAGCTATGAACGGGAAGGAAAACGCTCCTGAAACTAAAGAAGAAAACAATGTTTCAGAGAGTGTGAATAAACAAAATAATACAGCCGCGCCTACTCCAAAGCCTCAAAAAAATCTTGTGAAGCAGGATGTGGAAAATTTACCGAGATGTCCACGGTGTTATTCTCCCGTAAAAGGTAAAAAATGCAGCTTCTGTGGGCTTAAATTATAGAGGTTAATATGGTTGTAAAAATTAAAGGTGTTATTGGGTTAGATATAACAGCAGCTATGGTTGAAAGCCAGCTAAACCGTGAAGGCGGAGATTTAACCGTTGAGTTAGACAGTCCCGGTGGTTTAGTATCGGAATCGGTTTCGATATTTAATGCAATTGCGAAATACGACAAAGGAATAAAAACAATAGATGTAAGAGGTGAAGCCGCATCGGGAGCATCTTATATAATGTTTTCAGGCAACAAAATTAAGCTTGCTCATAATTCTTCTGTATTTATTCACCCGCCGCAAGGTTGTACTTGTGGTGATTATCGCGATATGTATTCTTATGGATCATATCTGGAGGATTTAACAAAAATGTTTATATCCGAATACTCAAGATATATGGGTATTTCGGAAGATGAAGCAAAATCGATAGTTGAAACCGGTCAATGGTTTATCGGTAGAGAAAAATTATCGCGGTTAGGTGAAGTTTATGATGCTAAGGATGCTCAAAACCTAGATGAAAACTCGTTAAAACATCAAGCTGAAGAATCAATGGTTCGGATGCAGGTCAGAATGACCCGTGAAATTTTAGAAAAAGATTTAAAACAGTGTGCTCAAATGTTTTCAGGCATAAAACGACCTGAAATTAAACCGCAAATGTCAAATACAAATCACAAAGTTAATACAGTCATCGAAATGGAGGTTAGAATGGACAAAACAGAATTGAAAGACAAGTATCCTGATTTATATCAGAGTGTAATGAAAGAAGGTTATGACAAAGGGTACAGCGACGGTCAAGGCGCAGAATTAAAACGTGTAAAGGCCCACATGACGATGATGCCCTATGCCGCTGATATTGCGAAAAAAGCTATAGAAGACGGTTCTTCTTTTATGTCTGAGGAAGTTCAGGCTCAATATATGGAAGCCAGATTTAAATCCCAAATGATAGCAAATATGGAGGATGGCAATCCGCCGGCTGTTAATCCGGGTGAGCCGACAAACCCTCAGGCTAACGGTGGGAAAACAGCAGAACAGCAGAAAAAAGAGGCTGAAATGCAGGCAAAGAAAAATTTAAGAGATGTACTTGCAAGTTTTGGTAAAGAACTGCCGGAAGGGCAGAAATAAAAGAAAGGAGTAATGATGGCTGAATTATACGATAAAGGTGAATATGCAGATATGACAATTACAATTCCGGCAAACAGCTCTTTTGCAAGAGGGCTTGTATTAGGGTGCGCAGCTGACAGTAATAAATTGTTACCTTTTGCGACTCCGGAAGCAGAAGACGGGTACGCCTCTTCTCCCGAATATGTACTTGTTAAAAATGACGGTATTAAAAATGATACAGGTTCTCCTGTTGATATTGTTGCCAAGGTATTGGTTACCGGTAAGGTAAATGCTTATGGGCTTTGTTTTGCAAAGGTATCAGATACAATCGAAACTGCCGGACTTTTAACAAAATTAAAAAACAACGGTATAGTTGCCAATAGAGTTGAAAATTATGTAGAAGAAAATAAGTAAAGGAGATAATAATGCCAGATATTTTACAAACAGAAATGATGGGCTTGTATGAAGTTTATAAAAAGCCAACATTATTTTTGTCCAATTTTTGCAAAAGGGAAGAATCTGACGCAACTTCTTTCGAGATTGATGAAAGAATTTTGAAGAATCCTTATGCAGTGGACACGCAAAGAAACCGTCCGGGACACACTGTTGATTTCAGCGGATATAATACAAAAGAGTTTACACCGCCCGAGTATAATGATAATGCAGTTATCACTATGGATGAGCTGGATAAAAAACTTGCCGGTCGGAATAAATATGATCCTGCCCAATATCAGGGGGCTATTCTATCTTTAGTAAATGACAGACAAGCAAAAATCGGTGATATGTACCGCCGTTCAGAAGAAAAACAATTCTCAGACGGTTTGTTTACAGGACAGGTAAAATATTTTGACGGGACAACGGTTGATTATAAAAAACATAAAGACCAAAGTGTTGTTGTATCTAAAAGTTGGAACAGCGCTGAAGGTATGGCATTAACCGATTTAGATAAAGGCTGCGATGTAAGTATAAATCTAGGTAGAAATGCGGGCGGAGAATTTGTCTTTATTTCCCGCGGCAGTTGTATCGGTAGTTTAATTAAAAATAAAGAAACGCAGGAAGTCGCCGGTGCATATAAGAAAATTGACCGTGTAGACATTTCTATGCCATTGGAAAAGTCGCCCGGTGCGAAATATCATGGAATGATTTCAACGAATAACGGACATATTGTTGACCTATGGAGTTATGACCAAACTTGTGATATTCCAAAAGGCTTTAACCTAGCCGGCGAGGGGTCAAAACTTCCATATATTCCAGAAGGCGGCGGTATTTTGTTCCCTAAAAATATTTTGTTTGAAATGAAATATGCGGCTGTTTATCCGGGTGATGCAGAAGGTGTTGAAGCATTGAATAAAATAAGATGCCAGCAGCTTCCATGGGCTTACGTCAAACGCGATAAAGGCTGTGTTTGGGTGGAATGCGGTGTTAAATCACGTGTATTGTTTATGCCTACGGATTTCCGTTCTTATGTAACCTATACAAATATTTTAGGTTCATAATATGAACGGTTTTGATATGCTTAAGCAGCATAATCAAATTATCATTGACAATAATCCGTTTTCTTCAAGTTGTATTTTAAAAAGTTCTGATGGCAAAGTTCAGGGATCAAAAGAATCTCCTGAAGCTTTAAGGTGCTTTGCGCCTTACACAGGGTTGAAAATAGACGCAGAAGGGCGGCTTATCTGGGCAAGCAACTGTGAAGTTACGATGAATATGCAGAGTGTAACTATCGGGAAGCCTGAGAAAAACTGGAAAATTGATATTTATTTTGAAATGCTTTCAAAATGGGTGTCATTTAATATTGAAGAGGTCATTCCCGATAATACTCTCGGCTGGTACTATATGAAGCTTACCCTTATTTCAGAAAATACAGGTGTAAATGTTTCTAAAATTCCAAAACTGGGAGGGATAAGTGCCTATATTCAATAATTTGATTATGCCATTAAAATACACAATTATTGATGATTTGATAGCGCGTATTTTGTGTGATGAGCTGGAAAATCAGGAAAAGCTTGCAGCTTCTCAGGGCTTAACCTCTGATGAAATTAGGCGTAATATCCATTTTAATATTTTCAACGGGCATTACAGACCGCCTGATATTATGGAGATGCCATGTGTAACTATTATTACACCAAAGTTAAGCTTCGACGATACGCAAAGTATTTCAGGTTTAAATAACAATCTTCAAGTTTCCGTAATTCTTTGGTCTGCTGCTATAAATACAAAGTGTAAGGAAATACATGCAGACAAGTCAGCTGATATAAGAATGAAATATCTGATTTCTCAGGTTGTTTCAATTTTACAAAGTCAGAGGGCTGAAAGTATTTACTGTGAAAACGGGATAAAGCAAACAATATTTAAAAATTGTAAGCTTATCGAGGCTCCGTTTAAAGAGCAACCGGCTGAAACGGTTCTTGGTTATGAGCTTGTAATAGAAATGCTTGTCGATGAACCAGCAGAACAGCTGTGCGGAATTAAGCTTGAAGAATTGTGTGTTAACTATCTGCCTGAAGAAGATTTTAATAATCCAATTTTAAGAATTCTATTTGATAAACAGCCAAAGGAGAAATAAAACATGGTTATAAAAAGTATGCCGAGTAATATAACAGCTTCGGCAACAAGTATCACGTATACTCAGCGTGAAGAAAAAATTGCAGCTAATGCTAGAACTGAAAAACTCTTGTTTATTGGTAATGCACTGGAGGGGAAAAAGGTAAAAACCGGCGACATATATCTTTCAAGCGGGAACGCAGAGGATGCGGCATCTTTGTTCGGCTTTGGCTCTCCGCTTCATAGGATGGCAATAAAAGCTTATCCTGAAAACGGAAACGGTTCAAAAGTTGAAACGTACTTTATGCCTGTAGACAGAGCTAAAGGAAGTAAACATGAACTTGCGACTTCAATAAGCGGGAAATCAAAAATAAATAAAACTGTTTATTTAAGATATTATGATCAGATATTTGAAGCGGCTGCTGATGTTGCTTCAAAGGTTGCAACGAACGCGCAGAAAAATGAAGCGCGTGATCCGCGCGGAACACTTGTTAATATTTTTGAAAAAACAAAAATTCCGTTTACTTTGCTTAAGGATGCGTCACCTGAAGATATAATGAGCTTAATTGTCGAAACGCTTGAAGAATATCCGGAAATTCCGTTTACGGCTGAAGTTAAAACATCAACCCAAACTGCCGCAGAGATAAAAGGTGCGATTTCTGTTGATGTAACAACACTTACTGCAGAAGATTATTATATTGCGGTAAAAACAGACGGCGGAGAAAAGCAGGAAACCTCAATCGGAACATTATCAGCAGAAACTGCTCAGGATGTAATTGACGCATTGAAAAGTCATTTAACCGGTGCAACTTTGACAGCCGAAAGTGCAGGAGATGCGGAGTCAAAATTTATTCTAACCTCAGATACAAAAGGAAAAACTTCAAAGTTGGAAGTTTTAACTCCGTCAACAGGAACAGACTTGTTTGCAGCCTTGAAAATCGGGGGAAGTGCTTCGGGGATTGAAGGCAAAACTTTAAACTTTACATCCAAAGTTGAAGGTGAATCAGCTCAATTCAAGGTTGATTTTGTTACTTCAGATGATGAAGAAATTGATATTGAAACATACGGTGTGAATTTTGTCACTGCACTTATTTCGGAAGGTGCCGGAGAAGTTAAATTAAACGATGTCCTGAAAAATATAACAAGAAATATCGGTATTACAAGAGTTGTATCTCAGTTTAATGATGAGAACGCGCTTGATGCCATGCAGGAATATTTTGAAGGATTGCGTGACGGTCTGATTGCACAATATGTTTTGTGTTATACGGGAAGAGAACTAAAATCAAGCTTTTTGGATGAAGGCGTGGCGGATTACAGCGATTTAATCAAGCTTGGGAATTCCCGCAGATTAGACAGTGTAAATGTTCTTATTACAGGTGATTACGGCAATTTAAGGGCATTAGAGTTAAAAGAGCGCAATACACTTCTTGCGGCAGGTATCAGTAACTTTGAAAAACAGCTTGATAATTCATATAAATTAATGGATTTATGTACATTCTATCATAAAGCCGGACAAAAAAACTCTATCTATAAAATGGATAGGGATATTTGTCTGCTTGGTAATATGGCATACGATGAGCGTCTAGCACTTGACAGTGATGATATGGCATCTACATTTTTAGTTGCTCCGACAGACAAAACTGATAATGATTGTGCAAGAAAGCTTACAGATATTAAGGCACTTCTTAATTCCCGCATAGAGTTGTGGGGAAAAGCCGGCTGGATTGCAAATGTAGAAGTGACAAAACAATCCAGTGTAGTACAACAGGATGCCAGCAACTCAAGCCGGTTTAACATTAACTTGATGCCTCAGCTTTCAGCAGTAATAAGGACTTTTGACCTTGTTAATATCTGTAGTATTTACAATTCAAACGCAAGTAATTAGAAAGGAATAATAAAATGAGTGGAGTACCAAAGAACGTCAGAATTAACGGCATATCATTTGTTTTTCCTTCAGATTGTGCGCCTACCGTTCACAGCGGCGGGCGGCAATTTACTGAGGGTCAAATGTTTAGTGATAATTCCAGTGAAGGGAAAGAGGATGTAACCTTTTGCGGTATTAAAGGGTTGCAGGTAAAATGCCCGGTTGATAAGTGGAATCAGCTTAATAAGATGAAGGGCAAAAGAAACTTGCCTATAGTTTATGAGGCAAGCGACAGAGTTTGTGAATTTACAGGTTATATTGTTTGTTCTGACGGATTGAATTATGACAGTGCAAAAAATATAACAAACGAATTTGAACTGCATTCGCAAACCGGTTCAATGAATGACACTGCATTATCTTAGGAATTTCTCCTAAGATAATTTTTTAAAAGAAAGATAGGAAAAATGATTGAAATAAAATTAAATGAAAATCAGGCAAATGATGTATTTGCAAATATTTTAAGCAAACTTGAAGTTCAGGATATAGACAAAATTTGTCCGTCTGCTAACGCGAAAGATGACGGTCTTGAAGATTTGGTAAAACGGGCAATAAGATGCGGGCTTGTATCCTGGGATGATAATGAAAACTGTCTTGTTCAAAAATTAATAAATAAAATTGACATCGGCGGCGGGGTTGAAGCTGAGGCGTTAAAATATAACAACGGTTTTGTAACATTAGGGATGCAGGATAAGTTGCAATCCGGAGATGTTGTTGGAATTGTTTCGGATTTAACCGGACGTCCTGGGGCTTTAATCGGTAAAATGCGTGGTCAGGATAGCATAATCGCAAGTGCATTGGTAAAGTGTTTTTTCGGCAAGTAGTCAGAAAATGTGTGTATTATTCTGATTATCTTGTATTTACTGGAAGGGCTATTGCCGGACAGGTTGAAAAACTGGGTGTAAATCGTCTTGAATACTGGGGAAAACGCATGATGTACTATGATAAAAAATCAATGGAGAAAATGAATCAGCGATGACCGGATTTTCTTTGTTTACAAAATTTGAAGCTAAAGACGGTATAACACCGACTTTTAAGAGTATGGTGCAAAGTGCAGGGAATTTTAAAACAAAAACCTCACTTGCAGTCAGAACTTTAAAATCAGATTTTCAAAACCTTAAAAATAGTGTTTTGTCTGTAAATACTGGATTAACTGCAATGGCGGTAGTATTACCGTATAAAACCTTTTCTCAGTGGCATAAGGGTATTGCAAGCGTTAATACTCTTATGAGCAAGCCTGAAATTGCACAGTACGGCACAAAACTGGAAAATGTCTCAAAGTCAGCCGTAAAGATGGGGTTTGAGATTGATGATGCAAATAAAGGTTTGTTTGATACCGTATCAGCGCTAGGTGCATCTGATAAGAGTATAAGCGTTTATACAAATTCAATGAAACTGGCAAAAGGCGGATGCGCAGATTTGTCTGTTGCGATTGACGGTATGACATCTGTTATCAACGCTTACGGCAGAGAAATAACGGACAGCAACCGCGTTGCTAATTCATTCTTTACTGCTCAAAAGTACGGGAAGACTACAGTTGCGGAACTTTCATCAAATATCGGTAAAGTTGCGCCGATTGCAAAAGCTGCAGGTGTAGGTTATGAAGAATTAATGTCGACAATGGCTGCGCTGACGCTTGGCGGTCTTTCAACAGATGAAGCTACCACAGCTTTAAGAGGTGCTTTGTCGGCTTTAATAAAACCTACGAAAGAAGCATCGGATGTAATGAAACAGCTTGGTATTCCTTACGGTGTAACGCAGTTAAGAGCAAAGGGGTTGAGCTATACTTTACGAAAACTAAATGAAGTTCAAAAGAAAAATCCAAATTTAATGGCTAAAGCAATCCCTAATATCCGAGCCTATACAGCAGCAATGGCATTATCTGAAGATAAGCTGAAAATGATTGATACTACATTAACTGCAATTAACAGCGACATTAAAAACGGGACGGGGCTTAATGAAGCACTTGAAATAATGGGGGCTTCTCCAGCTGCAGCCTGGACAAAGGCAATGGGCAGCTTAAAGGTTGCGGCGATAGATTTTGGAGCATCTATCGCACCAGTAATCACGCCATTAATTAATGCTATATCAACATTAGCAGGATATTTAAGCTCACTATCTCCGAAAACCCGAGAGTATATTGGCGTTATGATAATCTTTGCAGGAGTTTGTGTTCCTGCCATTAATGCTGTAAAAGTTGCTCTTGGAGCTTTGCAGGTTGCAACTTTAGCTTACGGGGCATTAAATGCGGGGGTACTAGAAGCTGTCAGTGTCGCATGGTGGGCAGGCGGTGGAACAATTTCCGGAGCATTGAAAGCTATAGGAACAAACATGTTATGGACTGCTCGCGCAGGTATAACTACATTGTTGAGCGGTTTATGGTCATTAATAACCTGCCCTGTTACTTGGGTTGCTGTTGCAATCGCCGGTGCTATACTGGTAGTTGGTTTTGCATTTATTTATGCGTATAATCATTGTGAAAGTTTCAGAAAAATAGTTGATGGTGTTGTAAAAGGGATTTTTAGAGCCTTTAATTGGCTTGCAGATGCCCTTTTTGGAATTATCCAGGGCTTAATGAATGCATGGTCTAATTTTTGGAACTGGCTGACAAACAAATCTGAAAATGTGAAAGTCGGCCCGACACCGCAAGAGCAGGAAGTTACAAAAAATTTATATGGTAATGATATGAATTCTTTTCTGCCATTATCTGGCGGGGTTCTTGGAAATAAGGGTGGAAAAAGCAGCCTTGATATAAATATTAATAATAATACTCCGTATGAGGCTTCTGTTTCACATAGTGGGAAACAAGATTATAACATGCGTCTGCAAGGAGCTGTTGCACAATAAGGAAATTTTATGGGTTATGCTGAACGACAAAAGGAATGCAGCTGGACATCTCCGAGCGGCAAAGTATTTAAGCTTAAACTTGTGCAGGAATACGAGTTAAGTAAAAAACATATAGGCGAGGTAAAAAATAATCCAAGCCGTTCGTACGGGAAAAAGAACTCTCGCAGAACTTACAGAACCGTAAACTCTTCTGCTGATACTTTTCAGGATATGGGTACGGCAGGTGCTGACATTCCTTTGCAGGTTGTATATACGGGAGAAAATCACGACTTGGAAGCCGATAAATTGTGGGAGGCGTTGAGTGAGAGAGGACGCAGCAAACTCCAGCTTCTTTACGGCGGAATTATAACGGTTCAGGTAATAGAATTTAAGAGAAAATCCGGTTTAATAAAAAATTGTGCCTGTACGACGATAAACATACAGCTGCATGAAGTTGCGGGTAATATTTATCCTCAGGTTAAAGACGATACAAGCAGCAAAGCAGTAAAAACTTCTGCTGCTTCAATGTCTGCATTGGCTGAAGAACTTAGTGAAGCCGCAGAAACAGTATCTAATCCGGAAACGTTTCTCTCAAAACTTCAAAACGGGATTAATAAAGCGGGTGGCGTATTTGGGAATATTCAAAATACAACATTTACTGGTATTTTATCTGATTTAGCTTCCGGAACGTTGCTAGTAAATCCTTTTGTAATGGGGACACAGATAGGTAAGCTTTTTAATACTGCATTTTCGAGTTATTCAAGCGCAGTTTCTGTTCTTCATTCACTGAAATCTATATTAAATGTTTTTACGAGCGAAAGCTTGCCATCGCGTGATGAATATATTGCAAACAATTATATTGCCAGTTCAGCAATAATAAGCGCAGCTGAAGTCCTTCCGCAAATAGAATACGATACAAGAAAGGATGCAGTCCAGGCAGCGGAGGATTTTCAGGATATTTATGATGAATATGTTGAATATACTGAAATTATTGAAGAACCTTTTAATGAAACACTTGAAGATTATATATACTCATCTGTAGACATTAACAAGGCTGTGCAGGAAACAGTCGGCGCGGTTATTGATAAAGCTGACAATTTGAAAGTAGAACAACATATAGTTTTATCCGAACCTTCAAACTTGATAAGTCTTGCATGTAAGTATTACCGCGATGAGTTCAAAGATGACCCGGAAGCTGCTGTTGATTATTTGATAAAAACAAATAATTTTAAGGAAGATGATTTTTTATATTTGGATCGCGGCAGGGAGATTTTGATTTATGTTTAAAAAATTGAACCGTAAAAACTTAAGCTGGGATGATGTATCTCGTCTTGTTTACGGTGTTCCTGATTATGCGGGGAATTTAAGCAAAATGAATAATGATACTGAAACTGATGAAATCCTTGTTCCGACAGATGTTGATTATAAAACAGACGGGCTGGGATTGCAATGCGGTATTGATGGAGTTGTATATACAGATTTTCAAAAAGCCTTTACGCTTGATTTTATAGACGGTGTCCGTGGTGCGGTATTTATATTCACTTATGAGCCTAAAAAGCATAATTTTAAGAAAAATCAAAATGCTTGTGTATATGACGAGAACGGACTTTTTTTTAAAGGTACTGTTAAGGATTACAGCCCTGTCAAAAATTCGTATGGAAATTTAATGCAGTTGGAAGTTATCTCATCATGCGGGGTATTGATTTCGAGCGACGTGCCTCCTCCATTAGATTTTAAGTATTTAAGTGCAAAAGCTGTTATTGAGCGCATTTGCGGTTACTGGGGTATATCCGTTGAATTTGGGGATTGTCAATCTTTGGATTATGTGTCATCAACCGGTGCGGGAAACAGTTATTGTGCGGGTGAATCTGAAAAAGCGTGGGATTTTATCTGCCGAATAGCAAAATCAGCAGGCTGTCTTGTAACTGATACCGGGTCGGGATTGTTTGTCGGGCGAATTAAGGAAAAAGAAGCCAGGATGTCATTTATTGAAGGTGAAGCAATTGGGGTAACCGGGTGGAAACCTTTAATAAATACAAATAACCTTGCCCGATATTATGAGGCACATTCACAGTTTCCGGAAATAAGCTGTGCAAAGGCGGTTATACCTTTTGATTACCCTGCAATAAAGCGCGTTCCGAATGAAGATGTATCAAGCGGAGTTTTGCAAGAATTTTTAAACTGGTATGTATGCAGGGAGGTCGGCAGAGCTTATCAGCAGGTTTTATCGGTTGATGATAATTTAAATCTTTATACCGGAGATTTTGCCACAATTCAAAACTCGGATATATTTGGCGGTAAAGCTGTAAAGATGGTTGTTGTCGAGAAAAAAGCATTGTATCCCGGCGGAAATGTGTTCACATTCAGCCTGCCTTGTGCCGTAACGGGGATTTTGCCGGAGGAACTGCCTGAATAATGTTAAAGTGTAATATATTTAAAACAGTTGTAAACGGGGCTATGCGGATATTTCAGGGCTGCTGTTATTCGGGGAGTACGCAGGATTTTGAGCAATTCCATTCGGGCGGGGAGGATTATAATCCTCCAAAGCTTGTAAAAGTTCTTGCCGATTTTTTAAGCAGTAACAAGAAGAACGGTGTTATTTGTCTTTATCAGGATAGCATCGAAAGAAAATGCGTTCCCGGAGAAAAAAGAATATATTCTACCGATGCAGAAGGGGCTGCACTTGTTGCCGAGATTTACTTGATGCAGAACGGCAAGCTTCAAATCACAGCTGCATCTGATATCGATATTACTACTTCTGCAAATGTGAATATCAATGGCGGAAGCGTGAATTTAGGAAATGGTGGAGCTTCAATTGCAAGAGTAGGCGACAAGGTTATGGTTGAAGGTAAAGAAGGTGTAATAACTTCCGGAGGAAAGAATACAAGTGTCTGATATAAGAATGCATGAAAGCGGTGACGGCGGGGAGCTTATAGTTACCGAGGGCGGAGAATTAAAACGGGAACAAACATTTTTTTCAGCTATATATCAAAGTATATTTGAGGGTTCAACATATTATAACGTGCTGGAAGATGATGATGTTGACGAAACCGACATTGAGGAACTTTTAGACAGGACTGTTAATATAAGTAATTTAGGGAATATTGAAAGTGTTATAAATAAAAAACTTCAATGGCTGATAGATGAAGGAATATGTAGCACTATAAACACAAATGCAAAATCAGGGGATAAGGATAACTCTATTCTTGTAGAAATTCTTATAACAAACTCGGATGGAGAAAGTGAAAAGTACTCTTTTATTTGGGATCAGCAAATAAAAGAGTTGAAAAATTTCGGAGAAATACAATAATGACAAATGCGCCAAATCTTCCTACATTAAAGGAAATCAGTGGTATTGTAATAAACGCATTTACAACAAAGCTAAAATCAGGATATGCCCTTCTAAAAAAATCAATATTAAAAGCTTTTTCTTGGGCATTTGCGGGTAGTAATATGCTGCTTTGGAAATATTTATCGTGGATGTTTCGTCAAGTATTTCCTCAAACAGCATCACTTCCGTATTTGATATTATGGGGCTACCTTGCAGACGTAGATTACGAATACGGCAAAAAAACAGTTTTAAAAGTTGAAGCCGATGATGTAACAGCCTCATATATTCTCACTGGTACTGTGTATAAACATCTTGAAAGCGGTAATATATATACAGTTTTATCAACTTCAACCCCAGTTAACGGGATTTGCACTTTTAATGTTGAAGCTAAAAAAACAGGTACGGGTGGCAATATTGATATAGGGGAGCTGCTCGAGCTTACAAATCCGCTTGACGGTATTCCTGCAAAAGCAAAAGTTATTGATGTTGCAGTTGAAGGGACTGAGGATGAGGATGTTGAAGTTTACCGCGCGCGTGTTTTAGCACGTTTCAGGCGCAAGGCACAGGGCGGTTCATTTATGGATTACCGTGACTGGTGCTTGGAAGTTCCGGGCGTTGTTGATGCGCTGCCGTATTGTTTGAAAGAAGGTACTGTAAGCGTTTATCTTGTCGGCGACGGCAGCGGAAAAAACAGAACACCTTCGGGAAGCGTGACGCCTAATCCCTTCCCCGAATGGGAAAATGGTCAAATGAAAACATTATCGGGAAGCGGTCATTTTTATAATGCCGCCACGTCAATAAACGGTACGGGTGACGCTCTCAACACAAGACGTCCTGCAACTTCAAAAGTTGAATTATTAACGCCTGTTTTTAAAGGATTTAAAGTTGTAATATCTGGTTTGACTCCTAATAATAAAACTGTTATAAATGGCATAAAACAAGCTATTTTTGATTATTTGGATAAAAAACGTCCGCATATTATTGCCATAGGTTACACAGAACAGGATGCGCAGATTAATTCTAATACATTAAACGGAGAAATACAGAATATTGTAAACGCTTACAAAGGCAGCTACAGCTCGTTTAAGCTTTTAAATTCCGAAGATGAGGAGATAAGCGAATACTATCTTGGCATCGGCGAGCTTGCATACTTAAATAAGCTGAGTATAAACGGGAGTGATATTGAATGCTGATACATACGTTTAAACAATTGTTGGGAAGCGGCAGGGCGTGGCGTTTGACATCTCCTGTAATTCGAGCATTTTCGGAGGCTTTTGTGGAGGTATATGAAAAACTGCGAATATTCGGCAAACGTCTTGCATTTACGCCATTTTTGACTCAAAACATTTATGTACCTGAAGATGAGAAAGAAAATGATTGTGAAAATTACGAAGAACTTTTTGGAATAGAAAATATCGAAAACAAGACACTTGAAGAACGCCAGCAGCAAGCTGAAGCACAATGGGGTTTATCGGGCGGTCAGGGCTGGAAGTACCTTGAGAATGTATTCAACAATGCAGGACTAAAATGTAAAGTAATTGAAAATATACCGGTTAAAGATTTAGGCAAGCAAGGCTATTTAACATTTGGCTCGACTGTTGGCGGGAAAAGAGTTCAATACGGCGGGATAATAAATGAAAAATCTGTGCAATACGGCGGTTGGAAATATCGTCTTGTTGCAAACGGAGATTTGAATGTAGGAGGAATTAATAAAGAACCCGTTAAGGTTATTGATTATTCAAAAGCTGTTTTGATTGAATTTTTAGAGCCTATAACGAGCGGGAAATATGATAATTTTGTAAAATTATTTCTTCAGATAAAACCGGCTGAAGTAATAGCACTGGTTAAGGTAAATATTTATTAGAGGATAATTATGAGAAAACTAGAAAGTTACATAAATGCATTAAGAGGCAATGAAAATCTTCCATACGGGAATTTAAAAAACGAATCTCAGGCAGACGCCAATGACGGCACTCCAGTGCTGGCAGAACAGGTTCAGGATATAATGTATTCTTTATATCAGGTGCTTCAATTAGCAGGGGAGCTTCCTAACGGTGAATTGGAGGACGGAAATACAAAAAAACAGTTTATAGGAGCCTTATGTAAAGCCGGACTTTTTAAGTATTCCTCAACTACCGTATATTCACAAGGAAACTTTGTTTTTGATTATGACGCCGGGAAATTCATATTGTACCGTTCGTTAATTGCGGATAATAATAAGCCTCTGTCAGATGGTGCTTCCTGGAAGAAACTTTTATCTATAGGAAATGACAACAGAATAAATTTTCATGTTCAAACGAATATTTCAAGCGGTTCGGGAAGCAGTATGCCTGTATTTTGTTTTAATTCAGGCCCGGTAGACGAAAACGGAGAGCCTGCATTAATAACATTATCAGAAAATACATTAACCCTTAATGCGCCTGCGGTTTGTACAACAGCAGGGGGCGAAACGTTTGTAATAAACGACAATATTTCACTTGATATATCTGCACTGTCGGATGGAAACTATAATTTGTTTTATAATCCTGAAACAGAAGGACTTGAAATATATAATAATAAGATTTATATTCAAAAGTCTGAGCCTTCTGAAATGCTGGTAAATGATATATGGGTAGATACCAGTGTGATGCCTTATAAATCTTATAAAAAGATTTCCGCTTCCGAAAGACAAAACACGAAACTGGTTGCAAATGCAGTTGTAGCAATGCTTTCAGGCTCGGGGCAACTCTTAGCGTGAATAAATACAATATTTTGCACGAAATCGAAGAATTAAAAAACAATAAAGCCAATATAGACTTGAGCAATTTATCGCAAGAAGGATTAGCAAAATTAGGTGCAGAAATAAACGGCTTAAGCGTAACTTTTGCAGGAGGCTTTGTCGTTCAAGGCGGTTGGGTAGCTGCACCTTATAACGGAGCAACTGTTTATTTTCCCAAACCCATGTCATCGGTTTGGGCTGTTGTAGCCGTTGATGCCGCAAACAGCACACAAAATATTGAAACAAGTGTAGGCAATGTTACAACAACCAGTTTTAGAGTGCGAAACCTTTCCGGTCATGGCGTTTATTGGATAGCTATAGGTACCAAATAACAGGAGAAAAGAAAATGAGTTATAAACTGCTAAAGCCTTATACTGATGATGAATACGCAGACTTTATAATCAAATACAATCATCATAAAGGCTTGGATATAAAAATAATGGACGACGCGATTTATGCACTTGAAGCAAATGAAATAATGAGTGCTAGCGGTGAACCTATAATCAACCCGAACTATAAAGCGGAAAGTTTTGAAAAAGCCCGTCTTGTCCGTATTGAAGAAATAAAACAAGAATTAAACGAGCTGGACAAGAAGCGCATCCGTGCAATGTGCGAACCGTCAGAACATTCAAGAGGTGTGTCTTGGCTTGAATATTATAATAAGCAGGCGCGTATATTGCGCGCAGAACTAGCCGAATATCAATCAAGGTAAACGAGCAAGACAACGTGAGGCGTAGAACTTCAAGAACTGGAAGGAGCAGCAAATGACAGTAATATTAAAAAATAATCCATATAATAAGTCATATCAAGAATACGGTCAGACTTACGATATTTTACATATAGCTCTTTGGCAGGGTGAAACATTACCCAATAATTATATTTGGTATGGTTTGGGTCAGGTAGCGCAAAGATCCGAATATCCTGAACTTTATGATGCAGTTGAAAAATATGGCTGGCTTGTATCAGAGGAAGAGTGGCAGGCGGGTCATTACGGTAAATTTTCAAGCGGTGACGGCAATACCACATTTAGATTCCCTTTAATCCGTGAAGGTGATGTTTTAAGCTTCACAAACGGCACAACAATAGAAAGCGGGATGAAAATAGAGCCTGAACTGCCAAATGTGACGGGTGCAGTATCTTCTTATATCGGTTATTCAGCTAGTGGAAGCAGTAAAGCCTTATATTCTTCTATAGGTGGTAATGCAGGTGTTCAGGGTGGTTCAGGAGTTTGCACATCAAATGGAATAAACATTGATTTATCCCGGGCAAGCAGCATATATAAAAATAATGGGACAGTAAAACAAAGCGGTATTGCTTCAAGATTGATAGTTAAATATAGATAGGAGATAATATGAAAATCTATTTATTTGATATTGACACCAAACGCTATTTAAAAGAAGGTAAGGCACTTTACAATCCTGAAAATCCTTCTAATCCTCATATTCCAGCCTATGGAACTATAATAAAACCGCCGGAATGTTCAGAGTGTGAAGCTCCATACTTTGAAAATGGAGAATGGAAAATCAGAGCTTGTTATTACGGTAAAAAGGCAGTAAATGTTGCAAGCAAAGTTGTTGAAACTGTTTATTATGACGGTGATTTAAAAGAAGGCTGGCAATATGTAGATGATGATACCGCGAAAGAAATCGCATCTAACCCTGGTCTTTATAAATCTGTAGATAATCAGCTTGTAAGGCTTTCAGCTGAAGAGTATTCCGAATATTCAGCAAAGCAAAAGAAAGAGCATGAAATTGAACAAATAAAAGCTCAATTATTGTTACTTGATACAGAAGCAATCCGTCCATTGCGCGCGATATTAGCAGGCACTCAAACAGATGAGGACTTAGAAAAAATCAAAGAAATTGAAACAAAAGCTAATGAGTTAAGAAGCCAGCTTGCTACATTGTAATAACTTCAACGTTATCAAGATTAACGTGCTGTTTTGCCTGCCATAGGTCATATTGCGTCTGCAAGTCCAACCAAAACTGTGCAGAAGTTTTGAATGCTTTTGCAAGTTTCAATGCCATTTCAGCAGACACGCCGTTTTTGCAATTTACAAGCTCGGATGCTGTTGTTCTTGAAACCCCCAGCTTTAACGCAAAAGCTGTCACTGACAAGTTGTAATCAGGTAAATATAAATCTTTTAAAATTTCTCCCGGATGAGAAGGGTTGTACATCTCCATAATGTTTTATCCTTTCTGTTAATGATAGTCGGTATAATCAAGAATATACACATTTTCGTTATCGAATTCAAAAGTTAAACGCCAGTTTGCTTGAACGGTAATTGAGTAAAGGTTCTTTTTATCTCCTTGTAATTGATGAAATCTTAATGAGGGTAAATTTAAATCATCAGTTTTTTTCATCACCTCGAGCATAGATAAAAGATGTTTTAATTTTTTTACATGTATAGCCTGTATACCTTTTGTATTACCTGTTTTGTGAAATTTTTCAAGTCCTTTGTGTTTGAAACTTTTAATCATATTTATATTATAAACTGTAAACTAACGGTTGTCAAGTGTTTTTATAAAAATTTTTACAGCAAATTAACTGCTGTATTTTGTATGTAGTTAAAAGAAAGTGAGGAAATTATGCAGGAAGAAAACAAAGTCAAATTAAAACAAGAAGGCTGGAATCTACTTAAGGATATTTTAAATGCTGTGGCAAACAGAGGTTATAATATGCTTGAGCTTGTAATTAAAGACAGTAAAACTGTTTGGGATGATGCATTGCTGCCGGCATTGGAAAAAGTCAGAGATTTTGCTTTAAGCGCGATAAGTAAAATCGGCAAAAAGGAAGAGGTAACCACTTAATGAATTTTGGTATTTCCAAAGCAGTTGAAGCAATCGGAAACGCAGTAAAAAGCGTTTTCGATTTTGCATCAACTGTCAAAAAAGAACAATCAGAAACAGAAGTTATAAAAGACAAGCACAAAGCAGAAGCTGCAAACAACATTGCTGAAGATATTTTTCTTCTTGTTGACAAATGCAGAAAAGGCTTTACTGATGATGATTGGCGTGAATATTTAAAATTAAAGAAAAAATTTAATAATAAGGATTAATATGACACAGCAGCAATCTCAAGAATGTTTTGAACATCACATGTTATTAAAAGAGCAGCTTGCAAAAATAAATTGTTTACTTTTCGGTTGTCCGGATAATCCGAATGAAATTCCTATGAGTACTAAAGTTAATATAATGTTTGGTATAATGTTATTTTTAGTCGTCAGCCTATGCGGTACACTCGGAACGTTGGCAAGCTTAACATTTAAAGCTGGAATGCAATTAAATGAAATAAAAAATATGTCTGTGGCGCTGGATAACCATCTTGAACAGGCAAAGGATATGGAGCGCAGATTAGATAAAGTTGAATTGCTTGTCTATAAGCAGAAATGAGGATAATTTATGAAAATATTTTTAAATCCGGGTCACGGCGGCAGTGATCCGGGAGCAGTATCAAAGAATGGATTAAAAGAAAAAGATGTTGTAAAGAATATTTGTGATATTCTTGCGCAAAAGCTCCGTAATGCGGGTCATTCGGTTATGGTATACCAGGAGCAAAAATCATTTACGGAAGTATCTAAAGAAGAAAACAAAAGCGGTGCGGATTTGTTTGTTTCTGTTCATTGTAATAGTTTTTCGAGTTCATCTGCGAACGGGGTTGAAACGTTGTATTATCCGACCTCTGTCAAAGGGAAAGAGCTTGCGGAATGTGTTCAGACTGCCTTATTGAAACAAACGGGACTTTTTAACCGCGGATGCAAAATGCGTCGGGATTTACATGTGTTAAAATCAACAAAGTCTCCTGCAGTTTTAGTGGAAACAGCATTTATATCTAATCCGGAAGAAGAAAATTTATTACGAGATAAACCTGAAATGTTTTCGGAAGGGATTTTTCAAGGGATAAGAAATTATATAAATTAGCTCTCTCTTCATTTTTTACCACAGCCTTGATTTTCATTAATCAAGGCTTTTTTGTTATTTGTAATATAAAAAAGATTAAATAGTTATTATGTTTTTTGGAGTGATTTTTTAATCCAAAACAGATTACAATTATAAAAAATGTCTTGGTTGTTTATATTGGTGTGGTTGCTGCATTAACTTTACCGACTGTAATAAATAAATATAGAGTAAAACAGTTGAGAACAGCTTTTATGCGCAGCAGCAGCTTAATTCAAAATGCATTAAATCAAACAGCAGTTGAATTTGGGTATGATAATATTAAGGAGTTAAACTCAATTTGTGGTACTCTTCCGGAAGCTGAAACAGGTGCTTGCAAGGTATCAAATAGTGAAACTTTTAATGCAATAAATAGTGATTTTATATCACGTTTTAAAGTTGCAGAAGCTGTTTCAGGAAAATCCATTTATAGTAAATTTGTTCATAAAGAAGCTTACAACTATTCAGGAAAAACGAATTTCATATACGTAAATCTATACGGAGTAGATAGTAATCTTTATTATTTGTCTGATGGTTCTATGTTGACTAGAATGTTGTTCTTTTATCATGGTAAGTATGACGGGATAACTTTTTCTTTTGATACAAATGGGCCTAATAGAGCCCCTAATAGGCTGGGGTATGATATCTTTATTTATAACACCGGAACTTGGACAAAATTGTGTTCCAAAAAACAAGATGGTCAGCTTTACAATGGCCGCGGATGTTATGACTATGCTTTGAAAGATATTAATCCTGATGATAATACAAAAGGGTATTGGGATAGTTTATATTAAGTTCATAAATAAAAAAGGCGGTATAAATAATTAAATTTATATCACCTTAAATCTTTTATTTATCAAGACATAAATAAAAAACCTTCTTAGTCAATGTAAGCAGCAAGAATTTCTTGAACTAACACGGAGAATCTCATCTTCTTTAAAGCTCTCAATTCTGTTTGACGGATGCATTCTTTTGTTACTCCGTAAATATTTCCGATTTCTTCAAGTGTCATTTTGGTTGTTTCTTCTAGTCCATATCTCATTTTTACGACTTGCTGTTCGCGCTCTTTAAGCGTTGATATTACATTCAGTATGTCGCTTTTTAAGTTTTCAAATTCTGTATCTTCTGTCGCAGAAGCCTTTTTATCTTCAATAATGTCTGCAATATTAATATCTTTACCGTCAGGATTTTCCATACCGCTTTCGATAGAAATTGTTTTGGAATATGCTGTTAAAAATAAATCTATTTTATCTGAGGGAATATTCATTTTTTTTGCAACATCTTCGTTTTTAACCTGACAATTATTTTCGCGTTCCATTTCGCGTTTAATCTTAGAAAATCTTGATAGAGTTTCTTGGATATATACAGGGATTTTCATGCAATGTGATTGTTCTGATATTGCCTTAAACATTGATTGTTTAATCCACCAGCTTGCGTATGTCGCAAATTTGTAGCCGAGTTTGTAGTTAAATTTTTCAGCAGCAACCATAAGTCCTAAATTGCCTTCCTGAATTAAATCAATCATGGGAAGATTTGACATGTGTATTGCTTTTTTTGCAATTGTAATAACAAGTTTTAAGTTCGCTTTAATAAGCTGTTTTTTAGCTTCGTCATCTCCGTCTTTAGCTTTTTTTGCAAGTTCTTTTTCTTCTTCAGTTGTAAGTGAGCGATAGTCTGAAATTTCTCTGATGTAATTTGAGAGAGTACTGTCATTTGCTCCGTCTATAATTTCATTTTTTGCTGGATTTGAAGATTTGATGACAGTTTTCATTTTGACAGGTGTATTTTTTTTCATACCTCTTTTAAACTCCTTCTTATTTAGTTAACACAAGATACAACACTATTTTTACTGGTGGGGTAGTATATATTAGAAAGACTTAGTATATATATAGTATATACTAAGATATATAATATTTCAAGTCTTATATTAATTATTATTGCAATTTGTAAAGTTTTGTCTGATGAAAATTTTATTGTATAATAAACTTGTGGAGGATATTATGAAGAAAAAGATACTTATAACTTTAGGAATTATTATTGCTATTGCCGCATCGTCTGTAGTAGGTTTTGCTGTTGCAGCAATGAACACACCAAAGCATCCGTCAGATTATAAAATCGGGATTTCTTATGAAAAGGCTCTAGAATCAGATAAACCAATGCTGGCTGTATTTTACGTAGACTGGTGCGGTTACTGTATGAAGTTTATGCCAAAATTTAAAATTCTCAGCGGAATATATAAAAATAAATTTAATTTTGTTATGGTTAACGTAGAAGCTGATGATAACAAAGTGTTGGCTGATGAGGTTGGTATTAACGGTTTCCCAACTGTTTACATTTTAGACCCGAAATATGATAACAGAGTGTTGATGTCTAACAGCTACTACCAGAACCTTAAAAAATTCAGAGTTGAATTGGACAGATATCTTAGAATTAGATCTTTATTGGATAAGGCTTCTGCTGAGGAAGAAAAATAATTGTAATATTTCTTAATAAAAGAAGTAAAAATAGCAATTTTTTTTAGAGAGAGTACTTTATATAAATATAAAGCTCTCTCTTCTTATTTAAACGGATAGGCCTTGAATACAAACCTCAAGGTCTTTTTTTTATGCTGTTGTATTTAACTTTTCCTTTGCATCTGCTTTTTTATGATAAAATTAAATTATGAAAGATATTCAAAATTTAAAAGATAACAGAAATGTAGATATTCAGAAGGTCGGGATTAAGCACCTTGAACTTCCTTTAATAATTCAGAGAAAGAATAACTCTAATCAGACTGTTTGTGCAAAAGCTAGAGTTAATGTTTCATTGCCAAGAGATTATAAAGGAACTCACATGTCAAGATTTGTTGAGGTGTTAACCGAATGGCAGCATAAGAACCTTCTCGGAGTTGATATTAAAGGATGTTTGGAAAAAATTATAAGCAGACTTGAGGCTGTAAGCGGTGAGCTTGAGTTCAGATTTACATATTTTGTAGACAAAAAATCTCCTGTTACCGGAATACCTGCTCCTATGAGTTATGATTGCTCATTTGAAGGGCGAATTGAAAACGAAAATTACAAATTTATTTTAGGTGTTGTAGTCCCTGTAACTACTCTTTGTCCATGTTCAAAAGAAATATCTGATAACGGGGCGCATAATCAAAGAGCTTTTATAAAAGTGAAAGTTTCGTATGACGAAAGTGAACAGGTTTGGCTGGAAGATTTAATTAATATGATTGAAGAATGTTCTTCCTGTCCGGTTTATCCTCTTTTGAAACGTGAGGATGAAAAATTTGTTACTGAAAAAGCTTGGGATAATCCTAAATTTGTCGAAGATGTACTTCGCGATGTTGTTGTTAAATTACGTAATCATCCTGTTGTAAAAGAATTCGAAGTTGAATGTGAAGCTTTTGAAAGTATCCACAATCATTCTGCGTGGGCTTTTCAACATGAATTCATAGATTAAAATTTATAAGAAACAATTGCATTAATACCCCAGTTTTTAGCGCTGTTATCTTTGATATCTTGAAGATTGTATCTTTGTACTTCTAAAGACAGTGATGCTTTTTCATTCAGTTTCCGAGTTACTCCTGCAAATACTCCTGTGCTGTTTGTCCACTTATCTTGTTTGAAATCCATCTGACCTGAGTAATGCGGATTTAAATAGATATTTGTATTTTTTCCGACAGGTATATCGACTGATAATGGAGAATATCTGATTTGCACGGCTTCAGTATTTTTTCCCATTTTATTTCTTATTCTTAAATTTTGATTAAAAATTCCGTTTTTATCGTAGTCATAACCGCCTTTAACATCAAGGACGAACAATCCTTCGGTATTGAAATCAGTTGCAGCTCCAAGAAATGCTGAAGCATAGCCTTTACCGAATTTATATTTTTCTTCTGCTCCGCAAAGAGTGAAATTTCTTCCGTCTAATCCCTGATATGTTGATAATGATATGTTTCCGACTGTTTTAACAGGTTCTGCCATGTTATCCCCTTTTCGTAAATAATTTCCCCGTATAATTATAAACGTATTTTTTATCTTAAAATTGCCACAATAAAAAAGGACAGGTATTAACCTGTCCTTTTTTTGTTATTCATTAAGCAGTTTTTCTGCAAGTTCGGATTCCGTTCTTCCGTTAAGTGTTTTGTTTATCTCTTGAAGTTTTTGAGCGATAAGCTCTAAATTATCTGTCCAAATAAAGTTATCTAAAACGTATTTTTCAGCTTTGTCAAAATTTCCTTCGATTTGTATTCTGATAATTTCTGAGAGCATTTCTTTTGCTATTGGTACAACATTATCTATATTGACATGAATTTTACCGTCAATAATTTCATAAGCACCTCTTTCCGAGAAATACTTATTTTGCATTACAGTTCTTACTCTATGGGCTTGACTTAATGTCGGTTTGGATTTTAAGAAGTTATCTGCAATTGTTGTTACGATAATTTGTTTGCGTTGTTCTTCTGTATACATCCCGAGTTCGGTCAATAAATCGACAAATGCAAGCGAGCCCATATCGGCTTTATTTTCTTCAATTATATTTCGATATTTCCCGAGAGTTTCGCAAGCCTTTTTAGGTCCTAATGAATGAGCATTTTCATGACCGATTGTAAACCAGTGGTCTGCTTCATCTAAATAATATTTGTGTTGTTCTTTATCCAGAATTGCATCTAATCTTTCTTGGAGTTTTTTCATATCACTTATAAAACGGATTTGTCTGTGGTAAACATTTCTTCTTCCCCCGCCTATGGTCAGAGAAAGTTTATCATCATTTGGAAGGTTTTCAGCAAGAGTAATTCCGCCTCTGTATGCTCCGACATCACCTGTTACTGCAACTAAATCAACATCTACCATAGTTTGTTTTGCGTCTTGATTAGGATTGATATTTTGTTCATATTCATCTGAAAACGGCATATTTTGAGCTAGGATTGGAAGATATTGTTTTATAGCCATTAAAGCTTCTGTTCCTTTTTTGTTTACAATACCTACTCTGCCGCCCAGAAAATCTTTTGGCGTTGCTTTAATTCCGTTTTGTTCAAGAAGTTCTGAAAGTTCTTTATTTTCAGCAATAGTACCGGTCATTTCATCTTCATAGTTTTCTCTTGTGATTGTAAATTCCAATGGTGTATCTTGCAAAGCCGCCCATTTTTTATCTGCATAAGCATCCAGCATTGGGTCTGCTTCTCTTAGAGCTTTCGCTTGTAATCTCAGATATTCATTAAAATCTGCATTTGTGGATGTTTCAGCGGCTTTTTCAATTTCATCTGCCATTTTTGCGAAATCTTCTTTAAATTTGTCTATATAATCAATCCCGACTAATTCATCGCCGTTTCTTTCTACAACTGAACGCTGTGTCAGGATTTTTTTCACTTCTTCTGTTTTTTCTTCATTTATCATTTCGGTTAAGATGGTGTGAAACTCCTCTTTTGATAAATCTTCAGGGTAAACACCTTTTCCGGGAAGTTCTGTAATACCTTTTGCGAGGTTAATTTTGTTTGACATTGTATCAATAGCGTTCATGCCTTTTTGTGCATCAAAAAGGATTTTTGTAAGCTCTGCCTGTTTGCAGCCTTTGGAAATTTCTTTTTCTAAAAATTCTTTAAACTCAAGATTATGATGGCAGTCAATCTGCATATTAATTCTTTCCAAAATATAAGCAGCCTTAACAAGATGTTTTAATGCTTCTTTATCACCTTGTGCAAGTTCAGAATATTCTGCGGCATCGGCTTTCAGCATCTTTTTAGTCATCAAATAATCTTTATTTGTACGTTTTTTCAATTCTTCCATAGGAAGATTTAATTCAAACTCTCTCATTATATTCTCCTTTACTTTTGGGGAATATTATACCATTATAATGAAAACTTTGTGTCGTCTATTTGTGGTAAGTCTCGCCTTTAATTATTTTAAATGCCCTGTAAATTTGTTCAACAAGTATTAGTCGTGCGAATTGATGCAAAAAAGTCATTTTAGACATACTCATTTTTAGATTTGCTCGGTTTGATACTACAGGAGAAATCCCGCAGGAAGAACCTATGACAAAAATGATTTCAGATATCCCGTCATTTGTAAGTTCTTCTATCTTTTCGGCAAATTCTTCAGAGGAAAACATCTTTCCTTTGATTTCCATAGTTATAACAAATGATTGAGGTTTAATGTGTGAAAGGATTTTTTGACCTTCTTCTTCTAAGATTTTGTTTGTTAAATTTTCATCTTTAATTTCTATTGCCGAAAGTTCGATTATTTCTAAAGATGCATAGGGTGTAAGGCGTTTCATAAATTCGTCAATACCTTCTTTTAGAAATTTTTCTTTAATTTTTCCTAATGCAATTATTTTAATTTTCATCTTTAGCCATATAAACGGTAGTAGAAGGGAAGGCGAATTCAATTCCTTCTTCACGGAATTTTTTTACAGCTTCCAATATAACCTGTTCTTTTATTTTCAAAAATTTATTATAAACGTTTGTTTTTGTATAAGCACTTACTTTAATATCTATAGAACTTGAAGAAAGTGTTTCCAAATAGACAATATAGCCGTCGTGAATATCTTTATTATTCGCTAAAATTTCTTCAAGAATTGTAATTGCGCGTTGAAGTTTTTCGTCTGAAGTATCGTAAGTTACGCCGAAAGTTTCAAAAATTCTACGTTTTTTACCATTTGTGACATTCTTTATTATTGCGCCTGACACAACATCATTCGGCAGAATAATTAAAGAGTTGTCTAAAGCTCTTATTTTCGTTGAGCGCATATTTATTTCTTCAACGTTACCTTCAAATCCGTTAACGTTAATATAATCACCTAATTGATAAGAATGATCTGATAGAATACCGAAAGTTCCGAATATATTTGCGATTGTTTTTTGTGCAGCAAACCCGACAGCTAAACCGGTAATCCCAAAACCTGCGATTAATGAAGACATAGAGTAACCATGGCTTTGCAGGAATGAGGCGAGAAGGAAAAATACGACGACCCCTTTAAAGATATTGCTTAGTATAGGTACAAATCTTGTAAGCGGGGAGTTATTACTCAAAGTCAATTTAGCTTTTAGTTTTGAATCAAATAAATCAATAAGTTTAAACACAACCATTCCGATAAGAACAATTGCCATAATTTCAAACATAAATTTGATACGCAAAGCAACTAATAGTTTTTCTATTTTATCAGAAAATTCAAATATTTCGTTAATCATCATATCCCCCATTTAAGATGGTAAAAAAGGAAAACAAGCTTCACCGGAGTTAACCGTTAAGAAGGTACAAAAAAGCGGAAGACGAGACTCGCTTGCATCGTAGGCGAACAACATGAGCCGTACGAGGCAGGATTTCCGAAAGGATTGAACTCAATATGTTACGAGTGGGACGAGTAACATATAAGTTCGCAGTCTCGCTAAGAATTCCGTTAAGAAGGTACAAAAAAAGCGGAAGACGAGACTCGAACTCGCAACAACCTGCTTGGAAGGCAGGGACTCTAGCCATTGAGTTACTTCCGCATATTTCTAATATAATATAAAAAAAAATTTTTGCAATAGCTAAGTTAAAAATTTTTCTAATTCTTTTGGGTTAGTTCAAACTTATGGGATTTGTTATGTAAAAACTCATTCTTGCGAGTGGTGAAAAGCATTGAAAAAAGCGTTATTATATAAAAGTAAGCTTGTTATATCCAGGCACTTTTTCGGGGTTGCGATAAGATTTTTTCTCTTTGCAGGTTTGGTTGAAAATATAACAAGCTTCTTCCCAAAAAGATTTACAGACTCTATGTTTGATATGCATAACTTGCTCCGTTAGCTGCGGGGCAAGTCTTTTTTATTGTGTGCGGATTGAATTAACTTTTTTTTAATGGTATTATGTGACAGGTAGAAATAAAATAAGGAGTTAATCAGTTATGTTAAGAGAAGTAAGAGCGAGTCATATATTAGTAAAAACAGAAGACGAAGCTAAAAAGCTGCTTGAAGAAATTAAAGCAGGAAAATCTTTTGGTGATGCAGCAAAAGAAGTTTCTTTATGCCCTTCAGGTCGTGACGGCGGGGATTTAGGTTTCTTTGGAAAAGGTATGATGGTTAAACCTTTTGAAGATGCTGCTTTTTCTATGAAGGAAATCGGTGAAGTTTCAGAACCTGTTCAAACTCAATTCGGGTGGCATTTAATTCAATTAACAGGCATGATTGATGATTAGTGCCGTTAATAAAATTCAAGAATTTATGAAAGAGCAGAAAGTTAATTTTCTGCTCGTAAATTCTACAAATAAATATTTAGAGGAATATACTCCATTAGAAGAAAATTCAAGATATTTTTTGACGGATTTTTCAGGTTCTACAGGAGATGCACTTGTAACGCAAGATGCTGTTTACTTATTTGTTGACGGGAGATATCATATTCAGGCGGATTTGGAAGTCAACCATGATATTGTAACGGTCGTTAAATTGCAGACAGGTCAAATATTTCTTGATGAATTAATAAAAAGAATTCCTCAAGGTGAAACTCTTGGAGTTTTTTCAAAAAAGAATTCTCAAAAACGTGTTGAGTACTTAGCTGAAAAAGGGATTGATCTAAAATATTTTGATGTTGATCCGTTAGATAAAACAGTTTTCTATGATAGTTCAAATGTTGTTCAGGTTCAAGGCGTTCCTGTTGAGGAAAAAGTGAAGGATATAAGTCTTGACGGAGCTGTTTTAATTACAAATCTTGAAGAAGTGTCGTATCTTTTTAATTTGAGAGACTTTTCTAAAAAGTATTCAAGTAAAATTCGGGGTAAGGCTGTAATTCTTAGCGGTCGTGCTCGTTTGCTTGATGATATTGATGATTTTGTGGAAAGTTATCAGGGCAACATTTTTATAGATAAATCAACAATAAATGCGTACGATTTTTCATTAATCGGTTCAAAAGCCAAAATTCTTTCGGACAGCCCGATTAAACTAATGAAATCTGTTAAAACGGATGATGAGATTAAACATTATATTGAAGCTTTTAAAAAGACAGATAATGCCGTTTGCGCAATCAGAGATTATATTGAAAATAACGATAATATTTCTGAATTTGATATTTCTGAGCAGCTGGAAAAGGAATTTAAGCGTTTTGGAGCAAAAAGTTTAAGCTTTAAATCAATCGTTGCAAAAGATAAAAATTCTGCTTTAGCCCATTATTCAAAATGTTCAAAAGATGAAATCATACAGAACGGAAGTCTTATTTTAATTGACTGCGGAGCATATTATGAACAGGGGCTTGCAACCGATATTACAAGAGTTTTTGTCAAAGGTTCGCCGTCAGAACTTCAAAAGCGAGTTTACACAACGGTATTAAAAATGTTTTTAAATGCTTATAATTCTGACTTGAAAACGGGGTATGAGATAGACAATCTTGCAAGAAAAATTTATTCTGAAAATGAGATTGAAGGTTTTGTTTTTAACCACGGGCTCGGACACGGAATAGGCGTAAGCGTTCATGAATATCCGCCGAATTTGAGCAAAAATGATATGGCAAAAGTTGAGATTAAAGATAATATGTGTTTTACAATCGAGCCAGGGTTGTATAATGAAAATCATTTCGGAGTAAGACTTGAAAATTCTTGTTATATGAAAGACGGGAAAATACGTTCCTTTGTTCACATGAATTACGAAAAAAAACTGATAGATTTTTCCCTTTTAACAGAGCAGGAAAAAGTGTGGCTTAAAGAATTTGAGGTTCTATAAAATGCAGGAAATCACAAGTATTAATAATGATTTGGTGAAACAGACCGTAAAATTGCAGCAAAAAAAGTTTCGCGACAGAGAGAATAAATTTCTTCTTGAAGGTTTTAAATGTATTGAAGAAGCTTTTAATGCAGGTATTGAGATTGAATACGCTTTTGTGTCCGACGACAAAAAATATGCGTTTCTTTCGGATAAAGCTATTCTTACAACCGAATCTGTGTTGAAGAAAATTTCAACGACTGATACTGCGCCTGATGCAGTTGCGGTTGCAGTCAAAAAAAATTATACTCTGTCTGATTTAAAGGATGCAAAAAAAGTTGTACTTTTAGAAAACATAAAAGATTTGGGTAATCTCGGAACAATTCTGAGAACTTCAACTGCTTTCTGTGCAGATGCTGTTGTTTTGTACGGCAAAGAATGTGCAGATATTTATAATCCCAAATGTGTCCGAGCTTCTGTAGGAAATCTCTGGAAAATTCCCGTTGTTTATATTGATAAGTTTGAAGAGCTTAAAAAAATTTTTGATAAATTCGAACGTGTTGCAACACTGCCGCGGGCAAAAGATTATTTGAAAACTTTCAGCGTAAAAGCTCCTGTTCTTGTAATGTTCGGTTCTGAAGCCGACGGGCTTTCAAATGAGTTGATTAATTTTTCTACAAAAGAAGTTAAAATTGAGATGGCATCTTCTGTTGAATCCTTAAACTTGTCTGTTTCGTGCGCAGTTGTGTTATACAAATTATTTTTATAGTAAAATTATTGTATGGATATTTTGGAAGTAAAAAACCTTTGGAGTGAAGTTAAAAACGATATAAAAGAAAATGTGCCTGCCCCGGCTTTTCAAATGTGGATGGATGCCTTAGAGCCGGCAGATTTTGATGGGAATGTATTTTTTCTGATTACTGTTCATTCGCTTGCACCGCAGGTTATAAAAGCTAATTATGACAATCAGATTTTGGAAGCCTTTAAAAAGGTAATCGGGCGTGAGGTAAGTTATCAGATTACATTTGATGCGGATTTGGCTGATAAGTATCAAAAGGAAAAGAAAAAAGAACTTCAAAAAGCAAAAAGGGCTTTGCCTGAAACAGAAGAAAGTAAGATTATTGATAATCTTGCACAGATGCAATCTTCTGCTAATTTGAATTTGAAATATAAATTTTCTAATTTCGTTGTTGGTGAGAACAGCAGATTTGCACATGCAGCTGCTTTTACCGTTGCTCAAAATCCTGCTAAAAAATATAATCCTTTATTTATTTACGGTGCATCGGGGCTTGGCAAAACTCACTTAATGCAGGCAATCGGTCATTACATTATTTTTAATAAGCCTAAATTACGTGTAAAATATATTAAGACCGAGGAATATGTGAATGAACTTATCAAAAATATTCAATGCGGCGGAAATGACAGAAACAGCCGTATGGATAAATTCCGTCAGAAATACAGAAATGTTGATGTGCTGTTGATTGATGATATTCAATTTTTGGAAAGTAAAACCTATACAATGGAAGAAATTTTTCATACTTTTGACAGTCTTCACAACAAAAATAAACAGATTGTAATAACGTCTGATAGATTGCCAAAAGATATTCCGACTTTGCCAGACAGACTGCGTACGCGTTTTGAAATGGGATTAATGGTTGATATAACGCCTCCTGATTTCGAAACCCGCGTTGCAATACTCAATAATCTGGCAGAACAGGCAAATGTTAAAGCGGAATTTGATGTTTTTGAATATATAGCAAAAAATTTTGTAAATAATGTGAGAGAACTGGAAGGGGCATTCAATAAGGTAAGTGCTTACGCTGATATTGAAAAAACAGATTTAACTCTGGAATTTGCAAAAAAAGTTTTGAATTGCGAAAGCATGAAACAGGAAATTACTATTGAAAAAGTTGCACGTGCAGTAGGGGAATATTATGGTGTTTCTCTAAACGATTTTTTGAGCTCAGCAAGAAATCAACGAGTGTCATCCGCGCGACATGTGGCTGTTTATATGGCAAGGGAGCTTACTCAAAAAAGTTTTGAAAGCATTGCGGAATTTTTTAAGAAAAAGCATACAACAATGCTTTATTCATACGAAAAAATAAGAGATGATTTAAAGACAAACAAAAATCTTGATCAGGATATTGCGGTAATAAGAAGAACTTTGAGGGAACATTAATGTATGATTATATAAAAGGAATTTTAGCAGGAAAAACGAATTCTTCAAAAGGAACTTATGTTACTGTAGAAACATCGGGGGTTGGATATCTTTTAGAAGTTACGACGCGTGATTTTAATGAAATATCCGAAGGTGACATAAAGGTTTATACAGTTCTTCTTCACAGAGAAGATAAGATGAGTCTTTGCGGATTTTTGCACAAAGAAGACAGGGATATATTTCATATTTTAACTTCCGTGTCCGGGGTCGGGGCGAAAATGGCATTAACCCTGCTTGATGAATTTGAATCTTCCGAGCTTATCGGCTTTGTAATTGACGGTAATTACAAAGAAATTACGCGTGCGAAAGGGGTAGGTCCAAAGCTTGCGCAAAAGATTATATTGGAATTAAAAGATAAATTAATGAATTATCAGACAAAAGAGCCAATAAAAATAACATCAATAACTCCGGCTAAGATTGATGACAGGGCTGTTGAAGACGCGCAGATGGTGCTTGTTTCTTTAGGTTATGAACGCGCTGAAATTCAGGACGCAATATCAAAAGCGCTTGCTTTGTTGAATGAAAAGGCATCCGCAGAGGAGATTTTAAAAGAGGCGTTAAAGATACTATCGTTATAATTTGTTCATTTCTTTCTTTTTGTTGCGAGCAAAAAGAAAGAAACGTAACTAAAGAAAGAAAAACACGCTGCCCGTTTATCTGCACTAAATTCAATCTTATGCTCGCAAACTTCCTGCGGTCAAACAATGCTCGCTTTGTTACTATTTCATTAAGTGCAGATAATTTATTAAGTACACCTAAAATTATATTGCACAAGACTTTTAAAATTGTTAATTATTCTCATCTGCTCCCTATCGCAAATATTGCTTGCTCAAGATTAGAAAAACTCACTGATGATTACTGTGAGTTAGAATCTAAAATATATAAACGTATTTTGAATTTATAGTATCAAAGCTATAAATGCCGCTGCAACCATTGCAGGTCCGAAAGGCATATATGTTCTGTTTTCAGGGTTTTCACGCAAACCTTTGAATATTAATACGCATGAAATTATTCCAAGTATTGCCAGAATTATTGCCACGATTGTATATAAAGCTATATTTTCAACAGTAATTACTCTGAAATGCTGCAATGTGTAAAATGCAATTGCAAATACTGCGAAAATTCCAAATGAAATTAATGTTTTCCAATCTTTGTTCTTAACAAGCCCGCTTATAAAAATCGGTAAAAAGATTACAACCTGAATCGCAACTGATAATGCAAGAACTACAAGAAGCGTTCTCCATCCGAAAAGTGCTCCCAAACCTGCCGCAATAAAAGTATCTCCTTCGCCGAAAGCCCTTGTTCCCGCAATCAAATATCCTGCTCTTGCACAAATTTCAAGAATTAATGCACCTGCAATCATACCTAAAAGCGAATTTGTGATAGGGTTGTTAAGTACAAGATATTTTGAAAATTCTATAGGAGTCCCTGTCTGATGCATTTGCCAGAATGATAAACCTGTTACGACAATTGCATATACAAGCCCGATTGCAATTAAAGTATATGTATGAACATCATAAACAACTTTTTCTTTAATATCCGTGCCTGCAATAACAATCAACAGAGAAGCAATTACCCATGCAAACAATGTATCTATACTTACTCCGAACTTCATAAATAATAATGTATATATAATACCTGTTAAAAGTTCGATAATTGGATATTGAATGCTTATAGGTTCTTTACAGAATGCGCATTTGCCTCTCAAACAAATATAAGAAATGACAGGAATATTATGCCACCACTTTAGAGGGTTTTGACATTTAGGACATTTTGAAGCTGGAAAAACAATCGATTCCTCGCTTAAAGTTCTTAAAATAACAACGTTCAAAAAACTTCCTATGCACAAGCCTGTAATAAATACCAGTGCTAAAATTGCAATTAATGCTCCCATTTCTTATGTCTCCTTTAGTTTTCGTCTTTAGTTTTAATTATTTCGTACATTTTGCTTAAAGCTTTTTTAAGTCTTCTTGATACCTGCATTTGTGAAATATGTATTCTTTCTGATATTTCACGCTGATTTAAGTCTTGATAATAGCTCATTTCAATAATCTGCTGTAAATCTTCAGGCAGTTTTTTTATGGCTGCCGCAAGCATTATTTTGTTTTCATAAGAATTCATAAATTCCTGATAATCGCCTGCGGGAATTCTGTCAATAAGAGTTAAATCATCGTCATCAACTGAGGAAATAGCTTGATCTAGTGACAAAGTGCTCTTACACAGTTCTATTTCCATAACTTCATGAATTTTCTGTACAGATACTCCGACTACTTCTGCAATTTGTTCTTCCGAAGGTTCTTCATATCCCTTTTCTTTCAGCTGTTTAACCGCTGAACTTATCTTAAATACAAGTTCCTGCAGTTCTCGAGGGGCTTTTATGATAGATGCTTTATCTCTCAAATAATGTTTAATTTCGCCTCTTATAAAGTAGGATGCATAGGTTTTAAATCTTGTATTTTTATCCGGGTTGAAAAATTCAATAGCCTTAATAAGTCCTATACAGCCAACCTGTACTAAATCTTCATTTGAAATACCTGATTGTGCCGCGATGTTTCCTGCAATTTTTTTTACAAGAAGCATTCCGTTTTCAACGATATTTATATGAAGCATCCGTTTACGTTTCTCGTCCTTACAAGCTTTGTAAGAAAGAATTTGCGTATCTAAATCTTCAATAGGTTTTTCTCTGCTCTCCAACAAAATTATCTCCAATATTATCAATATTATATCATAACTTTTTAATTTTAGAAATCATTAAATTTATGTAATAATTTTTTTTGCATGAGGAATTTTTGTGTTACGATTATATTAATATAAGTGGAGTGGAATTATGATAACTATTAAAGATGTTGAACACGTAGCTAAATTAGCAAGGTTGGAATTAACCGAAGAAGAAAAAGAGTTATATACAAAACAGCTTGGTGATGTTTTGAAATATGTTGATCAGATGAATGAAGTTGATACCTCAAATGTTAAACCAATGACACAGGTTATTGATTTTTGTAATGTCATGAGAGAAGACAAAGTTGTTCAGGAAATCAGCAAAGAAGATTTGATGGCTAATGCTCCCGAAGAAGAAAACGGTTTCTTTAAAGTTCCTAAAATTAATTAGTGGAATATAAAGAAAGCGGTTGAGATGGGACAGATAATAAGAAAATTTTTGCATTATGCAGAAATTTTTCTGTTTTGAAAGGGGTTAAAAGATGACAAAATATATTTTTATAACAGGCGGTGTTGTAAGTTCTCTTGGAAAAGGGATTATTGCCGCGTCTTTGGGTAGATTGTTACGAGCAAGAGGGTTTTCGGTTATTAACCAGAAATTTGACCCTTACATAAATGTTGACCCCGGTACTATGAGTCCGTTTCAGCACGGCGAAGTCTTTGTAACCGATGACGGGGCTGAAACAGACCTTGATTTGGGACACTATGAAAGATTTACCGATACATCTCTCGGAAAATATAATAATGTTACTTCCGGCAGTGTTTATCAAACTGTTATTGAAAAAGAACGCCGCGGAGATTATCTCGGGGCAACTGTTCAGGTGATTCCGCATATTACCAATGAAATCAAATCAAGAATTCTTGGCGCAACAAAACAGTTTAAACCCGATTTTCAATTAATAGAAATAGGCGGAACTATAGGTGATATTGAAAGTTTACCTTTTATTGAAGCAATAAGACAATTTAAAGCAGAAGTTGGGATAGGTAATGCCGTATCTGTCCATACTACTTTGCTTCCTTATCTGCCAACATCAGGGGAATTGAAAACTAAACCTTCACAGCACAGCGTACAGGTTTTAAGAAGCTATGGTATACAACCTGAAATTCTAGTTTGCCGAACAACAAAACCTATTCCTAAAACAGAAAAAGAAAAACTTGCTCTTTTCTGTTCTGTCCCCAAGGAGGCTGTTATTGAATGCCGTGATATGAAAAGTATTTATGAAGTGCCGCTTGCTTTAGAAGATCAAAATATGGCAGGTGTAATCCTTGATATGCTTAGAGTTGAAGATAGAAAAGCTGATTTAGCTGGTTGGAAGCAGCTTGTTGAAAATATTAAAAATCCACAAGGTACAGTAAAAGTTGCGATTGCAGGTAAGTATACAAAATTATCGGATGCATATATTTCTGTTGTTGAATCTTTAAAACATGCCGGATATGCAGATGATGTTAAAATTGAAATAAAATGGATAAATTCAGAAGAATGCATAGATTATAACGCTTGTAAAGATTTAATGAAAGATGTACAGGCTGTAGTTGTTCCAGGCGGGTTTGGCGTAAGAGGTATTGAAGGTAAATTAAATGTAATTCGTTATGCTAGAGAAAATAACGTTCCATTTTTAGGATTGTGCCTTGGAATGCAATGCGCAGTAATTGAATATGCGCGGCATGTTGCAGGTATTAAAGATGCTAACTCAAAAGAATTTGACGAAAACGCGCAGCACCCTGTAATAGATTTAATGCTTGAACAAAAAAATGTTCACGGTTACGGCGGAACAATGAGACTTGGAGCTTATGACTGCGTGCTTAAGAAAGGTTCTAAAGCCGCAAAAGCTTACGGTAAAGAGAAAATTTCCGAACGTCACAGACACAGATATGAAGTAAATAACGAGTACTTAAATCAAATAGCTGAGGCGGGTTTGGTATTTTCGGGGATGTCGCCTGACGGTATGCTTGCAGAAGTTGTAGAATTACCAAATCTTGATTGGTTTGTAGCTTGTCAGTTCCATCCTGAATTTAAGTCAAGACCTGAACATCCGCATCCTTTGTTTAAAGGTTTGATTGATGCGGTTGTAAATAAAAAATAGGTTTGAACAGCCCTTAATAAAAATAGTCCACTGAATTTGTTTTTGGGGGTTAAAATATGAGCTGGAGATTGCGGAATAAATCCGCAATGACATAAGTTAAGCTGAGATTCCTGTAATTTAACATACCGAGTAAGATGTAATTAACTATGAGATGAAGATTGAAAAAACAAAAATGAAATTTTTTGTCCCAACTATTGACATTTTGTCTCAATTGTTATATTATACACCTGAGGTCAATTATGAAAAAAAAGAATATTTTAAACCTAATAAAATACCACACAGAAAAAAATGAGGCTGGATTTAAAGAAGAAGCCTTTGAAATAGCCAGGTATTTTGATACTATTAAAGACTTTGAGCTATCAGAATATATTATGTCATTACTATCTGACGCTAATACTTTTTCCCCGCAAATGCAAGAAGAAAATCTAAAATATTTAAAAAGACTAGAAATCAGTAATGAATCAATCCCTTTGCCACATTCTATAAAAGAAAATGTGCTCGGTATTATAAATGCTATAGGGCATCATGCTGGGGTGAATAAGTTTTTATTTGAGGGGCCACCTGGCACAGGAAAAACGGAAACGGTAAAGCATTTAGCAAGAATTCTAGATAGAGAATTATTTGTTGTTGATTTTGAGTTAATTGTTGATAGTAAATTAGGACAAACATCTAAAAATATAGCAGGTTTGTTTGCAGAGTTAAAAAGAATTCCAAATCCTAATGATGTTATTATTTTATTTGATGAAATTGATGCTATTGCAATTGATAGAATCAATTCAAATGATGTAAGAGAAATGGGACGAGCTACATCTTCGGTCTTAAAAGGACTTGATGCTTTAAATGACGAACTAATATTAATTGCTACAACCAACCTTTATCAATCGTTTGACAAAGCCCTTGTAAGAAGATTTGATTCTGTTATTGATTTTGGGCAATATACAAAAGAAGATTTACAAGAAATAGGTGAAATTATACTAAACCAGCTTCTTGAGCGATTTAAAAATGCTGGACGTAATATCAGGCTCTTTAGGAAAATTTTAGATATTCCAGAAAAATTACCATATCCTGGTGAGTTAAAAAATTTAATCAAAACTTCTTTGGCTTTCAGTGATCCTAATAGTGAATATGATTATCTTAAAAGGCTTTACTTAAGTTTTTGCAAAGATATCTCAGAAGATTCTTTAAAACAAATAAAAGATAAAGGCTTATCAGTTAGAGAAATTGAGATTCTAACGGGTGTTTCAAGAAGCAAAGTATCAAGAAAACTTAAGGAGTTAGAATAGCATGAATCATACATTACAGTTAAAGGGTACTTTTGAACAAAAAACAAATAATTCAATCCCAGGTCTGCCTAATATTCCATCAGGTGCTACAGTATATGTGTCAAAAATGGAACAATTGCAGAATGATTTATCAAGATTACAAACATATTGGAACAATGAACACTATTTTTCAGGAGCTTTAATAAGTGTTTATTACAATAAAGTTGCAGCTAAAAGTAATCGTGTTCAATCACTTTTATCAAATAAAAGCATCAGGGGTGCTCGATTTTATGATATAGAATCTCCCAAACACTTAATTACACACTTTATAACAATGGAAAAATTAAATCAATCTATCATCTTGTTAAGTCAATGCATTAATATTGTCAAACAACAGTTTTTGGGCAAGATTACCCACGAAAAAATTAAAAGTATTATTTCAAATGATATTGAGATCAAATCTGAAACAGTATCCAAATCAGCTTTTGTTAAAACTATTGTAGATACTTTTTATGTTCATAAATTTGATGTATTCCTAAATGACTCTTCTGTTTCAAATGAATCTATTATTTCAATTTTTAAAACAGATACAGAAACCGTCAAGTTAATGCATAATATAGGAATAAATATTGATAATGCAAGAGTTATTGATGAAACAACCATGTTTTTACTTCCAGATGAATTGGAAACTTTAAAAAATAGAGCTCCGTATTTGATTGCGATGGAAGTCTCAGATTTGTCAGAGTTAACTAAAGCAGATTTCGATTTTTCCTCAAAAGAAGTTCCTTATACAATTAATAATCCTGATAAAGAACCAACTATAGGTGTTATTGACACATTGTTTGATGAAAATGTTTATTTTTCAAAATGGGTTAATTATAAAAATTATGTATCTAAAGATATTCAGTGTTCAGATGATGATTTTCGACATGGGACAGCAGTTACGTCCATACTCGTTGATGGTCCTTCCTTAAACCCTGATTTAGACGATGAATGTGGTCATTTTAAAGTAAGACATTTCGCAGTTGCTGCAGGAAAGCAATTCAGTTCATTCTCAATATTAAGAAATATTAAACAAATTGTTGCTGAAAATAGAGATATTAAAGTTTGGAATTTATCATTAGGTTCCAAGTTGGAAGTAAATCAAAATTTCATATCTCCTGAATCTGCCATATTAGACCAAATTCAATATGAAAACGATGTTGTTTTTGTTATTGCTGGTACTAACAAAGAAGAAGCAGAGCCACCAAAGACTATAGGAACACCTGCAGATTCAATAAATTCATTAGTAGTAAATTCAGTATCTTTTGATAACACCCCTGCCTTATACACAAGAAAAGGTCCTGTTTTATCATTTTTTATTAAACCTGATATTAGTTACTATGGTGGTGATAAAACAAAAAAAATAAAAGTTTGCACAAATAAGGGCATTGAATACGTGCAGGGAACTTCATTTGCCGCTCCTTGGATTGCCAGAAAGTTATGTTATCTTATTTCTGTATTAGGTTTGAGTAGAGAAGTTGCAAAAGCTTTAATCATAAATTCTGCTACAACCTGGGGAGAGCAAAAATTTGATCCTGCAGTTGTAGGTCATGGTATTGTTCCGGTAAGTATAAAAGATGTCGTGAATACTGCAGATGACGAAATTCAATTCATCTTATACGGTGTATCTGAAAAATATAATACTTATAATTACAACATTCCTATTCCAGTCAACAAAGAAAAACAGCCTTTTATTGTAAAAGCAACTTTATGCTATTTCCCTTGCTGTTCAAGGAATCAAGGTGTCGATTATACAAATACTGAATTAGATATAACTATAGGTCGACTAAATGGAGAGAGAATTCAACCTATTGATAATAATTATCAAAGTATTGAAAATTTTGGTTATGTTTATGAAGCCGAAGCTCGGAAACTATTTAGAAAATGGGATAATGTTAAACATGTTAGAGAAATTTTAAAAAAAGGAAGCCGTCCTAAGAAAGTTTACGATAAAGGCATTTGGGGTATTAGTTTAAAAACAAAAGAGCGACTTGAAAAAAAATGGGGAAATGGACTTAGATTTGGATTAGTAGTAACACTGAAAGAACTTGGCGGCATCAATAGAATTGAAGAGTTTATACATAACTGTCAATTAAGAGGTTGGCTTGTTAATACTATTGATGTTGATAACAGAATTGATATTTATAATATTGCAGAAGAAACTATCAGATTTGAAGACTAAATAAATTTAGACCAGAAGAGAGAAAGGAGATAATTATGGATATTTGATTTAGGGCAGGAAGGGATGGGCAAAAAAAAAGTGATTTTATTGGACATAAAACCACTCTAAAAAATTATTTTTTCAAATACAGTATAAATACAAAATTCCACAAAAGCAAGTATATTGTTTTGTCCATTGTGGTTATTTTGTAATACAAAAATTTAAAAGGAAATAAAATGTTATATTTAAATGAAAAATTTACGGAAACAACAAAATTACAAGTATGGAATAAAGCGAAAATTATAGCAAATAATGATCCAAAAATTTGGAGACAAGATTTTGCAGGTGCCTGGATAAAATATGACGATTATGGCAAATGCACAAATGATACAGGCTATGGTTGGGAAATTGATCATATAAAACCTCAATCTAAAGGAGGAAGTGATAATTTATCTAATTTACAACCTATGCAATGGTGTAATAATAGAACAAAAGGTGATGATTATCCAAATTTTAAAACGTCAATATCTTCTGAAAGTGCCAAAAATATCCATAAAGAGCAATCATGGAAAATTAATTTGTAAGACCAATAGAGAGAAAGTTAAAACTTTCTCTCTATTTATGCATTTACCAAACTTTTAATATCAGTTCTTGGCGGGTTGCCGAACATCTTTTTATATTCTCTGCTAAATTGTGTCGGGCTTTCATATCCTACAAGATAGCTTGCCGATTCGGCGTTATGCTCGCCTGTCAACATAAGTCTTTGAGCTTCATATAATCTTAATTGTTTTTGATACTGCAAAGGTGATATTGTTGTCACATCTTTAAAATGCTTATAAAAAGAAGATGGAGCAAGATTTAAACTTTTTGCAAGTTCATCCATGTTTATTTTCTCTTTGTAATTTTCTTTTAATAAATTTATTGCACCCGCTATCTGATTATATTGATTCCCTTTGGTATTTGCTGCCTTAATCAAATCACCCAAAGGCCCTGTTAACAATAAATAATGAATTTCTTTAATAATCATTGGAGCTAATATTTTTTGTCTATCTTCTGATTGCTCTAACAATTCGGCAAGCCTTATGAATGCATTTATTAAATCTTCGTCTGCATCAGCCCCTGCAAAACAAGTTTGATTTTCGCTATATTTAACTTCAGAAAAATTCATCTCAGTCATTAACTGCGAAATTAGATAAGAATCGAGTTCCACAACAAGTCCTATACAAGGTCTTTCTTTCGTTGCATTTTTAATTCTGCTCATCAACGGAATATCCACAGAACAGACCATATATTGACCTTGACCAAAAGTAAATTCTCTATCGCCGAAAATCGTTTGTTTATTTCCTTGCAACAATAATATTGCAAGCGGCGTGTAAAAACATTTTTTGAGTTCTGTCGGTTCATCTCTTTTTGAAACTTTAAAGCCTTTTATTGATGTATTGTAATATCCCGGCTCTTGATAAAGTTTGATAATTTTTTCTTTTATTTGTTCAATTTTGTTCATAATAAAATTCTAACACAAACTTGAGAGAATTAGATAAGAAATAGACAGAATTAGGTCTTAAAAAATTTTTAAATTTATAGATAATATAGATTTAGGTATTATGAGGATTTTTAGATGAAAAAATTTTTATATTTAGTAATTACAGTAATTTTATTAAATTTGGGAGGGAATGCAATGGCACAAGAAGTTTTGACAACAAAGCAGCAAGATATTGCAATGATAGCTTCATACACCGCAAGAGGTGATATTGACGCTCTTGAAAAATCTTTAAATAAAGCATTAGATGATAAATTAACAATAAATGAAATTAAAGAAGTTCTTGTGCAGATGTATGCTTATTGCGGATTTCCAAGAAGCTTGAATGCTCTTAATTCTTTTTATAAAGTAGTTAATTCAAGAAATTGCGATATATTAGGCGAAGCAGGACAAGTTCTGTCTGCTGAAACTGATAAAAACGAATACGGTACAAAAGTTCAAACAGAACTTGTCGGTCAGCCTGTTAAAGGTGCGGTTTTTGAATTTGCACCTGCAATTGACCAGTATTTAAAAGAACATTTATTTGCTGATATTTTTGCTCGCGGTGTTTTAACCAATCAAGAAAGAGAAATTGCAACAATTGCAGCACTTTCTTCTATGCAAGGAGTTGACTCACAACTAAAATCACATATTAAATGCGGGAAAAATACAGGTTTAACAGACGCACAAGTTAATGAAATTCTTGATTTAACTAAAAGTGCAAGAAGCGGTGCTTTTAATATTGGAGTAAAAAACGATGCTTATGCAAAATATTTTAAAGGTCAAAGTTACTTACAGCCATTGACAACAGAGGGAGTAAATTCTGCAAATGTAACTTTTGAGCCTGGTTGCAGAAATAATTGGCACATTCATCATAAAGGCGGACAGATTCTTCTTGTAACATCAGGTCGCGGCTATTATCAAGAATGGGGAAAACCGGCGCAAGAATTGAAAACAGGTGATGTTGTAAATATTCCGGCAGAAGTTAAACATTGGCATGGAGCAGCTAAAGACAGTTGGTTTGCACATGTCGCAATTTCGGTTCCTGCTAAAGATGCCTCAACAGAATGGCTGGAAGAAGTCAGTGATGAAGATTACAACAAACTAAAATAAGGAGTAGTTATGCAGCATAGAAAATTAAGAGATTTAGAAGTATCTGCACTTGGATTAGGTTGTATGGGAATGAGCCATGGGTATGGACCTGCGGCTGATAAAAATGAAATGATAAAACTGATTCATCATGCGTTTGATTTAGGTGTAACTTTTTTTGATACCGCAGAAGTCTATGGACCTTATTTAAATGAAGAATTAGTTGGGGAAGCGCTTAAACCTATTAGAGATAAAGTTGTTATAGCAACTAAATTCGGGATTCAAATGGAGAACGGTAAACAAGTTCAAAATTCCAAACCAGAAATTATTAGAAAATCTATTGAAGGCTCATTAAAAAGACTAAGAACGGATTGCGTTGATTTATATTATTTACATAGAGTGGATACAAATGTCCGAATCGAAGATGTTGCACAAACTGTAAAAGATTTAATAAAAGAAGGCAAGGTAAAACATTGGGGGCTATCAGAGGCAGGGGTTAACACAATAAGAAAAGCAAATGAAATTTGTCCTGTAACAGCAATTCAGAGTGAATATTCAATGTGGTGGAGAGAACCAGAAAAAGAATTATTCCCATTGCTTGAAGAATTAAATATCGGGTTTGTTCCTTTTAGCCCTTTAGGTAAAGGTTATCTTACAGGCAGATTTGATAAAAATTCAACCTTTGAAAAAGATGATTTCAGAAGTATTGTTCCAAGATTTACTAAGGAAAATCTTGAGGCCAATCAAAAATTTATTGATTATGTAAAAGATTTAGCCGCTAACAAAGGTATAACTCCGGCTCAACTTGCTCTAAGTTGGGTTTTGGCACAAAAACCATATATTGCACCAATTCCCGGAACAAGAAAAATAGAACGACTTGAAGAAAATTTAAAATCGTCAGATGTTCTTTTAACTTATGAAGAAGTTAAACAAATTGATGCAGAGATTGAAAAAATCGAAATATCAGGTGCAAGATATCCAAAAGAACTGCAAGCAAGAATTGGTAAATAAGGAGTGAATAAAAAATGAAAGTATTATTGATAAACGGCTCACCTAATAAAAACGGCTGTACATTTACAGCTTTAAATGAAATAGCTTTAACACTTAATTATGAAGGAATTGAAACAGAAATTTATCATATAGGTAAAGACCCTATTGCACCATGCAGAGCTTGTCGGGCTTGCGGAAAACTCGGTCATTGTGTAATAAATGATAAAGTTAATGATTTTGTAGAATATGCAAGGGATTTTGACGGTTATGTAATAGGTTCACCTGTTCATTACGGTTCAGCATCAGGCTCAATTGTTCCGTTTTTAGATAGAGCATTTTTTGTTGATTTTATGTCAGGACACAATTCATTTATCCATAAGCAGGGAACTGCAATTGTTTCAGCACGCAGAGCCGGAACAACTGCAACAATCGACCAGTTGAATAAATATTTTCAAATCAATCAAATGCCAATTATTTCAGGAAGATATTGGAATATGGTTCATGGTGCAACTGCTGATGAGGTCAAACAAGACAAAGAAGGTATGCAGAATATGAGAATTCTTGCCCGAAATATGGCGTACCACTTAAAATGCAAAGAATTGGCTCAAAAAGCAGGGCTTGAAGCTCCAAAACAAGAAGAAGTCGAGTTTACCAATTTTATAAGATAGGAGAATATTTTATGCAGACAGTTAAATTAAATAATGGCGTTGAAATGCCGATTTTAGGTTTTGGCGTTTATCAGGTATCAGATGATGAAACAACAAAAGCTGTAACTGAAGCAATTGAAGTCGGATATAGAATGTTTGATACTGCTCAATCTTATCACAATGAAGCCGGAGTGGGTAGAGCAATTAAAAATTCAGGAATAGACAGAAAAGAGTTTTTTCTGGTAACAAAAATATGGATTTCTAATTCCGGCGAAGAAAAAGCATATAAATCAATTCTTGAATCTTCGGAAAAACTGCAAACAGATTATATTGATTTATTGTTAATCCACCAACCGTTTGGGGATTATTACGGAACATATAGAGCAATGGAGCGAGCTTATAAAGAAGGTAAGGCAAGAGCGATTGGGGTAAGTAATTTCTATCCCGACAGATTTGTTGATTTAGCAAACTTTGTTGAAATAAAACCTGCAATTAACCAAATTGAAACTCACGTTTTCCAACAACAAAAAGAAGCCAGAAAATATTTAGATAAATATAATACTCAAATTATGGCTTGGGGTCCATTTGCAGAAGGCAGAAACAATATGTTCAAAAATGAAACTCTTGTTGCAATTGGCGAAAGATACGGAAAATCATCAGCACAAGTTGCATTGAGATTTTTGACTCAAGAGGGTGTAATTGTTATACCAAAGTCGGTTAAAAAAGAACGCATGGAACAAAACTTCAACATTTTCGATTTTGAACTTTTAGAAGAAGAATTACAACAAATCAGAATGCTTGATTTAAAACATAGTCTTTTCTTCTCTCATCATGATCCTGAAACTGTTGAAATGATTATTAATTTAGTAAGGTAGAGGACATAAATGAAAAAATTATTACTATTTATTTTACCAATATTGTTAATTTGTACAGGTTGTACATTTGTAAAAGCTGAAAAATTACAAGGAGGTCTTATGGACAAAAAAATATTAATCGCTTATTTTTCGTGGGGTGGGAATACAAAATCAATCGCTGAAAAAATCCACAATTCTGTTGGCGGAGATATGTTCAGAATTGAAACAGCTGTTCCATACCCCGAAGATTATAACGAAGCAGCCTACGGAGTTGCTAAGAAACAACACGAAGAAGGCACAAAGCCCGAGTTAAAAGATAACGGCGATGTATCAGGTTATGATGTAATTTTTGTTGGCACTCCTGCTTGGTGGTATGAAATGGCGCCTGCTGTTAAAACTTTCTTATCAGAAAATAATTTTGAAGGCAAAACCATTGTTCCGTTTATCACTCATGGAGGCGGCGGTAAATATACCATAGCAGAAGATATGGGCAAAATGGCAAAAGGGGCAAAAGTTTTATCTCCTCTTGTTGTTTATGAAAGAGGAAACTCTGAAACAGACAAAGAAATTGAAACTTGGTTAAAACAAATTAAATAGGAGTGAGTATATGAAAAAGAATCTGATTTTATTACTATCAGCTCTTTGTCTGATAGGGAGTTTTCAAGTGTCAACATTAGCGAAAGGCGAAACAATGAAAGAAAAAGTATTTTATAATCAAACATACAATAATGTAAAAATAGCAGGCGAATTATATAAACCCGAAAACTTTGATGTTAACAAAAAATATCCGGCTATCGTTGTTGTTCATCCGGCAGGTGGAGTAAAAGAACAAGTTGCAGGGTTGTATGCAAAAAAACTATCAGAGCGTGGTTTTGTTACTTTAGCGTATGATGCAGCATATCAAGGTGAAAGTGGCGGCGAACCTCATTTTTTAGAAAGACCGTCATCAAGAGTTGAAGATGTCCGCTCAAGCGTTGATTATCTAACAACACTTCCTTTTGTTGATAAAGATAACATTGGAGTTTTAGGGATTTGCGCTGGCGGTGGTTATGCTTTTAATGCAGCCGAAACAGAGATGAGAATTAAAGCAGTCGCAACAGTTTCCGCATTCGATTTAGGCAGAGCAAGACGTCAGGGTTTAAATGACTCTATGACAATCGAGCAGCAACACCAAAAACTAAAAGATGCAGCAGGACAAAGAACTAAAGAAGTTAACGGCGGTGAAATTAAATACAACGGGTATGTTCCAAATTCATTAGAGGAAATTCCTGAAAATGCACCTCCAATGTATCGTCAAGGCTATGAATACTACAGAACTGATTTAGCAAAACACCCGAGAAGCGAGAATAAATATATCTTTTCAAATTACGCTGAACAAGCAGCGTTTACTGCCTTTGACAGACCCGAATTTGTATCGCCAAGACCTGTTTTATTTATAGTCGGTGAAAATGCTGAATCTGCTTATTTTAGCAAAGAAGCCTATGATGAAGCACTTGAGCCGAAAGAATATGTGGTTATTCCAAACGCAACACATATAGAAATGTATTACAAACCTGAATATGTAAATCAGGCAGTAGAAAAATTAAGCGAATTTTACGGAAAAAACTTGAAAGGGAATAAATAATGTTAAAGAAATTTTTAGCGACAATTGTTTTAAGTACAGCACTAACTTTATGCACTAATGCCGCAGAAGTTCCAAATATTGAACTAAATAACGGAACAAAAATTCCTCAATTAGGACTTGGAACATTTATGCTTGCTGAAGGCGAGGGCGAAAGCGAAGCATATATAGCAGCACTTACCGCACTAAAAGCAGGATATCGTCATATTGATACGGCACACGCTTACGGCAACGAAAGAAGTATCGGTAGAGCCATTAAAGATAGCGGAATTCCTCGTGAAGAAATTTGGGTTACATCTAAATTGTGGCCGAGCGAGTTTGGCGAAGGTAAAACCGCAGAAGCATTTGAAAAAATGCTTAAAAGATTAGATTTAGACTACGTTGATTTAGTTTATGTTCATCAGCCTGTGGGTGATGTTATGGGTGCTTGGAAAGATTTGGAAAATGCGTACAAAGAGGGTAAGGTTAAGGCTCTTGGTATTTCAAACTTTGATAAAGATGAAAAAGTTTTTGATGAATTTTTTAAGACTGTAGAAGTTAAACCACAAATTATGCAAATGGAATGTCATCCTTATGCTCAAAGAGAATACTGGCAAAAACGCATTAAAGAACAGAACATGCAGCAGGAAAACTGGTATCCGCTTGGCGGCAGACAAAGTAACGGTTTAATTTTAAAAGACAAAACTATTAATAAAATCGCAAAGGCTCACAAAAAATCACCTGCACAAATTATCCTAAGATGGCATATTCAAAAAGGATTTATTGTAATTCCAGGTGCAAGTAATCCTGATTATATAAAAGAAAATATTGATATTTTTGACTTTAGCCTGTCTGATAAAGAAATGGAAAAAATTCACAAATTAAATACTGAAAAAAGAATTTTTAACCCGCCTTATGAAGAAGCTAAAAAACGTTATTTAGAAACTGTTTTACCGGATTAAGACTTGAGCCTGCCAATTTTAGGCAGGCTTTTATTAGCAAATACTATGATTGAGAATTATATAACTTATTTAAAATTTTTAGATGAAAAATTTAACAGATTTTTTAAAAAGCAAACCCCTTTTATATGTTGTAAAAAGGGCTGCGGTAGGTGCTGTAAAAATGCTCAATTCCCATATACTCAAATAGAAGTTGTTCATTTGTTATCAGGAGCACAAAAGCTGAATGATGAAACAATTGAACAGATTATGGATAATATTGCTAAAATTAAATTGAAAAAAGAAAATTTTAAAGGCGATAAATTTTTATATGATTGTCCTTTTTTAATAAACAATTCTTGTTCAGTTTATGAGTATAGGGGAATTATTTGTCGTTCTTTCGGATTGATGACTGTTGGAAAAACAGGTAATATCCAAGTACCTTTTTGTTGTTTTCAAGGACTTAACTATGCCAATGTAATGGAAGATGACGGCAAAAATATTTCTGTAGAAAAATATCAAAAGCTTAATGTAAAAGAAGAACCAACAGCGTTTAATGTAAGTTATGAATTTTTAACCGATCCTGATTTTGCAAGAGGATTTAATTTCAAATTTGGAGATAGAAAACCTCTTATAGATTGGCTAATAAATAAAAAAGATAAAAATGATGAATAGATTGAAACCAACGAAAGAAAGGAATAATTATGGAAAAGAATGATGAAAATTTGCAAATATTAAGACACTCTTGTTCGCATATAATGGCTCAAGCCGTACAAAAGCTGTTTCCGCAGGCAAAATTAGCGATTGGGCCTACAACTGCTGATGGTTTTTACTACGATTTTGATTTAGTTGACGGTCATACTTTTACAGCTGATGATTTAATTAAAATTGAAGAAGAAATGAAAAATATCATTAAACAAAATCTTACTTTTGAAAGATTTGAAGTAAAAGATGTTGAAACTAAAATCGCTGAATTTAAATCGGAAGGTGAAATTTACAAAGCTGAATTATTAGAAGAACATAAAAACGATAATCCGACTTTGTACCTAACTAAAGATAAAGACGGAAATGTTTTGTTTAATGACCTTTGTGCAGGGCCTCATATTCAAATACATCATACATTAAAGGCAATGCGATAAAACTTTTAAAAGTTGCAGGTGCATATTAGCGTGGCAATGAAAAGAATAAAATGTTACAGAGAATTTATGCAACAGCATATTGGAACAAAGAAGATTTACAGGCTTATTTGACTTTGATGGAAGAAGCTGAAAAAAGAGATCATAGAAAATTAGGCACTCAACTGGATTTATTCTCGGTAAGAGAAGAAATCGGAGCCGGACTTGTTCTTTGGCATCCGAATTTGGCAATCGTAAGAGAACAAATTTAAAACTACTGACGAAGCGAACACAGAAAAAGAGGTTATGTAATTGTTCATACTCCGCAAATTGCTAAATCAAAACTTTGGGAAATCTCAGGTCATATTGACCATTACAGAGAAAACATGTTTTTCATTCAAAAAGAAAACGAAGAAGATGAGCAATATATTATAAAACCGATGAACTGTCCGTTCCATATCTTGATTTATCAAGCAAACAGACATTCTTATCGTGATTTGCCTTTAAGAATGGCAGAGCTTGGCACAGTTTACAGAAAAGAAAAATCAGGAGCATTGTCGGGTTTAACAAGAGTTCAAGGTTTCACTCAAGATGATGCGCATATTTTCTGTACGCTTGACCAGTTGGTTGAAGAAATAAATGAAATTAGTGATTTTGTAAAAGATGCTATGGCAATCTTTAAAATGGAATTTGAAGTTGAATTATCAACTCGTCCTGAAAGTTATGTCGGCTCTTTAGAAAACTGGGAAAAAGCAGAAGCAGGGTTAAAAGAAGCTCTCGATAAACGTAATATGAAATACGATATTAATGAAGGTGACGGAGCATTTTACGGCCCAAAAATCGATTTCAAATTCAAAGATGCAATTGGAAGAACTTGGCAATGTGGAACAATTCAACTTGATTTCAACCTTCCTGAAAGATTTGGCTTAAAATATCAAGATAAAGACGGTTCAATGAAAACTCCTGTAATGCTGCACAGGGTTTGGTTCAATGGAAAGATTCCATGGTATTTTAACCGAACACTTTGCAGGAGCGTTCCCAACTTGGCTTGCACCAGCTCAGGTTGCAATTGTTCCAGTCTCTAATGAAAAACATATTGATTTTGCAGAAACTGTTTATAAGAAAATGCGTAATGCAGGAATTAGAGTAAAACTTGATGACCGCTCAGAATCAATGAATTACAAAATCCGAGAAAGTCTGCAAGATAAAAAAATCCCTTATGTATGCGTTATCGGGGATAAAGAAATCGAAACAAACTCTGTTGCAGTCAGAGCAAGAGGAATCGGACAAACCGGAACATTAAATGTTGATGATTTTATATCAAAAATTCAAGAAGAAATAAAAAATAAAACTTCTGAATTAACAGTTAAATAACAATAAAAGGATAGAGTTTTGCTCTATCCTTTTTTATAAACCAAATATTTCTCTTTCAATTTTATCAATGATTTCAGGAGTAAGCTGTCCAGTTGGCTTTGGTTGTTTGAATTTTTGCTTAGAGTTTTCATATTGTTTAACTTGTGGAATATTTTTCAAAATATTCATAAGCGAATAGATTTCAGATTGTGGAGTCTGTTTATTGTTGTCAATATCATCAGAGATTTTAGCCATTAATTTTCTGGCAAACTCAAATAGTTCATCGCTAAAAAGCTCTTGATTCCGTTCAGCTTCAAATCTTTTTCTATCCCATTCGTATTTCTTTTTCCAGTAAAATAAAGTTCTGCGTGAAAGGTTTAGTTTTGTGCCAATCGCATCGAGCGGTTGTTTTTCATAAATATACATTTGTTCTGCCTTTTTGTAATATTTCATTTTAGTCATATTAAACTCCTATTTGCACATTGAATTTTTTACACCATAATACGGATTATGTTTGATTAATCCTTGTTCGAACGCATATTTCAAAATACTTCCAAGCAACGTCACACCATTACTTGCGGTCTTTGGTTTGTATTTCTCTTTCATTTTCTGCATAAAATCAACAATCATTTCGTAAGTAATTTTACTGATTTTCATTTCTCCAAAATACGGCAGAATATTGTATTTTAACTGAGATTTGTAACCTTTTAAAAGTATCTTTGGTCAGCTTTCTATTTGTAAGATAATTTTTTGCCACATCATTAAATAAAAGACTTTTCTTCTTTCTAAAAGTTGGTTTGGGATACAAATCAAAAGTTTTCTCTTTAACAACTTCCACATATTTATACAAATCTCGTTTAAAGACTATTTTATTCTCGTTCAAAAGCTGTTCAAGTTCTGTTTTACAATCACACTCGGCAATCATCTCAATTTCATCAAGTGTAAATTCTTTCAAATGATGTGCTAATTTTTCGATATTCATAATATTTGTTCCATAATTTCCTTTGTAATTTCCGTTAAATTATTGTCCTTGGAAAACGTTTCCATTTGATTTATCAGCTGAACAATCTGCCTGAATCTATTGTATTTTTTGTGGATATATTCAACGGATTCAGGGGTAAATGGGACTTCAGACAACTGGCTAATGATTTGAGAAATATCTTTTACTTCAAAACATTCAAACCTTACAATCTCCAAAAATCTATCATATAGATGTTTGTATCTTTCAAGTTTTCTGTGAGCCAACCCCATTCCTATAAAAATTATCGGGCAGCCTGTTTGGTCATGAATATCACGTAATGTCTCAATAGATTTGTAATTATTCATCAGATAGTCAATCTCATCAATGAAAATTATTTTTGTCTCCTGCTTTAACTTTTTAACAACTAAATTAAAGTTATCAGAAGTTAAAAATCTTGGAATTTCGTCTAATTCCTTAACCAATTCTTCTAAGAGCCACCGACCTGTCATTAAGTTCGTTGCTCTTAAATATATTGCATCATATTTACACGCAAGCCATAAAGCCGTTTGTGATTTGCCTAATCCAGGTTCACCATAAACTAATCCCATCTTAGGAATATTTTTTGGTTTGTTTTGCAGATTTTCAACTAAACCTATAAAGTTTTTGACGTTTTGTGTTTTTACAAAAATCTTATTCATAAAGTAATTTATACTCCTTTGTTTGCTTAAATTTTTCTATCCATTTATCATTTGGGTTATGCGTGATTAAATACTCATATTTTTCTGAATTATTTTTGAACAGGCTTTGAATGGCATTTGAACGAGGTTTGAATTCAATTTCTTTCGACTCGTTCATTTTTTGTTCAACAAATTTAACTTCTTCATTACTTAAATATCGCTTTACCGAGTTAATAGTGTTCTTTCGTAGTTGCTTTTGTTTAACAATTTTCTGCTTGTAATCTTCAAAGTCTTTCACGTCACCTAAAATTTTTGCCATTGGATGGGTTTCGGTCACTCGTTCTGCTGTGCATAAATATTCACCTTTTGGGGTATAAACTTTAATACTTGTCAAGTCAAAAAGATTATATTTAATTAAAACTTTGCTCTTGAATCCATATAACCTTTCATCAAAATAATCACAGTTTAAAAACCTGATTCCGTTTCGCTGAATCGTTTTGACTTCGGTTGCTAACATCAAATCATCAAGAGTTTTAATATCAATGTTCTGTCTTTTTCTTTCAGACAAAACCTCCGCTATTGTTTTATCTGGCCCATTAGGACAAGGTTGAGAATTCTTAAAACTTAACCACATATCAATCATTTTAATTGTTTCTTCAATTGTCGGAACATATTCGTTATGAAGATTTTTATGGAATTTTTCATTTCTCATCATATAAGCTGGTTTGTTTTGAATACTGCTTCCTATGTAACTTGGCAGAAGTTTTTCAAAGCCTTCTTGAAATTCTTTGAAAAATCTTTCAATGACTTTTGCCCTCGCATTATATGGTCGAGCAAAAACTGCTTCAATTCCGAGATTTGAATACAATCCTTGAAAACCAAGTTCAGTAAAACCTTTATCATCGGTAAAATACTTTGCCCTAAATGCCCTGCCGTTATCTTGACATACAACTTTTGGAACCATATCAAGATTGATTATCGCGTTACGAAGTGCGGATGCTATGCATTGAGTATTTTCTTCAAGCATAATTTCATAACCTACTAAAGCTGTTGATTTCCAATCCAAAAATCCAACTAAAGTTGCTCGACAAGGTTTACCCGTAAAAGGATTTATCACTTGAAAGACAAGTTTATGCCCATCAGCGACAAGTATATCCCCGACTTCTAAAAGCGATGCATCACGTTTTATATACGGTTCAACTTTATCTGAAAGAGCTTTTTCTCCGTCACGAGCTAAAATCCATTTGTCATAATTATTGTCCTTAAACCACTTCGCATATCTTCTGAAAGTAATATCTGCAGGGATAAAACTTTGTCCCTGCTCTTTTAATTTGTATTTTGTTAAAGCTGTTGCTTTACCGATGGAAATACGATTTGGATGCAGTAGCAATCCCATAAATATTTTTATTTCTGTATCTGTCAGAACTGTACGATATTCGTCTATTTTAGAATATTTGTATTGCGGAATTAATTTTGTATAATCTTCAGTTCCGTTCAACATCGTGCACCAACGGTGTAAACTCCCGCGTGAAATTTTTCCTAATATTTCAAAAAGGTGTGCATTTGAAGCATTATGCAATTCTACAAAATCATAGTCAGCTTGAAGTTTGTTTTGAGATTTCTTCCTAAACTCAAGCCATTTGTGGATTAAGTCTAATCTTGCAAGTGCGATTTGTTTTGATTTTTCTGGTGTGTATGTCATATTCAAACATCCTTACATACACATTAATCGCTCTTGTTTGAAGAAACATCAAGTCCTGAATCTCAATCTCAGAGATATTTCGACACATATCAAATTGGAAGATAATTCAAAACGGACAATTCTTGCACTAAAAGTATCAGGAGAATACTCAAACACATTGGGGAAAACTAGAAGAATAAAGTTTTTTATGGTGCAATTCAGTGCAAAAATGAGTACAAAAGTGCAAGAAAAGACCGCCAAATCTCAACACTCTAAATCAGCCTCAATCTCCCAACAACTCGGTACTTCTGCCCCAAAACACTCATCCAAAATTGTCTGATAAACTACAATTCCGAAACAAAATCAGAATGACAGTATTACTTATATTAGGTGAAATTAGATATTTTTTTTGATATTTGTCAACCTTGGTGTCTTGACTATGGCTTATGTTGCGTGTATTTTAATATGTACAGAGAATTTATTTTGGGGAGATATTTAATGGAAGAGAATAATGTTTTAAAAAAGTTTACGACTGCTCAATTTTTAAATTTTGCACTCGGCTTTTTCGGACTTCAGTTTGCATGGCAGATGAGAATAATTTTGTCAGGACCTGTTACTGAAAGTTTGGGGGCATCACCTTTTATATATGGTTTAATTTGGCTTGCAGGCCCGTTTACAGGCATGGTTGTACAGCCGATAGTCGGAGCATTGAGCGATAAAACTGTTTCTCCAATGGGAAGAAGACGTCCTTATTTGTTGGGCGGGGCTTTATTGGCATCTCTTGCATTGTGGATTTTCCCGAATTCCGACAGTGTTGCAAATCTTTTACATAATTTTACTGGAATAAATCTTCCGCCTTTGACAGCCCTTTTAATTGCAGCAATAATGATATGGATTATTGATGCTTGCGTTAATGTTGCTCAAGGTCCTTATAGAGCTTTAGTCCCTGATGTAGTGCCTGAGGAACAGTATTCTATTGCTAATTCTTATATAAGCCTCGCTATAGGCTTGGGTTCTGTTGTTGCTGCCGGAACTGCTCCGTTTTTAAAATGGGCTTTCGGAATTCAAATGTCAATTCCGGCTCAGTTTGTAATGGCTGCTTTAGCTTTTACGCTCGGGATGATTTGGACCTGTATAACAATTAAAGAACATAATAATAAAAAAGAAATGATAAAAGATGTTGCAGCTGCAGAAATTAAAGAAAGCTCATTTCTTGATTCTTTAAAGAATTTCTTTGCGCTTTCTCCTGAAGTTTCAAAGATTTGTACAATGCAGTTTTTTACTTGGATAGGTACTATGTGTATGATGATTTTCTTTACACAGTATGCTGTTCATACTATTTACTGTGTGCCTGATTTAACCACTGTTTCTGAATCGACTAAGGAATTGTACGCTCAGGCAACGTTGAACGGAACAAATTTCTCATCTGTTTGTTTTGCTGTATTTAACCTTGTATGTTTCCTTGTGGCTATTCCTATTGGAATTTTGTCTGCTAAATACACTAATAAAAAGGTTCATATTATTTCATTGATAACAATGATAGTTGCGTATTTGGGAATGTTTTTTACAAAACAGCCTAAAGCAGTTGCTGCTTTGATGGGATTAGCAGGTATTGGCTGGGCAAGTATTTGCGCTTTACCGTTTGCGATGTTATCACAGTTTATAAAAAAAGGAACAGAAGGATCTGTAATGGGAATATTTAATATATTTATTGCAGGTCCTCAGGTATTTGTTTGTACGCTTGTTGCATGGTTTATTTCAAAATGTTCTTTTGCGATGGGTTCTGATTTTATAAATTATCATTGGGAATATGCATTTTTAGTCGGGGCAATCTGTTTGGCAGTAGCTGCAATAATTACAAAAACTGTTAAGGAAAAATGTTAATGAAAAAAAGAATTCTTTTAATTTATCCGCCATCACCGGTTTTAAATAGAGAAGACAGATGTCAGCAGCCGACAAAAGATTTAATTGTTATTCCGCCTTTACCTCCAACGGATTTAATGTATCTTGCAGCTGTTGCTGAAAAGCAAGGTCTTGACGCAAAAATTGCCGATTACAGTCAGGGTGGAGATTATGAGGCTGATTTGCTGGTGTTTAAACCTGACTATCTTGTTGTAAACATTGCAACTCCGACTTTAGAACATGATTTGGAAGCTATTAAAAAAGCAAAAGAGATTTGTCCTAATATAATTACAATAGCAAAGGGGGCAGCTTTTCTGACTCTTGCCGAAAGAATTATAAAAGAGCATGATGAACTGGATTTTGGAATTCTTGGCGAAGCTGAAAATACATTAAAGGAAATTTTGGAAGAAAAATCGAAAACCGAAATTTTAGGATTGTATTACAAAGAAAATGATGCAGTAAAGTTTACTGGTTGCAGACCTTTTATTGAAGATTTGGACTCTTTGCCGTTTCCGGCACGTTATCTTGTGGATAATAATATTTACAGGCGACCTGATAATAATAAAGTTCAGGCAACAATTAAAGTTTCTCGCGGATGTCCTTTTCATTGTTTTTTCTGTCTTGCAACTCCTGTATCAGGTGCAAAGGTAAGACGCAGAAGTCCTGAAAATATTGTTGCGGAAATTCGGGAATGTGTTGAAAAATATAATATAAAAAATTTCCTTTTTTGGTCAGATATATTTAATATTGACAAAGATTGGACAATGGAATTATGTCAGGCAATAATTGACAGCGGTTTGAAAATTACGTGGTCAGCCAATACAAGAGCTGATACTGCTGACTTAGAAATGGCAGAAATGATGTATAAATCAGGCTGCCGTTTGGTAAGCATCGGTGTTGAAAGCGGTTCTCAATATATGCTTGAGAAAATGGGTAAAAAAATTACACTTAATGACGTTCGCCGTACAGTAAAAGTTTTTAAGAAAGCTAAAATAAGAATTTACAATTATTTTGTAATAGGGCTTCCCTGGGAAACCGAAGAAACTGTTGAAGAAACAATAAAATTTGCAATAGAATTGAACAGTGATTTTATCAGTTTTTATACGGCTACCCCTTTACCGGGCTCAAGGTTTTACGATTATGCATTAGAGCATAATTTGTTTGACAAACAGACATCTTTTGAAAACGCATATTTTTATCCTGCAGTGAATACACATCATTTGAGCCGTGAGAGAGTTTTTGAACTTCATAAGTCCGCTATTAAACGTTTTTATTTAAGACCTTTGTATATCCTAAAAATGCTTTTGAGAATACGTTCGATTGAAGAAGTTAAAAATTACTTTACTGCGGGAATGAATGTTCTTTTGCGTAAATAGTTATTTTATATCCCTGAATATTATTTCATAACCTAGAGCAGTGGTAATATCATTTAATTCATTGAATTTAAGTGTCTGATTTTTTAATTTATTGTAAAAACCAGCGTATGAATTGCTATATCCTTTTTCTTCATGGAGTTTTTTTAGTAGTTTTCTTAATGTAAGACCGCGGTATATTGTTAATGTTTTTACAAAGTCCAAAAGCGGTATATTTTCGTATTTGTAGTCCATTTCAATATTTTACAAATATTAGTCTTATTATACAATTAGATTGATAAATTATATTTAATATGATATAATTAATATGTAAATTAATATAATTTATAGAAAGGAATATTATGCTTGTTCATTTTTCTAAATCAAGGGCTTTTACACTTGCTGAGGTTTTGGTAACTTTAGGAATTATTGGCGTGGTATCTGCTATGACTGTGCCGACGTTGATGCAAAATCATCAGCGTAAAACTTATGTAACCCAGTTACATAAAGTTTATAATGAATTATCTCAGGGGTTTATGCAGCTTGTTACTGATAGAAATGCCTTAAATCTAGCAGAATCAGGCATAACAAGAGCACAGGATATGATGCCGATTATGAAAAGGTATTTTAAGGTTATTCAGGACTGTGGCACTACACCTGCCCCATGTTTTGCAGAAGAATATAGAAATATTAATGGCGGGACTTATAATATTGCCAACCGTGGAGGGAAATGCGGTGTTTTTGCAAGTGGTTCAAGCTTTTGTGTTTTTGCCGATGTGCTTGATGTTGGAACTGTAATGACAGATGACTTTTTCTTGCAATTTTTTATAGATATAAACGGGCAAAAAGGACCCAATATCTATGGTAGAGATTTATTCTTAATGTACGTTTATCCTGATGGTGTGATAGATGATTACAAGGTAAATCCGGAATGCAGAATAAACGGGAAATGCTCAGGTGATAGCTCTGTTAAAGATTATAGAGAAACATTATTTGCCAGTTGTCTTTCAAATGCTGGAAATTCTTATATAAATGGCTGTTTCGCTAAAATCTTAAATGACAATTGGGAAATGAATTATTAGAGTAAAAAAGCCTCTGATAATTTCAGAGGCTTTTTATTATTGTATGAAATGATTATGACTAATTTTTTAATTTAATATAAATCCGCCTTTATCTGCGTTTTGTAAATTTTCACCGTCGATTTTTGCTCTTAAATTTTTAATATATTTATAAACATAATCTCTAGGTAAGTCCAATAATGCTGCTAAATCTTTAGCATAAACTATTTTACCTTTATTTGCTGCAAAGTGGTCAAATACTTTTTGTTCTCTGTCAGTAAGAGCTTTTTTGAATACAATTCTGACTTCATCTCTCAAAGATTCTGCTTTAACAGGTTCAGTTTTTTTAGACACTTTTGGAGCAGCTTTTTTTACTGCAGCTTTCTTTTCTGTTTTTGTTTTTGCAGGTTTTTCTGCAATTTCATCTTCTATATGAATGTTATGAATAGAAAAAGGTGTAGGAGCTATTTCTCTTTCAATTTCATACCCTCTATCAGCTATAGAACTTAATCTTTCAGCGTGTGTTTGTTTCCATTCACCTTCGCTTGAGACAACCGGTTTGCCTTTTAGTACTATATCTATTAAATCGTTTGTAGGCTTAGCCTCTTCTATTTTCTTCCCTAATCTGGCAGCGAATTCTTCTAATGTAATCTTTTCTAATGAGCTTCTCCATTGCTTAATCTCTTCCTTGCTCAAATATTCAGACATTCATAAATCTCCTATTAACTATATATGTGTCTCTTTACATTATCTAATGTAGCATAAACCATGCCTTGTGACGCAAAATGTTTCATAACGTAAATTTTTATTTATTTAAGTAACAATCGTGTATATAAATAGGATATTTCCTAGTATAGAACTCCTGAATCAAGTATTTTTTGGACTTCTTTATTCATAATTGAATGGATTTCCTCTACTGATTTTGTCCCGTCAATACTTTTGAAGTTATATTCTGATTTCATTTTTTCGTATTGTTCAAGACATTTGTTTTGGTAAATTTCGAAACTTTTGTAAAAGTCTGTTGAAAATCCGATGTCTCGTCCGCTTTCGTAGTAGTTCAGACCTGTAGTTCCAATAATTCTTTTCAATAGAGTATCAACCGGCATATCAAGATAGAATATTAAATCGGGTTCGGGAGCGTAATCATAAAGGTTTTTAACCCATTCAATATCCTGACCTCTTACAACGTCACGAGCAAGCGCAGTGTAATAATACCTGTCTAAAAGTACGATAAAACCTGATTTTAGCGCAGGAATAATCTGGTTTTCAAGTCTGTCGGCAAAATCCGCCGCATAAAGAAGGCTGTATGTGGTTGCATTAAGCAGGTTTCTTTCTTTTGCATCATCAATAACGTTTGCTATTAAACGGGAAGTTTTCCACTCTGAAACCATAACGCCATACGATTTTGCCTGAATCGATTTTTTTAAAAGTTCAAGCTGTGTAGACTTCCCTGAACCGTCAGTTCCTTCAATAACAATAAGCAAACCTTCATATCCGTGTTTTGTTTTAAATTGTGCCATTATAAGTTTACTCCTTTGCTTGCAAGAACATCTTTTAACATTTTTCTTATCATAACCTGTTTTGAGTGAATTGAATCCATTGCATCAAGTCTTACAAGACCAAATTCATCTACCATTTTTTGATATTCTTTGATAACGCGTCCTTGAAATATCATATAACTTTCATAAGGATCATTGCTTAGTTTTAAATCCATACCCGCTTCGTAAAATTTAGGAGCACGGTTAGCACAAATTCTTTCCATTGAATGTTTTGGGTCAATATCAAAATATATTGCTAAATCGGGTTTTATGGCGAAACTGTATACATTTCTGACCCAGTTTGGATCAACTCCTCGCGCAACATCTCTTGCAAATGCCGTATAAGCATATCTGTCAGCAAGAACAATAAATCCCGCTTTTAGTGCAGGGTCAATTACCTGCTTCAATCTGTCAGCGAAATCAACTGCGTGAAGAAGTGAAAAAGTCCGCGGAGAAAGCATATTTTTTTTCTTTGCTAGTTTAGTTGTTTGGCTTATAAGTTCTGATGAATTCCACTCTGTAAAAATAACATCCTGTCCTGTTGATTTTAGCCAGTCCCTCAATAAAGCCAATTGTGTGGATTTGCCGGAACCGTCAATCCCTTCTACACAAACCAGTATTCCCGGTAAATTATGCTTTTCCGTTAATTTTGACAATGTTATACTCCTTTTTCTTCCAAGAGGTGTACATTAATTTTTCCGAATTTTGCCGATAAGTTATCGACAATATGAATAAAGTACAATTCTGGTTCTAAATCTTTTTGATCAAGGTCAATTATAGCTCCCCAATCACTTCTTCCGTGGTGAGCCGCAATCATTCTTGCTATTTCTTTAAAGCCGTTATTCATACAGATAGAAAAACCGTATTGAGAATGTGTTAACCATTCTTTTCTGAAATTTTCATCATAATCAATCAACCCGGTTTCGGTATCAATAGTGTATTCAAAGATTTTTCCGATATCGTGTAAAATGCAAGCCGCAAGGATGTTATCACGGTTAAATTTATAACCGGATATGTCCATATTAATTTCTGCATATTTCAGACATTCTAAAATATGTATCATCAAGCCGCCAATGTAGTTATGATGCATAAGTTTTGCGGCCGGCATAATTTTTATTTTTTCTTTGTGTTCGGTGAAAAATCTTACCAAAAATTGGTTTAACTTTTCATCTTGTATTTTATCAAAGTAGGAAATTAATTCGGTATAAAATTTTTCTCTTTCTTTTTCGTCAAGTCCTGTTTTGGCTTCTTTTACAACAGAAAGAGCCGAAACAAGACAGTTGTTAAATTTTTCGTTAAAAGATGCCGAGACAATTCTGACAATATTTCCAGTTCTGAAGACTTTGCTGTCAAAACGGTTTAATGTTTCTTCCCATAAAATACAGTTCAAAAGAGAATTGTCTTCAAGGTTTTTTAACTGGAGTTTCCCCATTTTTGTTCCTGCTTTTGTGTCACCTACCGAAAATATTACAACTTCATAATCTACATCTGTACTGAACATTTTTTTATACCACAGCTTACGATATTCGCAAGCCCGCCTTTCTTTTATTTTAAATTTAATTTTACTTATTACCGTTAAATCGGCTTTGTTATACTAATGTACTCGGAGCTTGCGCTCCCCGCATCAGTTTTTTGCTCTGTTTATAATCTTGTTATCATTCCCCCAAATAAATGAAGATCTGATTTCTTGACCGACTTTTTCGATTAAATGGTCTGCATTTTCTTTTCTTAATTCATTGAATTTCTTGCAGCCTGTTTGCATTTCATTCAGAAATTCATCTGCAAAAGCACCGCTTTGAATATCTTTTAACAATTCTTTCATTGCGTTTTTTGATTGCTCGCCTATAATTTTCGGACCTCTTGTCATATCACCGTATTCTGCTGTATTTGAGATTGAGTATCTCATATCAGCCAGTCCGCCTTGATTTATTAAATCAACAAGAAGTTTCATTTCGTGTAAAACTTCAAAGTAAGCCATATATGGAGAATATCCTGCTTCTACAAGCGTTTCAAATCCTGCTTTTATTAAAGCTGATACCCCGCCGCATATTACTGCCTGTTCGCCGAATAAATCAGTTTCTGTTTCTTCTTTGAAAGTAGTTTCAATAATCCCGGCACGTCCTGCTCCGATTGCAGAAGCATAAGATAAAGCTATGTCTTTAGAATCTCCTGTGGGGTCTTGGTATACTGCAATTAAAGACGGAACACCTCTGCCTATTTGGTATTCACTTCTTACAGTATGTCCCGGACCTTTCGGTGCTACCATAATGACGTTTACATCTGCAGGAGCCGTAATCTTTTTATAATGAATATTAAAACCGTGTGAGAACATTAAATACTGTCCTTTTCTCATATACGGTTTTATTTGTTTTTCATATACTTCTGTCTGAATTTCGTCAGGAATAAGTATTTGTACAATGTCTGCCCATCTAACGGCATCTTCTATTGGCATTGTTTTAAATGCGTAATCACGAGCTTTGACGTCTGATTTTCCTCCCAAACGCAAACCTAATACTACATTGCATTCACTGTCTTTAAGGTTCATTGACTGGCCGTAACCCTGCGAACCAAAGCCAATAACTGCAATTTTTTTTGTTTTAATCAAATCTTTGTTTATATCTTTATCAAGATAAATATGTAAGTTACTCATATCCTGCCTCTTTTCTTTTAATCATTTTATCACAAAGAAGAAATATATCTTGTAAAGTATTGCTAAATTTGTTATAATTTTAATATATAAAAGAAAGGAGCGATTATGAAAAGTATTGAAACAAAACATATGCCATTACCTGAAAAGTTTCACAATTTTTGTGTTGAATTGTCTACGCATGTAGTGCTCGGGGGGGGGGCGTTTTAAGCTTTAAGCAGCTAGGAAGTGAGGCCGCTAAGTGTTTAAAAGGATTTACTCTCGCTGAGGTCTTAGTTACCTTAGGTATTATCGGAGTGGTATCTGCCATGACAGTTCCGACATTGATGCAAAATCACCAGCGCAAAACTTATGTAACGCAGCTGCATAAGGTTTATAATGAGTTTCAACAAGCTGCAATAAGTCAAATATCTTCAAGAAATGCATTGAATTTAATTGAGTCAGGAGTAAGAAGTGATGCTGATATGGCTAATTTCTTGAAATCTCAATTTAAAGTCATACAAGATTGTACCGGTTCTCCTTCTGATTGTTTTGCTGACAGTTATAAAAATATGAATGGCGCAGCTGTAACTGCTTATTCTGAAGCCGCTGCACCCTGTTTTGTTCTAGCAAGCGGAGCCGCTATTTGTACAAAATATAATGTTTCGAAATTGCTATTAGAACCAGGGAATTCAAGTCTTCCTATTCCATCGAGGCCTACCACTAATCCAAATTATATTCAAGGACTGGTTGGTGATTTAATTATTGATATTAACGCTAAAAAAGGTCCTAATGTTGTTGGACGTGATATATTTGTTGCAGGGATTTATACTGATGGCTCTATAAAAACAGCTTTACCAGGGCTTAAGTTAGTTCAGCCTGAAGATGAGATAAAAACTTCTTTACAAAAATGCCAATCTGCTACAGCGCTGGCACGACAAAGTGATGCTTCTTATTGTTTTGCAGAAATATTTAGTAATAATTGGGAAATGAATTACTAGTTTGATGCTAGTTCATTTTCTCCAAACAAAAATATTTGAATAGTATTTTCTGTTTGTTTTATGGGTTTGTAAAAATCTTTAATAAGCACACATTGCGTTTGAATACAGTTTAAATTCCTTTCATGCAGATATTTTTCTAAAATATCTGCATTTTTTGTGTATTGACGGTGTTTTAAAAATGCATAGAATTTTGTTTTTCTTCTTGAAATTTCTCCGAGTGCGAAATTTATAGTTTCATCATACGAAACATTATAGCCGTCATTTAAAGACATATCTATTATGAAATTATTGTTATCACTTGTTGTAATAGACAAGTATGCAACAATTCTATGCCTTGACGGTTCTTCTAGAACATATCTGTTTTTATAAAAATTTGTCATTCCCTGGAAAAACTGTTCTTTATATTCTTCTTTTATTCTTTCCAAAGATGGTTTATATAAGTTTTTTAATTCGTTATTATAAAGTCTTGCTATGGCTTTTGCATCTGAGTTTTGACTGTACCTGAAATTCGCTTTCCTGTCAGTCTCAGGCTTAAAGTTATCAAGTTTCCATAAGTTTTCGTAACTGCACTGTCTGAAACCGCAGCCCTGCATAAATAAGTTCAGAAGTTCGTCGTGAGATTGATCGACTGTAACAGCAAAGGATGTTGCTCCCTTTGCTCCGTATCTTGCAATGACAAATTCTACAAGCTGCTTGCCGACTTCATACAAATTTTGTTTAAATATTAATCTGGTTATATTTATTTTATAAGGGTTTCCCCCTGTCGGAACAATTGTTATAAGTCCTAAGATTTCTTTGTTTTCCAGTAGTATAAAACTTTCAGGAAGAAACTTGTATTTCAAAGGCAGAATTGCATGACACAAACTGAAAGCTTCGATATTTAAAGCTTTTGAATATTTGCTCCCGTCGTCGCTTCCTAAATATGAAATCATTTTTTTTATTTTAGGTGCATCAAAACAATTTAATCTTCTTATGACTGTCATATACTTATTATATAATTTAATTTTAATCTTTTCAAGTTTGTGTTAGAATTTTTGCGAGGCGAAATATGAAAACAGCTGTTATTGATAATGATAAAATTATTGTAAAAAATGTTGAAGATATTAAACTTGACGGGAGAAAAGGTGCGATTGTAAAAGTTATCGGCTGCGGATTGTGCGGTTCTGATATTGTTAAGTTTGTTCATAAAATTTCTAAAAACGGAACGGTGCTGGGGCATGAAATTGTTGCGGAAATTCTTGATATAAATTCAGATACTTCTTTTAATAAAGGTGATGTAATTGTAACTTCGCACCATATACCTTGCGGACAGTGTGTGTATTGTTTGCACGGAAATGTTTCAATGTGTGAACATTTTAAGTCTACAAATATACGTCCGGGCGGGTTTTCGGAATATGTATATTTAAGTGAAGAACATCTTCAAAATGTAGCACATTTAAAACCTGAAAATTTGACATGTACTGAGGCTTCTTTTTATGAACCGTTAGGGTGTATCGTGCGAGCCGTAAAACGTGCAAATTTATTAAAAGGGGATAAAGTTTTAGTAGTCGGTTTAGGCTCAATCGGAATATTGACGGCTCAGGCTTTAAAAGCTTATGGCTTTGAGGTTCTAGGGTGTGACCTTTTGCAGGAGCGAATAGACCTATTAAAGTCGTTTGGAATTGATGCGTGTGATGTCAGGAGGCTGTCTGATGCTTATAAAGCTGACGGGATTTTTATGACTTCTGGGGCGGATAAAGCAATTTCAACGGCTTTAAAATATGTTAGAAACGGTGGTAAAATTCTTGTGTTTTCAAGTACGCCTTCTGACTTTTCTGCTTATGCAAACAATGAAATATATTATAGAGAACTTACGGTTATGGGTAGTTACTCTCCATCACCTGCAGATTTGAGAGATTCTCTTATTTTATTAAAAGAAGGTAAGGTTAAAGTTAAGGGAATTTCTACGGAATATAAGCTTGACGATATTCAGAAAGCATTTGATGATACAATGTCTAATAAAATAATGAAAGCATATATAAAACTATGAAAGCAATACAATATTACGGACCACAGAATATAAAATATGAAGAAGTTATGGTAAAGCCGCCTGAAGAAGGAGAAGTTGTTGTAAAAGTTATGTCGGCTTTGACTTGCGGGACAGATGTTAAAACATACAGGCGCGGTCATCCTGTTTTGATAAAATCCGTCCCTTCAGGTTTCGGGCATGAATTTGCAGGTATTGTTGACAGGGTCGGCAAAGGCGTTGAAAATGTTAAGGTTGGAGACAGGGTTGTTGCTGCTAATTCCGCTCCATGCGGTAAATGCTTTTACTGCCGTCATGAAGAATATAATCTTTGTGAAAACTTGGATTTGCTGAATGGTGCGTATGCAGAATATATTACAGTTCCTGCCCGTATAGTAAAGAAAAATATGCTTATCCTGCCTGATAATTTGAGTTTTGATAAAGCCGCATTTTGTGAACCTTTGGCAAACGTTGTTCACGGTGTGGAAAGAACTGAAATTAAACCAGGGCAGACTGTAGGGATTATTGGAATAGGCCCTATAGGTTTGATGTTTGCTCGTCTTGCAAAACTTAAAGGAGCAAAAGTAATTGTTGCTGGTAGAAATCCGATAAAATTAAAAGCCGCAGAAGAGTTTGCTCATGCTGATGAAATAGTTGATTTGACTAAATATCCTAATCCTGAAAAAATCTTTAGAGAATACACAGAAGAACATAGAGGGTTGGATGTGGCAGTCGAATGTGTTGGACTGCCTGAAATTTGGGAAAGGATATTTTCCTGTGTGCGTCCCGGCGGTACAGTTCACTTTTTTGGCGGTTGTAAATCAGGTTCTACTGTTACGTTTGATACTACAAAAATGCATTACGGCGATATTAGGTTGATGAGTGTTTTTCATCACACTCCGAAATATTTTAGAATGGCTTTGGATTACATTGCATCAGGAGAGGTTGAGGTTGAAAAACTGATAACTGACACATTGCCTCTTGAAAAAGTCGAATGGGCTATGCAGCAGCATATTGAAGGTAAAGCAATTAAGTTTTTAATAAAGCCATGGATTTAAATAGAATTTACAAAAGAAAAAGACCGTTTTTTATCGGTCTTTTTTAATATAAACTCTCAAATTCTTACTAAACAATAAGCACTACTTTACAGCATGTAGTCTTGCTTGAATACCTGCATCGGCATTAATCATTTTAGCTGATGCAATCGCCAGATTACGGCGTTTTCTCGCTCCTCTTAATATAAATTCCACACTGTCGCATACATTACACGAAGGTGATACTATCTTTTTAAGCATATATTAAATCTCCATTTAAATTCTGATTACATTATGTATGTCGGAACAAGATGTTCAAATCTTTAATATATTGCTTTAGTAGTTTACATAACGTTACAATTCAGAGGTAGCTTCATCATCTTCATACATTTTTAGCATTTCATAGTCCCAAACGAGTGTACCTATTGAGAGTGTGTAAATTAATAATATACTTGTAATATAGTTTGACAGTTTGGCAATCGTTGTTTGCTGTGACGAAATAGCAAGACTCAATGCGCCGACATTCCATTTATAAGAAACAGCTGCTGTAATACCTATTACAAAGAATATAAGAAATATAAAGATAAATGTTACTATATGTGCTGCAATTACAATCCATAACTTTTTGATAAGCAGCATAAAATATTCTTTTACTCTAAACTTTTTGAATAATAATCCTGCTTCATCTTTTTTGTAGTTATAAGAAAATCCTGCCTGTATCATTGTCAAAGGAATTGATATAACGGTTTCAATACAAAATGCAGGGTACTGGTATTGGGTAAACAGACTTATAAGCAAAAATGGCAGCGTAATTAAAAAAACAAAGAACGGAATTTTTTTGACCGCAATTTTAAAAGATGAAATATCAATATCCGGAAGCTCTCTGTCGTGCATAAATAAAATTTCAAAACCTATAAAAAACAATCCGAATATAGTAAGAAGGGTTGCAAATATTACTTTTTGATAAATGCTGACTTCAATCAACCCTTGTGTTTCCAGTGCAAAATAACCGTTTAATAAACCTGCAATTCCGCATATTGAAAAGAATGAAATTTGTCTAGGTAAAGCATTTGAACCTGAAAACAGCTTTTTTAAGCCGTTAATCATTTGTGTCATTATTTTTATCCTTTCTGATAAGCGGTCGTATGTTTTTAATATAAGAATTAATTAATGAATACGGAAATGCAAAATACCAAGTTACAATAACAAAATATCCCACAAAGGTATTTGTAATAACATCAATCAGGTAAAAATCTTTTGCAATTTCTCCGATTTTATCAATTCCGGTTAAACCTGCGGTAATATATATTAGAATACATACAGCTGCTGCGGCTGCCGTGAAAAGAATAAAAAGAATTAACTTTATATAAATGTTTTTAAAACCTGGTTTTACAAATTGGAATAACAGTTTTATATTTGCAAGTCCCTTTGTATCTAAATTTTCTGCGTATGCAAGGTAGATATAATAGACAAATATCGCTAAAAACAATAAAGCAGCTACAAGTATTATGAATATTGCGAGAACATGTGTCATCATATATGCGAATGCTGCAAACGCCAAAACAACTACTGCGTATAATCCCCAAACAATATTTAATTTAATCATTCCTAAAAATATTTTCCCGCAAATATCTTTAAATGACGGCAAGATACCGCCGTTAATATTGTTTAGCGCGTTGTGTAAGAATTGGATGCTGTATGCACCTATAATTATATTGAATATCAAATCTATCGGGTTTTGTTTGTAGCTATCAACATTTCCTGTTTTTATATCCCAAAAACTTGATAATAAAGTCCAGATTAGTGATATTAGAAGAAGTAATACATGTGCTTTTTTATTTTCATAAACTTTTTTATAACTATCAACTAAGCCTGCCATTGAATTCTCCTTACTGATAGTGTTTATTATAGCAGTTTTTTTTACAATTGCAAGGCTGGCTTTTCGGTAAGGTATAACATGTTTACACTAAATATCATATAAATCGTTACCCTGAACTTGTTTCAGGGTCTCAAATATAACAGATGCTGAAACGAGTTCAGCATGACCGTTTTGACTGTATCTAGTGTAAACATGTTATATCATACAGTTTTTTTTTATAGTAAAATTAAATTATGGAAACAGAAGTTAAACAAAAATTAAACGAATTAAAAAACAAATTTGAAAAAATAAAGGAGTGTCTTTGACCCTCAAGCATTAAAAAAAGAGCTTAAAACTCTTGAAGATGAAATGCAGACTCCTGAAGTTTGGGCTAATCAAAAAAAAGCTTCCGAGCTGGGTGCAAAAATTCGAAATATAAAAGATAATCTTGATTTTGCTGATAATTGTGTTTCTGTTTTTGAGGATGCTCTTACAGCTTTGGAGATTGGCGATGCTGATTTAATAAATGAGAGCTTTGAAAATTTAAAAGAAGCAGAACGTTCTATAGATAGATTTGAAGTAAAACAAATGCTGAGCGGTGAATATGATAAGGCTGATGCAATTTTAACCATTAATGCAGGGGCAGGAGGTACAGATGCTCAGGATTGGGCAAGCCTTTTACTCAGAATGTATATGAGGTGGGCTGAAAGTCATAATTGGAAAGTTGAGCTTCTTGATAAATTAGACGGTGATGAAGCCGGTATAAAATCTGCAACTGTGAAAATCACAGGAGAATATGCTTTCGGGTATTCAAGTGCAGAAAAAGGGGTTCACAGGCTTGTAAGAATTTCTCCGTTTAATGCTAACGGAAAAAGGCAAACTAGTTTTGCATCTGTAGAAGTTTCTCCGATTATTGAGGATTTTGAAAAAACAATAGTAATTCCGCCCGAAGATTTGGAAGTTGATACAATGCGTTCAGGCGGTGCTGGTGGTCAAAATGTTAACAAAGTTGAAACAGCAGTAAGAATTTTACATAAACCGACGGGTATTGTTGTAAAATGTCAGCAGGAGCGTTCTCAATTACAAAATAAAGAGAATGCAATGCAAATACTTGCTTCTAAATTGCTTGCAATACGACAGGCTGAACACGAAAAAAAACTTGCCGAATTGAAAGGCGAAAATGTTGACATAAATTTTGGCTCACAAATTCGTTCATACGTTTTTCATCCTTATAAAATGGTGAAAGATCACAGAACAAACTATGAAGTCGGAAATGTTGATTCAGTTATGGACGGTGATTTAGACGGGTTTGTCGAAGCTTTTCTTCGCATGAAAAAATAATGTGCTAAAATGGATTTTATGAACGGAAAAAAAGAGCTTTATTATAAATATTTTGAAGATAAAATTCTTGTAAATTTAAAATCTGCTGAAAATTATAGGCTGGGGCTTTTGAGAAAAGCTTGCCTTTCGTCTTTATTTTTCTTTTTAGCCGGCAGTGTTTTTGCATATATATTTATAATTTTAGTGCTTCAAGATGTTTTCAATCCTTTTTTATTTCCTTTTATTTTATTCTGTATGTATGCATTTATAATTAAAGGGATTATAAATTTTATTCTTGCAGGGAAAGCTTATCAGGAAAAATTACAATCAGAAGTTTTTCCTTTATTTCTTCCTCCTGTTGCTAATTTTAAGTCTTGGCCTAAAAATTCTAATACAGAAGCGATTTTGGAATCCCAATTGTTTCATAATTTTGATACTCAGGAAGATGACTCCAGCTTTTTCGGGTTTTATTCCCGCACAAATATTATACTTTCAAATACCTGTCTTAAAATGCCTGTGAAAGGCGCAAATAGACCAAATATGTTCAAAGGTACACTTATTCAGCTTGAGTTGGATAAATCTGTAAATAATCATGTAATTCTATTTTCTAAAAATGAACATAAATATAACAATTTTCATCAGGTAAATCCGCATATAGACGATTTAAATCAATATCTTTATGTTTTTGCAAGAGATACTAAGAATATTTCGTTTATTAATAATGATTTTTGGAATGTGATAAAAAAGTTTGGGGAAGTTTATACTGCAAAAAGTTTTTCTTTATCTTTAAAAGATAATGTTGTATTGATTGCATTAAGGCAAAAACAGCCTATGCAATTTGGTTGTATATTTAAATCTTTATTGAAAGTAAAAAATTACGATGAACTTATAGATAAATTCATCGTAATTTATGATTTAATTGATGTGCTAAACAAAGTTTAAGCTACTTTGTCAACATTAGGTTTAGAAGCCGGCTGGGCTGCGGCTGAAGTTGTTTGTGCCGGTTGTTGTGTAGATGTTGCAGCTTTATTATCTTTTTTATTATCTCGTTTCATATATGCATAAGCCGCTGTTCCCACTGCTGCTATAGCAATGCCTGCTCCAATAATCGTTTTTGTCCATTTGTTTCTAAGGTGTTTAGCACCGTCTTCTACAGCTGTTCCGAAGTCGCCAACAAAACGTTTTAGTTTGCCGACATTTCTATTGTTTATACCTTTGTCAACTTCAAAAACTTCTGTCATATAGCGTTCATTTGCTGTTTTGCCGCCGTTATATGCCGCATTTTCGTGCCAATCCATTTTTTGCTGGAGTGAATCTCTTACCATTTGTGCATATTTTGACAGTTTGCCTTCTTCGGTTTTTACACCGTAATCCGATACTGCCGCTGTTATGCATTCTTTTACTTCTGCTGCATTTGATAGCATTCTTTCATTATCAATTGCGTTTCCTAATTCTGCCCCAGTTTTCCCTGCTAATTTTGCAGAATCAATTTTTAAATCTTCAACGCTTCTGAGGTATGGATGTTGTGTTAAATATCCTCTTGTTGCGGCAATGAAATCTGGTGCTCCGCCTGTTCTTGTTGAAATAACAGGAGTACCTGCCGCGAATGATTCCAACGGTGTAATTCCGCATGGTTCAAATCTTGATGTAAATATTGAGTGAGTAGCACATCCGACAAGTCTGTTAGGGAAGAAACCGTTAACGTAGCAGGCATTGCCTTTATAAATTCCACCGTCAAGTTCTTCTATTTGTCTGATTATGTCTTTTACCCATTTGTAATCTCTTGCATGGTCTTCCCAAACACCTGCACCAACTAACAATTTAGTATGTTGTTTTACTTCTTTATCTACATTCGGATCTTTTAAGAAATCTAAAAATGCCTGGAATGTTGAGGGATAGCCTTTTTGAGGGTCAGGGCGTCCCCAGCCCATTAATACCATATCTCCTTCTTTATATTTTGATAAATGACCGACTACGCTTGCATTATTATCTGCAATTTGCTTGTCAGTAAAGAACATTTTTGTAATTCCTGCAGTTCCGCCTTTTTCAAAAGCGTCACCAAGAGAATTTAAAAGCCATTTAGTATTTGAACTTTTTGCTTTAATTACTTCTTCAATATTGTCAGATACTAATTTGCCTGCTTCATCATAAACAGGTTTATATTCATAGGTTGTGAATGCTTCTTTTAGTTTTGTCAATCCATTTATGTTATTTCCCTGACAGAAATTTGCAGTCGGATCATTCAATCTCAAGTTTGCAGGGGTGCTGCCGTTTGTAATGTCAATTGTATTTATTCCTGCAAGCTTAGTTGTCAGGAATTGCGCAATATCAGGGGTTTCTAGTGATTTCATTTCTTTCCCGTAATTTACTGATACTGTTCCTGCGCTCATATTTTGTGGGTTAATTTTTGTACCTGCAATCGGCGTCATTGAGATATTGAATGTACGTATATCATTTGCGCTGTCAACGTAATCATCGATGAAATTATCCATGAACGGGCGCATTATTTGGTATACGTAATTTTTTTCATCTTTAGTTGCATTTGCCCAGTTTGCTTCTATTTTTCTTAATTTATTAACTTGCGGATGTTTATTTAGTGTATCAATATCTTCTTTTCTTGCAGCCATCCTGAAAAATTCGAATGGGTTGCTTTCCGCACCTTGATAATCTCGTCCGGGGTTATGAAAAGTCCCGTGAATTTTTAAGCCGTTATAGTATTCGTTACCGAAGTGAGAAGCATCTGCAATAGCATTCATTGTCATAAAAGCAGGTCTGTCATGAAGCCAAATGTTTCCCGGATTATAATTGCCATGAGCTTCTGTATTGAGTTTCGGTAAAATTTCTACAAATGCTCTGTTGTTATCGGCATAAGCAACATTTGTACTTACGTATCTGCTGCCGCCGCCATTCGGGCTGTATGCTCCTGTTGAATAAGAGCCGCTTGTCCCGTATGCCCCGTAAGCACTGTATCCTTTGCCGCCTGCTCCGTATGCTGTATCTAATTTAGCAAGATCTTCCGTGTGAATAAAATAAGCAGCATTCCTTTCTTTGACTTCAGGTGAAGCGTTAATTTTAGATTTTATCTCTTTAATTTTATTTAGAACTTCTTCTGTGTTTAATTTTTCATTATAAGCAGTATCAATTCTTTTAATAACATCTTCTGTATCTAAGGTTTCATTAATTTCTTTTTTTATCTTTTTTTCTATTTCACTGCGGCTTGTTTTATCTTCTCCAGCATTTTCTAACTCATCTTTATATTTTTCACGAATTTGTGTTGTAATATCTTCTTTAATATTTGTTGTTACTTCATTTAGTAGTTTTTTCTTATAGTTATTAACAGGAATTTCTGCGGTGTCAGCAATATCTACAGCTCTGAAAAGTCTGTAAGGAATTGTCTCTCCTTTAGTGATAGAGCCTTGTGAAGGTCTGACAAATGACCCCTGTATTCCGGAATCTTCTAATCTTATAATCGCTGATTTACCCTTGTCATCTGGCTGTAGTCTGATTGCAAATGCAAGTTCTTCGCCTTCTTTAAGGGGAGTTCTTTTAGCTACTTCTTCTAAGGTTTCGTTTTGTTTTGCCGAAATAAAACTGGCTGCAGGATAGCTTTCGTTGTAAATGCCATGTTTATTTTTTGTTAGTTTAACTACTGTAACGCCTCCATCACCATTGTTAAAACTGTGATAAGGTGCAAAATCTCTTACGTCAGCTCCTTCTCTCACTCTCCAGTTTGCCGGGGCTTCCTGTGCAACAACACCAAGACCGCCGAGGTTGTATGCTTTTACCCCAAACCTTTTATTTTCAGGAGCGTAAGACGCGAATTGATGAATGTTCTTGTCATTCCCCGTAAAACTTAAAATAACACCCGACATATTTCTTGTGCCGGATAAGCTCATAGCAACCGGCATGGTTTGGTTGTTAGACTCAACTTTGTCATTTTTTCTAATATTGTTTGCCCTAATTTGTGGCATAACTGAATAAACACGCATATTTACACCTACATCCCATTTTATAATATATACTACTTTTTTTATGAATTTAGCAGAAACTTTTTACTGCTTATATAGTAAAATGCTGACATGTTTTTTTTCAACACCAAGTCTGTATTTTGTTAAGAAATATTAAGTAAATTTTTTTCAATAATTAAAGTTTTTTTCTTAGATTTACAGTAAGATAGTAACAGCAGTTTGAAAAGGTGAATAAATGGACAGATTTTTTGGATTATTGGGAATTGTTTTGATATTCGGGATAGCTTACTTGATGTCAAATAATCGTAAAGCTATCAATTATAAAACAGTTGGTACGGGCTTTTTGTTACAGGTTGTTTTGGCTCTTTTTATATTTAAAGTTCCTTTAGGACGTGCTCTGTTTTATAATCTTGGGTTGTTTATTCAAAAGATTCTAGAATTTGCAAAAGAAGGTGGTTCTTTTGTTTTTGGTCCGTTGATGACTGATCATAAAATAACAGCTGTATTCGGTGAAGGTGCCCAGGTTTTTGCTTTGCAATTAATCGCTTCTTTAATTTTTATGATGATTTTGGTTAACATGCTTTATTATTATGGAATTATGCAAAGAGTAGTTCCGCTTTTTGGTAAGGCTATGAACAAGTTAATGGGTGTTAGCGGGGCTGAAGCGTTGTCAAATGTTGCGAGTGCATTTGTCGGACAAATTGCCGCGCAAATTATGATAAGACCCTATCTTGCAAAACTGACACGTTCAGAACTTCTTGCATCTATGGCAGGAAGTATGGCTTGTATTTCAGGTGCGACAATGCCTATTTATATAGGAATGGGAATTCCTGCGCAATATCTGCTTGCTGCATCAATAATGGCTGCTCCCGGGGCGCTCGTTATTACTAAAATCGTTTATCCTGAAACAGGTACTCCTGAAACAAGCGAAGATATCAAAATTACTTACAGTAAGAGAAGAAAACCTTATATCAACGTTTTTGACGCAATTTCTGCCGGCGCATCTGAAGGGATGAAAGTCGCAATAAATGTAGTGGCTATGATTTTGGCATTAGTTGCGCTTGTCGCAATGATAGATTGGATGTTGGGATTTTTGGGTGTATTTATTGTTAAATATTTACATATAAACTTTGCATCGTTTGATTTAAATCATCTTTCATTAAAATTGATTTTAGGTAAAATATTTTCGGTGTTTGCGTATTTTATGGGTGTTCCTTTAAAAGAGGCAACGACTGTCGGGAGCTTAATGGGTACTAAGCTTGTTTTAAATGAGATGGTAGCATATTTTGACATGACGCATTTGCCTAAGGCTTTGTCAGATAAAGCATTTTTGATTGCAAGTTTTGCTCTTTGCAGTTTCGGTAACTTTGGTTCTATTGCTATCCAATTAGGCGGGATTGGCGAGCTTGCTCCAAACCAACGTAAAAATCTTGCAAGACTTGGCGTTAGAGCATTGATTTGCGGAACTTTAACTTGTTATATGTCTGCGGCAATAGCCGGGGTACTATTTAATTAGTTAGATTTAGGTAAATGTTTTTGCCAATCAGAATCAAGGTTTTGAATAAATCTGTGTGCTTCAATTACGTCATCATAATTAATCGGTTCAGGGCCTTCTTGCACTTCAAGCGGTTCATAATTTTTTATATCAATTTCTGTAAAACCTAAAAATGCGGCTCCGAAGTTTTTTCCGCAATGTTTGCATTCCAGATTGATGACTGTTAATCCTTCTTCTTCACGTTTGATTGTTATTGAATTTTCGTCAAAGCCGTTTTTGCATTGAGAGCAGCAAAGATTATTGAATAATTTTTCTATTTTCTTTTTCATAAAGTCCTCACTGATATTATAATTAAAATTTTTATTAAAATTTGTTAATTTTTTTTAGAGCATGGGTATAATATAAATATAGCGGGTTATATATGTCGTTTTAGATTCGCTAAAGCTAACAGATAGGAGTTGTATCATGGAAGCTATTAACTTAATTCTATTCGGGTTTATCGTTTATACTGCGTTAATCGTAGTTCCAAGCATTTGGGAAGAATTAACAACAGAAGGATAAGTCCATTTAATTTTTAAGACGAATAAAAATTGTGAGAGTTCCTTTTTTCGTCAAAGTTTTTTGAGAGTGCAGGAGTGTCTGATTTAACAAGTGTAGGTTGTACGTTATTTGTTTAACGCGTTATTTTGTCGCGGGTAAAATTTCGTTTAAACATTTAAGTGCAACATCGGTAGCAAAATCCATATCTTTTCTTTCCATAATTAACGGCGGATTGAAATATATGACGTTACCCAAAGGTCTTAAAATAACTCCCTCCATCAAAGCCTTTTTGTAAATTTGGTATCCTATTCTTAATTTACTGTCAAAAGGCTTTTTACTTTGCTTATCTTCTACCAATTCTATTGCGTTTATTAATCCTATATGGCGGACTTCTCCAACATTTGGGTGTGAAAGAAATTTCTCTTTAATCATATTATTAAAATAAATTGCATTTTCCTGTGCATGTTTTAAAACAGTTCCGTCCTCAAGGATGTCGAGTACTGCATTTGCTGCAGAACAAGCAAGAGGATTGCCGCTATATGTGTGGCTGTGCATAAATGCTTTTCCTGTATTGTAATCGGCATAAAACGCATCATAAATCTTTTGAGTAGTTACAAATAACGCCATAGGCATATACCCGCCTGTAAGCCCTTTTGACAAGCACATAATATCAGGTGATACTCCTGCATGTTCAAATGCAAACATTTTTCCTGTTCTTCCGTAACCTGTTGCGATTTCATCTGCAATTAAGTGTACATTGTATTTGTCACATAATGTTCTTAGTTTTTTCAAGTACAAAGGCGGATAAACTTTCATCCCAGCAGAACCTTGTAATAAAGGTTCAACAAGTATTGCTGCCGTTTCATTTCCGTATTTCGCAAATGTTTCTTCTGCTTTTGCAAAGCACTCGCAATTACAATTTTCTCTTGTTTTTCCATATGGGCATCTATAGCAGTCAGGGCCTTGAATTCTTACAATATCCATTAAAATGGGTTTATAAAGCTTTGTATAAAGATCGCAATCTCCAACAGATAATGCCCCTATTGTTTCTCCATGGTACGCTTCTGTCAGTGCCATAAATCTTGTTTTTTGCGGGTTTCCCGTTTGTTCGTGGTACTGAAAACTAACTTTCATTGCAGCTTCGATTGCTGAAGAACCGTTATCAGTAAAATTAAATTTGCATAACCCTTTAGGAAGAATTTTTGAAAGTCTTTCACAAAGGTTTATTGCCTGTGTATGGGTAAAATTTGCAAATATAACATGTTCAAGTTCATCTACTTGTTTTTTTATTGCCTCATTAATTTTTGGGTTACAATGCCCTAAAAGGTTGCACCACCATGAGCTGATTACATCTAGGTATTTTTTCCCCTCTGTGTCATAAAGGTAAACTCCTTCCCCTTTTTTTATTACTATAGGTTTTAAATCTTCGTAGTCCTTCATTTGCGAGCATGGATGCCATATATATTTTAAATCTTTTTCAACCCAATTTTCCATATTTATACCTCTTTAAAAATATATGATAAATCTTCAATATCTTTTTCGTCTTTTTTTACGGCAGCAATAACTTTAATTCCTGTTAAAGCTTCAACTTGAATTTTATTATCTTTCTGCATTAAATCCTTTTCATCATAGTTATTTAAGATTATGCCTTTTACATTAATTCCATGATATTTTGCGTATTCAGCGGTAAGAATCGTTGAATTTATTGTCCCTAATGATGCAGATGCAACAATTATAATATCAAGCTCCAGTGCTTTTATGACATCAGGAAGCATAAGTTTGTTTTCTCCCAAATTAAATGGGCATACAATTCCGCCTGCTCCTTCTACAACAACGTAATCAAATTCTTTTTTTATCCTTTCAAAATCGGATTTTATTTTTTCAATTTTAATCGGGTTATTTTCAATTTCAGATGCTAGATGAGGTGAAACTGCAGTTTTGTATATGTATGAAACATAATTTTCTGTTGGAACATTAATTCCTGATTGTTTCAAAACATAATCACAGTCTCCCGGAATAATCTTTCCGTCAACAACCTCAGCTCCGCTTAGAGCTGGTTTAAAATATCCGCAATTATAACCAAGTTCTCTTAACTTTTTTACAATTAATGCTGAAATATATGTTTTTCCAACGTCTGTTCCTGTTGCTGTGATAAATATTGCTTTAGTCAAATCTCCTCCATCAAAAAAATATGCGGCAACTTTATGTTACCGCGTAATTTTTTTTATTCAATATGCTGTAATTTACAGAGAGCCGCCCCCACCGTCACGGAAGTAGTCATAATGTCTTATGTCATCATAGTTATTAACATATTCTGCTTCAACGTTTTTCTGGAATTGTGTTTTTGGTACTGCTGCTGTGCTTCTTGAAGCTAACAGAGCATCAATGTTTGGAGCAAGGGTTAATTCAAAATGGAAACGACCGTATTTTCTGTCAGGTTCCCAGTGGTTGCTTATCAAAGGATAGCCCCAATATAATCTGGCGCTTAAATCACCAGGTAATTGAACTCTTAATCCCATACCTAAAGACGCTGCAAAATAACTTCCGCCATAAACATCTTCACTCGCTGTCGGGAAAATACCTGCAGTATCAGCAAAAATTGCACCTTTTACATATTTCCCGATAAACGGTATTTTTTCACCCGATCTCGGGCTTGTGATTTCTCTCGGTAAAAGCGGGAACATTAATTCTCCACTTACAAAGTATCCGTTTTTACCAATCATCATACCTTCAGAATAACCTCTTACTGTTGCCAAACCACCTGTTTGCATTTGATCTAAGTAAGGAATCTTTTTGTCTCCGGGGATAATTTGATAGTTACTTCTTAATTGACCGATAACACCGTGTGAAAAATCATGTAATCTTACTACACTTCCGCTGTATTTAAAATAGTTATTATCTCTGTCGCTGTTGAAAATCGGGAATGAATAATAAGCACTCTGATTTAAATACCAAATACCGTATTTAGTATCTTTTCTTAACATCAAAGCCAATTCGGCAGATGTTACGTTATCTGTACTGTTGATAGCGTCCCGCATTAAATCATCAAATATAGCACTGCCGGTTCTTATATCAGTGAAAGTCCTTGCTCTCTTGTAGTTAATTCCAGCATAAGTTTTTAATTCCAATCCCGGTTTTCTTATAACGGGCTGCATATAGTACAATGAATATTGATATGCGTTACTGCCCAATTTTAAGTCCGTCATAGGACCGTACTTGATATCAGCAAAAGTTGAGGAGAACATAAATCCGACACGTCCGTCTTTTTTGTTGACCGGGAAGTTGTAATCAAAGAACGGGCTTTGAGCACCTTTTGAGAAGTAAGATCCTAAAGACATTCTGTCCCTGTGTCCGAATAAACTGTCAGCATACAACATTGCACCGCCGCGAATGCTGCCTGTGCTGTATCTGCCGGCGTTATCCATAATACCCATTACGTGGAACGGGAAATTTTCTTCAGCAACAAGTTCAATATCTGTAGTTCCGGGCTTTTCACCTGCCTTTAAGTTCGCAGATAATTTAACGCCTTCATTATATCTGTTAAAATCTAATACATCTTTTTCTAGTTCGACGATGTCAAACAATTCCCCTTCTTTTTGAGGTAATCTGCTTGTAATATATCCGTCTTTAGTCCATTTATTTTGTTCAACGGTAATATTCCCGATTTTACTTTCTGTTAAGGCAATATAGATATTCCCGTTTTCAACAGTTTGTTCAGGTAAAAACGCTCTTGCCGTTACAAAGCCTTTTTCAGCGTATAAATTATTAATACTGTCTATTACTTTTTGAATATCTTCTATAAATACATTTTTCCCAACAATCGGTTGGACTAACTTGTTGATTTCTTCTTTAGTTAAAATTTCAGACGGTGCAACTTCAATAGAGTTTACAAATACGCCTTTTGTATTCATTTCTTCTACTGTAGCCTGCTGAATAGAACCGCCGTTATAATTTTGGATAATTTGGTTTCCTGCATTGGGGTCTTTATCGAGTTTTTTTCTTTGCTGATAATATTGGTAATCATCTTCTCTCAATTTATCTTGATATTGATTACGAAGATTATTCATATCATGTCCCTGATTCATGCCGGCTTCTGCGCCTACCTGACTTCCAAAAGTTCCGGGGCTAATTGCAGCTCCTCCAAATGCGTCTGCGTTTGCAGATGTTAGTGATGCTGAAGATGCAAGTGCAAAACTTATACACATGACAGCGCTTAGAAAATATTTTCCAGTATTTATCTTTTTCATTTATTCACCTTTTATAATTTTAAAATTATATTTATTAAGTCCGGTCAATTTTATTTTTGCGCATAGGAGCTTGAATAAAAACGATTTTTTAACTTTTATTAAGATATAGTAACAAAAGTTAACTTTTTTAACAAAATCCAATTTGACCTGTTATTATTATATAGGATATAAGTGTGCTTGTAAAGATTAAATTTTAAAATTCAATCCTTTAGAGTATGGGTTTAAAAATAATTTGATACAGGCGATATATAAGGGAGAAAATATGAACAACAAGATGAAATTTTTTGTAGTAGGTTTGTCAGCATTTGTTGTTGGGGCGGCTTTTAGTAATTTTGCTATGTCTGATGTTCCGTCAAAAATTGCTGTGGTTGATGTGCCTCAGGTTGTAAATTCTTCTTCTCAGGTTCAGGCTTTGAAGAAAGAACAGCAGGCTAAAACTAAAGAAATTGTTGCTTTTGTAGAAAAAGCAAGAAAAGACGTTGCAGCTACAACTGATGTTAAGAAAAAACAAGCTTTGGAAGATAAATACAATAAAGAATTGAATGCTAAAAAATCTGCAATGGATAAAAATTATGCAACAAAATTAACTGCTATAGATACAGCTATTTCGAAACAGATTGAAGCTCAGGCTAAGGCAGGCGGGTATGATATAGTTCTTGCTAAAGGCGTTGTGCTTTATGGTGGTTCTGATATTACTGATGCCGTGAAAAAAGCTGTTAAATAACGAGATTATTTTAAATAAAAAATCCCAACCGTTTTAAGGTCGGGATTTTTTTTGTTTTTAGATATCTTTGTAAGAACCTGTAAATTTATTTGTATAAATTGTGTGGAGCAATTCGTGCGCTTTATGAGAATTAGGTTCTTCCAAATATTCATTATAAAGTTTTTGTATTGAAGGATTTGCGTGAGATTTTCTCAGCGGAAGTTCATAATCCTCTTTATAAAGCCCTTGAGCACGTTCTTCCTTAATCTTGGAATTATCGCAGCTCCTTGGCTGACCGCCTCCGTTTATGCAGCCTCCGGGGCACGCCATAACTTCAAGCATTTGAAATTGTGCTTTACCTTCTTTGATTTCTTTTAAAGCTTTTTCTGCTTCTTTTAAAGTTGAAACAATTCTTACAACAAGCTTTGTACCTTTAAGATCAAGTTCAATGTCTCTGCATCTGTTAGAAGTCCCGCGCATTTGTTTTATATCAATATCAGTAAGCGGCTCGTTTGTTACAAATTCATAAGCCGTTCTCACAGCAGCCTCGGCAACTCCGCCTGATGCTCCAAAAATTGTACCTGCACCAGTGTATTCTCCAAATGGAGAATCTGGGTTTTCTGCTTCCAGTGAATTAAAGTTGATTCCTGCTTCTTTAATCATACGTCCGAGTTCCTGTGTGGTTAGAACGTAATCTGTGTCAGGTTTGCCGTTATGAGAAAGTTCCGGACGCTTACATTCGTATTTTTTAGCTGTGCAAGGCATAATACCTACTACAATAAGATTTTCTCTGTCTATGTTGAAATGCTCGGGCACAAGTGTTTTTAACACAGGAGAGAGCATACTCATGGGAGATTTGCAGCTTGATAAATGATGAAGCATATCAGGATGTTCGGTTTCAAGATATTTAATCCATGCAGGACAGCAGGATGTAAATATTGGAAGGTTTTGACCTGATTTTAAGCGTGATAAAAATTCTGTTGCTTCTTCCATAATTGTTAAATCGGCGGCAAAGTTTGTATCAAAAATTAAATCAAATCCGATTTTGCGTAATGCTGCATTCATTTTTCCGATAGAGTTTATACCCGGTTCAAGTCCGAACATTTCACCGATTGCAACCCTTGTTGCAGGTGCCATTTGAACTACAACTTTTTTGGCTGGATTTGTAATTTCTGACCAAACCTTTTCTACATCGGATTTTATTGTTAAAGCGCCAGTCGGGCAAACAGCTGCGCATTGACCGCAATTTACGCAGTCTACCTGCCCTAAAGGTCTGCCATTCATTGGTTGAACAACTGTTTTAGACCCTCTGTTGGCAAATCCTAATACCGAATGCCCTTGAAATTCTGTACAGGCCCTTACGCAAGCTCCGCAAAGAATACATTTGTTCGGATCTCGAACAATAGAAGGTGAACTGTCGTCAATTGGTAAATATTCATCTAATTCTTTATCAGGGTAACGGATGTTTCTGATACCATACTCTTCTGCATATTTTTGTAATTCGCAGTTTCCTGATTTTTCACAGGTTAAGCAGCTTTTGTCGTGATTTGCAAGAAGGAGTTCTAGAACTGTTTTTCTTATTCTTCTTGTTTTTTCGGTATTTAAATGTATTTTAAGTCCTGCTTCCGGCGGCATTGTGCAAGAAGATTGAATACCTCGGCCTTCAATTTCAACAACACACATTCTGCAGGCGCCGAACGTGGTTAAATCCGGACGGTAGCAAAATGTCGGAACATTCATTCCTGCTTTTCTTATTACTTCAAGAAGATTTGGTTCATCTGTGAATTCAACTTCTTTTCCGTCTATAAATAGAGTTTTTTTATCAGTCATATTATTTATTCCTTATAAATTATTCAAGTACAATTGCTCTAAACGGGCAGTTGGTTAAGCAAGCCTCACATTTAATACATTTTTCCTGATTAATATGATGAGGATTTTTAACTGTGCCTTCAATAGCTCCTACAGGGCAAAGTCTTGCACATTTTGTACAGCCTTTACATAAAGATTCGTTAATTACGATTTTTTTCATTGCCGTGCAAACTCCTGCAGGACATTTTTTGTCTTTAATGTGAGCAATATATTCGTCCCTGAAGTATTTTAAAGTTGAAAGAACAGGGTTTGGAGCCGTTTTGCCAAGTCCGCAGAGCGAACCGTCTTTAACAGCATGAGCAAGTTCTTCCAGAGTATCTAAATCCTTCATCTCACCTTTGCCTGCCACGATTTTTTCTAAAATTTTCAGCATATTTTTTGTACCTTCGCGGCATGGAACACATTTCCCGCAGCTTTCATGCTGTGTAAAGTTCATGAAAAATCTAGCGACTTCAACAATGCAAGTTTTATCACTCATTACAACAAGTCCGCCTGAACCGACCATTGCTCCTGCTTTTATAAGGTTATCGTAATCCATCGGGATATCAAGATGTTCTTCTGTTAAGCAGCCGCCTGAAGGTCCGCCGATTTGAACAGCTTTGAATTTTTTGCCGTCACGCATTCCACCGCCAATGTCAAAAACAATTTGTCTTAATGTTGTACCCATTGGAACTTCAATAAGACCTGTATTATTTACTTCTCCAGTAAGTGCGAAAGTCTTTGTTCCTTTTGATGTTTCCGTACCCATTTGTGCAAACCAGTCTGCTCCGTTAAGAATAATAACAGGGACGTTTGCTAAAGTTTCGACGTTATTAATTAAGGTTGGACGTCCGAATAAACCTTTATTTGCAGGAAATGGAGGTTTTGGTCTGGGCATTCCTCGTTCGCCTTCAATGGATGCGATCAATGCTGTTTCTTCTCCGCAAACAAATGCTCCTGCTCCTTCTTTAATATGAATATCAAGAGAAAAATCGCTTCCCATAATATTTTTGCCTAAAAAATGTTTTTCTTCTGCATCTTTAATTGCTTTTCTTAAGCGTTTAATAGCCAAAGGGTATTCGGCTCTTACATATATATAACCTTCATCAGCACCTATGGCGAATGCTGCAATTGCCATACCTTCAAGAAGCTTATGCGGATCGCCCTCCATAACAGATCTGTCCATAAAAGCACCGGGGTCACCTTCGTCTCCGTTGCAGACGATATATGATTTGCCGCCTTTATTTGCAGCTGTAAATCTCCATTTGCGTCCTGTCGGGAAACCTCCGCCGCCTCTGCCGCGTAATCCGGATTTTTCAATTGTTTCAATAACAGTATCAGGATTGTTTTCTTCCAAGACTTTAGACAGAGCTTCATAGCCTCTTACCGCAATTGCTTCATCAATGCATTCGGCGTTTATGTTACCGCAGTTTGCCAGTGCTGTTCTTGTTTGTTTGGCGTAAAAATTAATGTGTGCATCATCCAAAACATGTTCGTGAGTTTTCGGATCAACATAAAGTAACCTTTCAACAGGTTTGTTATTTTTAATGTGGCTTTCATAAATTTCTTCCACATCTTTTTCTTTTACTTTTACGTAAGTTACATGTTTGTCGGGGATTACAACAAGAACTCCCTGTTCGCAAAAGCCGTGGCAGCCTGTAGGGACAATTGTCATTTTGTCATAATCTGTAAGAACTGATACATTTGCACCAAGTTCTTTAAATTTTTCTATTACTTTTAAAGAACCGTTTGCAACACAGCCTGTTCCGGCGCAGACAAGAACACGCAGTCCTTGTTGTGTAATAAGTTCTTTTGCTTTATTTTGTTCTTCTTTTATATCAATGTTTAAAGCTGTTTTTTCCATTAGTTTTCCTCCTTTAACAGTGTGTCTAATACTATAGTTATAGCATCAGATGTCATCTGAGGATAAACTTTATCGTTTATGACAACAACCGGAGCAAGACCGCACGCACCGAGACAGCTGACTGTTTCCAGTGAGAAAAGACCGTTTTCACTGGTTAAATTTCCTTCAGGCATATTTAATTTTGCTCTGATTGCGTTTAAAACAGGCATTGATCCGCGAACATGGCAGGCTGTGCCGTCGCAAACCTTTATTTCATATTTGCCTTTCGGCTCAAGAGAGAACTGCGCATAAAACGTCGCAACTCCAAATACGGTAGCAGGTGATAACCCTTCAATTTTTGTTCCGATGTAAATTAAAGCTTCTTCAGGCAGATATCGGTAAACTTCCTGAACTTTTTGTAAAATCGCAATCAGATTAGATTTTTTGCAGTCATAAGAACTGATAATTTCATCTAATCCGGCTGTATCGATTTTATGAGGGTTTTCTACACTCATCTCGAACTCCTATGTATTCAATTTTCTAATTAACCCCGATTGTATAATTAATAGAAAAGGACATAAAAATATACAATCTTACCTGAATTATTGCATAAGAGCCTTTGAAAATCAAGTTTATTTACTGTTTTTAGATGTTACTTTTTCTGTTAATTCTTCTATATTTCTATACAAATTTCTTAAAAATGTATCTTCTGTATTTCTAACACTTTGTCTTGCAACATCGGTGTAATCTTTTTCATTCGGGATTATAATTGGTCTTTGTGCAACTTTAGGGTATAGTTTGTCTGTGTTTGCGTCAACGAATTTGGTTTTAGACTTACCTGATAATAAATTTGTTACTACTACATATAATTTTTCTGCGAATTTATTTTCTAAAATTGGGGATACTGATTCATCGTCTTCCAGCAATTTTCTGGCATCATGTATATCTATGGTAACACCTTTATCTTTAGCATAATTCGCTAATGTTTCACGCGCGGTGTACATTTGATTAAAAGAGTCTCCGTAAGTGTTAACATCATGAATTCTGACGAATCTGTTAATATATTCTTCTTGCTTTGCAACCTTATTTTTAGCTATTTTAGATGCGATAATTCTTTGTATTTTCATAATTATTTTTCTCCTTTGCTATGTTATAAAATATACAAATAAATAAAATTGCTATAATGTAAATATTTTTTAACTTAAATAAGTTGACAGCAATATTTTTTTATTGGGCATATATTGCATAAAGGTTTTTGTGGTTTGCAGACATTTTGCCCGTGTGTTACAAGGAGTGTATTAATGTCAAGCCAGTATTTCTCCGGTAATTTTTCTCGAAGTGCAAATTCTGTTTCTTCGGGTGTTTTTGTTTTTACATATCCTAAACGGTTGCAAATCCTGTGAACATGTACATCTACACAAATAGCAGGTATTCCAAAACCTTTTGCCAGAACAAGGTTAGCTGTTTTTCTGCCGACTCCGTTAAATTTTATTAATTCTTCAATTGTATTTGGAACTTTATTATCAAGTTCTTCAACAATAATCTTTGATAATTCTACTATTTGCCGAGCTTTATTTTTATAGAAACCAACAGGATAAATTGCTTTTGCAAGTGTTTCTACATCACAATATGCAAAATCAGCAGGTTCTTTACCTATTTCAAGCATTCTTAGAGTTGCAGGATAGGTTGTTAAGTCATTTGTTCTCAGACTTAAAATACAGGCAATCAGAACAAGATAAGGGTTTTTAAATTTTTCCATAAGTTGGACAAATTCTCGTCTTGGCTGTTTTGCTTTTATTAAATTTTCGACTATTTTATCGATATTTGTAATTGTCTGCATTTAATAATTCCTGAACGTTAATATTTGTTTTAAGTTTCAAAGCATAAATATCATTTCTTTCAAAATTAATCATTTTAACGGCATCTTTTTCTGTTGTAACAACTGCTCCTTTGGGAATTTCTTCTTCTCTATAAGAATGGTGATCGTCAAAATCTATGGTTTGTTTTATTTTGTAATCACATAAAAAATTATAAAACTGCTGCGGCTGTCCGATTGCACAAATTGCGGAAATTTCCGTGTTTTTCGGCAGGTGTTCTCCTGATTTAATATTGTATATATAATCAGGTTCTGTATAGCAGACCGTTGAAGATACTTTCATTTTTTTAGACATAATTTTAGCAAGTTTTTCTGCTCTTGTGTGGTCTAAATCTTTGCTTACAACAACGAGTCTGTCAATTCTTGAAAAAGCTTCCATACCTTCTCTTAAAGGGCCTGCCGGTAATAACTTTTCATTTCCGAAGCCCATTTTGCTGTCTGTTAATACGATATCCAAATCTCTGTATAGTTTTCTGTGTTGAAAGCCATCGTCAAGAATAATTTTTGTAACTCCAAATTTTTTAATAGCCAATTCAGCGGCTTTATATCTGTTTTTTGAGGTTATAACAACAGCTTCTTTAGTATTTTCAGCAAGCCAAAAAGGTTCGTCTCCTGCCAGTTTTGCATTATAGAAAATTTTTTTGCCGTCTGAAATTACGTTAATATTTTTGTTAGAAAGTTTGCCACCGTAACCGCGTGAAATAATTGCTGTTTTTTCTCCGTTATTAATAAAAAATTTTGCAATTTGCGATACAACCGGAGTTTTTCCGACTCCGCCTGTTGTAATATTTCCTACCGAAATTACATAAGCATCGACTTTTTTAGGCTTTAGGATGGCTTTATCATAAAGTATATTTTTTAGTCCGCTTCCTATTCCATAAAATAATGAAGCGAATTCTAAAAGTTTTACAAATAGCCCATTTGCATCTTTATTATAATGTATTTTAGTTATTTCTGTTTTTATATTCAAAATTGCCACACATCCGTTTTTCAGGTTCTTTTTCCAAATGAACCGAAGTTAGAACATTAACCGCCAGAGTAAAAATCTCTTGTTCAATTTTTCAGAGAATTTTCTCAAGTTGCAGGTTGTAACCCTTGTGTTTTCAAGAATTGTCTGTAATTCTGTTTTCTTTTCAGGAGTTAATTTGTTAACTGTGTCAAGAGTTGTAGAAATATCAACCATTGCGGTATTAACATTTGCAACTGCCATATTTATATCTTTTTTCAGCTGGTCATCTTTGGTTAAAGAATTTACGTAACCGCTGATTTCATTAACATTATGAGTTATTGCTCTCAAATCTTCAGCCATCTGTTGAGCTTCTTCTTCGTTTCCAAAGAGTTTATTCAGATTTTGTGACAATTTATCCATGGAATTTGCTGTAGAATACATAGTTGATTTAAACTGCGGGTCACCAATAATATTGTTAATATTATATGAAAGCATATTAAAATCTGTAGTAGCCTTATCCATCATAATCATTAATTGTTTTAAGTCCCCGCTTGAATCGTCAATCAAAGTGTTAAGTTTTCCCATAGTAACACTTGTTTGCCCTGTTAATGAATTAATATTTTGAACAGACATTTTCAGTTCGGCGATTACTTGATCAGATAATAAAGTATTGATTTTCTTATTGGTTTCGGTTAATGATTCTGCTGCTCTGTACTGCCAATCCATAAAATCTGCAATTCTCATAGGCTCGATTATTGTGTAAGGAGATGTTTGTTTCGGATAAGGCAGGGTTACATCGTCAAGAGTTGATATAAGAAGTTTATTTGTGCCGTTATCTCTTACAACTTTACCTTTTAAAAACTCGGGTAATATGAGCCCCGGAAGATTTATAACATAATCAACTTTATAAGCATAATTTGTTTTTATACTGTCTTTAACTGAATATGGCAGGATATCTTTAGAAACAACTTCAATATTTTTAATTTTACCTACATCATAGAAAGTTTTGTCCAATTTCATTTGAACATCATCATCTTTATAAAGGATGTCTTTATTCAGCATCGGAATAAAAACAGTTCTTGTTTTTGGAGGAGTAATTTCTAGAAATAACTCTCCGATAAGACCTGATTGCTGGATAGAAAACATCGAAGCTTTTGGAATTTCCACATTAGGTTCTGTTATAACAAACTTAACTTTAACGTAGCTGTTTTCTCCATTGATTACGGGTGTAATTTCTTCAACCTGTCCGACTCTTAAACCCATCATCTGTACACCTGCACCCGGGCGCATGCCGTTAACATCTTTAAAATTAATTTCAACCCTGTCTGCGGAAGAAAATGTACGCCCTTTAACTTTAAATACAACGCCGATTAAAAGCACTAATGCTAAAAGTGTTAAAAGTCCGACTTTAAAAGATGATGAAAATTTCATTTGATGCCTTTCCTACTTTTACATCATTGTAGCAAAAACAACAAATTTGTGCAAAATTATTAATTACAAATAGTTGGCTAAAATATTTCTTACGTAATTTTGGGTTTCTTTATAAGGGGGGACACCGTCGTATTTGTCTACAGCTCCCGGGCCTGCATTATATGCCGCAAGAGCAAGAATAACATTGCCGTTATATTTGTTAAGCATTGATTTTAAGTATTTAACGCCGCCTTCAACATTCTGTACTACGTTATAGGGGTCTTGAACTCCTAAGTTTTTAGCTGTAGAAGGCATTAACTGCATTAAGCCCATTGCGCCGGCTTTTGATTTAGCATTCGGGTTAAATCCTGATTCCTGTTTAATCAGGGCTTGAACTAATTTTTCATCAACTCCGTGTTTTTCTGCTACCTGATTAACAACATTTAAGATTTGAGATTTTGATGCTGTTTGCGAATTTATACTTAAGTTTGCCTGTGCGGACATTACTTCTTGCAGTGCATTATTTAAACTTGTTTGAGGAGTTTGATTTATTATGTTTGCGTTAACCTGTTTTAGTTGAGGGTTAAGAAGCAACGTTCCGAAATTAGATTTGGTAGTGGCTTGAAGAACTTTTTCAAATGACGGGGTGTTTGTTTTTGCAGTGTTTGGATAAATTGTATCGAGCGGATTTTGAGGTTCGTTTGCTATATTGTTGACTTTATTGGCAATCTGCGCATAGCGTTGCATAGCTTGTGCTTGTCCGCCTGTATTTAATAAATTTTGAATAAAATTAGAAAACATTCTATCCTAACTACCTCTCTCCAATTATATTCTACATACAATCGGATTTTTTAGTATCCTCTATTTGAATTAATGATTTTTAAGAGAATGTCAATTTATAAACATGCAGTCGCCGTAAGAAAAAAAGCGGTAATGATTTTCAATAGCTTTTTGGTATGCTTCAAATATAAAATCTTTTCCTGCCAGCGCACTTACAAGCATTAAAAGTGTTGATTTCGGCAGGTGGAAATTTGTTATGAGCTTATCAATAACTTTAAACTCATACGGAGGATAAATAAATAATTCAGAGTGGTCATGGCAGGCTTTTATACATCCGTATTTGTGAAAAGCTGTTTCAAGGGTTCTGACCGTAGTTGTGCCCACTGCTACAATTTGTTTTCCTTCTTTTTTTGCTCTGTTAATTTGTTCTGCTGCTTTTTCAGAAATTTCAAATGTCTCAGAATGCATTTTGTGATTTTCGACGTTTTCGCACTGTACAGGTCTGAATGTTCCTAAACCTACGTTTAAGGTAACATAAGCAAGTTCAACCCCTTTGTCTTTAAGCTTTTGAAGTATTTCATTTGTAAAGTGTAACCCTGCAGTCGGAGCTGCAACTGAGCCTTCGTCTTTTGCATAAACCGTCTGGTATCTTTCAAAATCAAGTTTTTTTAAATCTTCGTTTTGAATTTTTCTTTCAATATATGGCGGAAGCGGGATTTGTCCGTTTCTATGAAGGACATCAAGAACGTTGTCCCCTTCAAATATTAATTCAACGAGCCATTCCCCGTTTTCTTCCAATCGTTTGATTGCTTTTACGGATAATTCATCACTTATTTTAATTAAAGTATCAGGTTTAATTCTTTTTGACGGCTTAATCAGTACATCCCACAGGTGAGATTCTTGCATTTCTGTTTTATTATCAGAAAGATTTTCCACTTGTTTAAGCAAAAATACTTCAATTTTAGCCCCTGTATCTTTGTGTCCTATTAGACGAGCAGGCAGAACTTTTGTATTATTCATTACAAGGAGTGTATTTTCATCCAGTAAATCTGTAATATCGTAAAAATGCTTATGAGAAATGGTTCTATCCTCACGGTTTAGAACCATCATTCTCGAGTTTTCTCTTTTATCCGCAGGCATCTGCGCGATTAATTCTTCAGGTAAATTGTAATCATATTCTGATAAAAGCATTTTATTTATTATTCCTTTGGCTCAATTTTTTTTGCACCGGCAATATCAGAATCTGTTACTATGTTTTTGGTACGAGCCTGTTCCATATCAATTTGTTTGTTAACAATAACTGTCTGTAATATCTGAATGATATTGCTTGTAACGAGATACAATAAAACTCCGGCAGGAATAGGTATGATCACAAATGTTCCGATAATCATAACAGGCATAAATGTTCCCATTGACTTTTGAATAGCTTCTTGAGTCGGGTCAACAGCGCCGTCTTTTGATTTATTGGCAGCCATCATTATTTTTTGTGACGCAAACATTGTAATAGCAAATAATGCAATCAGGACAAATACATCCCAGTGGAAAGATCTTGATGCTGTAACAGTTGGTACAGACGCGGTCAGGATACTTCCTTGTTTCAAGAATGTAATATTTTCAACTTCTTTGTTAGTCATGTCAGTAACTGCAATTTCAGCTTTTTCAATTTGATCAAGTTGAGCAAATTTCAAATTTAAATGGTCTAAATCTATTTTAAAGTCAACATTTTCTCCGGGGATAAACTCACCTTGAATTTCAATTGCTTTGTTAGGATCTTTAACTTTTACATTTTCTAAAGTTTCATCAGGTAAATAAACTTTTGCTGTTTTTCCGAGAGTGAAAGTGTCGCCTTTAGAAACGCCGAAAGAACCGTCATAAGAGCGTCCTGCGGTTGCCCTTAATGTAGTATCAAGTCTGCTTAAAAATCCAAAAGATGTATCACCTGCAATTTGAATAAACTGCGGACTCATCAATGCTGAATATAAAAGAATGAAAATAGGTAATTGAATTAATAGCGGCAGACATCCTCCCATAGGGTTAAACTTATGTTCTTTGTAGAATTCCATAAGCTTTTGCTGCATTTTTTGCGGATCGTTTTTGTATCTATCCTGAATAGCCTTAATTTTCGGCTGTAAATTTTGCATCATTTTCATAGAGCGCTGTTGTGAAACATTTAAAGGCCACATAGCAAGTCTTATAACAACAGTTAATAATATAATAGCGATACCGTAATTCCCTACAATAGAAGCCAATGCTTTTAGTGCTTCAATAGTTAAAGTTGTAAAATCCAATTTCCCTAATCCTCATTTAATAGTGTAAAATCTCTCTCTTAAAACTTTATTATAAAAGAAAGGTCAAGTCAACAAATTGTAAATATAGCAATTTTTTTTATGTTCATGTTTTTATATAAGTATATAAAAATTTAGAAAGGGAAAATTTATGCTAGGAACTATTGGAAGTAATTTAATTTTTACGGCTAACATGCCTGTAAAAACAAGTTATTTGTCTGGCGGGGGGGGGGCAATTCTGTAGCTTCTTATAATCCCGCAGGCACTTACACTCATCTAAATAACTCTGATAAAGATGAATTTATAACGCAAGAGAAGAAAGAGAAGAAAAAACTTACAACTGGACAAAAGGTCGGAATCGGTTCAGGTATTTTGGCGTTCGGCGGACTTGTTGCAGCTGCTGTATTGTCAAAAGGTAAAACTCTAAAACCGGCAAATTTTGCCGAACATATTGACTTTGTAAAAGCAAGTACAATGGAAGAAGCTGTTGAATTTGCTAAGAAGAATTTTGGAATAAAAACATTTGACTTTGGAGATGATTTAGAGTTTGCCAACTGGGTAAATGAAGGTCTTGTAAATATTAATAACCGATTCAAAGGTAAAGCCAATATTGTTGAAAATTTAAGATTTGCTACTCCAGAAGAAATAGCTAAACACAAAAAAGAAGATGGCAGCGCAGCAATAGCCTGGTGTAACAGTTTTAGAAGAAGTGGAGATAATTCGTCTATAGTATTTAATAAAAATTATATTGATAATGCGTCTAAAAAATTTAATAATTTTCTGGAGCAACTTAAAATACACCCTAAACTAGATGATACAGGTGAAATAGTTGGCGGGTATATTTTGGGTGCAGACCGTAACGTACATTCTAAGATATTAGAATTGAGTAAAAAAATGTTAAGCGAACCTGATGAATTCAGTCGATTTGATGCCCTGAACGGGTTAATGCTATGCGATGATTATGCTCAATCAATAATGTATTATGATAAGAATAAACTTTCAATACTGAAAAATAAAATATTTACAGATGCTGATTCTGTAGCTATTCTGAAGCAGAATAATATCTCCGTAAATATAGATGATTACGCAACGCTTGGAGAAAAGGAATTAACCGAACAAACAACAAAAATATTACAACTGCTTGGTGATGTAAAGCCTGTTTTAGATACTGCAACAATCAGAGGAAACAGTAAGTTTGATATTATTTATCATGAAATGGGGCATCATTTGCATTGTATGAATACATCATTAAAAGATTCTATTTGGGGAAGGCTGTCTCACAAGGCCGCAAAATTATTCTCATCTGACTCTGAAAAACAAAAAGTAGCAGGCGCTATTTCTTGGTATGCACAAAAAAATCCTAAAGAATTTGTTGCAGAATGCTTTAATGCACTTTGTGCAGGCAGAAAACTTCCAGATGATGTCATGAAAATGTATGAATATTACAAAGGTCCTATGCTGCCTAATATGTAAATAAAGGCAAGTGTGAATATTGTTGCGATGTAATGTGGCAAATCGACCTTAAACAAAAAAAAGACTAACTAATGTTAGTCTTTTTAAATGGTCTGGATGATAGGCTGTCCGTTGGCGAAACATAGTTGAGCCTTACGGAAGCGAATGCAACTTGCCGTCATTCTTATGTAATTAGAATGACGGGCACGGTGTCACGATGTAATCGGGGCATCCAATAAAAAAAGCTTGACCAGAGTCAAGCTTTAATAAATGGTCGGGATGACACGATTTGAACGTGCGACCCCCTCGTCCCAAGCGAGGTGCGCTACCAAGCTGCGCCACATCCCGACAGTTATGTATTTAATTCTCAAACACATCACCCATATTGGCGACAATGTCTATTCTAAAATAAACACATTTAAACGTCAAGGGCTTTTGTCAAAAATTTTTCTTTTTATTATTTTTTACTTTCTAAAATGCTTTGTTTTGCGGCTACTCCAAGTCCTAAACCTGCTATTACGTAGGTTAACCACGCAAAGAAGTAGTTTCTTTTCAACGGTTTCAAGTTTACTGTTTTCCCCAGTGTCGCTTTTGCGGCTTTAATTCCTCTTACTGAGGCAAGTCCTTCTTCAATAATTGTCGGCATAAATGCAGAAAAACCTATAATGCCTGCATTTTTTTCAACAAAGTTAGGCTTATTGTCTTCCCGCTTGAATAAGCCGTTTAGCATTAGAAGTGCAGTTGGAACTGCCGAAACATACATTCTTGATTTTTGTAAGAATTTTAAAGCTTTTCCTTTATGTGCATTTATGGCATGACCTAATTCGTGAAGGATTAGTGAAGGTTTGTTTTTAGGTGCTACTGCAAGTTTAAACTGATCTGTATAAAAGGCATTTTCTCCTCTTGCAACAGGTTTTAATGCTTCTTGCAGTGCTGGCGGATAATGTTTTATATTATTTGAATCAATAAAGTCAACAGTAACGTTAAGCTTATTTTTATTGACCATTTCTGATGCTATTTTGTGAATATTTTCTGCTGTCGTAAATTCCGTGCCCTGCATAAGCTTATTCCCGCACCATTCTGATGCTTTATGCAAAAATAATGCAAAAGCCTGTAAGATACCCGCTGTTAAGACGGCTTTTTCAGGATTTGGCGAATTTTGTTCTTCGTAAGATGCAAAGCGAGTACGATTATTATCAATATTAAGATAATAATTATAATTATTACTATAATTTGTTTTTACACTACTTAACCCGTTCACATATTTTGTAAAACATGTAAAGATGAAAAATTGCTAAAATTTATTCATTTATTTCGCTGAACATATCTTTGTCTGCTCCGCAAATTGGGCATGACCAATCTTCTGATAGTTCGTTAAATTTCTTTTCTTCTTTTTCTTCGTCGTAAATCCATTGGCAAACATCACATCTGTATTTCATATTTTTCTCCTTTTGTGTTATAATTCTTTGTATGAAACATATATTTGAAACTAAAGTTTATTATTCTGATACTGATGCCTACGGTGTTGTTTGGCATGGTGCATATTTAAGATGGCTGGAAAAAGGCCGCGTTGATTTATGTGAATTACTAGGGCTTGATTTAGTAACTTTGAAAAAAGCTGATATTCTTCTGCCTGTAACTAATATGAATGTCAAATATAAGGCATCTGCAAGACTGAATGATAATGTTATTATTGAAACTTGGATTGAAAAATACAATAGCTTGTCGATTACGTTTAAGCAGCTAATTAAATCAAAAGAAACTGAAAAAGTCTTTATTGAAGCCATATTTGATGTTGTCGCAATTAATGATGCAGGTAAATTATACAGAAGATTGCCAGAAGAAATTGTGCAGGCATTTAAAAAGGATGATGAAAAATGTCCGGTGTGCGTTTAAATAAATATATTGCTTCTTCAGGTTTGTGTTCGCGTAGAAAAGCTGATGAACTTATTGAACAGGGTGCAGTCAGTGTTAACGGTAAACCGGTGACTGAGTTCGGTTATCTTGTTCTACCAAAGGATAAGGTTTTTGTAAATAAAAAACTTATTTCTCCTGCAAAACATCAATATTACAGATTTTATAAACCTGCAGGATATATTACGACGCGGGATGATGATCAGGGTAGAAAGACTATTTATGATTTGTTGCCTGAAAATCTCTTTTCTTTAAAGCCTGTAGGACGTTTGGATAAAGATTCCACCGGACTTTTAATTCTTACAAATGACGGGGATTTGATTAATGAGCTGACTCATCCTTCTGTGAAGGTTCCGAAAGTGTATTTGGTTACGATTAACTCTTCTATTCACAGGCATGAGCTTGAACAGCTGGCAAATGGTATTGAACTTGAGCCAGGTAAAATTGCTTATGCGGATATTCAGGTTCTTGATATGGACAGCAACCACACTGAAATGGAAATTACTTTATATCAGGGAATGAACAGGCAGATTAGGAAAATGTTTAAAGCTGTCGGTTATGAGGTGAAAACTTTGAAACGTATTCAACATGCCACTTTAACGCTTGACGGTCTTAAACGGGGAGAGTTCAAACCCATCAAACCTATTCAAATCAGGGAATTAAGAAACTTTTTAAACAGGATTTCTAAACAGTGAAAAGAATAGCTATATGCGGAAATATTGCATCAGGGAAAACAACTGTTCAAAAATTTTTGGAAGAAAAAGGTTTTAAAGTCCTTGATACGGACGAAGTTTCAAAAAAGTTTTTAACCGTTAAGAATTGTGAGTTATACGATGCTTTTAAAGATTACGATGTATTTGAAAACGGCGAGTTTTCTCGTTGCAAGGTAGCTCAGTTGATTTTTTCTAATGAGGCTGCTCGTCTAAAAATTGCATCAATAATGCATCCCCAAATTGCAAAAGAAATTGAAAAGTTTTTTCAGGTAAATAAATCGGACGATTTGTTATTTGTTGGTATTCCTTTGCTTTTTGAGTCAAATATGCAGTCTATGTTTGATAAAATAATATTTGTGTACACTGATGATGATATTCGTCTTGAAAGACTTTTAAAACGTAATAACTATACGCTTGAACATGCAAAAGCACGTATAAAATCTCAGATGCCTCAAGATGAAAAAGTAAATTTATGTGATTATGTCATAAATAATAATGGAAACTTAGATAAGTTAGAAGTTTCAGTTAATAATGTATTAAGCAATATATGTTTTTGATACTGGTACAAAAACTCTTGCTCCCTGTCTTATGTTGTTTGTAACGCCGTCGCTTACAGCCTGTCCGTTACCTAATGTTATTTCTATATGACCGTATTTCCTGCTGTAGCCTGAAACTCCTCTATCATAAACAAGCACGCATCCTGCAGGTAAATTTGATAAATTAAGACCGGTGGTTGAAATTTCTTTAAAATTAGGATTTCTTTTTAATATGTTTACGCATTCATAAGCATTTCCATATTCATATTCTCCTAATCCTGCCTTACTTATTGCTTTTTTTACGTAAGTTGCACATTGTTTTCTAAAACCTACGGTATTTTGAGCAGCTATATTTGCTAAACGTTTTCCTGCTTTTTCGTTATAACCTGCGTTATTAAGGGTTGTAGAGCTGTTATTCCCTAATGAGCCAATAAAAGATGTATTTAAAGCTTTTTGCGGTTTTTTGTATGAATTTATACTGAAATTATTTAATGAGTTAAGCAATTGATTTGAAAAATGTGTAAAATTATAATATGGTATTGAGGCTTGAAAATTAGTTCCAAAATTAAAAGAAGGAGTGTTTAGAGGTTGTTTTAACAAGCCTGATGATATATATGAAGAATTAAAATTAACTAAACTCACAGTATATCCCCTTAATTTTTCCTCTATAAATATATAAAGTAATTTTTTATTAAAAAGTTGCTTTTATTGTTAAGAAAATTAAACAGGTATAAATACATAAGCATTATCTGACGGTTCTATTTTTTCAGTGATAACATCGCTGCAGGCTCTGCCGTCTCCGAGTGTAATTTCAACATGACCGTCTTTACCGTATCCACCGTCATATTTGTCGTATACTATGATACAGCCGGCAGGTAGTTTTGATAAATTTTTCCCTGAGATTTTAGTTTCTTTAAAGTTTGGATTTGCACGGAGAATATATTTACAATATTCTCCATTCCCGTTAACATATGCACCAAGACCAATATCTCTTATTGCTTCTTTGACATATCTTGCACAAAGAGGATAATTCCTTTGCTCTGGTAAGCCATCAAGCACTCTTTGTGCAAGTCGCTCTCCGTTTTTCTTATTGTATTCAATCCCATTGATTTTTATACTGGCTTCTGTCTCTTCTTTAGTTAATGTATCTACACTTTTACCTCTAATTACGAGCGAATCTGATAATTTCGGACATGCATAGTTTGCTTGATTCCATATAGAATCTGTCCTTAGTGTTTGAAAACTTTGAAAAGGAACTGCAGGCATAAAAAAGTTTGGCATGAAAAGATTCATGAACGAAAAGTTAAAATTATAGGCACTGTAAAAGTAACCGAAATTAAACAAATTATTACCCTTTATATTTCCCCTGTTATAAATATAAAGTAATTCGCTCTAAAAAAATTGCTTTTTTTAAAGTTTTATTAACACGGCTTCAGCTTTTCCCATATCAACCATTTCAAAAGGCTTTTCGTTATCGCAAGTGTCTTCAAAATCTTTTTCGGTAAGTTCAAATATTTTTGTAATATCAGGATTTCCGTTAAAAAGATAGAATTTATTTACATTTTTCATGTATAGTCCGAAAGAATTTTCTTTTTTTAATTGTTTCAAAAAATCTTTTTTAATTTCATTCTTTGAAAACCCGTCAAAAGTAAAGTCTTTTACGAGTTCGCAGTCTTTTTTTAGTGTTTCCAGTAAAACATAAGGCTCAATCCATTTTGTGATAATTTTGTTCATAGAATATTATACCTGTGCTTCTTCCTGTGATTTAAACTGCATTTCGTATAAATATTTATATTTACCGTTTTCAATATTCATTAATTCGTCATGCGTTCCTAATTCAGCGAGTTCTCCTTCGTTAATTACTGCAATTCTGTCTGCATTTTTAATTGTAGACAATCTGTGAGCAATTACAAAAACTGTTTTGTTTTGAATTAAGTTATCTAGAGCTTTTTGAACAATTGCTTCTGATTTGTTGTCAAGAGCAGAAGTTGCTTCATCCAAGATAACGATAGGTGCATCTTTCAGCATTGCGCGCGCAATTGCTACACGCTGTCTTTGCCCGCCTGACAATGTCGTTCCGCGTTCTCCAACGTATGTATCCAAACCATTTTCAAGAGTATGTGCAAATTCGTCTAGATGTGCCATGGCAACTACTTTTTCAATTTGTTCGTCTGTTGCATTTTCGTTACCCATTAAGATGTTATCTTTAATTGTTCCTGAAAATAAAAAATTATCCTGAAAAACAAAAGAAATTTGTTTTCTTAAAGAGTCAAGATTGAATTTTCTAATATCAACTCCGTCAAATTCTATAGAGCCTGAGGTTACGTCATAAAATCTTGGCAGAAGGCTTACAACAGTACTTTTCCCGCCGCCTGAGTTGCCTACAAGTGCTATTGTTTCTCCTTTGTTGACATGTAAAGAGAAATTTTTCAAAACAGGAGTATTTTTTTCATATTCAAAATAAATATTATTGAATTCTATTGAGTTATTAAGACCGTTTAATTCTACGGCTTGAGCAGGAGATTTAATTTGCGGTTGAATGTCAAACAATTCAAACACACGGCTCATTGCAACAAATACTCCCTGAAGGTTAGTTAATGTATTTCCTAGTGTTTTAGTCGGTTTGTACAATAGAAGCAGCGAGGTTACAAATGATGCAAAGCTTCCTGCTGTCATTTGACCTGATAGAATTAAATGGTTGCCGTATGCCATAACTATTGCAATGCCTATTGAACATACAAAATACATAATAGGTGACATCCAGCCTACACGTTTAGTTAAAGACATTGCAAGGTGAAATTGTTCTAATATTTGATTATCAAATTTTTTATTTTGGTCTTGCTGCAGGTTATATGCTGTCATTATTTTGTTTCCTGCAAATGTTTCATTAAAATTTGTTGTCATGTTACCGCCGACAACCATGCTGGCATTAGATACTTTTTTAATTCTTTTTCTGATTAATGTAACAGGAGTGATTGCAATTGTCATTATGACAACTCCTATAATTGCAAGTTTCCATGAGTTATAAAGAAGCACTCCTACAAGTCCGATTACACCAAAAAATGTTGCAATAAAAGATTTTAGCATATCAATAATATTTTTTGAGGCAGTATCAGGATCAGATAAGAATCTTGTTAACACAATACCCGAAGAGTTAACGTCAAAAAATTGCGGATCCATAGATGTTAACTTTCTAAATAAGTCTTTTTTTAAAGACATTGATATTTTTTGTCCTGTCCAATCTGTTAAGTAGTTGCTGAGATATTTTAAAACTCCCTGAAAAAGAGCAAAAGCTATAATCCCGAAAGGTATAATCATAGCAAGAAAAGCTTGCGAGTGGACTGTTATTCCAAAATATGTCCATGTATGTTCGGGCGAACCGTTAATTACAAAGTCCAAATAAGGTTTAAGTGCAAAAGCAACTACACCGTCAAGTAATCCAAGCGGGATTGCTATCATAAGGTTAATGATTGCTCTCGGTAAAACAGGTTTAATATAAGGAAAAATTTTCCCTAATAAATATTTATAATTAAAAGCATCTTTAGATACTGTGTTTTGTAATTTATAATCCATGTATATCCCTCTCTTTAAATATATATTTTATATTATCTCATAAAAAAATTTTTTGTGTTATTCTATAAATTAATAAAAATTAAAAGGAGTAGAGATGAAGATTTGTGTAATAGGAACGGGATATGTAGGTTTAGTCGCAGGAACATGTCTTGCTGATATGGGAAATGATGTTATATGTGTGGATAATAATCTTGAAAAATTAAAACAACTTGAAAATGGTATTATTCCAATATATGAACCAGGTTTGGAAGAACTTATTAAAGCTAATGTTCTAGAAGGAAGATTAAAGTTTTCGTCAGATTTATCTGATTCTGTAAAAAAATCTCTTGTTTGTTTTATTGCTGTAGGCACTCCTCAGAGTGAAGACGGTTCCGCAGATCTTCATTATGTTGAGCAGGTTGCTGAAAGTATAGGTAAAGCAATTGACGGCTATAAAGTTATTGTTGATAAATCTACAGTTCCTGTCGGTACTGCTGATAGGGTTACAGATATTATAAAAAAACATTATTCAGGAGAATTTGACGTTGTTTCAAATCCTGAATTCTTAAAGCAAGGTGCGGCTGTTGATGACTTTTTAAAACCTGATAGAGTTGTTATCGGTTCTAATTCTCCTAAAGCAACTGCAATTATGCAGGAAGTTTATGCTCCGTTTTTTAGAACCGCAAGCAGATTTGTAATAATGGATGTTAAATCTGCTGAAATGACTAAATATGCTGCAAATTCTTTTCTTGCCGTAAAAATTTCTTACGCAAATGAAATTGCAAATATTTGCGAAGCGGTAGGTGCAGATGCTGAAATGGTGCGCATTGGCATGTGTTCCGATAAGCGTATCGGATCTCAATTTTTATTCCCTGGGTTAGGCTATGGCGGAAGTTGTTTCCCTAAAGATGTTAAGGCGTTATTGAAAACCGCTAAAGATAACAATTGCGGATATCGTTTAATTGAAGCTGCTGATGAAGTTAATAAAGAACAAAGAGTTATTTTTATAAATAAAATTTTAGCGCGTTTCGGAATGAATTTGGCAGGAAAAACTTTTGCGGTTTGGGGCTTGACTTTTAAACCTAAAACAAATGATATGAGAATGTCGCCTGCTATTACAATAATTAATTTCTTGCTTGAATTTGGTGCAAAAGTTAAGGCTTTTGACCCAAAAGGTTTTGAACAAGCTAAAAATATTTGGGGTGATAAAATTATTTATGCGAAAAATTCTTATGATGCGTTAGAAAATGCTGATTGTCTTTTGCTTTTAACTGAATGGAATGAGTTCAGACGTCCTGATTTTGATAAAGTAAAAGAATTAATGAAATCTCCGATAATTTTTGACGGCAGAAATCAATATGACGGAGAACGCCTTGTTCAAAGAGGTTTTGAATATTCCTGTGTCGGTAAAAAAATCAATAAAGCATAAGTATTTAAATATCTGATAATTTGTAAATGTTTTATAATGCTAAAGCAATGCTTGTTTGTTGTCTAGCGCGCTAAATCATGTATAAGTAAGGTTCCTTTATTCGTTCTATCAGACTTTTGCCCATTGAGCGATATGGACGGGTGAGGTGCGGGAAATTTTGTCATACAAAATATAAAAATAAAACTATAGGCGATAGGATTTAACCTATCGCCTATAGTTTGGGCATGAAGAGACTCGAACTCCCACGCGTTAGCACTAGTTCCTAAGACTAGCGTGTCTACCATTCCACCACATGCCCATATTAAATTGTCAATCAGTTCTATTGAACTGAGGCGTGTCTACCACCTCTCACAAAACCTGACATTTAGTCAGCTTTTGTTCGGCAGAGTACCACATGCCTATATTAAATTGTCAACACACACTATTTCTGCGCGTAAAAATAGTTTACCCTGAACGGTTTTTTATGTCAAGAGTTTTTCCCAAATCTTTCAGGATGTGCTGAATTAGATAAGATTATTTCGTAATACTCGTTTTTGTCAATGTTTACTCCCATATTCTTTGGATCTGCAAACTTTTTCTTTTTGTTCTTATTTAATAATTTTTTGTAATCACCTGTCATAATTCAATTATATTACAAAATTTTAAAAACCGCTTGAAATTTTTATGCCTTTGTTTTATCATAATTTTACGTGCGTCGATGTATTTGTGGAACATCGATTAAAGGAATTTGATAAGTACGAAATAATAAGTTATAAAGGAATTGTGAAATGAACCCTATTATTGATGAATTGGAAAAATCTTATTTAAAAGAAAATCTTCCTGAAGCAAATCCGGGCGATACTGTTAAAGTTTTCGTAAGAATTGTTGAAGGTAACAAAGAAAGAATTCAGGCTTTTGAAGGTACTGTTATTAAAAAACACGGTGCTGGTATTAACAAAACTATTACTGTAAGAAAAGTATTCCAGGGTGTTGGTGTAGAACGTGTGTTCTTACTAAATTCTCCAAGAATTGATAAAATTACAGTTCTTAGAAAAGGTGATGTAAGACGTTCTAAACTTTACTACTTAAGAGAACGTTCTGGTAAAGCAACTCGTATCAAGGAAAAAATTGAAAAAAGATAAGCTTCATATACACTGGTATCCTGGTCATATAGCGAAAGCTGAAAAAAAACTTAAAGAACAGCTCTCTCTTGTGGATGCCGTAATAGAAGTAATTGATGCGAGACTGCCATTATCAAGCAGTTATGATAATATTGCGCGGCTTTTAGGTGAAAAGCCGCGTTTAATTTTGCTTAATAAAGCTGATTTGACTAACCCTGATGAACTCAAAATTTTTATAAAAAAATTAGAGGAAAAATCAGGTTTTCCTGTATTAAAATCAGATGCTAAAAATTCAAAAGACTTAAATTTTATTGTAAGAAAAGCTGTTGAGCTTTCTGAACCGAGAATTCAGGCATTAATGAAGAAGGGACTTCTTCGCAGACCTGCACGGGTTATGGTTGTCGGCATGCCAAATGTCGGAAAATCCAGTATTATAAATAAATTAACAAAATCTTCAAAAACCAAAATTGGGGCAAAGGCAGGTGTAACAAGACAGCAGCAATGGGTGAGAATTAATCCTCAGTTAGATTTATTAGATACTCCCGGGATTATTCCTATGAAGCAGGAAGATCAAATAAGAGCCAAAAAACTTGCGTTTGTTAATGCTGTTTCGGAAAATGCATATTCTAATGAAATTGTTGCAAAAGAACTTTTAGTTTTGCTTGAAGAAAAATATTCAAAAACAGTAAAAGATTTTTATAAAGTTGAAACTATTTCTATTGAAGATATTGCAAAATCTAGAAACTGGATTATTTCAGGAGGAAACGCGGATATTGAAAGAACTGCTGTGTATGTTTTGAGGGATTTCAGAGAAGGCAAGATAGGCAAATTTATTCTTGATGATTTGGAAGGGTAGATATGGTACAAAAATTAAAAACAACTTTAACTGCTGATTCTCGAATTATACAGCTTTTTACTTTTGATTTAAACCAGAAACGGGTTGTGATAGGTACAGATGAAGCTGGCAGAGGCTGCGGAGCTGGCGGTGTTTTTGCAAGTGCTGTTTGTTTTAATAAGCGTTCTCAGGATCTTGTCGAAAATTTGGAAGATTTAAATGACAGCAAAAAGCTTTCACCCAAAAAACGTGAAATTTTATATGACATTATAAAAGAAAATACCGTTAATTCTACTGTTTGTATTGAGGTAGATGAAATTGAGAGAATAAATATTCTTAACGCTTCTTTAAAGGCAATGCGTTTGGCATGTGAAGATGTAATCAATCAGCTCTATCCTATTCCTGAAGATAACGAAAAATTAATTGCTCGGAATATGCTTAGTAGAAGTGAAATAATGGTTTTGATTGACGGGAATAAGCGAATATGGGATTTTGATTATTCTCAGAGGTATGTTGTAAAAGGCGATGCTAGATCGGCATCTATTGCGGCGGCAAGTATTCTTGCTAAGGTAAGCCGTGATAGATATATGTTAAAACTTGATAAGGAATTCCCGCAATATAACTGGAAAGATAACGCGGGGTATCTTACAAAAGAACACATGGCTCTGATAGATAAATATGGCATGTGTAAATACCATAGGCCGTCTTATCTTCAGAAGCATTTTGCAAAGCAGGAACAATTGTCTTTATTTTAAATTTATATATTTGCAGATTTAGATGTCAAACAGTCTGTGCAGGCGTGTTCTGATATCATCTTCATCTAAATCTTGAGTTATTTTATTTAAATCAATTGACATCTGATAATAATTTGCTGCATCATTTATAAAACCCATTGCCTGTGATGCTCTGGCTGCGTTAAAATACGCTAGAGTATAGCTCGGGTTTAGTTCGATTGCCGTTTCAAAATATTCAAGTGCTTCTTCTGCATCGCCAAGACCATCTAAATAAAGAATTCCTAAATTATTTTGTGCATATTCATTATCAGGATTTAAATCTATAGCTTTGTGAAAAGATACAAGTGCTTCTTCCAAATAATCTTTTTCCCAAAGAGCAATACCCGCTTTTGCATAAGCTCTATAATCATTTGGGTTATGTGTTATGGCGTCGCAGTATGCTCTGATAGCATTATCTAAATCGTATGCAGCCATGTGAACATCCCCTAATGACAAGTATAAATTGTAATTATTCGGATCTAAAATCATTCCTGCCTGATAGGTTGATACGGCTGCATCTATGTTCCCTTTTACTTCTGCATATATAGAGCCAAGTGCTTCACATACAATAGATGTCCATTCATTATCAGGATTAATAGTAATTGCTTTTTGATAATGTTCGATTGCATCGTCATATAATTCTGCTTTAGAATATGCATAAGCAAGTGAATTGTTATAGAAAGGATTTTCGGGATCTCTTTCCAGTGCCAGTTTAAATGCGCTTATAGAATTTATTTTGTCTTCTTTTTTCAAATACAGATGTCCTAATTCGTAATAAATTTGCGGGGTATCTATATCAAATTCCAAAAGCTTTTCATAACAGTCTATTGTTTCATCAGTGTTTTCCGGAAAATATGTTTGTAAAACTGTTGCAAGTTTTACAAGAACTTCTCTGTTTAACGGATTTGCTTCAAGAACTTTTCTGTAGCAGTCTACAGTTAAATCAGTTTCTTTATTTTTAAGCGCCAAATCACCCATTTTGTTGTAGAAAATTTCACTGTGATTTGTTGCCGTAATAGCTTGTCTGTAGATATTTTCTGCTGTAGGATATAATTTAAATTTTTCTAAAAATTTTCCGACAGTATTGTAAGTAAATACCGAGAAATCATCTGACATGTTTTTGTAAAACATTTTCATAGACGGTCTGTCCCAGGCAAGCATAAGACTTCCCGATAAGAAATAGTAAATAAAACTTAAATAATCTTTTGCATTACCGTTTTGAGAATTAATTTTCTGTAAAATTGATTGAGAAAGAATTAATCTTGGACGTGCAGATTTAAATTTCCCCATTTTAATGGCGGATTTAAATTCCTGTTCTGCTGATTTAAAATCTTGAGCCATTTTCATGAAAAAACCTGTGTAAAGGTGTGCATTGATGTTTTGAGGAGCAAGCGAAACTGCTGTTTTGCACTGTTCAATTGCCGTATCAATGCTAATTTGTCCTTGTTCCCACATTAATGTCGCAAGTCTGTAATAAGCTTCCGGCATAGACGGGTCATATTTGACGGCATCAATATAGTGTTCGATAGCTTCCTGCAAATCGCTGTTTTGCTGGCGGATAAGGTATCTTTCATGTGCTATTCTGGCTTTTTCAAGAGATTCTCTTGCCTTGTCTGTATTTGCCGCCTGTATCGGCTGTAGTAAAATCTGTTCTGACATCAATGAGCTCCAATAAGATGTATATTCAATTCGTGTTTTCTTATGTCGATATAAATAATATTAAACTTTATTAATTTAAATTAATATCATCCACATGGAGTAGATAAGCGGTTAATCTATTTTAATTTTTAATCTTAAATTGTTTTATTTGTACTATAATATGTGGTATAGCCGATTAGGAATATGGAAAATGGATTATCTTAATAATAAATATGATGTAATAGTTGTTGGTGCAGGGCATGCAGGATGCGAGGCCGCAATTTCTTGTGCAAGGCTCGGAGCAAAAGTTCTTCTTGCAACATTAAATGTTGATAATATTGCTTTAATGCCGTGTAATCCAGCAATAGGCGGGCCTGCAAAGTCGACTCTTGTTAGAGAAATTGATGCATTGGGCGGAGTTATGGGCGAAGTCGCCGATGCAACTTATATTCAGATGAAAATGCTTAATTCTTCTAAAGGACCTGCAGTAAGGGCTTTACGCGCGCAATCCGATAAAAAACAATATATGGATTACATGCGAAATATTATTGAGAATAATGAAAATATTTATCTCCGTCAGGCTTGTATTACCGATTTATTAGTTGAAAATGGTGCAGTCGCAGGTGCAATAGATGAATTTGGAATTGAATATTCAGCACGTGCAGTTATTCTTACAACAGGGACATCTCTTAACGGTAAGATTTTTGTCGGACTTCGTTCCTACAGTGCAGGAAGATTAGGGGAAAAAGCTGCTTATGGCTTATCAGAATCCCTTATAAAACACGGTATAACAATTAAAAAATTAAAAACAGGAACTCCGCCGAGAGTTGATAAAAGAACTATTGATTATTCTAAAATGTCAATTCAACCCGGGGATGATATTCTTCATTTTTATTCCTTTAAGCCGAATAGACCAGTCAGACCTCAATATCCATGTTATTTGACAAGGACTAATGAAGAAACGCATGCAATTATTAAGGCTAATCTTGATAAATCACCAATGTTTCAAGGTTTAATTCAAGGTGTAGGACCGCGTTATTGCCCTTCGATTGAAGATAAAATTGTAAGATTTAGTGAGAATCCGTCACATCATATTTTTATTGAGCCTGAAGGTTTGGGAACGTATGAAGTTTATATTCAAGGTTTTTCGAGCAGCCTCCCTGCAGATGTTCAAGTTAAAATGCTAAGAACTCTGCCGGGTTTGGAAAAAGCTCATGTTATTAAACCGGCTTATGCAGTTGAATATGATTATGTCCCGGCTGTACAAACAACTCATTTTTTGATGTCTAAACATATTAAAGGTTTGTTCTTTGGCGGTCAAATCAATGGTACAAGCGGTTATGAAGAAGCAGCAGCTCAAGGTTTAATCGCAGGTATAAACGCATTTAATTATTTAAATAATTCAGAAATGCTTGAACTTTCAAGAAGTTCATCTTATATAGGTACGTTAATTGATGATTTAGTTACAAAAGATATTCAAGACCCATACCGAATGCTTACTTCCCGCTCCGAATACAGACTATTGCTACGTCAGGATAATGCTGATGCAAGGTTAACACCAATAGGTAAGAAGTTTAGACTTGTTGACGATGCTCAATTTAAAGTATTTACAGATAAGCATGAAGCAATAGAAAAAGAATTGTCAAGGATTAAAGATGCAAAAATTTCAGCAACGGATGAGGTGAATTCTCTGCTATCACAATACGGAGAGCACATGGAGCGCGGCATGAAAATTGCAGAACTTTTGAAACGTCCGAATATTGATTATAATGTTATAAAAGAAATAGATGCAGAGACAAATGCTTTGAATATTCCGTTCGATGTATCTGAACAGGTTGAAATTCTTATCAAATATGACGGATATTTGAAACGTCAGGAATTTCAGGTTGAGCAGGCTTCAAAACTTGATAAATTTAAAATCCCTGATGATATAGATTATTCGACAATTGAGCATATTTCTTCTGAAACAAGGGACAAGCTTGCGAAAATTCGTCCGAAAACTCTTGCTCAGGCATCCAGAATTGGAGGAGTTAAGCCCGCTGATATTTCTATTTTAATGGTAATGCTTGAGCGCCGTCAATTTTCACGGATATAATTAAGCCATATAATTAATGCCGTAATTCTTCTTTTCGTAAGAAATTCTGTTATTTTTTAATACAGCTTCAAATGCTCTATCTTTGTGATCTTTTACATTGATATCTACTTTAGAGTATACTCCTGTGTTTCTGATTTTATTAAAAGTAAGATTGGCATTGTTAATCCAAAAGTTATTCATCAAAGCGCCAAGTGTAAAAATTTGTGATTTTGAAGTGGCAGTTCCCGTATCTACTGTATAGGTACTCTTGAAAGAGCAGGGGGATATGTTGTTATAGATTTGCATAATTTTATGAAAACATAAAAAAAATTTTTTTGCTAATTAAAATAAAAATTACAGGTAAGGAATAACATGTTTACACTAAATATCGTATAAATCGTCACCCTGAACTTGTTTCAGGGTCTCAAATATAACAGATGCTGAAACGAGTTCAGCATGACAGTTTTGACAGTATCTGGTGTAAACATGTTATTCCTTACCAAATTACAGGTAGCAAAAAATTTTTTTTTCTTGTTTTGAAATTTGCAAAAGGAGAATTATATGAAAATAAATTCAATATCTGTAAATTACTTAAATCGCAATACTGCTAATGGTCATCAAAAAAATAACCCATCTAATAATATCAAAGGTCAGATGCTACCAAACAAAAATTTTGTCGGTGGGGGGACACTTTCTAGGATTTATATAAATAATATAAGTTTTAGCGCTCAAGAAATGCAATCCAAAAGAGTTACTGATATTGACTATTTTAAATATAAAAATATGTCTCCTCATATGAAAAAGATATTGCGTAAAAAATGTGTAGAATTTAATAAAGATGTTAATGCTTCTGAATTACATAATGATGAAAAAATAAATTTACCTCTAATGAATGATAAAGTAATGAAGGATTTTATAAAAGTTTGTGATTTATATCGTGAATTGAAGAATGAGCCGATTTTATGTCTAGGCAGAAGCCCGAAATGGTTTTTAAACACTGCGTTATGGATGAAAGATGGTATTGAAGACTATAAATTTGTTGCATTTTCCAAAAATTGGTACAGAACAGATAAATATGGATTAGTGCGTATGGACAGATATGCTCCGACTCCTGAAGAAAAGAAGGCTTATAAAAGATATTTAAAAAGTATTCAAGCTGATCCTAAACATATAGTAGATGTTCATAATAAAACAGGTAAAAAAATTGTAATAACAGATTATATTGATTCAGGTAAAGGTGCTTGCTCTTTTCTAGATTTAATGTCTGAATATGCAGAAGAAGATGGCATTTTGGAAGAATTTGCAAATTCTATCAGGATATTTGGTATCGGTTGTCTTGAGCATACAGAAAAAAGATTCTATGATGATGAAGAAATTTCAATTCCAAGCGTTCAATTGCCTGATAGGTTAATGCCATATAATAAAATTATTAAGCAAGAATTTCATGATATGCCGTATGTTTTGTTTGAAGAAATGCTAATTAATGAAAATACAAATGAATGCAGGTCATCGTTTTATCCGCATGAAGCCTGGACTGCATACAAGCCTAACAGGTTTAAAACCGGTATGTTAAGCGAAAAGAAAATTAAGGAGTTAAAAGGAAAACACCCCCGCTGTGCAGCTAATTTTACTCCGGCAATGAAAGATTATCGAAATCTTTTAAATTTCAGAATACTTGACTATTTATCTACAAATAATCTGTTAAGAGAAAATTTAAATTCTCGTCAGTGGGATTAATATGAAAGTAGATATAATAAGAACTAATCAAAATATAAATTTTAAAGAAAATTTTTATAAAGTTGCAAAATATGGTAAACAAACTTCTGTATATGTGGGTACGGATAACGCTGAAAAACTTGGAAACTATCCGTTTGTTACTGAAACATACGGAGAAGATATAAAAATGGTTTACAATGGCAAATATTATATCTCAGAATCTCCAATATATAGTAATGACTACAAAATAAAATACAAAGACACCGGTAAATATGAAAATCACGGAAAAAAATTATTTTTTGATAGAGATAAATTAATTAGTTTATCACAATATCCTGATGATTCCCACGATTTTATTCTGTCTAAGGGGCAAGCTCAAGGCAAATTGGTACAAGCAAAAAATCTTAATAGTAAGCTTTTAAAATCAAAAGAACCTTTAATAATTATATGTGAAGATGATGAAGAATGTTATAAATACCTAAATAGAGCAGATGGCATAATATTAAAATCCGGTTCAATTGACTTATTATCCCATTTTTCAGCTATATGCAGGGATACATTGTCTTGTGGTATGCTGGTAACAGATAAAAATGTACTAAAAAATTTGTATAACCTTGAAGGTGAATTTATTTCTATTTCAAACAAAAAAAATATTTTTGAATATAAACAAATAGAAAATGCTATTCAAACAAAAAAGAAAAATACTATAAAAGTTCCTCAAATGAAAAAAGTTGATAAGATTTTATCTTTAGACGACTGCGAAAATGATACTGTCGGAAATAAAGCTTATAACCTTAAACGTATGAAAAATTTAGTGAAAGAAGGAAAGTTACAGGATGTATTTATTCCAAATGCTTTTGTTCTTCCACATGTATATTTAGAAAAAGTTGAAAAATTAATTCAAGAAGACCCAAAAAATCGATGGCAAAATAATGAAATTGCTCAAGAAATAAATAATTATGCAAAAAACATTATTACAAGCCCTTTTATTATGGTTCGTTCTGCGTTCAATGGTGAAGATTTAGAAGGATATTCTGCAGCGGGTTTATATGATTCTTTTGCCCAAAATTCAGATGATTTAAACTTGGGAGTAATTTATGATGTAATGAAATCTAAAAATAAATCAATAGCAATTAAATCAAGAAAACATCATAATATCCCTGATGATTTAATAAAACCAAGTGTAATAATACAAGATGGAATCAATGCAGACTACTCTTTTACTGCCTATACGGAATCACCTTTTGATAAAAATAAAGTTTTAATAGAAATGTTTATAAATGAAGATAGGTTTTGTAAACCAATTCCATATCAGATTTCATATAACAAGTTGACAAAAGAATTAAAAGTAGAACAAGAGCATAGTAGGTATGAAGAATACCTTTATGATGAAAATTATAAACTTTTAGATAAAAAACTAAACCGCCCAAAAGATATTGATACAATTTTAGATGTTATTAAAAATTTGGTCAAAAATGCATTAGTATTGGAAAAAGAATTCGAAAAGCCACAAGATATTGAAGGCGGTATAAAAAATGGACAATTATATTTTTGGCAAACAAGAAATATAGTGAAAAAATTCCACCAATAAAAAATACATAAAGTCTGTAACTTTAAAATTATGTTTCTTATTTTACTTTTTACATTTTGTAAAAAGTTTTAATATTATACGCAATTTTTTTTTTGAGCTGTTTTAAAATGAATATATAAAATAAGGAGAAATTTATGCAAGTTAATAATGTAAATAATACAAATTATAATCCTCAATTCAGAGCAATATTTAAATTAAGAAATGATGGTTCAGGTATTGCAGATATAATTACAAAAGCTGTAAGTGATTGTACAGTAAAATCTGAAGCTAATAAAATTTCACAAAAATTTCAGCTCGGTGGCGGTTCGTTATATGTTTATGTGCCTGATGAAAATATGGAAAAGCTTCTCAAGAAAGTTAATATTGTGCTGAAAAGGGATACTGTAGCAGAGTTTTTAACTAGACTTGATTAATAATAGAAAAAGTGTTTTTTACAACTTGAATGAGAATTATTAAATAAAAATATCTGAGTCATTATTATATATTATAATTTTGACTGATATTAATCATCTATAAAAATGTCCAACCGACAGTTAAAATTTTCCAATCAAATCTGACATTAAATACAATAAGCATAAAAAAATTCCCGGAGATGGATTCGAACCACCGTTGGAAGAGCCAGAATCTTCAGTCCTGCCACTAGACGATCCGGGAATAATTTTTATTTTATTATATAAAAAACTCCCCAGGTTGGACTCGAACCAACAACCTACCGGTTAACAGCCGGTTGCTCCGCCATTGAGCTACTGAGGAATAATATTTCCACAACTTTATTTAGTTGGGGCTTATGTGATTATTATAAAATAAAAAATTTTTATTGTAAAGTACTTTTTTAAATTTTTTTTATTTTATTGAAGATAGTTTTACAAGGTTGGCAAAATCAGGGTAGCAGTGACTTAGTTCTTCAAATGTGCCAATATCTACGATTTGTCCTTTAACCATATAAATCAGTTTGTTACATGCTTTTAATGTTGATAATCTGTGAGCTATTGCAATTATAGTTTTAGTTGAACTTATATTTTTAAGCATTTCAGTTATTTCGTTTTCAACTTGAACATCAAGAGCTGATGTTGCTTCATCAAAGATAAGGATTTGCGGATCTCTGTATAGTGCACGTGCTATTGCTAATCTTTGTTTTTGTCCTTGCGACAGACCGTTTGAACCGATTATAATATTAGAATTAATGCCATTTGGGTATTCATTTATTACTTCATAAAGTTGAGCTGCTTTCAGTGCTTTTATCACGGCTTCGTCATTAATATTCATGCTTGCCCAGGCTACATTTTCTTTGAATGATTTATCCAGTATATTAATTTGTTGTGGTACATAACCGATTATATGGCGGAATTTCGCGAAGTTTTCCTGTGTTAATTCTATTCCGTCTACAGTTATACTCCCTGAATTTGGAGGTAAAAGACCTGTTAAAATGTCGGCAATGGTACTTTTGCCAGCACCTGAAAGACCTATTATTCCGATAAAATCTCCTTTATTTATGTTGAAAGAAACATTTTTAATTACAGGTTTATTCTCTTTATAAGAGAAGCATATATTTTTTAATGTGATTTTGTCATGGAAATTCATTTTTTCATTTAATGAACTGTCATGGTATTCAAAATTTGCTAAATTACAGGTTTCATATTCTTCATTTAGTTTTTTTACGAAGTCTCTTGTGGCATTTATATTAATAATAGAGGTTTGTATTCTGTTTAAAGCAGGTGCTATTCTGAAAAGTGCGGCAATAACTATTGCAAAAGATGCAATAAGCGATGAATTATTTGCAGCGTTTTGTGCGGATAAAATACATGCCAATATTAAAAGAGAAAATACAATAAGCATTTCAATAATGTAAGGCGGTACAGCATTATAAAAACCTTGTAGTGTTTGAATTTCTCTGTAAGCTTTTTCTGCCTCGCAATATTTATCAAAAAATATTTTTTCTGCTGATAATATTTTAAGTTCTTTAATATTTATTACATTTTCCATAACGGCAGCTTTATATCTCTGAAATTTTTCAGACATTGTTTCAGCAAGTATTGCTGTCCTTTTTTTAAAATACTTATTTTGAAGAAACATTGTCAGCGTTACAAAAAGTAGTGTTGCTGCTGCAGGTAATGGAAATTTTATAAATAAAAGTCCTATAATCATTACGATGATAATTACGTTTGTTAAAAGGTTTAAGCCTCTCATTATAAATCCGTCAACTGCAATACTGCAAATTGTTTCAAGATTATACAGCTTGTCAGTTTGTGAAGTTTTCATTATATCTTTATACGGTGCATAAATATAATATTGCATGAATTTGGTTGTAATATCTTTTTTCCAATTGCAAACAAATTTATTTTGGATATACTGAATAAAAATCATAAAGATGTTTTTAGAGATAAAAATTAACAGAACAGCAAGACCTATTAACAAACCTGTTTTCAAGCTGCTATCGAGTTTTATGTAAGGAATATAATTTGCAAATGATGCCGGATTTATTATAAGCATAATAAAAGGGTATATCAGTGCAATTCCTATAAGTTCAAGAAATCCGGCAATAAAAGACAGTATTGTAAATCCACATAGATTTATGTATCTTCCCTTACCATAATAATTAATGAATTTTCTGAAATTTTCTAAAAACATGATAAACCTTATTTTATTATTAAGAAATAGTATTTTTTTGTTATATAGTATATAATCATGGTAAAGGAAGGAGTTAATTATGTCAAATCCAATCTTAAATGAGAATAGGTTTTCTTCGCAGGAAAGAATTCTTGATGGCGAGCCGATGACGGTTCAGGGGACTGTAAGTAAAATATTTATGCTTTTTGCATGCTTAATTGCTGGAGCTGCAATTAGTGTTTATTCTTTATTTACAACACCGTCTTTAGTTCCAGCTATGATGTTTGGCGGGAGTGTAATCGGTCTTATTTTGCTTATTGCAACTTGCTTTAATGTAAAGCTTGCAAAGTATACTGCTGCGCCTTATGCGTTAATTGAAGGGCTAGTGCTTGGGGCATTTTCAGCATTGTTCGAGTCTCAATGGCATGGAATTGTTTTGCAGGCTATATTGGGAACTTTTGCGGTGCTTTTTGTAATGCTTATGCTTTATAAAGCTAGAATGATTCAATATACAGATAAATTTGCAGCTGTACTGAAGACATCTTTGTTATCAATTTTTGCAATTTATTTAATCCAATTTGTTGCATCATTTTTTGCCCGTGGAATTCCTTTGATTTGGGAAGCCGGAATGGTTGGTATCGCGTTTAGCTTGTTTGTCGTGGTAGTAGCTGCAATGGCTTTAATTCAAGACTTTTTCTTCATTGAAACTGCTTCTCAAAACATGCTCAGTAAGGATTATGAATGGTATGGAGCTATGGGGCTTATGATTACGCTTGTATGGCTTTACACCGAAATTTTAAGGCTTCTGGCAAAATTAAACAGCAGAAACTAATAATAAAAAAAGGACCCATTTAGCGGGTCCTTTTTTTACAGCAATTCTCCATATATTTTATTATTGTCATATTTGGTTATTTTAATTTTTTGTAGTGTGTTATAAAGATTTTCATCTTTTGAGTTTGCGAGGACGGTTAAGTAATTTCTTGTCACTCCCTTAAGTAACCCTGTTTTTTTATCAGGGTGTTTTTCAATCAGTATTTCATGTTCAGTTCCGAGATTTTTATTTATGAACTCAATATGTTTTAAGGCGGAGAGAGCCTTTACAACATCAGCTCTGATTTGTCTTATATTCTCATTAACCTGATTTTCTGCCTTTGCACCAAGAGTTCCTTCTCTTATTGAGTAAGGGAAAACATGAATTTGTGATAAACCTGACTTTCTTAAATTATCTACAGTTGTATAAAAATCTTCTTCTAATTCACCTGCAAAGCCAGTAATAACGTCACTGCCAAGAAAAGGATTTTTAAACATAGTATTAATTTTTTCTATCTGTTTTAGATAATCTTCAACATTATAAAATCTGTTCATAGAACGAAGAGTTTTATTGCATGCAGATTGCAGTGAAAGGTGAAAATGCGGACAGAATTTTTTTGATTTCGAGAGAAATTCCAGCAATTCATCCGTAATTTCATGTGGATTAAGTGAACCTAATCTGTATCTTTCTATTGTTGTTTTATTTTCAATTTCTTTAAGAAGATCCAAAATAGTCAGGTTAAAGTCTTTTCCCCATAGTCCTATATGTATTCCGGTAAGTACAACTTCTTTAAATCCGTGTTTTGAAAAGTTGTTAATCTGTTCAATTACGAAATCAATGTCGGCACTTCTGCTTTTGCCTCTGGCAAAAGGGATTATACAGTAAGCGCACCTGTTGTCACAACCGTCTTGAATTTTTAAACTTGCGCGGGTTTTTGTTGTGTCCATTAATACAACTTTATTAAATTTTTCAAGCTTCATAATATCTGCAGCCGCACAATGCGTGTTTTCGGCTTCTTTTAAAATATTGTACAAATCAAGCTTTTCGTTATTACCGATTACATAATCAATAAAATCATTTTCAAGAAGCTTTTCTTTTTCTATTTGTGCAACGCAGCCGGTAATAATCGTGATAATTTGCGGATTTTTATGTTTTGCAGCTCTAAGAAGGTACATAGCTTCATTGTCGCTTTTATGCGTAACTGTACAGGAATTTAGTATATAATAATCTGCATCTTCAATATTTTTTGTTTTAGTTATTCCGTTTTTTTCTAAATTTTCGGCTATGATAGAGCTTTCAAACTGATTTGATTTACAGCCCATTGTGTGAATGTAAAAATTTTTCATACCTGTATAATATTAAAAATATACTTTTGTGTAAACATTTTTAACAAAAAACTTAATTCCTAACAAAAAATTTTACTTTTGGGTTTTAATACATTATAATTAACTTGTGAAAGTGTAGGTGTGTGTATGAGTATTTCAGCAGTTGGTCCTAATTTTCAAGGCAGACGTGATAGAGTTGATGAACTTATAAGCTTAGATGACAGTTCAATTAAGCGTATTGCTTATATGAAAACAATGTCTCGCGCAAACGAGAAAAAACATAATCGTATTACTAACAGCCTTATTATGGCAGCTCCTGTTGCAGCAGGACTTGGTACTGCTGTTTTTACTAGAGGCAAAACAAAGATTTTTTCAAAAGAAGTTTCAGGTATAGCGGCGAAAGCAGCGAATGGGTTAAAAATGAGTGGTATTTGGGGCGCTTCTTTGTCCGCTGTCGGTTTAGTAGGTTTGCTAAAAGGAGAGTTGTCAAAAGCTTCTCCTGAAGTTCGGAAATTTGATAACGAACATCCGTTTTTATCATTGGGAACTTTATTTGCTGCAGGATTGGGTGCATTGGCTCTTGTAAATAAAGGAGTAGTAAAACTTGCTTCTGTTAAAGCGCCTAAGTTAATGCAAAAAGGTACGGAAAAGGCTGCTAACTTCCTTAACAATAATAATTTATTGAATGGATTGAAAAATCAAGTTAAGAAACTTGCTTCAAAGACGCCTGATGCGTTAAAAAATATTGGAGCTTCAGCTTTAGCATGGGCACCGCATATATTATTACTCGGCGGTATATTCCATTCTATGAGTCATGGCTCAGCTGTGAACAGAGAATTTTCTAAAAATTACAGTGAGTTAAAAGAAAAACAATTAAATCTTGCTAAAGCTCGTCAAAGAGAACTTTCTTTAGAAAATGATTTCTTAAAAACTGATGCAAAAAATCGTGAAGATTTAGCTTTGGTTAAAGATCCTCTTATGGATTTGCCAAATGAAGTTATTGAAAAAATTGATGATATGCATTCTTAAATTAATGAAGTTAAATTGATGAAAATAAGATTATAAAAACAGGACTTTCATTTTGTCCTGTTTTTTCATGTAAAAAAAAGAGGTATCAAATTTGATACCTCTTTCATTGTTGTGTTGAAAGCTACTTCATTAATTCTCCAACAGCTTTGTATACTGCCATACGTTTAGCAGCATCTTCTTCTGCTTGAGTATATAGAGCTTCAGCAGCCTCAGGATTTGTTTTAAGTAATGACTTATAACGTCCTTCAGATCTGATGAATTCTTGGTAGCTTCCTTTAGGATCTTTAGCATCCCAAGTAAATGGTGCTTCTGGGTTAGCAGGGTTATATCTGTATAATGGGAAGTAACCTGCTTCTACAGCACGTTTTTGTTCTGTTTGAGTTTTACTCATGTCGATACCGTGTGCAATACAAGGTGCATAAGCGAAGATGATTGATGGTCCATCGTAAGCTTCAGCTTCTTGGAATGCTTTAAGAGTTTGAGCTCTGTCAGCACCTAAAGCAACTGATGCTACGTATACGTAACCATAAGACATGCTCATCAAGCCCATGTTTTTCTTGTATGTTCTCTTACCGCCTGTCGCGAATTTCGCAACAGCACCTGTAGGAGTTGATTTAGAAGCTTGACCGCCTGTATTAGAGTAAACTTCTGTATCAAGTACAAGAATATTAACGTTTTTGTTTTGAGCAAGAACGTGGTCAATACCGCCGTATCCGATATCGTTAGCCCAACCGTCACCACCGATAATCCATACTGATTTATCAGTGAAGTAGTCTTGAAGCTCTCTAACTTTTGCTAAGTCAGCACATTCACAATCTGCATATTTAGCAAGAACTTCTTTAGCTTTATCTTGAGCTTTAATAGCTTCTTCAGTTTTTGAATTTTCAAAATGAGCCATTGCTCCTTCAAGAGCTTCTTTCAAATCAGCAGGAGTTTTTTCGTTAGAAAGAACTTTTTCTACATAAGATTTTAAAGTTGCTCTGTTTTGTTCTACAGCTAATCTCATACCAAAACCGAATTCAGCGTTGTCTTCAAATAGTGAGTTAGCCCAAGCAGGTCCTCTGCCGTCCTTATTAGTAGTGTAAGGAATAGTCGGGAATGTACCTGAGTAGATTGATGAACAACCTGTTGCGTTAGCAACGATTACGTTTTCTCCGAATAATTGAGAAACTAATTTAACGTATGGTGTTTCACCACAACCTGCACAAGCACCTGAGAATTCGAATAACGGTTTTCTAAGCATTGCACCTTTGATTGTTTTTGTAGTGTTTTTACCCATTACGTTATCAGGTAATTCATCAAAGAATTTTTCATTAACTGATTCGCAAGCTTCTTCTTCTTTTTCGATTGTAGACCACGTAAGAGCTGCTTTTTCAGGGTTTTTAGCCATAGGACATTGATCCAAGCAGACTCCGCAGCCTGTACAATCTTTGCAGTATACTTGTACTTTGAATTTTTCACCGTGATCGTTCGGTTTAGCATCTACTGCATTGAATGATTCAGGAGCATTTTTCATATCTTCAGGTTCAACCAATTTTGTTCTGATTGCAGCGTGAGGACATGCAGAAGCACATATACCGCATTGAATACAGAATTCAGGATTCCAATGAGGAACTCTTGGAGCGATTCCGCGTTTTTCTAAGCAAGCTGTTCCTGTCGGTATAACACCGTCAACAGACATTGCTGATACAGGAATATCGTCACCTTTTTGTCTCATAGAAGGTTCAATAATTTCCCTTGCAAATTTGTCTGCATTTTCAGGAATAAGTTTTACATCATCAGCTGCACAAACTCCATCTAATGACGCAGGTAAAACAACTTCTTCTGTAGCGTTTACAGCTGCATCAATTAATGCTAAGTTCATGTTAACAACATCATCGCCTTTTTTCTTAAAGGTTTTCTTAGTCATTTCTCTCATACCTTCAAGAGCTTGTTCAAACGGAATAATTCCTGAAACTTTGAAGTATGCAACCATCATAACAGTGTTTGCACCCTTACCGCGTAAGCCGGGTTGTTCTTTAATAAGTTTTTCTGCATCTACGTTGTAGAATTTAACTTTTTTATCAAGAATAGTTTTTTGCATATCTCTTGTTAAGTGAGAGAATGCTTCTTCTTTTGACCAAGGGCTGTTAAGTAAGAATGTACCGCCTTCTTTAATACCTTTTAACAGGTCATATCTGCCGATGTAAGCATGAGCAGAACATGATACAAAGTCAGGAGCTGTGATAAGGTATGTAGATTTAATTTGTTTGTCGCCGAATCTTAAGTGAGAAACGGTTACACCGAAAGATTTTTTAGAGTCATAAGCAAAGTATGCTTGAGCATCTTTGTTTGTGTATTGACCGATAATCTTAATAGAGTTTTTGTTAGCACCTACAGTACCGTCAGAACCCAAGCCCCAGAACATGCAGTTTGTAGTTCCTTCAGGTTCTGTAACGATATGTTCTGTAACTTCTAAAGATTTATGAGTTACGTCATCTTCGATACCTACGGTAAATCCGTGGAATCCGTTGTTTTCAGCGTGTTTATAAACAGCAAGAACCATAGAAGGTGTAAATTCTTTAGAAGATAAACCGTAACGTCCGCCGATAATTCTGATATCTTTACCTGCTAATGCTGCAACAACGTCTAAGAATAAAGGTTCACCGATAGAACCAGGTTCTTTTGTTCTGTCAAGAACTGTTACACGTTTTGCAGTTGAAGGTAAAGCTTCCAAGAAGCGTTTAACATCAAACGGTCTGTACAATCTTACTTTTACTAAACCGTATTTAGTACCGCGTTTAGCATTTAAGTATTCAATAGTTTCTTCAATAGTTTCACAGCCGGAACCCATTGCAACGATTACGTCTGTAGCATCCGCAGCACCAACATAATCAAACGGATGATACTGTCTGCCTGTTACAGATGCAACTTTATCCATATATTCTTGGACGATATCAGGAACTGCATCATAGTATTTGTTAACAGTTTCACGACCCTGGAAGTATACGTCTGTGTTTTGAGCTCCAACTTTACAAATAGGAGCTTCCGGTCTCATTGCTCTGTTTCTGAATTCTTCAATATACTGTGGTTCAACTAATTTTGCGATATCTTCATAAGATATTTCTTCAATTTTATGAACTTCATGAGATGTTCTAAAGCCGTCGAAGAATTGTAAGAACGGTACTTTAGATTTGTATGTTGCAAGGTGAGCAACTAAAGCTAAATCCATTTCTTCCTGAACAGAGTTAGCTGCTAACATTGCATAACCTGTATTACGGCATCCCATAACGTCTGAATGGTCTCCGAAGATTGCTAATGATTGAGCTGCAATAGCACGAGCCGCAACGTGAATTACGTGCGGAAGCATTTCACCCGCCATTTTGTGCATTACAGGAATCATCAAAAGTAAACCTTGTGAAGCTGTATAAGTAGAAGTTAATGAACCAGCCGCTAATGAGCCGTGTACAGCACCTGCTGCACCTGCTTCTGATTGCATTTCAGCAACTCTTACTTCTTCGCCCCAAATATTTTTTTTGTGTTGAGACGCCCATTCATCAATCCATTCACCCATAGTAGATGAAGGAGTAATCGGATAAATTGCGGAAACTTCGCTTAATGCATACGCAATATGCGCTGCTGCGTAGTTGCCGTCAACTGTTATAGTCTTTCCTGGCATAAACAAACCTCCTTATTTATATGCGCTATACTTAATAACTATACCCTTAAATTTTAATACAAACAAAATATTTTGACAAAAAATAATTTCTTATTTATAATCGCTCTTGTATCAATTTTGTAATAATTTACCTCAAAATAGCAATGAATTTTATTTTTATGTTTTTATACAAATATGTGTGGAGTGTCTAAAAAATGAAACTAAGTCAAAAAGTATTAAATGGATTAGGTAATAAAAAGGTTCCGCCTACTAAACCTAAAGCTGCAAAAGTTGTTGACGGTGTAACTTACGTCGTTAAAAAAGCACGTAAAAAAATTGGGGGGGGGGCATCTTCTCCGCTTGAACGTTCCCCGCAGACTGATAGTTTTGTAAAAAAATCTAAGACTGCCAATACTCAAATTAAACCTGCTGATACCAAAAATTATATTGGCAACTATTTAGTTGACAAAAACAGAAAGCTTGCTGAAAGTTATAAAAATGACCTGGAAAAGCTTGCACAGGAAATTCCAGAGGTATCTTTTTTTAGAGAACTTAATGAAAGTTCAACTAAAGAGCTGCCATCAATTCTTGATAAACTGGCAAACCGTACAGATCAATATTCTGAACGAGGTTTCCGTGGTGTTGTAAGAGATGGCGTGCGCGCAACTATTTTTATGCCTGATGCCGACAAAAATTATACTAAAATAGTTAAACGCATGGAGAAAAAAGGTTATAAAATTGCGAAAACTTTTGCTGAAGATAAAGATTCAAGGATTATTTTAGACAAAAACGGCGCTCCTAAAATGGTTGATGACATTGATGTTAGATTTGGCGAAAATGCAGTCCCTTCAGGTTATGAAGATGTCCAGATGCGTTTTGAAAAAGGCGGAAATCTTTATGAACTTTTAATTTTACCGGGTCTTAATTATTTAGCATTTAAAAATAAAGAGCACAAGCTGGTATTTGAAAATTTCAGAAAATATAAAGCGTTAGGATTAACTAATGATGACGGTGCAAAACAAATCGTTAAAGCTATACAAAAAGAGTTTCACGGATTAACAAGACGCCTTTATGCCGATGCTTTTCAGCGAGATATTGCCGGTAGTAAAAACGCTTCATCTATTATAACTTTTTCGAGTGAAAGTGTTGAAAAACTTAATAATTTATTTAAATCATTGAAAAATTTGTATCTTGGAAAATTTAATTCCTTACCGCCAAGTAAGCGTTCAAAGCTTGATTTCAAACAAACAAAGAATTATAAAAATTTGGATGAACTTGAACAAAACTTGCGCGAAGTAATGGAATTATATAAACCTATAGAGAAATAACGGCAACATTTTCTATATGATAAGTGTGGCAAAACATATCAAATGGCTGTATGCTTTCAATGCTGCAGCCTTTTTCACGTAAATATTTTAAATCGCGAGCAAGTGTTGCCGGATTACAGCTTACATATATAATTTTAGATTTAGTGTGACATAATGTTTCGTCTAAGGCTTCTTTTGTACAGCCTTTACGAGGCGGATCTAAAATTGTTATATCAAACTTTCTTTTTACTGATTTCAAGTATTTTGCAGTATCTTCTGTGTGAAGTTCTACATTTGTAATCCCGTTTAGTTTTAAGACTTCTTGAGCTTTTTCTATTGAAGCTTTGTTTTCTTCAACACTGACAACTTTTTCAGCGTCATCACTTATTGTAATCCCAAAGGTGGCAATTCCTGCATAGGCATCAAGTACTGTCGGTTTATGCATTTTTGCAACTTCTTCTTTTACATATTTAAAGATATTTTCTGCACTTTGAGGATTAATCTGAAAGAATGTTGAAGCTCCGATTTTAAATGTTTTGTTACAAATCGTTTCGTATACAAAATCGTCTCCGTATATACATTCTGTTTTATTACCAAGTATAACGTTTGTTTTTTTTGAATTGAAGTTAATGCAAATTCCGGTGACTTCATCAAAGTTTTCATATATTGATTTTGACAGGTTGTTTATTTTCTCAAATAATTTGGTTGCATTTATAACAATAGTAACAAGGAGTTTACCTGTTGAAACAGAACTTCTTATAACAATGTGGCGTAAGTCGCCTGTATGTTTTTTCTCGTTATATCCTGAAATGTTAAGTTCTTCTGCTTTACATCTTACAAAATCAATAATTTTATCGCAAATTTCAGGTTGTATCGGACAATACTTTATATTAACTATTTCATGCGACTGAGGTTTATAATATCCTGCGAGGATTTTTTTAGAAACTTTTGTCTGAGAAATCGGACATTGAATTTTATGTCTGAAAGCTTTTATTTGAGGGCTTGGTATCGGGTTATTAACAGGAGTGTTAATATTTCCTATTGTTCTCATTGCGTCTTCAACAAGCTGTTTTTTCAATATTAGCTGGTATTTATAGTCTATAAATTGGAGCTGGCATGCTCCGCAGACTTTTTGCATGGGGCAGATTGGCTTAATCCTGTGCGGTGAAGGCTTGATTACTTCAATAGTCTTAGCAGATGCAAAATTTTTGTTTACTTTGGTAATCTTTATTTTCACTTCATCAAGCGGGCAAGCATCTTCGACAAATACAACCTGCCCGTCAACTCTAGCGATACCAGTGCCGAGATTTGACAGCTTTTCTATTTTTACTGTAATTTCATCATTTATTTTCATTTTTGTCTTTTTACATGGATTTTAAGAGCAGGAAATAATTCACTGTCATCTCCGTAGTGGGAGAATGTAATTTTTCCGAACCTGTTGACTTCAATTAATCCTGTTATGTACATATTTTTAACGTTTTTAGGAGCGTAAGAATATTTATAAAATCCCTGTTTAGTGTCGTTTAGGATTAAATATTGTTTTTTTTCAAAAGGTTTTTTGAAAATTGTTATTTCATTATTTTTAAATTGAGAAATTTTAATTATATTGGCTTCAGGAAAAAGAGATTGAACATATTTTTCGTTCAGCGGTGCAATATTAAAATATCCGTTGTTATAAACATATTTTACAAATTTTAGATTTGCATTATCGACACCTATAAAATCTCCGTTATTAATGAATTCTAGGTTTGTAAAAGGGCCTATCGCAAGTTTTCCTTTGTTGTTATAGTACTCGGAAAAGCCGCCTGATCCTACAAACATTTTGTACATTAGTCTGATATCTTTATTTGAAGTTTGTTCAAGACTCCATTTTTCGGTTTGCGGGTTATAGAAAACATATTGTTTTTCTTGAATATAATCAAACGAGTATGCTCTCAAACAAATAGAAAACAAAAATAAAAACACTATTAATATCTTTTTCATAAAAACATATTCTCCTTACTAAAAAAGACCTCTGAACGAGGTCTTATAAATGGTGGGCGTTAGAAGACTCGAACTTCTGACATCCTCCTTGTAAGGGAGGCGCTCTACCAACTGAGCTAAACGCCCTCAGCAATATTAATAATAACTGAAACAAATTTTATTGTCAACAGTTTTTTTTAATTTTCTTTATCTTGTTGGATTTCATTTTGTCTTTTTTCATATTCTATTCTTTGTTTAACTTTTATTTCATGTTTTTCTCCGTGGCTCGGGTCTTCATATTTATAGCTTTGTTCTGTCCACCATTTTGCCATGTGATAAATCGGGCCTTTTTTATAAGGTTTTGTTTTTTCTTCTTTTACTTTTTTCTCTTTATGTTTTTTTATTTTTTGCGGTTTTTCAGCTGATGTAACATTTGGTTTTGGAGGCGGCGGAACATTTGTATAATCCAGTAAGTCCGCTTCATTAACCGCATAAGTCTCAGGGCTTACATAGCCCTCTTGTGCAAATGCCACCGGAGCTGTGAGTATTAATATAAACAGTAATAATTTTTTAATCATGTTTACCTCTAAATTTTAAGAATAAGGACATCTTGAAATAATGTTTTTCCCGTGAGAATCTAGACCGCCTGTTTTTATAAGATTGAATTTTGTGGCGGCTTCGTCAATTTTGCTCTGCCATTTTTGGTAATATTCACCTTCATAAGATTGGTAGCAGCCTTCGTAGAATAATGCTTTATCTTTGCCGAATTTTTTGAAACGTTCAAAAAGATATGTATAAAATTCAGGGCAGTAAGCTTTGGTTCTTGCAGGGTGTGCAATTGACATTACCCCAGAATTAAGTTCAGATACAAATTCGACTGCATCTTCAAAAGATGAAAAAGGTTCAAGCATGCTTTTGATAGACGGGTGAGCCTGCATATAAATTTCTTTTGCAACTTGAATTCTTTTTTCAATATTTTCGGGAATGTCGGGAAATTTTTGTCCTGTATACATTTCCAGTGCTTTTTTATAAATTTTATAATACGGTTCGTTTCCTTTAAAAAGATATTTAAATTTTTTTATTGGCATGTTATATGAAAACTTGGCATCTGGTATGTAGTAATCAAGCAGAATTTTACCTGAAGTGTATTTTTTTAGCGGGTGTGCAACTTCATCCTGACCCTTAGCTATCATAATATGACATTTGGAAGCTTCTTCGATGTTAAAATCATAATATGGAAGTGCTTTATTAAGTTTTTCTATAGTGTTTTTTGCGAGTTGTAATTTTAATTCTCTTTTGGTTTTGAGGTAGTTGTCAAGTTTTTTGTCATTTGGATTTATTCCGTATACGAGAAGGTGAATTTGAACAGGCTTTGTTTGGTTTGGAAAGTTTATTCCTATTGTTGAAATTTCTACTCCAAAGCAAACATTTACTTGATTATATTTTTCTATAAGCTTTTCGGCTTCTTTAGCCCCATCAATTGTGTCATGGTCTGTTATTGCAATAAGAAAATTATTCGTTTTTTCGGACAATTTTTCAGCGTTATCCAAAAGCTCACTGATAGTCATTGAACCATCAGAGTATTGTGTGTGGATGTGTAGATTTGCTTTAAAATCACCCGAATTCAAGTATCTTAAATCATGTGAATCCAGCATGTTTAAGTCTTTTCGTTCTCCGGGTTTAAACGAAATTTCAGAAAAGTTTTTTACACGTGTTATGAAATCTTTTTCATTTACAATTCCCATAATTCATATTTTACACAAAACAAAGCTTGAAACAAAATCCTTAACTTTACGTCAAAAAAAATAAAAGTGTGACAATTTGTAGAAGAAGAGGGATTTAAATGGCCGGAACTAAATATTTTGAAGAAGATTTATATAAGGATTTTAAAACTGAATATCACGATGGCGATGAATTTATTGAGCTTGATGATGATAATATTGAAGAACCAAGAACTTTTAATTCAATTTCAAATGATGATGATATTTTACAAATGTACTTAAAAGATATTGGAAAGATTAAGTTGTTAAATTCTAAAGAAGAAAAAGCTTTAGGAAAACAAATTAAGGAAGGTAAAAATTTTCAGGCGGAGATTGCAAAAAGAAAACTTGTGCAGGCAAATTTACGACTTGTTGTAAGTATCGCAAAAAAATACATAGGTCAGGGTGTGTTGTTTATGGATCTTGTTCAGGAGGGATCTCTCGGTCTAATAAAGGCTGCGGAAAAATTTGATTATTCAAAGAATTTTAAATTTTCGACCTATGCAACATGGTGGATAAAACAAACTATTATAAGAGCAATATCTAATAATTCTCGAACAATAAGAATTCCTGTACACATGACAGATAAAATAAGAAAATATAAACGCATGTATACTACACTGTCATTTGAGTTTGGCCGAGAACCTTCGGATTTGGAAATTGCTGAGAGACTGGGAATTACTCAGAAACAGGTCATGACAATTAAAAAATCAATTATAAAAGAGCCAATAAGTTTGGAAACACCTGTGACAGATGATTTGAACGTCGGAGATTATATTGAGGATAAGTCATATCGTTCACCTGAAGCTCAAACAAAGAACAACGCTTTGAAAGGAAGTATAGAAAATTTATTGTCGACTTTATCAGATAGAGAAAAGAAAATTATAACCTATCGTTTCGGGATTAATGGTGAAATGCCGAAAACTCTTGAACAGCTAGGCGCGATAATGGGATATTCAAAAGAAAGAATAAGACAGCTTGAGGATTCCGCATTATCAAAAATCAGAGAGAAAAAGGAATTACAGCACTTCAGAGATTTTATTGAAGACTAGGGAACACAGTTGTTTCATTAACCCGTTTTCAAAAAAAGGAGTTTTACAGCTCCTTTTTTATTGTAAAATTAATGATTTTGCAAATTCTACAGACTGCTCGTTAATTTCCCCGCCTGCAAGTTCAGCAAGTGCTTTAATTCTGTTTTCTCCTGTCAGCACATAAACTTCTACTTTTGTTTCGTCACTTTGAGATTTTCTTACGTAGAAATGCTTATTTGCTTTTGATGCGATTATTGGCTGGTGGGTGATTAATATAATCTGGTGAAATTTTGAAAGTTCAACTATTTCATCAGCAACGCTTTGTGAAGCTTTTCCGGAAATTCCTGTATCAATTTCATCAAATATGACGGTATTAATATCATCACTCTGTGCAAAAATCGATTTTATTGCAAGCATTACCCTCGAAATTTCACCGCCTGATGCGGTTTTTGCAAGCGGTTTTAAATCTTCCGAAACGTTTGTGGATATTAAAAATTCCACGTTATCTATACCGTCTGAGCTTAATTCTTTTGGCTGGACAGAAATTTCAAATCTTGCTTTTGGAAGCTCTAATTTTTCAAGTTTTTCCTGAATTAGTACGGAAAGAACCTGTGCATAATTTTTCCTGCTTTCGCTGATATCAGAAGCAGTTTGTTCAAGCTCTTTTTTGATTTTTTCAATCTCTGCTTCCAGTTTTTCTATATTTTGGGTTGAAAATTCAATTGCATTTAATTCTTTTGACAATTTCTCAAATGTTTCAATTACAGTTTCTAAAGATCCGCCATATTTCCTTTTTAGCTTGTCAAGAAGGAATAATCTTTCTTGAATTTCGTTAAGTCTTTCTGTGTCGTTGTCAAGATTTTGGCTGTAATCTCTTAATTCACTCCCGATATCTTTTAATCTTTCAATTGCATCTATTAAAGTACTTTCTAATTCTTCGAGATTTTTATCCATAGATGCGGCTTTAGAGATGTTTTGTTTTATTTTTCCGAGGGCTTCCGTGATAGAACCGTCGTCGCCGTTAATTGTCCAGTAAGATGTTCCTGTAAGTTCTTTTAACTTTTCTGCGTTTTCAAGAACTTCCAATTCAGCGTTTAAATCTTCATCTTCTGTTGGACTTTGAATAGCTGCACTGTCTATTTCATTTATTTGAAACTGTAAAAATTCAATCTGGTTTTCTGTCATATCAGACACATTTTTTAAGTTTTCAAGCTGTGTTTGAAGATGTTGATATTCTTTAAATTTATCTTTATACTCACTAAGCTTGATCCCGTAAGATTCTTTTGCATAATTATCAAGTAAATTTATGTGATATTTGGGCTGCATAAAAGCATAAGTCTGATGCTGAGAATGGATGTCAAGAAAATATGATTTTAATTGTTTTATAAATTCCTGATTAACCAGTGTTCCGTTTACTCTTGAGCGGACTCCATTCTGCGTAATTTCTCTTGTGAGAACTATTTCTTTCCCAAAATTATCAATACCGTTTTCTTCAAAAATTTTTGTTAAATCATGTTTTGTATTTTCGATTACAAGTTCAATAACAGCTTTGTCTTTGTCGTGTTTAATAACATCTTTTGAAACACGCGGCGCAAAAGCAATATCAATCGCGTTAATCAAAATACTTTTACCGGCACCTGTTTCGCCTGTTATAACGTTCAGTCCGTTGTCAAAGTTTGCGGTAAGTTCATCTATTAATATATAATCTTTTATTCTAAGCTGTTTTATCATACCTATAGCATAAAACAAGATTATTAATTGGGCAATACCTTACTAAAACTTTAAATTATCCCAATATTTTTTTGCAGGATCATCCGGCCATTGATCTTTTTGAGCGTATTTAAAACATCCATAGAAGTAATTGCCATCACTACATACATCAATATTCCAATACCCTGTGTCAAATATAAAGAGGTCGTACCCAAATCGATTTGGTCCTTTATATGGCCCATTTGTATCAAACCCTATTTTTATTCCGTCATATACTCCATGAGTTTGAAACGCCATTGATGTAATAGTAGTTCCATCCTTTAATATATATATTTTGGGTGTTATTGTTCCATCCCATGGGTTTAGCTGATAGTATCTATCAGTAAGTAAGTTTTTACTTTTAAAACTGTACGCTTTAATTCTATATGCTTCAGATTGGCTGATTGTTCTAATGTAATCTAATTGCTTTTCATAAATTGCATTTATGTTATTTCTTTCTTCTCTAGAAAGTGTATTTGTAACAAGATTATCCATACGGTATTTTATTAAATAATCTGCACCATATTCTGAAGCAGTAGCATTTAAAGCCTGATGAAGAGTTGTCATAGACTTTTTAAAACCCGTTTCTAGTACACGTTTTCTGTAATTGTTAACTAATGTTGGAATTGTCAGAGCCGCAACAACCCCAATAATCCCCAAAGTTATCAATACTTCAGCCAAAGTAAAAGCTTTTCTTATTTTTGTGTGATGTTTCATATCACTAGCATAGCAGTTTTTATCAGAAAAGTAAACCTCTTTTGGCAATATACTTGCTATATCTGCGTTTTGCGGGGGGGGGGCACTCTGAAAGCTTCTTGTTTAAACATTTTTACCTCCAATAATATTCCATCCTAATTATTTATGCTTTTTGCTGTTTTGTCAAGCTCGTTTTAGTTCATAAACTCTGAATTCACTTGCTTCCAATTTGTCGAAATGCAAAGTTGATGTTTCTGTATCAAAAGCCGACGAAACAAATTCATCATCATCAATATAATATTCTTTTAGAATTACATAATCGGACGGCAAGTTAATCGTTTTGTCAAATACAGGCTGCCCGTGCATAATTTCCGAATAACTTTTATTATCTTCATCAAACATTGTTACTCTTTCATTTGTATATTTATGGTTTGAAATAACAAGGTATGCTGTTTTGTCAGGAACTTTAGATATAATCCATGCCGTAAAACCGTCTTCATCCTGAATGATAATTTGAGCTTCGCCGTTGCATATAATTCCGTTATTTTTTACAAACACATCTATTGCGTTGAATTTTTTGTAAAAATTATAATGCTTTTCTCTCGGCATTGAAATTTCTTCCCCGATAACGCTTTCTATTCCGCGTTTTGTAAAACTTTCATCCCCGTCAACGTAAAGCATAGGGCGTTCTGCAAATTTCCCTCCAGGCAAAAATTTATACTTAAACCACTTGTAAAGTGCACCATTTTCTCCAAGTTGTCCTGGGTATTGATCAATACATCTGAATTCTCCGTCTTGATTGTTATAAGTTTTTAAAATAGAAAGCTTTTCTCCTGTTTTAAAGTTCACGTTGTAATTTGCAAGATGCTGATTATCTTCCATAATTTTTTCTGGCGTTTTTTCGCATTGTGAAACAATGTCATTACCCCATAAAAGATCAAAATGCATGCCTTTATGATATTCTTTTAAAAAGTCGTCCCATAACATATATTCTGCAAGCGTTCCGAAATAAGGAATTTTACTTTTTAAAGTCTTGTTAAGTTTATTCAGTACAACTCTCGGGGCTCTGTAACTTATAGGGCGTCCGTTTGTTTCTGAAACCTTATCTACAATGTGGTCAATGTGGTCAACTCTGTAACCGTCAAAATTATATTCTTTTTGCAGGTTAACCATATAATCAACAAAATAATCAATTACGGGAGTGTTAAAGCTTCCGTTTTCAAGGTGGCAGAAATAGTAAGGGGTTTGACAGTCAAGGTTTGCGAAATTAGTAACATCTTCACCCTTGTAATCATAATGTTTAAATGTCGGGTATCCTCCGCATTCACTCATTTTGTCATACACCGGAACTCCTGCAGAACACCATGCACCGCCAGGAGCTGGCCACAAACCTTCCTTAATCAATTCCTGAATTGTGTCAATTTGTTTTGTTATATCATCTTCTGTTAGTTTTTGATTTACTTTAAATTCGTGTATTTTTGCGACAATTTCTCTTGCTCGTTTGTGTATTTTTTCTTGATTAACTTTTTTCATCATGGCATTTGAAAGTTCTTTTTTTGCTTCATTCATCAAACTGTCAAAAGTGTCGTATATATTTTTGTAATGAGAACTTAAGTCTCCTGACGTTCCGTTTTGTGAGTCTTTATAAATATTTTTAACAAGTTCCACGTCTTCATCTTCAAAAGATTCAGGCATGTTTTTTGCAATGCGGTCAATATTTTCATCTAGTTCTTTATTCAAAATATTAATATCAAACCATCTTGCAATTTCAGGGTTTGCAAGAACGGCTTTTGAAAAACGTCCTGTTTGCGGCAAAATATCATAAATTACCGGATGTCCTGCAAGCTGAGCAAGCATTATAAATGTTTGAACCTGCTCTTTTGCGTTAAGACCTGTAATTTTTTCAATATTTTCATCAAATAACTTTTCGCTTATTTCCGAACTTTTTGGTAGATAAGCACAGCCGAATTCTCTCGGGTGAAAAGGTATTAAATAAATTGTAGTATTAAATATGTTATTTTGAAGATTTCCTGTCGGGAGTATCAAAAGCTGGCGGAGCCAATCCATAAATTTCCCGGTTTCGGCAGCTTTATTTCCGTCACCAAGTCCTGCGAGGTTTATAAGCTTAATGTTATGCCCTTCTTTTTGTATCCATGATGAATTTTTTACATTATTTCTTGCTAAAACACTGATTTTATCATTTGAAAATGTAAATTCATTATTTTGAAAAACCTTATTGTCGTTCCATTTTATTTCAAGACCAAACAGGATTTCTTCAAGTGAAAGTTCCTCTAGAGCCTTAATATAAGGATAAGGAAGATAACCGTATTTTTTTATGGTATTTGTTAGTTCCTGCTTCCTTGTTTCGGATATGTTATCTGACGGGTAAGCCTTTTTTAAAGCCGAATAAATCTTATTTAAGTTATCACATTTTGATTTTTGATTGCTATTCTTTTTCCCGAAGATAAATTCCAACATTTTTACACTCCCTTTGTACTGTAATTTTATAAACATATTATAGCATGATAAATTAATTTAGTATAATTTAAATTATTAATTGTATTTTTTACAATAATATCACCCACATGGGTAATGGATTAACCTTTATAGATATCATTAAATAGTCTTGTCGATAAAATGTAGAAGTGATTTATTGTGAAAGAGGGGTAGATGAATGACACAAAAAGTTACAGCAGCTGAAACAAAACCAATAAGTGTAATTATTGTTGAAGATTTTAAGCTTACAAGAGTAGGTTTAAGATGTGCATTAAATGCTAATGATGATATTAATGTAGTCGCCGAAGCAGAAGATGCGCTGGAAGGTTTAAAACTTATAGAAAGACACAGACCTGATGTAATCTTAATGGATTTGGGGCTTCCTGGCATGAACGGTATTGAAGCTATGGTTAAATGTAAAGAAATGATGTTTGATTCAAAAATAATTGCTTTAACTTCTCATGACAGATGCGAAGAAGTTATTGCCGCTTTAAGTTCAGGTGCGAGTGCATATTGCTTGAAAGACATTGATCCTAATAAGCTTGCAGATGTTGTAAGAGATGTTTCAACTGGTGTATGCTGGATTGATCCTGTAGTTGCTCAAATGACATTAAATGCATTACCTAAAATTGATAATATCGGGATACTTCCAAGTAAGTCAAGTAATGATGGACGTGTTCCGTTAACTGAAAGAGAATTTGAAGTTTTAAAACATCTTGTTTCAGGTAAAAGTAATACTGAAATTGCTAAAGAACTTATAGTAAGTGTACATACAGCAAAAGCTCATGTTTGTTCCATTTTACAAAAAATGTGTGTAAATGACAGAGTGCAAGCTGCGGTTAAAGCTGTTAAAGAGGGCATGGTTTAATTTGTTAAGAAGCTAATGTGTAAAAAAAGAGGATTTTTTAATCCTCTTTTATTTTTTTTATGATAGTGAAAACTTTTTCTTTTAATGATTCGTAATCAGAATTGTTTTCTATGACGTAATCCCAATTGTTTATATAATCAAGTCCAACTTCTGTTATATCAGTTTCTCCGATAAGTTCTCCTCTTGAAGCCCTTGTTTCTCTGGATGCCTCAACTCTTATTGATATAGCCCCCGCATTTTTAAATACTTCATATTCATGCGGGACGCGTACATCAGTTACCATGATATTCCCATCTTGTTCAATAATTTTTTTTAGCCAGTAATCAGGGTCTTGTGAACGTCCCCAATTCCCGAGATTTATTAAATCCTGTCTGTATATAGGTTTATTTTTTTCAATTTCTTCGTATGTCAAACCTTTTTGAGAACCGTAAGTTAATTTTATTATGTCACCCATTGCACATCTTTTGTATTCGGGCATTTGATTAAGCATAATTTTTGCAACAGTGTCTTTGCCCGAATATTGTTTCCCTGAAAATATAATTATTTTGTCTGCCATGATTAATCTCCTTTTTTCATCTGTTACATTTTTAACATAAAATTTGCAATTTTGCTATGTTCGTCATAGCATAGATAAGCACGTATTTTGCGTGCAATTTAGTGTAGATAATACAATATATGGAATATGTTATGGCTTTAAACTTTCAGGAACTTGTTTTTAATTTACAAAAATTTTGGTCGGATTATGGTTGTATAATTCAACAGCCTTATGATATTGAAAAAGGTGCTTCTACAATGAACCCTGCTACTTTCTTGCGTTCATTGGGACCAGAACCTTGGAATACTGCAATGATTGAACCTTGCAGAAGACCTACTGACGCGAGGTATGGTGAAAATCCGAACAGGCTTGGACATTATTATCAATTTCAGGTTATCTTGAAACCGTCTCCTGATAATGCTCAAGAACTTTATTTAAAAAGTTTGGAAGCGATGGGAATAGATTTAAAAGAACATGATGTAAGATTTGTTGAGGATAACTGGGAATCTCCGACTTTAGGTGCTGCCGGTGTAGGCTGGGAAGTATGGCTTGACGGTATGGAAATTACTCAGTTTACATATTTTCAACAAGTTGGCGGTGTTGAAGTTAAGCCTGTTGCTCTTGAATTAACATACGGGCTTGAAAGAATTGCTATGTATCTGCAAAATAAAGAATCTGTTTATGACATTATGTGGAATGATAAACTTAAATATGGCGAAATCTTTTTGCAAAATGAAATAGAACAATCTAAATATAACTTTGAAGTCAGTGATGCAAATGCTTTGTTTACAATGTTTGATTTATATCAAAAAGAAGTTGATAATTGTATTAATGCAAAACTTGTTTTGCCTGCTTATGATTACGTTTTAAAATGTTCTCATACATTTAACCTTTTGGATGCAAGAGGCGTAATCAGTAAGGATGAAAGAATTAACTTTATTAATAGAGTAAGAACAATGGCTTCTGCCGTTGCAAGATTATACGTAGCTCAAAGAGAAGAAATGGGATTCCCTCTTTGTAAATAACATAAGGAAAATTAATGGCTGAAAAATTTCATCGTGCGACATTTTCTCGCAATTTTTTAAGGACTATTACAAGGATTAAAAATCCTGATGAAATGCTTGCTGAAGCAAAATCGGAAGGTTTAGAAAAAACTCTCGGAGTTTTTGATTTAATTATTTTAGGTGTAGGTGCTATTATCGGGTCAGGGATATTTGCTGTTGTCGGTATTGCTGCGGCAGGAAGTGCAGATGGCTCTGCTTTAGGTGCCGGACCAGGTTTGGTTGTTTCTATGATAATTGCTGCTATAGCTTGTATATTTTCAGCTCTTTGTTATTCAGAATTCGCAACAATGATACCTGTAGCAGGTGGAGCTTATACTTACACCTTTGCAACTTTGGGAGAATTTGCAGCGTGGATGGTCGGCTGGGTATTAATGCTTGAATATGCAATCGGATTTATTGCTGTTGCATGTGCTTGGTCTAACCATTTTGTGCAATTTTTAAGCGGATTTGAGAAAGTTCTTCCGGCTTGGATTGCGCATCCTCCGGTATGGCTTGTAAATGATGCTTTCAGTGCTGCAAAAATTGCAGCTGCTGATTCAGCTGTTCATATTCCGACTTTGTTCGGACTTCCTATATGTATAAATCTGCCTGCAATTTTAATTGTTTTATTGATTACAATGATTTTGGTTAAAGGAACTAAGGATTCTACTAAAATGGCAGGTTTAATGGTATTTATAAAACTTGCTGTAATAGCTTTGTTTGTTGTAGCAGGTGCATTTTTTGTAAAACCTGAAAACTGGACTCCTTTTGCTCCAAACGGTGCGGCAGGTATATTCGCGGGTGCATTTTTGATTTTCTTTGCATATATCGGATTTGATGCGCTTGCAACTGCGGCGGAAGAATGTAAAAATCCCCAGAAAGACTTGCCGATAGGTATTATTGGCTCTTTAATAATTACGACAATTGTATATGTATCTGTTGCTCTTGTATTGACAGGGTTGCAGGATACAAGCGCGGCTGTTCCTATGGGATTTTTAAAAGCACCTATGGCATATTGTATGTCACTGCTTAATATGAACTGGGCTGCAGGTTTGATTTCAATAGGCTCTTTAGCAGGATTAACATCAGTGTTGCTTGTACTTGAAATGGCTGCAACAAGAATTTTATATGCAATGAGCAGAGATCATTTTATATCTCAAAGATTTCAAAAGTTACATCCAAAATTTAAAACTCCTGCGCTTTTAACATGGACTGTCGGATTGTTGGCAGTGGTCGGTATTTTGACTTTAAATCTGGACGTAGCTGCAGAACTTTGTAATTATGGTACATTTACTTCATTTATTATAGTTTGTGTCGCAGTATTAATCTTACGCAAAACAGATCCTGAACGTCCACGTCCTTTTAAGGTGCCATTTTCGCCTGTTACACCTGCTTTAGGAATAATCTGCTGCGGCGGACTTATGGTTTACAAGTCAATGCAGCCTTCAGGTTCTGCTTTATTATTCCCTGTATGGTTAGGTGTAGGTGCAATAATATATCTTTTATACGGATTTGTTAAAAATAGACTTAATGAAAATAAAATTCATAATGAAAAAGTAGAACTTAAAAAACAAGAAATGATGAAATAATGGAATTAAAGAACATAATATCAAATGCTTTAAAAAAGAAAAGCCCCGATGAATTGATAGCCGTGAGCAAAAAGTCTGAATTAAAAAAGACTTTGAATGTTTTTGACTTAATTATATTAGGAATTGGTGCTGTTGTAGGGACAGGTATTTTTACCATTATTGGGACTGCAATTCAGGGCGGGCCTGAAAGTGCCGGAGCAGGGCCTGCAATAGTTATATCAATGGTTCTTGCGGCAGTTGCGTGCGTCTTTTCTGCGCTTTGTTATTCTGAAATTGCAGCTATGATACCTGTTGCAGGAAGTGCTTACACGTATACTTATGCTACAATGGGTGAATTTATGGCATGGATGGTCGGGTGGATTTTAATGCTTGAATATGCCATTGGTAATATTACAGTTGCGTGTGCTTGGACCGGGTATTTTGTCCAATTTCTAAAAGGTTTTAAACATATATTGCCTGATTTTGTTGTAAATTTCCCGTTATGGCTTAGGACAGATTATCGTTATATGTTTGCTTTTTGTGATAAATTTGGACTTGAGCCTCATACTCAGATGCCGTATTTGTTCGATAAAATACCTTTTGCAGTGAATTTGCCAGCTATGGTAATCGTTCTTTTGCTTACTGTTTTGCTGATTAAAGGTGTTAAAGAATCTACCAGATTTGCAAGTATTATGGTCGGCGTTAATATGTTTATGATTTTGTCATTCATAGTTGTAGGTGTGTTTTATGTGAAACCCGAAAATTGGACTCCTTTTGCGCCAAACGGTTTTGAAGGCGTATTTATGGGTGCATTTTTAATATTTTTTGCATACATTGGATTTGATGCTATTTCTACAACTGCTGAAGAAACAGAAAATCCTCAAAGAGATTTACCTATTGCAATTCTTGGTACATTGATTATTTGTACTATTTTGTATGTTGCGGTAGCTCTTGTCTTGACTGGAAATGTCCCGTTAGGGAATATTGATATTCAAGCTCCTATCGCTCATGCCATGCGCGTAATCGGGAAGGATTGGTTTGCTGGACTTATTTCAATTGGTGCGTTATGTGCTTTAACTTCTGTGCTGTTAATTTATCAGCTCGGGACAACAAGAATTTTGTACGCAATGAGCAGGGATAGATTTTTGCCAAAGTCTTTAAGACTAATTCACAAAAAATACAGAACTCCGCATGTTTTAACTTGGATTTCAGGTATAGTTGTTATAATCTGCACATTGTTTATGGATTTAAATATTTCGGCAGAATTGTGTAACTTTGGAACATTTACTTCGTTTATAATAATATGTATAGCAGTTTTAATTTTAAGAAAAACAGAACCTGATAGGCATCGTCCGTTTAAAGTTCCATTTTCTCCGCTTTTCCCGATTTTGGGTATAATTACTTGTGGTGGATTGATGGTTTATTCAATGAAATTTTTAACGACTTCTTCTTTGTATTTCCCTCTTTGGTTGTTAATGGGTGTTGCAATTTATGCAGGTTACGGATACAGCCAAAAACGTCTTGAAGAAAAAGTTAAAATTCAAAGACAACCTAAATCAAAGATTGAAGTTTAGTCATTATCTGTCTTTCACGTAAATAATTATTAAAAAATCTTTTGTATTATTGTATAAAAAACTTTAGTACATATAATAAGTGTATAAAGTGTATAATTTGAGAGAGAAAGGTTATTTTAGAGGGGTATATAATATGATTAAATTTGACTGCAGAAGTGCTGACGCAGCTGTTATAGGACAGGAAAACGGCTTAAATCTTCAGGATGAATTTGATAAATATAAAGATACAATAGCTCATATTATTGCCGACTTAAATAAAAGAAAAGATAAACCCGGACAATGGCTCCAGTGGATGAATTTGGGTTACAGTGAAGAAACTGTGTGGTATGTAAAAGAATATGCCGCAATGGTACAAGGACGATTTGATAACATTCTTGTATTAGGGATAGGCGGTTCTGCTCTTGGAGGGCTCGCTGTTACAGAAGCTTTGTTGAAACCCTACTGGAATCTTTTAACTCCTGAGCAGAGAAATGGTTTGCCTAGAATTTTTTTTCTGGATAATATTGATCCTGATACAATTACAGGGCTTTTGAAGGTACTTGATTTAAAGAAAACTCTTGTGAATGTAATTACAAAATCCGGCTCAACTGCAGAAACTATGTCTCAGTTTATGGTTGTAAAAAATATTCTAGAGCAGGAGTTAGGCGACAAATACAGATATAATATTGTTTCTACAACAGATAAGAAAACGGGTATTTTGAGACAGATTTCCGAGCAGGAAGGTTATAAAACTTTTGTTGTTCCTGACGATGTCGGTGGTAGATTTTCAGTATTTTCTGCTGTTGGGTTATTGCCTTTTGCTCTTGTCGGAATTGATATTGATGAAATTATTAACGGTATTAAAGATATGGATTTGGCATTGAAAAATACTGATATCAGAGAAAATATTGCTGCTCAAAATGCCTTGATTCATTATCTAATGGATATAAAAAAGGGTAAAAAATTATCTGTTATGATGCCATATTCAAGCAGATTGAAATATGTTTCTGACTGGTATGTTCAATTGTGGGCAGAATCTTTAGGAAAAAATAAGGACAAAGACGGTAATGATGTTCATATAGGCCCAACTCCTATTAAAGCTTTGGGAGCTACTGATCAGCACTCGCAAATACAGCTTTATAATGAAGGCCCGAATGATAAACTTATAAATTTTATAAGAGTTGATCAATTTGATAATACTCTTGAAATCCCTAGTATTTTTGAGTATACGGGTATTGGTTATCTTGGCGGGAAAACCGTAAATCAGCTTATTAATGCTGAAGCTGATTCAACTCGAGTTGCTCTATCTGATTACGGAAGACCAACCGTTACAATTACTCTTGACAAGGTTGACGGTTATAATGTTGCACAATTGCTGTATATGTTTGAAGTGCAGACTGCTATTGCCGGTGAATTATATAATATTAATACTTTTAATCAACCCGGTGTAGAGCAGGCAAAAAATTATACTTATGCGTTAATGGGCAGAGTGGGCTATGAAGAATCCGCTCAGGCTCTTAAAGAAAAAATGTCCTCAATATAGGAATGTATTCGTATTATATGAAATTTTTTAAAAAGTTATTAATTTTATTTTTGCTTTTTATAGGCTTAACTGCATCCGCAGAAACATTAAAGGCCGGTGTTTCAATGGTTGGTGCTGTTCCAAATTCTTTTTATGGTAATTGGAGAGTTGTTGCCAAAATTGATAAGCAGTCAGGCAGTGTTTATTTTAAACCTGTAACGGTAGATTTTTGGAACTTATCAAGAACAGGTGACGTCATAAATTTAAACAATCCGTTTACAGGTGCAAGCGCTTCTGTTAAACTGGATTATGTTGACGGAAATATTATAAGATTTTCTAAGTCCGGGGAGTATGATGGAAATAAAAAATTAACTGATACTGTTGATTTGAAGCTTAACGGAAATACTTTCACAGGCGTAAATTATCTGACACTAGAAACGTTTTCAATTCATGACAAATCTTTGATAAAAAAAGATACTGCTATATATATATTAAAAGGCGAGAAAATTTCAGGTTCAAGTATTACAGGAAAATGAGGATAGAAAATGGAGCAATTAAATTTTGATACTATAATTTTAGGCGGCGGGCCTGCAGGGCTATCTGCTGCAATATATGCCTCAAGAGGGGCTGTTTCTACTGCTATTGTTGATATAAATATGCTTGGAGGTCAGCCTTCAAATTATTTGGAACTGGAGAATTACCCCGGTTTCCAAATTGTTGGCGGCTATGATTTAATGGAGAAATTTGAAGAACATGCCGATAAATTCGGAGTTCATAAGTTTCCTATGCAGGAAATAGAAAGTATTGATTTAAAATCAAAAACTATAAAAACAAAAGAATATGAGTTTAATGCAAAAACTATTATCATTGCAACCGGTGCACAGCCGATGAAACTTGGTGTTTCCGGAGAAAGTGAATTCGTAGGACGAGGTGTAAGCTATTGTGCGGTTTGTGACGGAGCTTTTTATAGAAATAAAGTTGTTGCTGTTGTTGGCGGCGGTAATGCTGCAGTTGAAGAAGCAATGTATTTGACAAAGTTTGCTGATAAAGTCTACATAATTCACAGGCGAGATGAACTTAGGGCTGATAAAATTGTACAAGAACGTGCATTTAAAAATGATAAAATTGAGTTTATTTGGAATTCGGTTGTAAAAGAAATTAAAGGTGATAATCTTGTAACAACAGCAGTTTTGGAAAATGTAAAGACAAAAGAAATTTCTAATTTATCAGTAAATGGAGTTTTTCCATATATTGGCATGACTCCTAATGTTGAAAATATTTCAGGTCAATTACAACAAGATGCAAGAGGTTTTGTAGTAACAGATGAAACTATGGCAACATCTGTTGATGGAATTTTTGCCGTAGGAGATGTAAGAACAACTCCGTTAAGACAGGTTATAACGGCTGCTTCTGATGGTGCTGTCGGAGCTGTCTATGCCGTGAAATATTTGGAAACTCATGTCGATTCAGAGGTGGTTAATTTATAAATCGAAGAGAAGAAACTATTAAAGTTTCTTCTCTTTTGCAAAAAAAAAAGTTGCCATTAAGAAGGCAACATTAAATAAACACGAGGATATTAAGAGAGAGAGTATAAAAACTTTTTTCTTTAATCTTTGTTCAAACCTTTTGAAGAACGCGATTAATCTTTGTTTAATATCCGATTATTGATTTTTCCCTTTTGAAATTTTAAATTTCCCTTACTCTTATATAAAGTAATTTTGTTTTTGAAAATTTACTTTTTTAAATCTAATGTTAAATTTTTGTTACATTAAATATATTATTGTCATAAGTATAAAAAAATGATATAATTTTTTTATTGAAAGGATTATCATGGCTGAAAATTACTCAAATTCTAAATTTAATATAATATCTTTTTTAAAAAAAGCGGTTGCAGTAGGTGCTTCTGATGTTCATTTACAGGTAGACGAACATCCGGCTATCAGAATTGACGGTAAAATAACCAAAGTTGACATGCCAGCATTATCTGAGGATGATATATCTATTGCTTATGATATTTTGCTTCCTACGCACTTCAAAGGGAAAGTTAATGCTGTATTTGATTTGGACTTTGCGTATGAAATTCATGGTGTGTCGCGTTTTAGGGTCAATTTAAGCAGGCAGTTGGGTAAAAGTGCTCTTGTTATAAGAACTATTCCTTATAATATTAAAAAGGTTTCCGAATTGATGCTTCCTGAATCAATTGAACAGTTTGCAACACTGAATAACGGTCTTGTCTTAATTACCGGTCCTACAGGTTCGGGTAAATCTACTACAATTGCGTCATTGATTGATTATGTAAATATAAATTATCCTAAACATATTATAACTATTGAAGATCCTGTGGAATTTATATTTACAAATAAAAAATCTCTTGTTTCACAGCGTCAGGTGCTGATTGATACTCCTTCTTTCCCCGACGGGATTAAATATGCTTTAAGACAGGATCCGGATGTTATATTTATTGGGGAAATCAGGGATAAGGAAACTGTAACTGCGGCATTGAAAGCTGCTGAAACAGGTCACCTTGTATTTGCGACAATTCACACTAATGACGCTATTCAGACAGTTAACAGAATTGTAAACATGTACGAGCCTTCGGACAGAGAATTTGTAAGAGGGCAGCTTGCTTCTATTTTGAGGGGAACAGTTTCTCAAAAACTTGTTCCTATTTCAAACGGAGCTGGTCGTCGTCCTGCTTGTGAAGTTTTGGTTGTAACCCCTACTGTAAAAGATTTTATTGAAAAAGATAAGCTGGAAGAAATTTATGAACTTGTTAAGAAAGGTTCTTTCAACAACATGATTACGATGAATACTTCATTGTACAGGTTATTTGAACAGGATTTAATTACGGAAGATGTGGCTATGGCTTATTCTGATAATAAGAATGAACTGCAGCAGATGTTCAGAGGTGTATTCCATGGCACATTTGGTTCTTCGGGAAGATAAAGATATATAGAGATAGTTTTTATGAATAATTTTGTAACAGACGCAATAAATCTTAAAGCGTATAATTTAAGTGAAGCCGATAAGATTATTGTTATGTACTCAAGAGATAAAGGGCTTATAAGGGGAGTAGCTAAGGGTGTAAAAAAGCCAAAGAGTAAACTTGGAGCAAGAATGGATTTGCTTGTTGCTAATAAGCTGATGCTTTATAAAGGGAAAAACCTTGATAGAATTTGTCAGGCTGAGGCTTTGAATACTTTCCAAAAGACTCGCAGAAATATGGATAAAATATTTTATTCAATGTATATATCTGAGGTCGTAAGCAACTTTGGGGTTGAGGATGATCCGTGTTCTAATGAAGTTTATGATTTGCTGTATAAAGCTCTTGAAAAAATTTCCAATGCAGTTGATACGGTTGAAATTATGATTGCAGTAATAAAATTTCAATTGAAGATGATGCAGATTTCGGGACTTGGTGTTGAATTAGACTGCTGCTTATGCTGCGGCGAGCCTGTAAGAGATGAAAATATGCTTTTTTCTTCACAAATGGGCGGAATAATTTGTAATGAATGTAATAATAATTATAAATTGCGTACAGTTATGCACCACAAGCTGAGGGATTTTTTGAATGCATGTTTGCAGTATGATTTTGATTATAAATCCGAATATGATGAAAAAGCTACTGAAAAGGTATGTTCCGTGTGTTTTGAATTATTAAAAGAGTATATTAACATTCATTCATCTAAAAAATTTAATTCAACCGATATTTTGCAGGAAATTAAGTGAGGAGAAAGAGCTTGTTTAAGAATTTATTTAACTTATCTGTAAAGCGTTCGGGGATGGAGATTTTTGGCTTTTATTTGTTTTATTCTATATTGGGTGCTTTTGCCGCAGGGTTGATTTGCGGAATAATAATTGCGTTTTTGCATCCTGAAGCTAAAACCTTTGCGGATGGTGCAAGGCTTGGAGCGATATATGGGCCTGTATGTGCGATATTATATGGTGTTATTATATCACTTGCTATAATTTCTGCAAAAGGAATTTTTACATCTTTTAAGGCTGTACTTTTGACAATAATTGCAGTTCCTCTCTTATTTTTCGGGGGCGCTTCTTTAGGCATGATACCCGTAGCATTTCTGACCTCTTTTGATAACAAAAAATACGAATAATTAATTAAAGATTAATTTCAATGACTTTTGAGAAAATAACGTTAAAATGAAAGTATAAGTTATTTGAAATGGAGTTTTTGTTATGGCAGATTTTAACAAATTTACGAATTATTCACAGGAGTTACTAAATTCTGCAGGTGCAATTATGCAGGCTCATAAAAATTCTGAGTTGCAGCCTGAGCATATTATGCTTGCTATGATTAAGGATAACGGCGCGATAAAAGATTATTTAACCGAATTGAAATTATTAAATCAGGGATTTATCGATAAAATTGTTTCGGTTGTAAATTCTTTTCCTACAATTTCAGGCCCGCCTTCGGGACAGGTATTTTTGTCAGCAAAAACATATCAGCTTTTGGATTTGGCAGGACAGCTTGCTGAGGAATTTAAAGACGAATATATAACTGCAGAGGCTATTTTGTTAGCTATGACGAAACTTGATAACAGCCCTATTCAATTGTTATTAAGAAATTATAATGTCGATACAAATAAAGTTTTAAATGTAATGAAAAAAATTAGAGGTAATAAAAAAGTGGATAATAAAAATGCAGAAGAAAATATGAAAGCGTTGGAAAAATTTTCAACAGATCTTACCGCTCTAGCCAGAAAGGGCAAGCTAGACCCTGTTATAGGCCGTGATGAGGAAGTCAGACGTATAATTCAGGTTCTGAACAGAAGAACAAAAAATAACCCTGTATTGATAGGTGAACCCGGTGTCGGTAAAACTGCTATTGTTGAAGGTTTAGCTCAACGTATTGTCCGCGGGGATGTTCCTGAAAGTTTAAAAGATGTAAAACTTGTCTCTCTTGATATGGGGGCTCTTGTTGCTGGGGCTAAATTCAGAGGAGAATTTGAAGAACGTTTGAAAGCTGTATTAAAAGAAGTTGAAAATTCAAACGGTGAAATCGTAATGTTTATTGATGAACTTCATACTGTTGTTGGTGCGGGCGCAACAGAAGGCTCAATGGATGCAGGTAATCTTTTGAAACCTATGCTTGCCCGCGGAGTATTGAGAACAATCGGGGCAACAACTGTTAATGAATACAGAAAATATATCGAAAAAGACCCTGCGCTTGAAAGACGTTTTCAGCCTGTGCTTGTCGGAGAACCCTCTGTAGAAGATACAATTTCTATACTAAGAGGACTAAAAGAAAAATACGAAGTGCACCATGGTATTAGAATTTTAGACAGTGCATTAATCGCAGCGGCAAAATTATCAGACAGATATATTACAGACCGTTTTTTGCCTGATAAAGCAATTGATTTAATTGATGAAGCAGCATCTTCTTTGCGTATTGAAATTGATTCAATGCCTGAAGAAATTGATAAAATGTTGCGTCAGAAAATTCAGCTTGAAATAGAACGTGAAGCTCTTAAAAAAGAAGATGATGAAGATGCAAAAAATAAAGTTGCTGATTTGACTAAACAAATAGATGAATTAGGAGGCAAAATTACTAAACTTAAAACCCAGTGGGAACAGGAAAAAGCATCTATTACAGGAGAAGCAGGCATTAAAGAAGAAATCGAAAAAGTTAAAAATAAAATAGAAGAAGCTGAACGAAATACAGATTTGCAGACAGCTGCAGAACTTAAGTATGGTAAACTTTTAGAACTTGAAAAACAATTGAAAGCTGCTCAGAGTAAAGAAAAAGTTGATAATAAACTTTTAAAAGAAGAAATTGATGATGAAGATATTGCAAATGTAGTAAGCAAATGGACCGGAATTCCTGTAAACAAACTTGTTGAAAGCGAAAAACAAAAGTTATTGAATATGGAAGACATTTTGCATAAGCGTCTTGTCGGTCAGGAAGAAGCTGTTGATACTGTTGCTGATGCAATTCGTCGTGCCCGTTCAGGACTGAAAGATCCGAAACGTCCTATCGGAACTTTCCTATTCTTAGGACCTACCGGTGTTGGTAAGACTGAACTTGCAAAATCATTGGCAGAATTTATGTTTAATGATGAAGATGCTCTGATTCGTATTGATATGTCAGAATATATGGAAAAACATAATGTATCAAGATTGGTAGGTGCTCCTCCGGGATATGTCGGTTACGATGAAGGCGGTCAATTGACCGAAGCTGTTCGCCGTAAACCTTATTCGGTTGTTTTGTTTGATGAAATAGAAAAAGCTCATCCGGATGTGTTTAACATAATGCTTCAAATTTTTGATGACGGAAGATTGACTGATTCTAAAGGTAGAACTGTTGATTTCAAAAATACTTTAATAATTATGACATCAAATATCGGCAGCGATATTATTCTTGAAAATACTTTGAATTCTCTTGTTTCACAGCAGAATTTTGAGGAAACAAAAGATAAAGTCCTTGAAGTTTTGAGAAGCAGATTTAAACCTGAATTTTTAAACAGAATAGATGAAACAATCTTCTTCCGTGCTTTGAACATGCAAGATTTGACAAAAATTGTTGATATTCAAATGGATTATTTAAGAAAGCTTCTTAAAGATCAGGAAATTGATTTTGAAATAACTCCCGATGCAAAAGAATTTCTTGCAACACGCGGCTTTAATCCTGTATACGGTGCTAGACCTTTAAAAAGAGTAATTAGGCAGTTGATAGAAAATCCACTGTCAAAACAAATTCTTGCTCAAAAATTCTTGCGCGGTGATAAGGTTATAATAAATGTCGATAATGATGAAATAATATTTAGTAAAAAATAATAAAAGATATTTTAAAGGGAACGAACTATATTCGTTCCCTTAAGTTTTACCTTAACCAAATATTAAATTGAATATCATCTTTTGGAGGAATAATTTCAATCTCTTTACCCCTAAATACTACTCCGCAGTAGTTAAAAAACTGTGCAACTCTTTTCCCTTTATATTGCAAAATATCAAACCCGTTTATTGATAAAGGACTCGTTACTGTTATTGTTTTTCCGTTTGTAGTTTTTGTCGTGAACTTTTTAAAATCCAACTGTGCGTTATCGTATGACCAGCCGTTGTCACTTACATAATCTACTGTTCCGAAAACGGGAGTTCCTTTTTTTATGTAAAGTTTCCCGCTTTTATAAATATCTTTTACTGTAACAAATTTTATTTTGTCACCCACTTCAATTTCATCATAGCAGGTTGATATTTTTTGTGCAGGTCTGATTTTTACCGGAGTATCTTCCGAATTTATGTAATCACTGAAAAATACCGTAATTTTTGTTTTATCGGGTTTTAATATAACTTCTCCTCCCCTGATAATTCCGACTACGGGAACAATTCCGGCTTCAGCCATATCCTGATATTTTTTATGTTCTCCGCCTTTGATAAATAATTGTCCGTTTAATGTTTTTGCAGAATTTTTATATTTAAAGTTATCAATGAGTAAAGAAGCATTTTGCCCTTCAAAGCCATTAGGGGTAATTTCTTTTATAATTCCCGTTATAATTTCTTCTGTTTTAATATCTTTAAATTCAAGCAGACTGCCTTCTTGCAGACTTTTATCCGAAGTTGTAATTTTATTTACGGGAGTTATTGTGACTGGAACTTCTTCCGCAAAAGAAATTCCAGTTAATAACAAACAAATTAGTAATATTTTTTTCAACATATTATAAATCTCCGTTTTGCTGTTGTTTTAGCTGACGTCTTTTTTGTTTCTGCTGAAATTCTTTAATATCTTTGTTCATAGCGTATGTAAAGTTTTTATATGAAGCAGTTTGTGTGTATGGAGAATTTAAATATTGAGGGTATTTAACGTAAATGTATTTATACATATCAAAGAGTCTTTTAGAACCTTTTGGATGAGAATACGTAAATCCCCAGTCCCAAACGGGTTCTCCAAAAATTTTGTTCCCCATTGTAATTGCTGCAATCGGGTCATAACCGGCTTTAACCATGTAGTCTATACCTTTTAAATCCGCTTTTTGTTCATATTTTTTTGAGTTAGTGCTCATAGCCATGTGTTTTAACATGCCGCCGTATGCTTCAACTGAATGCGCAATTTCATGAGAGAGTATATATGCCAGTTCATCGTCATTGTCTATGTAGCCAAATGAACCTTCATGTATTACAACAATTTTATCGTATGAGCGGGAATATGCATTAACTACTTTTTTATTGTCGACAAAAATCGGTACGCGGTTTGGTATTCGGTTGTCTATCTTAATCTTTTCTCCGACCTGTAAGACTTTTTCCTGATCTATTCCTTTTTTCTTCCAAAAGTTATTGAAGTTTACTCCGCGGACGACATATACTTCTTCAGCAAAGGCGTATGTTCCGATCAATAATGCAGCAAATAACACTAAAAATTTTTTCATAATATTTCCTCTTTCTTTAATTCCGAGTTTATAATACTATATTAAAAAAAATGTTGCAAGTTTATGTAAAACTTTTATAAGGATATTTTATTTTGAATTTTTCAATGTTATAATCTTAGGTACAGTATTTAGTTGATTGGAGAGCAAAAAATATGTGCGGAATAGTAGGATATGTTGGAAATAAATCTGTTGTAGATATATTGTTAGACGGATTGGAACAGTTGGAATACAGAGGTTATGATTCTTCCGGTGTTGCTGTAATGTGTGACAGTGAGATTAAAGTTTATAAAGCTATAGGAAAATTACAGAACTTGCGGGATGAGTTAAAAGGTCATGAATCTGAATATTCTCAATCAACAATGGGTATTGGCCATATCAGATGGGCAACTCATGGTGCTCCTACTCTTTTAAATGCGCATCCGCATACTTGTACTTGCGGAAATCTTGTTGTTGTTCACAATGGGATTATAGAAAACTATAAAGAATTAAGAGAAGAATTATCAAAAGATGGCTGTGTGTTTAGATCTCAAACTGATACCGAAGCTGTTGCGCATCTTGTTGCAAGAAAATATGCTGAATGCAAAGATTTAACCGAAGCCGTTCGTCTTGCATCAGAAGAAATTGAGGGGGCTTATGCATTGTGTGTAATGCATCATGATTGTAAAGATACTTTGGTTATTACAAAAAGAAATGCTCCGCTTTTAGTCGGTATAGGTGACGGTGAATATTACGCAGCTTCTGATGTTCCCGCTATTATCAAACATACAAACAAGGCGGTTTACTTGGAAGATAATCAGATTGCTACGTTGACACCCGAAAGTATGCAAATGATTGACGGAGAAGGCAATAAAATTAATCCAAAAGTAGAAGTGCTGCCATGGGAACCTGTTGCATTAAGCAAAATGGGTTACAAACATTTTATGCTTAAAGAAATTCATGAACAGCCCGATGTTATAAGAAACATTCTTGTCGGACGTTTGCATGCGCCTGATGAAAATATAATTCTTAATGAAGTTAAACTGACAAAAGAAAACTTAAAAAATCTAGACAGAATTCAAATTATAGCCTGCGGAACGTCTTTGCATGCTGCAATGATTGGAAAATATTTAATAGAAAGTTTTTGCGGGATTGCTGTGGATGTTGAGGCGTCAAGCGAATATATTTACAGAAAAACAGTTACTAATGAAAGAACTTTAGTGATTGGTGTTTCTCAATCAGGTGAAACTGCCGATACTTTGACTGCTATCAAACAAGCTAAAGCAAAAGGTTCTCATATTTTAATTATTACAAACAGACCTGATAGTGCGATGGCAAGAGAAGCAGACAGCTTAATCCCTGTAAATGCCGGTATTGAAGTTTCTGTAGCTGCTACTAAATCATATATTGCGCAGCTTATGGCATTTTATTTGTTGTCGTTGTATATGGCTGAAATCAAAGATAGCATTGCTGCTTCAACTCTTACTTCTTTAAAAGCGGAATTAATGCTTTTACCTCAAAAAATAGAACAAATTCTTGCTCATAAAGAAAATATTCAAACTGTAGCAAGAGCTTATGCAAATACAAAAGATTTTATCTATATAGCAAGAGGGATTAACTTCCCAACAGCTCTTGAAGGTGCTTTGAAATTGAAAGAGATAAGTTATATTAATGCAACAGGCTATCCCGCAGGAGAATTGAAACACGGGCCTATTGCAATGCTTGATGAGACAATGCCTGTGTTATCAATATTAATGAATGGAGCTGTTTACGAAAAACTTCTTTCTAACAGCGAAGAAGCAAAAGCAAGAAATGCAAGGATGATTGCACTTACAAATTCAAAAGATGAAAAGTTAAAAGATTTATTTGAACATATAATCTATGTACCTGATGTTCAAGAGCTTTTCTCTCCAATTATTGCGATGATACCGTTACAATTAATAGCATATTACATTGCAGAATTTTTAGGAAAAGATGTTGATCAGCCTAGAAATTTAGCAAAATCCGTGACAGTAGAATAAAGATAAAAAAGGGGCTTTTTATAAAGCCTCTTTTTTATTTGCACTTAAGTTTCCCTTCCCAATTCAAATCATCGCAATGCAGGTAGTCCATATTTTCATTATATAACACCCAAGCTGTACAGTTAAACATTTGTTGGGGTGTAAAACTTGTATAAGGGTGATTCTTTGACTTATTACAAGCTTTTTCGAATTCATGAACGTCGCCTTTTATTCCCATTGGAACGATAGCATCTTTTGTGAAATAAAAATTAAACCTGTCTTTTCCATTTTCATTAGGCTTTTTATCACTGTTTAAGTCTATATTTATAGAGCCGCAAGTGTTTTGAAGTTGAGTATTAGTTTTTGCTCTGCTGTAATCCGAGTTGCATTGAGGGTTCCAAGTTCTAAATGTTACTCTTGTCCCATCCAACAAAATAACACTTCTTGCAACCCTTTTTTCAACCAAATTAGAAGGGGGCTTACAAATTTTGGAAGCAGTGATGTCATCCATATCAATACAGTTTTGTGATAATTTCAAAAATTTTGCCATGTTTGAAGCAAATATATAATGGCTTTTTTCATCGTACATATCACTCATTCCCCATTCATCAGGTGTACCATATTGTGATACAGACATAATAAAAGCTTGACTAAGTGAAGAATATACTTTTTTGAGTTGTGAAACTCTTTCTTTTTCTTGTTTCTTTTGAATAAGTGACGGTATAGTCAAAGCCGCAACAACTCCAATGATTCCCAAAGTAATTAAAACTTCTGCAAGCGTAAAAGCCCTAGAACCTCTTATGTTTCGCGGGGGGGGGGCACTCTCAAAGCTTCTCGAATAAACATTTTTCAACCTCCATTTTTCTTCTTATTATCTCCTATTATTTGTATTTTGTCAATTTGTTGATATAATTCATATATGATTAAATCAAAGATTGTAAAAATAAATAAAATAGAAAATTTTGATAATAGTTATATTGAAAAAGAGCTTTTAAAGCGTTTTAAAGATTTTGTTCGCTGGGCAGTGGTTGATATTAGCGAAAAATATATTGTCATAAGTGTTTCATATATAATTTAATAAATATTAATACAATATTTGATTTTCAATATTTTTGGTTGTACACTGTTTCTTAATGACATTGCCGGGTCGGAATTAAAAACCTTACCGGCGGGTTGACGGTGATAAGGTTCGCCGAACCAAAATACAAATTAAGGAGAAATTGGAAATGACACCAAGAAACTTTTTATTTACTTCTGAATCAGTGACAGAAGGACACCCCGACAAAGTTTGCGATCAGATTTCTGACGCTATTTTGGACGAGTTTTTGACAAAATACCCACAATCAAGAGTGGCTGCTGAAACTACTGTTACTACAGGCATGGCTCTTGTTTGCGGAGAAATTACATCTGATTGCTATGTAGATATTCCATCAGTTGTAAGAAGTACTATTAAAAATATCGGTTATTCAGGTGCATCAGGCGGTGGTTTTGATGCTGATACCTGTGCAGTTTTGACAAGTATTGATGAACAGTCTTGTGATATCGCAGGCGGTGTTAATAAAGCTCTTGAAACTAGAGCTGATAACGCTGATACATCAACTTCAGAAACTGAAAATATCGGTGCAGGTGACCAGGGTATTATGTTTGGTTACGCTTGTAACGAAACTCCTGAATTAATGCCGTTACCTATCAGCTTGGCTCATAAATTATCTTACAGATTGGCTCAAGTCAGAAAACAAGGTATTGTTAATTATTTAAGACCGGACGGAAAATCTCAGGTTACTGTTGAATATGTTGACGGCAAACCTTCAAGAATTCATACTGTTTTAATTTCAACTCAACATGACCCTGAAATTAACGGTGTTTCTGACAATGCTAAAGTTCAGGAAATTATAAGAAATGATATAAAAAGATATGTAATTGACTACGTATTTGAAAATGAAGAAATTAAATTAGACAGTGAAACAAAAATTCTTGTTAACCCGTCAGGACGTTTCGTAGTTGGCGGACCTCAGGGTGATGCAGGTTTGACAGGTCGTAAGATTATTGTTGATACTTACGGCGGTTATTCTCGTCACGGAGGCGGTGCTTTCTCAGGAAAAGATCCTACAAAGGTTGACAGATCAGCTGCTTACGCATCAAGATATGTGGCTAAAAATATCGTAGCTGCCGGATTGGCTGAAAAATGCGAAATTGAATTAGCATACGCAATCGGTGTTGCAGAACCTATTTCAATAATGGTTGATACATTCGGAACAGGTAAAATTTCTGATGATGAAATTTCTAAATTAGTTTATAAAAACTTTGATTTAAGACCGGCTTCAATTATTAATCAATTTGATTTACGCGGTTTACCGGCTAAAAACGGCGGTAAGTTCTATCAACTGTTAGCAGCTTACGGTCATATGGGCAGAACTGATATTGATGTACCTTGGGAAAGAACTGATAAAGCTGACGCTTTAAAATCTCAAGCTTGCTGCGGATGTTCTTGCTCTAGATAACAAATTTATAACAAATAAAAAAAGAGACGAATTGTTTAGTTCGTCTCTTTTTCTGTATCAAAATTAAATTTTATCTTTTCTTTTTGTTTTTTTATCAGATAAGCAGCGATTATAGCAGTGACCGGAACGCAGAATAATATTGCTGTGCTTCCGATAAGAGCTGAAAGTATTTCTGTTGCAACTTGATTGAGGTTAAAGAATTTATTCATATCTATGTTATTTGATAATAAAACTAAAGGTAATGAACTTCCAAGATAGACTAAAATCAAAGTATTTGACATTGTACCTATAATGTCGCGTCCTACATTCATTCCTGATTTAAACAGTTTTTTGACTGATAATTTTTTGTCTGTTTCGTAGATTTCATTAACAGTACTTGCTATTGATACTGCTGTATCCATTAAAGCTCCCAGTGCACCTATAATCATAGAGGCAGATAATATTCCCGTAAAACTTAAGTCAGGTCTTGCTGTATACAAAAACATAGGTTCTTCTCCGGCAAATCCCGTGAGGTGTGCAAAATAAATTGCAAGCATTGAAAGCGCTCCTGAAAAAATCAAGCTCACAGCTGTTCCTATAATTGCTGATGAACTTTTTGAATTAAATCCACCCACAAGATAAATTGTTATTACGGTGGAAATTATTCCTGTTAACACGGCTGATGCTATAGGACAAAAACCGTTTAATATCATAGGCATAAGTATAAAAAAGATTAATGCAACTGTTGAAATTATGGATATTATACTTGTTAAGCCCTTCTTTTTACCTATCAGAAGTAGCAGGGCAAAAAATATTCCCGTAAAAATAAATATTTGATTATCTCTTTTAACATCTGCGATGAAAAAATCGACGTCATCAGGAGAGGCGACTGTATCTGTAGTCGGTTCAACATGTAAAACGACCTTGTCACCTTTTGATAACTGAATATCGTATGCGGGATTTCCTGTGAGCATGTTATCAATCATGCGTTCTGTTCCCTTAAAATTCCCTGTTAAAACCTTTACTGATACAACCTGTTTTACTGTTTGTTCGCCTTGATTTAAGTCTTCTGCGTCCTCGTATTTAATACTTTCAACAATACCCGTTTCTGAGGGTAAAACTGTTTTATTATCATCAGCTGAAAATGCAGGGAACAACGTTCCAAAAAGCAAAAATACAGTAACAAATAATTTTTTCATGAAGATATCTCCTAACCAAACTAACTTTAGCATAAAAATAGTATTGATAATATTGTAAGAAATAGAAGATAAATTTTTTGTCTTTTTCAACAACAAAGCCCTGATTAAATCAGGGCTCATTATATTTTTGATTATTTTAGGCATGAGTGTTAATTATTGCTTAAAACTAATTTTAAAGTGGCAAGATTTTTAATTGAAAGCATTGCATGTTTATTATGTTGATTTTCTGCAATATTAAAAATTCTGATAATGCGCTGAATTTCTTCCAAGTCTTTTCTTGATTCAATCTTATAAACATTATTAATAGGGTCTGAAACTACAGACATCAATGTATTTAATTCCTGTTCTTTCATAAAATCTTATCCTCTTTCCTGTATATTTATATAAAGGATTTTTTAATTTAGGAATTGCTTTTTTGGGGTAACGATAGTTTACATTTGTTAACAATTAGAAGATATGCATTCCTTTGCCCGCTTCCATAATATATCATATTCCCTGAAATCGTATTCTTCTAACGGTTTTTCAGCCAGTTCTTCCATTTTGCGAAATCGTGCCATAAACTTTTTATTTGCTTTTAACAGGGCTTGTTCAGCATCAATTTTATTCCAGCGTGCAAGATTTACAACCGCAAACAGAATGTCCCCCATTTCTTCTTCCATGTGTTCTGTATCTTTTTCTTCAACAGCTTCTTTAAATTCATCGAATTCAGAATATATACATTCATATAATGTTTCTTCATTCGGCCATTCAAAGCCTTGTTTGACAGCGCGTTTGCTGATTTTTTGAGCGCTCATTAATGCTGATTGTGATTTAGAAATCCCGTCCATTGCGGATTTTCTGTGTGGCTTTTCTTCTTGTTTTAATTTATCCCAATTGTTGATTATATCGTCAGTTGAATTAACTTTAACATCCCCGAACACATGCGGGTGTCTGTGAATAAGTTTTTCATTTAATCCCTTTGCGACATCATCAAGATTAAATACCCCTTCATCATCCGCAATTTGTGAGTGAAGGAGTACTTGCAACAGAACATCTCCGAGTTCTTCTTTAAGATGTTTCATGTCACCGGAAACAATTGCATCTACAGCTTCATAAGCTTCTTCAAGCATGTTCGGCCTTAGACTGCAGTGAGTCTGTGCTCTATCCCATTCGCATCCTTCAGGAGAGCGTAAAACCCTTACTGTTTCTATAAGTTTATATAAATTTTCATATCCCATAATAATTTCCCCTTTTTAATTGATTTTACAACTAAAGTATAAGAAATTCAAATAATAATACTCCAAAAGGTTGAGCCATTAAAATTTTTATAATGATATTCTATTAGGGTCGATAATAAAGTTATACGAAAGGATATTACAATGGCAAATTTATCAATCCCATCAATTCGTGAAAGACTTTTTAATACAAGTAAGCACGAACAAATTACTCAAAGAAATTCAAATTCAACAAATCCTTTTGCAGCATCTTCGTTTAAAGGAAACGTTTTGACTGCAGATGTTTTTGAATCTTCTTCAAAGAAAGCTGATCAACCTAGTTTTACCGGAAAATTGAAGGCAAGTGCTCTTGTTGGTTCGATTTCAGGTATTGGTGAAAGATTCCACAATATGATTGAATCCGCAATTTCTTTCGGAAATAGAATGAAAGAAAGTATTGTAAGCGGTTGGAACAGATTAAATGAAGTTGAAATCTCTTTTGCTCCGGCTAAAGAAAAAGCTGTTTCTATGTTTAATTCTATGAAAGAAAGTTTATCAACTCCTATTTCAGATTTGATTTCATCAGGAATTTCGGCGAAATCAGTATCAAAAATGGATGATATGGCAGCAGCAAGACAGCTCGCAGTTGATAAAATTGCTATGTGGGAAGCTGCAGGAATTTAGTAGAAGGAGACAGGATAAATGGCAGATAAAAAAATAGTTAGAGATGTAACAAATGTAATTGAAGGTTTAGGCTTAAATCCTAATCCTGAAACAATTTCGATTTTGGAAGATGTTGGTACAAATTCTAAAATTGACGCAATCAGAGAAATGACTGCACGTGCGTTAGTTAAAAAGAATATGCATGATGCATTAAAGGTTGTTATTACTAATAAAGGTAAAGGTATCAATGATATGTCAACTGTTGTTGCAATGAGCACTATCAATGAACTTTTATCATTACAAGATAAATCAGAAGCAATGAAAATATTGGAAGACACAGTTGAAATGCATTCTGATGAAGAAGTTAGAGATAACGCGCGTTCAGTGAAAGCTTTAATGGCACTTTCATAAACTAGCGCGGCAAACAAAATATATTAAATTTGCCAGATTTTATATACCTAAAAGTCACCTTGTAAAGGTGACTTTTTATTGAAATTTTGATAAAAAACTGTTATAATTAAGAACGTATAAAAGCTAAGAAAGGAGCTGTTATGAAAAATTTGTTTAATTTTCAAGTCGGGGGGGGGGCACTCTAAGCTTTAAGCAGCTTGGAAGTGAGGCTGCTAAGTGTTTAAAAGGATTTACATTAGCTGAGGTCTTAGTGACTTTAGGAATTATCGGCGTGGTATCTGCGATGACTGTGCCGACGTTGATGCAAAATCATCAGCGTAAAACTTATGTAACACAGTTGCATAAGGTGTATAATGAATTGTCTCAAGCATTAATAATTTACCAAAATAATAAAAATGCTTTAAATGTTAAAGAAGCTGGTTTGATTAAAGGTGCAGAAGCGGAATTTTTAAAATCAAACTTTAAACTTGTAAAAGATTGTGGCTTTGGAGCTGCAGATTCAGGATGTTTTGCAAGTTCTTATTCTTCAATAAAAGCAAATTCTAATGTAGTTCCTCCAGGGACTTCGTATTATAAAGTTGTCTTGTCAAATGGTGCTTCTATTGCTTTGTTGTTGTATGAAGCTAGTAATAACATTTATGATGATTCAAGAGGGAGGATACTTGTTGATATAAATGGGGCTAGTGGTCCGAATATTGCAGGAAGGGATTTTTGGGGGATGACCATTTTTTCTGATGCTGTAATAGATGATACTGGGATATCACCTGAATGCAGAAAAACTAATTCCTGTGAATATGGAAATATTCAAGAGGAGAGAGAGTATTGGTTTAGTGAAAGCTGTGAAAATTCTGGAGATGCAGGGACTCCTCCATTTGGTTGTTTCGGAAAAATTCTAAACGATAACTGGGAGATGACATATTAAAAAAGACTCCTTATGGAGTCTTTTTTAATTAAATGTAAAACCGTCGGCTTTAAATCTGTCTATAACTTCTTGAAGCTGTTCATCTGAACATACAAATGAAAGTCTGAAAAATCCTTCACCGTGATTTCCGAATGCATTCCCGGGAACAAGCACAACACCCGATGTCCTTAAAACATCTTCACAGAATTTAAATGCCGAATCATATCTTTTTGGTATCGGAAGCCATAAGTAGAAAGTGGTGTGAGGTACTGTTTTTTCATCAATTGGCCAACCCAGTTCTTTGAAGCCTTTTACCATTATTGCCTGTTTTTTTGCATAGCCCTTATTTTTTTCTTCAATATATTTATCGCCTTCTTCCGAATTCAATATTTCTGCGCAAGCCATTTGCAGTGCTTTGAATATTCCGTTGTCAATTGTTGATTTCCCTTTGCCAAAACGCTGAATGACATCTTTATTTCCGCAGACCCAGCCTAATCGCCAACCCGTGACAGCATAGGGTTTTGAGAAACTGTAAAATTCTATTCCTATATCTTTTGCGCCTTCAAGCTCAAATATACTGAACGGTTTTTCTTCTTCTGTAAAATACATATCGCAATATGCTGCATCTGATGCAAGTAGAATATCATGTTTTTTACAGAAATTAATTACCGACTGAACATATTCTTTAGTTGTAGAGCTGCCAAGCGGATTATTTGGGTAATTTATAAACAGAGCTTTAATATTTTCGGGTTTATACCCGTCTTTGATTATTTGATTATAAATTTCTTCAACATTCGGTTTGTAGTCATTTTCTTTTGTTAAAGGCATCGGATAAGCTTTTGCACCTGAACACTGAATAAACTGTAAATATGAAGCATAGCAAGGGTCAGGAACCATTATTACATCTTTTTCAAGTTCATTGTGCTTCGGCGTTGTAATAAATCGTACAAGATTGGCGATGCCTTCTTTAGAGCCAACAAGAGAAAAAATTTCCGTTTCAGGGTCTAATTCTACTCCAAAGCGATTTTTCATTCTTTGGGCAATTGCCTTTCTGAAGTATGGTTCGCCTTTTGGTGTTGAGTACGTGTGAATACCATCCTCGTCAAGGATTTCTTTTAATCTTTTAATAAGTGTTTTGGGCGGATTTGCAGTTGGAGCTCCCATTGAAAGCGCTATCGGAGCTCTGTTTTTTGAAGTTAGTTCATCTTTTAATCTTGCGGTTTCTTCTTTTAGCTTAAACATGATATAAGTATCAAGCGACATAACCTCTTTATTAAATAATTTTTCAGTATTCATATTTTACCTTTCTTAATTCTCAGAAATCATTTTCATTGGCCCTTCAAGAGAAGCCGTAACAAACTGCCTTGTATATTCGTTGTCCTGTTTGAGCATTTGTTCTGGAGTTCCTTCAAAAACAACTTTCCCTCCATAAAGCATAATAACTTTATCAGCGGTTCTTTTAATAGTTGACATTTGGTGTGTAACAACAACAGATGCCGCATTTGTTTCATCTTTCAGTCTTACAATATAATCTTCTATCAGCGTTGAAGAAATTGGATCTAAGCCTGCAGTAGGTTCATCGTAAAGTATTGATTTGGGTTCTGTTACGATTGCACGCGCAAAGCTCACACGTTTTTGCATTCCGCCCGAAAGTTCTGAGGGAAATTTGTTTTCAATACCTTTCAAACCGACAAGTTCAAGCTTCTCCGATACGATATTTGTAATTTCTTTTTCAGAATACTTGTTTCTTAAATCTTTTCTTTCATGCAGTGCAAATGCAATATTATCTGCGACATTAAGAGAATCAAACAGTGCCGAATACTGGAATACCATAGCGATATCACCTTCAGATGTAATAATTTCTCCGCTGTCAGGAGTTAATAGCCCGCAAATAAGTTTTAGTATCGTACTTTTACCTGACCCTGAAAAACCGACAATTGCGAGAGTTTCTCCACTTTCTACTTTAAACGAAACGTCATCTATGATGCGTTTGTCGTCAAATGTTTTTATTAAATTTTTTACTTCAATACTCATTATTTAAGATTTTACCTCTTTAAAAGAAAAATGCTATAGCAAATATCATATCCCAGATTACGATTGCGACGAAAGACCACACAACGGCTTTTGTTGTGGCTTCTCCGACTCCTTTAGCTCCGCCTTTTGCATCATATCCGCAAGAACAGCTTATAAGTGCAATTGTTCCGCCGAAAAACAATGCTTTTAATAAGCAGACTCCTAAATCTTTCATATAAATTCCAAGCCATGCCGAATCAAAAAATGCTCTGTAACCTAAGTCTGATGTTAAATTAGCCGTAACTGCGCCCGCAATAATTCCGACTGCGGAAGCTATTACTACAACAGGCGGCATCATAATAATTCCTGAAAGTATACGCGGGACAAATAAATAACTTATAGGATTTACTTTAAGGACTTTAATTGCATCAATCTGTTCCGTAACCCGCATTGTCGCAATTTCGGATGCAAGAGAAGAACCTATCATTGATATAATTGCAAATCCGGACATTATAACCCCTACTTCTCTGACAATAAGCATACTCATTAAAAGCCCTACAAAATTGCTTCCGCCTTGTTTAACCATTTCAAGGGCAACTTGTGAAGCGACAATTATTGATGTCATTCCGACTATAGATAGCGTAATAGGCAGCGAAGTGACTCCAAATCTGTAACATTGTTCGACAACTTCTTTTTTATCTATTTGTAATTTTAAAATACTTTTTATAACTTCTATTCCGTTAAGAGTAATTTTCCCGAGTGTATCAAGAAACTGTTCCAGTTCGGTAAATATTCCGGAAAATATTTTATAAGTCGCTGATTGTTTATAATATTTTTGTAAGCTGCCCATTCTTGAATTATACAAAAAATCTTTATTTAATGCAATTTATTTTATATTCTGCTTATATTTAACTAATTATAGTCTTTTCGTATTGCCGTAAAAGACAATAGATAAATTTTTCTGATTGGTTTAACTTCTCTTTTACAGAGGTGAGGTTAAATGAAAAAAATATTATTATTAACAGGAGCGTTATTACTGGTTACCGGTTCTGCTCAAGCAGGTATTTTATCTAATGTATTCGGGTTTGGAAATTATAATAACGGTTATTATTATTCTCCAAATTATCATTATACAAACAGCGGTTACTACCGTCATCCCGGATATAATCCATACCACAACAGATATTATCATAATCACAACCCTTATCGTTATAATAGGTATTACAACAATAATTATCCGGGAAATTATTACAGACGCCCCGTAATTTACAGAACAAATGTGAGAAGAAGTATGGCAGACGTTAATGAAAAAAAGGTAGCTAATCAGATTTCAGGTCTTGATAAGTTAGAACGGCAAATTCTATTTCAAACATACGAGTATGAAGTCCCCAAAAATCGTATTGAAAGGCTTGAACAAAAATTGTTTGGAGCATCACAAACCGGAGATTTAAAAGAACGTATGGAAACTCTTAAAAGTGCTGCAAAAAATTATAAAGCGTATAATCAGCCTCAATATCAAGAGGATTATAACAGTTATTCCGCAGAAAATTCCTACAGACCGCCAATTTTTACAGGCTCATCAGGGGCAGGCTGGCAAAATACTTTATGGGGAAATTTTAAAAATCAATTTATTGGCATGCCTACAGGTTTTACACCTGCTATGGATCCTGCTTATATGGATTATTTTGAAGCGGAGCGTGCTATGATGGGGAATGGTCAGTCCACAGATATCAGAACTAACAGAGGGTATTACAGCTCAAATACCAATCGTGGCATGACTACAGGTGTTACCGTATTAGATTGACTTTTAGGCTGACGTCATTAATATCATACATATAGATGTTTATAACACTCTTAAAATAAGTAATAATTATTTCAGAAGAGTGGTATAAAATGCCTTTCAGGTACAGATTACAAAAGGTTCTTGAATTCAGAATTCGTAAAAAAGAAGAACAGCTTAATATTGTCCAAAAAGCTCAGCAAGCTGTTTTCATCGCAGAGGAAAATATCAGAAAAAACGAAGAAGAAATCAGAACGACAAAACTGAATATGCGTCAGGCCGATCCTATGATGTACGAAACTTATGATAAGTATCTTCTGCATCTTTGGGACAAAGCTGAAAAACTTGAAGAAATAAGAGTTGAGGCTCAAAGAAAGCTTGATGAAGAAAAGGTAAAGCTTATAAAACTCGAGCAAGGTGTAAAAGTTCTTGAAAAACATAAAGAAAAACATCGGGAAGCTTACATCGCAGAAGAAAAAGCCGCAGAACTGAAACAATATTCGGAACTGGGTGTTACGAGATTTTTCCGCCAAAGTCAGGAAAAACTTGAAGAAGAAGAGGAAATCCTTAAAAAGTTAGAAGATATAGATGGAGGTAGTTATTAATATGAATGTAAGTACATCATCGGCAGCAGCGACAGCAAGTACATCTGATGTTGGTTCTGCACAATCAAAATCAAGATCAAGCAGCACTTCCAAATCTACTGCAAATTCTTTTGAAGATGAAATTAAATCTGCCTCTAAATCAGAAGAAACAAAAGATGTCTCAGATTCTAAAGAGGATAAAGCTGCCCAGTCAGAAAATAAGACCGAAGATAAAGATTCAACAAAAGAAGCAAATCAGCTTACTCAGGAATTAAAACAGCCTGATGATATTGTTTCTGATGATGTTTATAAAGGCGGTATAAATTTTACTGATTTTAAGTATCATAACGAAGGTCAATCAATCTTAACTCGTAATATTCAAAATCTTTTGGATACAAAAAATCTTATGAGTTCTGTTAATTCTGCATCAACTTTTGATTATGATGTGATTAACATGTCTGACAGCGACGCAAATTTTTTCGCAAATCTTGTCCAAAATACTGATATGTCAATGAAAAGTATTGCGGCTCAAATTAACGATGCGATGGTGAATAATTCTGAAAATGTTCAAAGAAATGTTCAAATTTCATCAGTGCTGATGGATAAGCTTTCAGAGTCAATGAGGACAAATCAGCCTTTTAGAATAGATTTTGACAAAGATATTTCTGTCATTATAAAAGTAAATAAAGACGGAAGTCTTGCTGCAAATTTTATTCCGGGTGATAAAGCAGTAGAACAGTATTTAAAAAATAATATCTCTTTTTTAAAACAAAGATTTGACGAGCAAAATCTTTCGTACTCGGAATTAAGCTACAGTAATTCAAGAAAACAGCAGCAGGAAAGACGCAGAAATAATAAGGAGAATAGCAATGAATGATTCTTTTATAACGGCTCTTAATACCCAAAAATCAACTACAAACTGGATGGATGTTATTGCAAGTAATATGACAAACGTCTATACTCCCGGTTTTAGAGAGCAGCAGGTGAATTTTAAAACTTTTCTTGGCGGAGCTATCTCTGATGATTACGATAAAAAAATGAGTCAGGGTAAATCTACTCCGGGGACTTCTAATGAGAACCTGTTCTTAGAAGGTAAAGGCTTTTTTCTTGTGAAGAATGCTGAAGGAAAAAGTATTTATACAAGACTTGGTGAATTTACTTTTGATAAAGAAGGTGTTTACCGTGACAGAAGCGGAAATACCGTGCAAGGTTATATCTTGAATGATAAAGGTGAAATTATGCAGGGTACAAAATCAATAGCATCAGACCTTTATCAGGAAACTGCTATGAAAGGCGGTGCATTAGATATTCCGACAACAAATATAAAGATGTGGATTGACCCTAATAATGGTAAATATTTAGGTAAATATGACGATTATGAAATCAAAGGCGACGGTACTATTTATGGAAAAGCTGACGGCGGTAAACGTGTTGTTCCTTTGTATAGAGTTACTACAAGAAATTTTCATAATCCGGCAGCATTATATGAATTTAAGCAAGGTCAATTTTTAGAAACTGAAGAATCCGGTAAACCATTAATCGGTGTCGGTGAAATTCGTTCAGGGCTTTTAGAAATGTCAAATGCGGATTTTAAAGCAAATATATCATATTACCAAATGGCAAAATTGCAGATGGAAGTTTCTAATAAACTTATTTCGTCTCAAAAAGAATTGCTGCAAGAAGCTTTAAGGCTTGTTGGCAACTAGATGTACCTATTTTTAAATACTTAAACTCCATTTAACAAAAGAGAACTTTATCTCTTTTGTTTTTTTTGTGATGTCCCACTCCCTTTAAAAAGGTTAAAACATCGTAAATAATAATAAAAAA